>Ga0209577_10002294_pt1 | contig 18513 bp, 16 predicted proteins | sample GraSoiAngelo_109_FD_185874 | JGI IMG/M metagenome (GOLD analysis project Ga0209577, IMG submission 185874) | Grasslands soil microbial communities from the Angelo Coastal Reserve, California, USA - 14_0903_12_20cm (SPAdes) (version 2) | ecosystem: Environmental > Terrestrial > Soil > Grasslands...
GAACACCGCCTGGGCGATCAGATCGTGCGCGAGGTCGTGATAGCTGTCCTCGTACATCGCGATCTCCTCGAGCACCACCTCGCGCTCGGACGCGAGCTCCTCCGGGTCGAAGGTCGGCGCGAGCAGCATGTCGCTCATCACGTCGAGCGCGGTGTCGAGATGCGCGTCCAGCACCCGCGCGTAGAGCACGGTGTACTCCTTGGCGGTGGCCGCGTTCAGCTCGCCGCCGAGCCCGTCGAACACCTGCGCGATCTGCACCCCGGAATAGCGGGCCGATCCCTTGAACAGCAGGTGCTCGATGAAGTGGCTGATGCCGGCCTGCCCGGCCGCCTCGTCACGAGAGCCGGCGCCGATCCAGATGCCGAGAGCCACGGAGCGCACCGACTTCACGCGCTCGGTGACGATCCGCTCTCCGCCGTCGAGCGTGGTGACGGTGTATCGCTGCACTGCGGCGCACTGTAGCAGTGGGCATACGGGCTGACCCTCCCCCGAAGGGGTCAGTTGCGGGGTCTAGCCTGACCCCGGTTGCGGCCGGGGTTCTCAGCTGGGGTCAGCCCGAAGGCTGACCCCAGCTGACCCCGCCGTTCTCCCTAGCGCCGTCCGCGGTCGCGACCGCGATCGCGGTCGCGCCGGGGGCGGTCGCCCTCGGTGCGCTCGGGCGCCGGGTTGGCCTCGGCCACCGCGACCAGCTCCTCGGGGGTGATCTCACCGCCGTCGTCGGTCTTCTTCGCCAGCAGCGTGAGGCCGATCCGGCCGCGGTCCTTGTCGACCTCGACCACCGTCACCTTCACCTTGTCGCCGCGCGCGAGCACCTGCTCGGCGGATGCCAGCCGGTTGCCCTTCGGCAGGATCCGGCTGACGTGCAGCAGGCCGTCGACGCCCTTGCGGAGCGAGACGAACGCGCCGAAGTCGGCCAGCTTGACCACCTCGGCGTCGTCGTACTCGTCGCCGACCTCGATGTCCTTGGTCATCGACTCGATCTCACGCCGGGCCGCCTCGGCGAGCTCGCCGTTCGTCCCGTAGATGCGGATCGTGCCGTCCTCCTCGATGTCGATCTGCACCTCGTAGTCGGCCTCGAGCGAGCGGATCGTCTCGCCGCCCTTGCCGATCACCATGCCGATGTAGTCGGGGTGGATCTTCGTCGAGATGATCCGCGGCGCGTGGGCGGCCACCTGCTCGCGCGGCGCCGAGATGGCCTCGCGCATGGCATCGAGGATGAACAGCCGGGCGTCGCGGGCCTGCGCCAGTGCGGTGCGCAGGATCTCCATGGTGACGCCCGTGATCTTGATGTCCATCTGCAGGGCCGTCACGCCCGCCTCGGTGCCTGCGACCTTGAAGTCCATGTCGCCGAGATGATCCTCGGCTCCCTGGATGTCGGTCAGGATGACGTGGCTGTCACCCTCCTTGATCAGGCCCATGGCGATGCCGGCCACCGGCGCCTTGATCGGCACGCCGGCGTCCATCAGCGACAGGGTCGAACCGCAGACCGACGCCATCGAGGAAGAGCCGTTGGACTCGAGGATCTCGGAGACCACCCGCATCGTGTAGGGGAAGTCGTCCGTGCTCGGGATGACCGGGACGAGCGCCCGCTCCGCGAGGGCGCCGTGGCCGATGTCGCGCCGCTTCGGCCCCCGCATGAACCCGGTCTCCCCCACCGAGAACGGCGGGAAGTTGTAGTGGTGGATGTAGCGCTTCGTCTCGTCCAGTGAGAGGTCGTCGATGCGCTGCTCCTCCTTGCCGGTGCCGAGCGTGCAGAGCGTCAGCGCCTGCGTCTGGCCGCGCGTGAACAGGGCGGAGCCGTGCGTCCGCGGCATCACGGAGACGTCGCACCAGATGGGGCGGATCTCGGTCTCCGAGCGGCCGTCCGGCCGGCGCTTGTCGATCGCGATCTTGCTGCGGACGATCTCCTTGTAGAGCCGGTCGGTGGCCGCACCGACAGCGGCGCGCGCCATCGGGTCGAGGTGAGCCACACCCTCGTTGTCGGGCTCGCCCCGGCTCGGGAAGCCGAGGTCGATGCTGTGCTCGATCTCCTCGAGCAGCGCCGCCCGCTTCGCCGACTTCAGCTCCTTGGAGTCCTGCTCGGCATCCGACAGCGCACGGACGGCGTCGCCGAACTGCTCCTTCACCTTCGGGTAGACGGCGTTGTCACGCGCCTCGACGACCAGCTCGTCGATGGCGAACTGCACCCGCACCCGCTCGAGCATGTCCGCCTCGGTGGAGCTGCCGGTGATCTCCGGAGCCTCCTCGCGGAAGATGGCGTCGGCCTTCGGCTGGAGCGCGGCCAAGCCGCCCTCCTGGATCGCCTGGCTGAGCTCGCCCAGCCGCGACGAGCGCAACCGCTCGGTGACGGCCCCGTCAGACCACTTGGGCTGTCCCGCCTGCGACGCCAGCTCGATCTGCACGCGGCAGATCTCCTTGATGGCGTCGTGCGCCATCTCGAGCGCCGCCACGAGCGTGTCCTCGTCGATCTCCTCGGCGCCCGCCTCGACCATGGTGATCGCCTCGGGCGTGCCGCAGACGACGAGGTCGAGGGTGGACTCCTTCAGCTCGACGAGCGTGGGGTTCAGCATCAGCTGGCCGTCCAGCCGGCCGACGCGGACCGCGCCCACGGGGCCGAGGAACGGCAGCGGCGAGAGCATCAGCGCAGCGGATGCGCCGTTCATCGCCAGGATGTCGTGCCCGTGCACCTGGTCGGCGGAGAAGGTCGTGACGACGACCTGCACCTCGTTCTTGTAGCCCTTCGGCCAGAGCGGCCGGATTGGCCGATCGACCATGCGAGCGGTCAGGATCGCCTTCTCACCGGCGCGGCCCTCGCGCTTGAAGAACCCACCCGGGATCTTGCCGGCGGCGTACATCTTCTCCTCGACGTCCACGGTCAGCGGGAAGAAATCCGCGCCCGGGCGCCCCTCCGTGCGGCCGACGGCGGTGGCCAGCACCACCGTGCCTCCCTGGCTCACCAGCACGGCGCCATGCGCCTGCTTGGCGACCACACCGGTCTCGAACGTGATCTCCCGGCCGCCCACGGCGACGGAGAGCCGTGTTGCCTCTGGCTCCACTGCGATACTCATGTCCTCGTCTGTCCCTTCCGCGGGCCGGCCGGATCGCCGGCCCATCCTCCGTTGAGCTGCCATCGCGCCCTAGCGGCGCAGGCCCAGCTCCTTGATGAGGGCCCGGTAGCCCTCCAGGTCGTGCTTCTGCAGATATGTCAGAAGCCGGCGCCGGCGGCCGACCAGCTTCAGCAGGCCGCGGCGTGAGTGGTGGTCATGCTGGTGCACCTTCATGTGCTCCGTGAGCTCGGTGATCCGCTGGGTGAGGAGTGCGATCTGCACTCGCGTGGAGCCGGTGTCCTTCTCGTCCCGGCCGTGCTTCCCGACGATCTCCTGCTTCTGCTCCTGGGTAAGCGGCACGCCTACCACCTCCTTGCCGTGTGCTCGTAGTCGCCTGCATCCCAGATCGGCGCTGGCAAGCGGCGCCGGTCCGCGGTGCGGTCGCCTGGCAGGGTAGCACAGGGGTGCTTCCGCTCCCGGGCGACGGCTGTAGGCTTGAGCCAGGCAACCAGGAGGTTCTCATCGCTTGAGCACTGCAGTCGTCACCGGCGGCGCCGGCTTTCTCGGCTCCCATCTCTGTGAGTACCTGCTCGAGCGCGGCTGGCGTGTGGTCTGCCTCGACAACCTCGACACCGGCTCCCTCGAGAACGTCAAGCACCTGCGTGACGACGCCTTCCAGTTCCGGTACCACAACTGCGTCGACTACATCGACGTCGAGGGCCAGGTCGAGGCGGTGTTCCACCTGGCCAGCCCGGCCAGCCCGGTCGACTACCTCCGCCTGCCGCTGCACACGCTGAAGGTCGGCTCCTACGGGACGCACAACGCGCTCGGCCTGGCCAAGTTCAAGCGCGCGAGGTTCCTGCTCGCCTCCACCTCCGAGGTGTACGGCGATCCCGAGGTGCACCCGCAGCAGGAGGAGTACTGGGGCAACGTCAACCCGGTCGGCCCGCGCGGGGTCTACGACGAGGCGAAGCGCTACTCCGAGGCGATGACGATGGCGTACCACCGCCAGCAGGGCGTGGACACGCACATCGTCCGCATCTTCAACACCTACGGGCCGCGGATGCGGCAGCACGACGGGCGCGCCATCCCGACCTTCATCCGCCAGGCGGTGCAGGGCAAGCCGCTGACAGTGTTCGGCGACGGCAGCCAGACGCGGTCGTTCTGCTACGTCGACGACCTGATCGAGGGCATCTTCCGGCTCGCGATGAGCGACTACCACATGCCCGTCAACATCGGGAACCCGAACGAGATGACGCTGCTCGAGCTGGCCGAGCGGGTGCAGCGAGTGACCGGCACGACGTCGCCGATCGTCTTCGAGGGCCTTCCGGAGGACGATCCGAAGGTGCGGCAGCCGGACATCACGCGGGCACGCGAGATCCTCGGGTGGGAGCCGAAGGTGGGGCTCGACGAGGGCCTGCGACGCACGCTCGAGAGCCTGGGCGTGACGCCCGTCGCCGTGTGAGCACGCGGCAGATCGTCGCCATGGGCGGCGGCGGATTCTCGATGGACGGCCGGCCGCTGGACGACCACATCCTCGGGCTGACGGGCAAGTCGCGCCCGCGGGTCTGCTACGTGCCCACCGCCGCCGGCGACAGCCAGGAGAAGATCGCGCGCTTCCACGCGCGGAGACCGAGGTGCTCGGCCTGTTCTGGCGCGAGGTCTCGGACATCACGGCGTTCCTGCTCGACCAGGACGTGGTCTACGTGGGCGGCGGGAACACTGCCAACATGCTTGCGGTCTGGCGCCTGCACGGCGTCGATGCCGCGCTGCGCGCGGCCTGGGAGGCGGGCGTGATCCTGTGCGGGCTGTCGGCCGGGGCCAACTGCTGGTTCGAGGGCTGCTCGACGGACTCGTTCGGCGCGGGGCTGGGGCCGATGAACGACGGGCTCGGCCTGCTGCCGGGGAGCTTCTGCCCGCATTACGACGGAGAGCCGCTCCGCCGGCCGACCTACACCAGGTGGGTTGCCAAGGGCGCACTGCCGCCCGGCTGGGCCGCCGACGACGGCGTCGGCCTGCACTTCATCGGCACGGAGCTGCACGAGGCGATCAGCGAGCGCGACGGCGGGCGGGCGTTCCGGGTGGAGGCGACGGGCGAGACGCCGCTGGCGGTGCGGAGCCTATGAGCGGTCAGGCTTCCGCCTGACCCCCGGATCGCACCGCCGCGATGTCCCGGTGCACCTGCTCCACCAGCTCCTCCACTGAGCCGTACCGCTCCTCACCCCGCAGCCGACGCGTGAACTCAAGGTGCATCGGCTGGCCGTACAGGTCGGCGTTGAAGTCGAGCAGGTGCGCCTCGACGCGCAGGTGCTCGCGGTCGTCCGTGAAGGTCGGGTTGTATCCCACGCTGATGGCCGCGAGGTGGCTGCCCGCGGCGACGTGCGCACGGCCGGCGTAGACGCCGGTCGCCGGGAAGGCGGTCTGCGGCGAGCACTCGAGGTTCGCCGTCGCGAACCCGAGCTCGCGCCCGCGACCGTCGCCGCGCACGATCACGCCGTCCAGCCAGGGGTGGCGCCCGAGCAGCCGCTCGGCATGCGCCACCTCGCCGGCCGAGAGCAGGTCACGGACGCGTGACGACGAGACCGGCGTGCCGTCCACTTCGACCAGCGGTGAGGGCTCGACGTCGAACCCCAGGCGCGCCCCCGAGGCGGCGAGCGTCTCGATGGTGCCCTGAGCGCGGTGGCCGTAGCGGAAGTTGCTGCCGACGATGACGAGCACGGCGCTCAGGCGGTCGCGCAGCACCTCCTCGGCGAACCGCTCGTGGTCGAGCAGCGAGAACTCATGGGTGAACGGGATCACCACCAGCTCATCGGGGCCGAGCTGCTCGATCAGCCCGGCGCGCCGCGCGGGGGTGGACAGCTCGCGCGGGGCCAGCTCAGGCCGCAGGACGCGCATCGGGTGGGGCTCGAACGTGACGACGGCCGGGCGGACGCCCCGCTCGCCGGCGGCCTCCACCGTCCTTCCGATCACGCGCTGGTGCCCCAGGTGGACGCCGTCGAAGCTCCCCAGCGCAACGACGCGCGGCGCCGGATCGACCGCATCCAGGCCGGCGACGATCACTGAAGCACCGTCACCGGCTGCAGGCCGTTCTCGCCGCCTCGCGCGACGGCGATCAGCTCCCCGCCGTAGACGAGCCGCACCGGCCCCGCCGCCTCACCCGCCACCGTCCGGCCGTGACGCACGCCGTCACGCTCCTGTTCGGTGAGGAGGCGCTCCGGCAGGTGCGGCAGCGCCTCGCGCAGGCTGCGGTGCCAGGGCCCGTCCGGCTGCTCGTCGATCGCAGCAGGAGCCCCGGCGTCGTCCACCGAGAACGGGCCGACGGTGAGGCGCCGCAGCTCGGCGCAGTACGCGCCGGCGCTGGTGGCGGCTCCCAGATCGGCCGCAATCTGGCGGACGTACGTGCCCTTCGAGCAGCGCACGTGGATCGTCGCGCGCTGCGCCTGCGGGTCGAACGCCTCCACGTCGAGCGCGTCGATCCGCACCTCGCGCGGCGGCGGCGCGGTGCGCTCGCCGCGCCGCATGCGGGCGTAGGAGCGCTCACCGCCGACCCGCACGGCCGACGCCAGCGGCACCTGCTGCATGAGCGTCCCGGTCATCGCTGCGGCGGCCGAGCGCACGGAGGCCTCGTCCGCAACGCGGCCGGTTGGCCGCAGCTCGCCCTCGGGGTCGAGCGTCGAGGACTCGGATCCGAACTGGACGACCGCGCGATAGCTCTTGTCCAGCCCGGACAGGAAGGTGGCGAGCCGGGTGGCCCTCCCGGCCAGGATCAGCAGCAGGCCGGTGGCGAACGGGTCGAGCGTGCCGGCATGACCGAGCTTGGAGCCGAGCACCGGGCGCAGGCGCCGGATGACGTCGAAGGACGTCGGGCCCGCGGGCTTGTCGACGAGCAGCAACCCTGTCACGCCGCGCAGTCTACGGAGCGGATCAGGCCGCCGACTCGGCGAGCTGGCTGGCCACCTCGTCGACGATGAACTGGCGGATCTGCTCGATCGAGCCCGGATGCGAGAATCCGGCCGCCTGCTTGTGGCCCCCGCCCTGCGACTTGCGGGCGATGCGCGAGACGTCGATCGAGCCGCGCGACCGCAGCGACACGCGGTTGGGGGTGATCGTCCCGTCGTCCAGCGGCACCTGCTCGCGGATCAGCGCCGCCACCTGCACGCCGTCCACCTCGCGGAGATCGTCGATCAGGCCCTCCGTCGTGGCCTCGTCGCCCTCGACCAGGGCCAGGTCGTCGCGCGTCACGTAGCTGACGAGCAGCCGACCGCCCTCGTAACGCTGCATGTGCTCGAGCACCCGGCCGAGCAGCCGCTTCTTGCCGTAGGGCACAGTCTCGAACACGAGCTCGAACACCTTGTGCACGTCGGCGCCGGCCTCCACCAGGTGGGCTGCCAGGCGCAGCGCTGCGGGGCTGGTGGTGCGGTACTGGAAGCGGCCGGTGTCGGTGACGAGGCCGACGTACAGGGCCTCGGCGACGGGTGGCGTCAGCTCGATGCCGAGCCCGTCGAAGATGCGGGCCAGGATCTCGGCGGTCGACGAGGCATGGCCGTCGACGTAGTTGACGTCGCCGAACCGTGAGTTGTCGTGATGATGGTCGACGTCGATCACCTGGTCGAACCCCGCCCGCAGCTGCTCGTGGTCAGGCCCCAGCCGCGACTCGTTGCCGCAGTCGACAGCGAGCAGCGTCCAGCCCGCGGTCGAGCCCGGATCGATCTGGCGCTCGAGGCCGTCCATGGCCAGGAACCCGTACTCGTGGGGCAGCGGCGAGTCGGCGTGCAGGTAGAGGCGCACCTGCTTCCCGGCACCGCGCAGCGCCTGAGCCGCGGCGGACATGCTGCCGATCGCGTCGCCGTCGGGGTTCTCGTGGGACGCGATCAGGATCCGGTCGGCGGCCGCAAGGGCGGCCACCACCTCGGCGAGGTCGCGGGTCGTCGTCTCGGTATCGGTCATGTGGAGGAGTCGTCGTCGCCGCGCTGCTCCTGCGATGACGCTGGCACGACCTGATCGATCAGCTCGCTCATGCGCAGCGCGCGGTCAACGGTCTCATCATACTGGAAGATCAGCTGAGGGGTACGCCGCAGGCGCAGTTCCCGGGCGACCCGCTGCTGCAGCACGCCGTGGGCGCGCTCGAGGGCAGCCAGCGACCGCGCGCGCCGCTTGTCGCTGCCGAGCACGCTGACGTAGACGACAGCCTGGCTGAAGTCGGTCGTGGCGCGCACGCCGGTCACGGTGACGAACCCGATCGACGGGTCGCCGAGGCGTTCGACACCGTCGGCCAGCACCTTGCGCAGCGACTCGTTCACCCGCCGCATCCGCTCGCTCACCCGATCGCCTCCTCGACGGACACCACCTGCCAGTCCGAGCGCGAAAGCTCGAACTCCTGCGACGAAAGGTAGCCGCGGGCCTGCTCGAGGGCGTGCACGGCCTCCGACGACTCCCGGCGTGCGACCACCATCACGAGCTGGGCTCGCTGCCAGAGCTCGTGATAGCCGGTCTCGGCGACGGACGCCCCGAACCTGCGCTCGAGCCTGCTCTTCACCTGCAGCAGCACCTTCCGCTTGCCCTTGAGGGAGCCGTTCGCGGGAAGATGCAGCTCGAACCGCAGGATGCCGACGAAGCCCTCCGTCATCCACCCCAGTCTAGGAGGGCGGGCCGGGTGGCGGTGCCCGCGGCAACTACGATGGCCGCATGACCGACGCCGCCGAGATCGGCCGCGCGGTGCTGATCGTGGCGGTCGGCTTCGCTGCGGCCATCCTCTCCAGCCGTGTCAGCGACCGGCTGCGCATCCCCGCGCCCGCGCTCTTCCTCGCGGTCGCGGCGGTGTCGTCGGACATCACCCCGTCGCTGACCCCGCTGCTCTCCATCCGCGACGTCGAGCGGATCTGCCTGGTCGCGCTGATCGTGATCCTGTTCGACGGCGGCATGGACATCGGCCTCAGCCGGTTTCGCCGATCGCTCTTGCCGATCGTCGCGCTGGGGGTCCCGGGCACCTTCGCGGTGGCCGGCCTGGTGGCCGTCTTCGTCCACGCGGTGCTGGGCTTCGGCTGGACGCCGGCTCTGCTGATCGGCGCCGCCGTCGCCCCGACCGACCCTGCGGTCATGTTCTCGGTGCTCGGCGGACGGGAGGTGGCGGGCCGCAGCGACGACATCCTCAAGGGCGAGTCAGGCATGAACGATCCGGTCGGCATCGCGCTCGTGATCGGGCTGCTCGACGCGGCGGACGGCGGCGGAGGCGGGGTCGCGACGATCTTGTCGGACTTCGCCGTGGAGATGGCGGTGGGGCTGGCCGTCGGCGTCCTGGGCGGGGTGCTGCTGGGCCGGGCGATGCGCCGCGTCACCCTCCCCGACGAGGCGCTGTATCCGCTGCTCACGCTCGCCGGAGCGGGCATCGTCTACGGCGTCGCCGCCGTGGCGCACGGATCCGGGTTCCTCGCCGTGTTCGTCGCTGGCATCATGGTCGGGGACCTCCGGGCGCCCTACAAGCAGGAGGTCGAGCACGTCACGTCGGTGCTCGCCAGCCTGGGCGAGATCGTCGTGTTCGTGGCGCTGGGGCTGACCATCGATATCGGCACGCTGGGCCTGCAGAACGTGTGGCTGGACGGGCTCCTCATCGCCGCGGTGCTGACGTTCGCCGTGCGGCCCGTGGTCGTGGCCGCGATGCTGGCCCCGGCCGACCTTCGCCGGGGCGAGAAGGCCTTCATCTCCTGGGCCGGCATGCGCGGCGCGGTGCCGATCCTGCTCGCCGCCTTCGCCCTGCTGGACGGCGCCCAGGACGCGCACCGGATCTATGGGATCGTGTTCGTCGTGGTGATGTTCTCGGTGGTCGTGCAGGGGTCGCTGGTCAGCGTGGCCGCGCGCCTGGCGGGCGTTCCCATGACGCAGAGCGACAGGGAGCCGTGGCACGTCTCGGTGGGGCTGCGCGACGAGCCGCGCGGCGTGCGCCGGGTTCTTGTCGAGGCCGGGTCTGCCGCCGACGGCGTCGCGATCCGCGACCTGCCGTTGGGCCGCCACCCCTGGATCAGCCTCCTGATCCGCGACGGCGCAGCCCTCCAGGCGCGCGGGAGCACCGTGCTCGAGGCCGGAGACGAGGTGCTGCTGCTCGGTGCGAGCGACGGGCTGGCCGGGCTGTTCGAGGGTCGCCAGGCGGAGGCGGAGGTCGAGGCGTGAGCGGCGTGGTCGTCCGCCGGCTGCGTCCCTCAGAGGCGGAGGAGCTGCGGCGGGTGCGGCTGGCGATGCTCGCGGATTCGCCGGACGCCTTCCACAGCCGGCTGGACGAGGAGGCCGCCGAGCCGCCCGCGTTCTGGGAGGACCGTGCCCGCAGAGCGGCGGGCGACCTGGGTGTCGCGACCTTCGTTGCCGTCGACGGCGAGCGGCACCTGGGCAGCGCGACCGGGCTTCGGCTGGGCGAGGACCGGGCCGCCCTGCTGGTCGCCATGTGGGTGGAGCCGGCCGCCCGCGGCCGCCGTTTGGGCTCCGAGCTGGTCGAGGCGGTCTGTGCGTGGGCGAAGCGCGTCGGTGCGACCACGGTGGAGCTCGACGTGCGGGAGCACAACCGCGCCGCGATCGACCTCTACCGGCGCGCCGGATTCGAGGTGATCGCCGGGCCGCACCCGGCGGCGGCGGCTCCGGAGCTGATGGAGCTGCGGATGGCGCGGCCGCTCGACCGTCCGCCGGACGGGGCCGTGATCGCCCGGCTGCGTGGTGCGCTGGCCGGTCACGACCCGCTCGCCCTGATCGAGGCGTTGCCGGCCGGCGACCAGCGGTCGCTGATGCTCCACCTGGCGCGCTCGCGGGCCCGTCGCAGGGCCCCGGCCGATCTGCTGTCGGATCGGCTCGGCAGCGACGTGTACCAGCCGGCGCCGGTCGATGCACGGCTGCTCCACGAGGTGGAGGCATCGGCGCTGGACGCCGCCCAGGCGTTCGAGGCGGTCACCCTCCCGCCGGTCGCCCCGGGAGCGACCAACGCGGTGCTCGCCGGGCTCGACCAGAACCTCAGCGTGGCGACGGTGAGGGGCGGCGAGGTGCTCGCCGATCCAACCAGCAGCCTTGCGCTCGAGGTCGCGCTTCGCCGGCGGGCCGGCGAGGCGCAGCCCGCGCTCGCCGCGAACGCTCGGGTGCTGCGGATGCAGCAGCCACCGGCCGGCTGGCAACGCCACTTCGGCCTGTTCACGCTCGCCAGCGGCGGGCGGGCCATGCCCGGCGACGGGTTTGCGACCTGGGCGCTCCGTGCGCAGCTGGCCGTCTACCTGGAGATGCTCGAGCGGCTCCGACGCAGCGGCCATGCGGTCGGCCGGGTCACCGTTGAGGTCAGCGACACTGCCGCCCTCGCTTCCCGGTGCCGCGGCGCCGGTGTCGATCTCCTCGACCTCGCCGCCGAGTGGCGGATCAGCGGCGCGGACCCCGAGCACATCCTGGCCGGCGCCGGGGTCGAGCTGCCCCGCTTCTCGGCCTCCGCCCCCGCGGGATGGGAACGGCTGGGGCGCATGGCCGACCGGGTGCTCGCGCCGCTGGCCGACCGGTTCCCGGGTGCCCGGCTCGGCTTTCGGCCCGGCCGGTTGCATGCGGTCGGCTACTACCGCGGCATCTCGCTCAACATCGACGCCGAGCTGGCCGGCACGACGTACTCGGTCGCCGACGGAGGCACCGTCGATTGGACGCAGCATCTGCTCTCCGACCGGCGTGAACGGCTGCTGGTCAGCGGCATCGGCACCGAGCGGGTGGCCCGGCTGCTCGCGCCGCGGCCGAGCTAGGCGGTGCGGGCGACCTCGCGGACGGTGTAGACCTCGAGCACGTCGCCTTCCTTGACGTCGTTGTAGCCGTCGATCGTGACGCCGCACTCGAAGCCCTGCTGCACCTCGCGCACGTCGTCCTGGAAGCGGCGCAGCGTGCCGATCCGGCCGTCGTGGACGATCGTGCCGTCGCGGATCAGGCGCACCTGCGCGCCGCGCGTGACGACGCCGCTTGTGACCATGCAGCCGGCGATCGTCCCCAGGCGCGAGACCTTGAAGGTCTGACGCACCTCCAGCTCACCGATCACCTCCTCGACCTGCTCGGGGGCGAGCATGCCGATCAGGGCCTGCTGGATGTCCTCGGTCAGCTGGTAGATCACCCGGTAGGTGCGGATGTCGACGCCCTCGCGCTCGGCCAGCGACTTGGCCTCGGCGTTTGGCCGGACATTGAAGCCGACGACGATCGCGTTCGACGCCGCGGCCAGGTTGATGTCGCTGGCCGTGATGCCGCCGACGCCGGAGTGGATGACGCTGACCGTGACCTCCGGGTGCTGGATCTTCGCGATCTCGCCCTCGGCGGCCTCGACGGAACCCTGGACGTCGGCCTTGATGATCAGGCCGAGCTCCTGCACCGCGCCCTCCTGGACGGCGGAGAAGAGATCCTCGAGGCTGACCGCCTTGCTGCGGCGGGCCAGCATCTCGGTGCGGATGCGCTGGGCGCGCTTCTGCGCAAGCTGACGCGCCACGCGGTCGTTCTCGACCACGCGGCAGAACTCGCCGGCCGGCGGCGGCTTGTCGAATCCGAGGATCTCGACCGGCACGGCCGGGCCGGCCTCTTTGACGCGCTTGCCGTTGGCGTCGTTCAGTGCCTTGACGCGCCCCCAGGCGTCGCCGGCGACGACCGCATCCCCGACGCGCAGGGTGCCGCGCTGCACGAGCAGCGTCGCCACCGGCCCGCGCCCGACGTCGAGCCGCGACTCGATGATGACGCCGCTGGCCTCGGCCTTCGGGTTGGCCTTGAGCTCGAGCACGTCAGCCTGCAGGAGCAGCATCTCGAGCAGCTGGTCGAGGTTCTGCTTGGCCTTGGCGGAGACGTCGACGAAGATGGTCTCGCCGCCCCACTCCTCCGGCTGCAGGCCCTGGTTGACCAGCTCGCCGCGCACCCGCTCGGGGTTCGCGTCCTCCTTGTCGATCTTGTTCACGGCCACCACGATCGGCACTTCGGCCGCCTTCGCGTGGTCGATCGCCTCGACCGTCTGCGGCATGACGCCGTCGTCCGCCGCGACGACCAGCACGGCGACATCCGTCACCTTCGCCCCGCGGGCGCGCATGGCGGTGAAGGCCTCGTGGCCCGGGGTGTCGAGGAAGGTGACTTTGCGCCCTCCGTCGACGTCGACCTGGTAGGCGCCGATGTGCTGGGTGATGCCGCCTGCCTCCGTCTCGACGACCGAGGACTCGCGGATGGCGTCGAGCAGCGTCGTCTTGCCATGGTCGACGTGGCCCATGATCGTGACGACGGGCGGCCGTGTGACGAGGGAGTCAGGCGCGTCCTCGTAGGACGCTTCCTCGGGCTCCTCCTCATCCGCGGCGTGCTGGATGATCACCTCACGGCCGAACTCGAGGCCGATCAGCTGCACGTCGTCGTCGGAGAGCGACACGGTCATCGTCACCATCTGCCCCTCGCCCATCATGTAGGCGATGATCTTGGCGGGGCTGATGCCGAGCTTCTCGGCGAGATCCTTGACCGTGACGCCGGACTCGACCTTCACCGGCCCGGTCGGCACCTCGGGCTCGCGCTTGGCCTCGGGCCGCGGACCGCGCTCGCGCTTCCCCTGCCCGGGGCGGCGGCCGGCCTGCGAGTCGATCACAACCCTACGGCGGCGGCCGGGCTGGGCGCCGCGCTGGGGGCGCGCATGCCGTGCGGGCTGGCCCGGCTCCTGGGCCGGCACGGTTGCCTTGGCGCCGAAGGCGCGACGGACGTCTTCGTCGTCGACCAGGTCGTCAGCGGGCGCGGCTGCGCCGGCCTCGTCCAGCTTCTGCTTGACCTCGGCCTCGGAGACGCCCTGCTCGCGCGCGATATCGGTCACCGTCTTCTTTGCCATCTCACCTCAATTCTCCCAGACACCGGGCCCGCCCTCAAGGCGAACCCGTTCCTCCAACCCCGCCGCGGCCTCAGCGCTCACACGTAGCCTCCGCGGCAGCGCGCCGCGCTTGAGCGCCTGGCCAAGGCAGCTGCGATCAGGGCACAGATAGGCGCCGCGCCCGGGCAGCCGCCTGGTGGGATCGGCCACGATCACCTCGTCGGCGACCGCCAGCCGCACCAGCTCTGCCTGTGGGCGGCGCCGGCCACACCCGGCGCACTGCCTGATCGGATCGCTTACGACGCGGCTGCTCCCTCCTCCTTGGCGGCCAGCTCACGGTGCGCCGGGACGCCGCAGTAGCGGCTCCCGTCGAGCGCCTGGTTGGGGCAGCGCTTGCCGGACGACGTCACCGCGATGCAGCGGCCCGGGAACTCGTCCTCCTCGCCCTCGGCGCCCGTATAGGGCACGTCCTCCGCCTCGGCGTAGTGCTCGGTCTCCGAGACGATGTCGATCCTCCAGCCGGTCAGCCTGTGCGCGAGGCGGGCGTTCAGGCCCTCCTTGCCGATCGCGAGCGACAGCTCGCCGTCGGGGACGACCACCGTCGCCTGCTGCGCGTCGTCGTCGACGTAGACCTCGCGTACCTTCGCCGGCGCGAGCGCCTTGGCGACGAAGCGCGCGGGCTCGTCGTTCCACGGGATGATGTCGATCTTCTCACCCCGCAGCTCGGACACGACCATGCGCACGCGCGAGCCGCGGGGGCCGACGCACGCGCCCACCGGGTCGACGCCCTGGACACGCGACTCGACCGCGATCTTGGCGCGGTAGCCGGGCTCGCGGGCGATGGCGCGGATGCTGACCAGGCCGTCGGCGATCTCGGGCACCTCGAGCTCGAACAGCTGGCGGATCAGCTCGTCGCTTCGGCGCGACAGGACCACCTGCGGGCCCTTGCCCTCGGAGCGCACCTCGATGATCACGGCCTTGATGCGGCTGCCCTGCTCGTAGCGCTCGCCCGGCACCTTCTCCGACCCCGGCAGGATCGCCTCCATCTTGCCCAGGTCGACGAAGGCATAGCGGTTGTCGTCCTGCTGCACGATGCCGGTGACGATCTCGCCGACGCGGTCGGCGTACTCGTCGTACATGATCGAGCGCTCCGCCTCGTGGATGCGCTGGCGCAGCACCTGCTTCGCCGTCTGCCCGGCGATGCGGCTGAAGCCCTCGGGCGTGACGTCCACCATCTGCGCAGGCTGGAACCAGCCCCACTCGATCTCGGGCTCGGGCTCCTCCTCGGCGGGCTGCTCGCCCTCGGCGCCCTGCGCGGCGGGGGCGTCGAGCGGCCGCTCCGGCTCCTCCTCGGGCTCGACCGGGCGGTGGTGCGGATGCACCTCGAGGTATGCCTCCCAGGCGTCGGGGGTGACCGACCAGACGACGTAATCGCCGGACTCGCGGTCGAGGTCGACGCGCACCGGATGGCGCGCGTCGGGCATCTTCTTGTATGCCGCCAGCAGCGCCTCCTCAATGGCCGAGAGCAGCGTCTCCGCCTCGATCCCGCGCTCCTTCTCGAGCAGCTTCACGCCCTCCCAGAGTTCCTTGCTCACCGCTTGCCTCCCACCTCAGCGACCAGATTCCCCCGGCGGATAGCCGCATACGGCAAGCTCGTGCGCTCACCGTCGAGGTCGATCTCGATCTCGTCGTTCCGTGCGTCGATCAACGTGCCAGTGAACTGCCGCCGCCCGGCGACCGGCTGCTCCGTGCGCACGTGCACGCGGCTGCCGACCGCGCGCCGGTAGTGCTCGGGCTTGACGAGCGGGCGGTCGAGGCCGGGGGACGACACCTCCAGCGCGTAGCGCTGCCGGACGGCCGCGAGCTCGCGGGTGACACGCTCGCACAGGTCGAGGTCGACGGCGCCGCCGGGCCGGTCGATGGTGACGCGGACAAGGCCGGGGCTGGGCTGCTCCGCGAGCAGCACCTCGACCTCCGGGACACGGTCCCGAAGGGTCGTCTCGATCTGCTGCGCCAACTCTGCTGAGCGTCCCATTTGCACCTCCTCGAACCTCCACGAGGGCGAAAAAAAGGTGGGTTCTCACCCACCTGCTCGGCCCGCCCTCTCACGCTGACAGTGAGCCGAAGGATAGCAGGGACTTCCCCCCAGAGGGTGAATCCGGACGCCGTGCGAGCGCTGCTGCAGCGGGTGGCCGAGGCGTCGGTGGAGGTCGGCGGCGAGCGCATCGCCGCCGTCGGGCCGGGCCTGCTCGCGCTGGTCGCCGCGGGCGAGGGCGACGACGAGGCGAAAGCGGCCCAGCTGGCCGGCAAGATCGCGCGGCTGCGGGTGTTCGCCGACGACGAGGGCCGCATGAACAGGTCGGTGGTGGACGTGCGCGGCGAGGTGCTTGTTGTCTCGCAGTTCACGCTCTACGCCGACGTATCGCGGGGCAACCGGCCGGGGTTCACGGGGGCGGCGGAGCCCGAGCTGGGCCGGCGGCTGGTGGATGCGGTGGCGGAGGAGCTGCGCGCGCTCGGCCTACCGGTGCAGACCGGCCGCTTCGGCGCGCACATGCGGGTGGCGCTCGTCAACGACGGGCCGGTCACGATCTGGGTGGACCTTTAGGCCAGCGTCAACCGCCTCAGAGCCGGTGTCGACCCGCGGCACGACTCCGTGGCCGATTCGTCACCTACCGATACCGGCCTCAGGCGCTCAGCCGGTCGACCGCTTCGCGGTAGTAGTCGACCTCGGGTCGGAGCCACAGCGCCATCTTGTAGTGCCCGGCCGCCAGGCCCTCCTCGCCCATCCTCGTCAGGCAGCGTCCCAGGCAGTAGTGCGCGTAGTCGTTCGCCGGCGCGGCATCCAGGATGTACTCGAACTCCGCCGCCGCCTCCCGGTAGCGGCGCAGCCGCAGATAGGCAAGGCCAAGCGCCTCGCGGATCGATGCCTTGTCCGGCTCGCGCCGCTTCGCCTTTTCGAGCGACACCGTCGCCTGCGCGTTGTCACCACGCTCCAGATGCGCGCGGCCCCGCTGGAACAGGTCATAGGTGTTGTCGTCGCCGTGCATCCGCAGCCTTCCGAATTCATCGGGCAAACCGCCCGCGAACTTCACGATGCGTCGTCTGCGCGAGCATCGAGCGCAGCCGCAGCGCGCCCATGGCGCGCTCGCGCAGGCTCAGGGCGGCGCGCATCTCCCGCCGAATCCGGCGAAGCGCGGGGCGCACCTGCCGGCCCGCCTCCCGTGCTCTCGCCGGCGGCGCGTACCGCGCGGCGCTCCCTGCCGCGGCGAGCTCGGAGGCGTCGACGCCCCAGGCGGAATCGACGATCGCGGCCAGCTCCTCGAACGTCGCGTTCGGCGGCACCGTGATCCCCTGGTCACCCAGGTAGGTGGCCATCTCGTGGTAGGCCGCGGACGCCTGCCCGCGCGGGCCGCGGCGCAGATAGCGCCAGCGCACGGCCACCAGCTTGACCCCGGCCAGCACCAGCAGCACCACCATCGTGGCCGACACCGCCCAGACGAAGAAGCTCGTGTGCCCGCCTGACGGCGCAGCCGTCAAGGTGCCACCGCGGCCGCTGGGGCGGGTGAGCCTGCTGTGCCTCGCATCCGGGTTTCCGCCGCCGGCCTGCAGCGAGGAGGGCAGGCCGAGCGTCTGCTGCAGCTTGATCGGCAGGCCCAGCTTCGACGCCTCCTGGCGGTTCGCCACCAGCGTCAGCAGCTTGTTGTTGGTCGTCGAGGTCAGCACCGGAAGATGGCGCGTGGGCGTCGGCTCGAAGGGCATCCAGCCGTAGCCGGGGAAGTAGGCCTCCACCCACGCGTGGGCGTCGCGGTCGAGCACCGTGTAATCGCCGCTGCTGGTCTCATGGCCCTCCGTGAAGCCGTACGCCACCCGTGCCGGGATGCCGTGCAGACGCAGCACGAGCGCCATCGACCCCGAGAACATCTGGCAGTAGCCGCGGTGCGACCGCAGCATGAAGTCGGCCAGCACGGGCCCGGTGCCGCGCGGCGGGGTCTGGTCGTAGTGGAACTTCTTGCTGTGGAAGTACGACTCGAGGGCGGCGACGGCGCCATATTCGCTGGCCGTGGGATCATCGGCGCCGGATTCGTGCCACGCCTGGTTTGACGCGCGCACGAGGCCCGGGTCGAGCGAGATGCGACGGACCCCGCGCCCGCTCCCCCAGACGGGGATGCGCTGGTTGTTGACGATGATGCCGGCCGCCACGTCGGCCGGAAAATGCGTGCCGGCTCCTGCGAGCTCCTTCACCGTCGGGTTCGGCGAGTACGACCGCACGGTGTAGGTGGCGTCGCGGGGCAGGTCGGTGCTCGTCACCACGGTCCCGTCGGTGCTGAGCGTGGCGTCCACCCGCTGTGACGTGAGCGTGAAGCGCGTCGGCTGGCCGGTGCCGATCAGGTGGGGGTCCGCCAGCCCGTCGATCTTGATGCCGATCTGCACCATGTCGCCGCGCTTCGGGTCCTGGGCGTTCGGCGGCAGCATGCTGGGCGGTGCGCCGATGCCGTCGGTGTCATGGAACGGCGTCTGGGTGATGTCCTGCGCCACCCAGCTCGTTCCGTTGAAGTCCGTCAGCACGCCCGCCTTCCAGTAGTGCGGGTTGATCGACGAGACGGTGAACATCGTCGTCGGGTTCTTGGGGAAGTGCAGCGGCCCGTACGTCTCGTTCCA
>Ga0209577_10002295_pt1 | contig 18512 bp, 20 predicted proteins | sample GraSoiAngelo_109_FD_185874 | JGI IMG/M metagenome (GOLD analysis project Ga0209577, IMG submission 185874) | Grasslands soil microbial communities from the Angelo Coastal Reserve, California, USA - 14_0903_12_20cm (SPAdes) (version 2) | ecosystem: Environmental > Terrestrial > Soil > Grasslands...
CAGTCCGAGCATGCGGCTCCCGACCCCATATGTCATTACGCCGTAAATGCCGATCGAGGCCGAAATCACTGCGATAATGGCAAATCCGCTAAGCAGCAGAGCGCGAGATCGGGGCTCGCCGATTGATATCGTAAACCGGTTGATCGGGGTTGATGGATTGGACCGCGCTGCGAATCGCTGAAGATAATGCGAGCGGTGCGATGGCCGTCCGAACGGTCAAGGTCATGTCCAACCCCGAAAACGGAATTTGCGAATCCGGCAAGTAGGTTTCCGGGTTAGCCCCGCTATCCTGGCCGTCGTGGCGCACATCCCCGATCACCCCGACAATCGTCCGCCATTCCATGGTCGGGTCCAATAGCCGCAGCCTGCGGCCATGGGCGACTCGATCAGCCCCAGGACGGTCGGCCACGAATACGTGGTGGCAATCATGCAGTTCTCTCCACTCTGAGGTTAGCGCTTCCCAAACCCGATTCCGCTAATGCAAATCTCACTCATTGCCGTCCGGTCAAATTTCAGCCTCACGGCGGTGAGCTTTCCCGGATCAAACCGTTTCGCCCCATTCGGCGTCTGAACCGCTGTCAACGGTATGCGCACCGTCTGAAACACTGGCTCCCAATCTTTTTCATATCCTTTCTCATCGATGACATCGAGTTTCGCGAATTTTTCTTTAAAGGGCGGCTCGATCACCATGAATCTGCTGACTGGCGCACTGGCCGTCGTCCCATCGCTGGACACTAGTTCTATTGTGAAATCCGGCGACTCTCGTTCTTTCTTTGACTTGTCTTCCTGTTCGTTTTTCTTTTTCTCTTCTTCCGTCTTCTTCCCCGGAAGGGGAGCGTCTTCATCCAACGCCGCTACCGAAAGCTCGATCGTCGAGCTTTCACCCAACTGCCATTTCGCCGCAGCTCCTGTGGGCAAGGTCAATGTGTACGTCGCTGCCGGAGCGTCCTTGGCGCGATTCCATCCGAGAAACACGCCGTTGTAGTCGCGATCGCCTTGGCGCCACGGGATGTGGCCTTCATGCCATACCGACAAGTTTTCTCCCTGGATGCTTCCGCCGGGTGCTGTCGTCGTAGTTAGGTCCGCATCTTCCTGAAAAGACGCCAGCGACACGTACGACGCATCCTGATATCGGTTCACATAAAGAGTCTCCGGCAGCCACTCCCGCCCCACGCGCCAGTCTTGGAACAAAGGAAGATACTCGCGCCGTTCCAGTAGCGTGGCTTCCAAGAACGCCGAAATGTACGTCTTTAAGATGAGCCGCTGCTCCTCACCCGGCATCAAGGGCTTGAAATTCCACAGCCAGCTAAGCGGTTTGCCCACATCATCCCGGCCCCACACGGTGTTGAACTGTCCGTGATTTGCGCGGTAGGCGTAAACCTCGGCCTTGAACCACGGCCTCGGTTCCGTGTACTTCACGTGGTCCCACTGCCGGCTGCCCATGAACGACGAAACGTCGGCGTCGTGCGCGCCCTGCAACGTAAGGTAGCTTACGTCCTGAATCCAGCGGTGCTGCTCGGCGGGTTTGTACTGGCCATCCGCCGGCGCAATCGCCACCACCGCCTTGATCGCGAATCCATAATCGAACTTGATATTCGCGTCGTCGGGATAGTATTTCATTCGATTAAACGCCGCCGCCGTCGCCGCGGCTTCTCCCCCTCGCGAATGTCCCATCAACGCGATCCGCGTCAAGTCGACTTTGCCCTGAAACGGAATGCCCGCCGTTTGGTTCCACTCCTTCCACAATTTCAGGTGCTCGAGCAGCAACCAGCCCCGCACCGCGCTGCCCGGTTTCAACGGCGGATCGTGAAACAAGCCAGCGTTCACGAAATTCTCGTCAATCGAGACAAGAATGAATCCGCGGCTCGCTAACAATTCACCCAGATATTCGTAACCGGGATCGGAAAATTCGCTCATACGGTGATTTCCGTGCACAATCAAGGCCAGCGGAAAAGGCCCTGCTCCCTCGGGGTAGCACACGCGCGCATTCAATGGCAGCTTATCTACGTCAAATCCCCAATACTTTTTCCGCGCCCAGCGCTTCCACCCTTTGAAATCCTTGAAAAACCCCGAAGCATCCACTGTGTGCGTCTTGACCGCCACGGAACTTCCATATTCCGGCCGCCGAATGTCGTTCCCCACTCCATAGAAGAGTTTCTGCACGCGATACGGTCCATTCACGCCGGGATTCTCCACCGCCAATTTTGCCGGCATGGATTCCGCTGGCGGCTTCCACTCCGTGAGCTTATCCATCGAGCCAGGATGTACGAAAAGCCAAACGAAATACACATTGCCCGCAACCCCACCGGCAAAGAGCAGCGAAACGAGAATCTTCTTTCGTAGTGCCGCTTGCCCAAGCCCTCCCGCCACGAACGTCGCAATCGTCGCGCCCAGGACCCCCTCCACCAACCCCACCACAATGGCCATAGGAATTCCGAGCTCCAGAGGCCCCCACAGCATCCGGACCACCACGCAGGATCCGATGACCCATCCCGCGGCCCACCTGGGCAGCTTGCCCAGAATCGTCAGCAGCAAGGCCACGCCCAGCGCAGTCAACGGAATGCAAAGAGCCGCAAACAAAATCGCAAACGCAAAGTCGAACGCGCGGCCGAATCCCGTGCACAGATACATCCCGCCGATCAACACGCACGCTGCCGCCGCAGCAAGCGTTCCCCACACCGCTCCGCGCCGGACCTCCGGCCCCGGACGAATTAGCGTCCAGTTTTTCGACCACCAAGCTTTGATCCTCAGCCAAATGTCCTTCCCGCGCGTCCAGAGAGACATCTTGTTGCCCTCCATCCCGACCTCGGTTCCGAAATTATTCTTGGTCTAAGAGTGGTCCCACTTCGCCGAGTCCACCGATGGGATGGACGATACCCAAGTCCCAAAGTCATTCCCGCAGCTTCAAATTTCTCCAAAAAAGAAGCCTCCCGGCCAGAGCCGGGAGGCTTCTTTCGTAGCTCAATGAATTGCAAACAGTTAGCTTTTGCCCGCGGCGGCCGCTTTGGCCATTTTCGCTTGCCATTCTTTAGAGCGCCGTTCCATTTCGGCGGGCGCAACGTCCTCTATATGCTGTGACAGTCCCCACTGATGGCCGAAGGGATCGGTGATTTTTCCGTACCGGTCGCCCCAAAACTGATTCTCGAGCGGCATATCCACCTTGGCGCCCGCCGCGACCGCGCGATTGAAAGCAGCATCCACATTCTCCAAATAAAGGAAGATTCCGCAAGCATTCTTGACGCCCGGTGTCGGCGCGCTGTTCATGCCGGGGAATTCGTCCGAGAGAAAAACGTGAGAATCGCCGATCTTAAGTTCGGCATGGCCGATTTTGCCGTCGGGACCCATCATTCGCATGACTTCCGTAGCCCCGAAAACAGATTTGTAAAAATCAATGGCCTTCGCGGTGTTCTTGCAGGTCAGATAGGGAACGACAGAGTGATACCCCTCAGGAATTGGACGGACGGGACTCATAATTGCCTCCTAGAAGATTTTTTGACATGCGCGCACAGAAACGGGAGGGAGCTCGGGCTCGGTAGAGCCATGCGCAATGACGGTAATACTCCTGTGGGCCAGCGGTGTCAACAGGGATGAAATAAACTAGCGATCCGGACAAATCCATGTGATGCTCGCTTGCGCGCGGCATCGCCAGAAGGGAAAGGTCTCCTCACCCTTCTGATTCACCGCGTGGCGACGGCCTTGAAGAACGTGTAGCAGAAGGTTCCGTCCCTTTTTGTTGCCCGGTGCAGGTCAGCAATCCCTTTGTACCAGGTTCGTTCATCGATGAGCCCGAGCGAAAGAGCCTGATCGCGGACGCCCTCGACCATCGCAATGAACGTGTTCTTGAAAACGCTCTCCACCAGTCCGGGACGGCTGCTGTCCACATAAACGGTTCGCGGGCTCACCCGCACTTCGCGGAAGCCCGTCTCCAAGAGCAGCGGATAGAGACGGCGCCCTATCAGCGAGTCGCCGCCTAGCTTGGCTTGAACTTCGACCAGGCACTGGACCGCGCGAGACGCCTCCGCCGTCTGCGGGTAGCAGAACCAGGAGCCATGATCTCCTTCGATCACTGTAATGCTTCCCTCACGCCGCAGGACTCGCTGGACAGCCTTAAGAGCCGTGGCAGGCTCCGCGAGGTGCTCGAGCACAAAACACAGGAAAGCATGGTCAAAGAGCGCGTCGCCAAAGGGCAGCTCGAAGATACTCGCCTGGTGAAATTCGACATTGCGATGTCCGGCAGCCTGTATACGCCGGCGCGCCTGTTCGAGGGACGCCGCCGAAACGTCAACCGACACAATGCGCGCCTCAGGGTTCCGCGAAGCGAGGAAAACCGTCTGCGCCCCCGTGCCGCAGCCGCACTCCAGAACCACGCTCCCCGCCGGGCACGTGGTGTCCTGGTGGAGCAATTCGCTTAGAGCGTTTGCCTGGTCGGTGAGCCGCTCCCATTCGCGAGTGGAGTATCCGTGCACGTAGCGCGTGTTGGTCATCGAGTCTCGCAATCGTATTTAGATATCAACGCCTTGCTCGCGAAGAAAAACGATCAACGGGCTGACAGGCAGGGCCGTGACAAAGTTATAGCCGCCCGAAATCCGGTCTGCGAAAAACAGCACGGCGTCGCTCTCAAAAGCGCCCGCATAACTCAATACCGGGTATTTGCGAATGTATTCCTGGATTTCACGTTCGATGAGCGGCCGAAAAGAGATATTGGAAGTTTCAACGGCCGACAGCATCTTCCGGATCCGGGAGTGAAACACCGCAAGCGCCGTGACAAACTGGAATTCACTGGCGGAAAGCTCTCTGAGAAATTCTGCCGCTTCCTCCGCGCTGCCCGGCTTCTCATAAATCCTGCCGTTCTTCGCCGCCACGGCGTCCCCGGAAACGACCACGGCATCCCGATGCTCGCTCGCGACCAATAGTGCCTTTGCCTCCGCCAGCCTGCGTGTCAAGCGAGCGGGATCGTTGTCTCTTATAGCTTTTTCATTAATTCTGCTTGGACGCACTTCATACGCGAGACCAAGCATGTCCAACGCCCGCTGGCGAAACGGCGACTCCGAAGCCAGAACTATTCTCATTTAGCAGACCTCTCGAAAGTGCAAAATGGGCCGTGAGACTCGCGAGTCCGCTATCGCGTCAGGCGGACTTCCTCGAAGGTTGCGTCGAAGCCCGTGTCCTCGGGCGAACAGCACACGATTCCGGCATCGACAGAAGCTTGCACGGAAAGATAGCCGAGGCGTGTCGAGATGAAGTGCTTGCCGTCGAGAGAATAAAGAACTTCAAGCGAAGAGCCTTTTCGAACCATGCGCCACCACAGCGGTTCCTTCGTGGTGATCCCGCGAACCGTGGACCAATCGGAAAATTCGCGCGTCACGACCACGCTGGCATGGCCGATGCCGTCTACGAGTTCGAGCCCGCACTTCACCCAATTACCGGCGTCGATGCGCACCATTAAGCCCGCCTGGTCGTACAGCGCGGCATATTTTCCCGCGACGCGGCTCTCCAAAGTGAAATCGCCATTCACGGCCAGATAGAAGAAGTGCCCGTTATCGGTGACGTATTCGTAGAAAGTCTTCTGCCAATAGTCCGTTTTGGGTTTCGTGGTGACGATGAACTGATCACCAGAGTGTTTGGCGGAGGCCGGTTCATTGAGCCATTTCATCTTGGCAAGCAGCGCTCTGCCGGAAAGTTCCGAGTTGGCGGCTAGGCTTATGGCCGGTGAGACAAGCGAACCTACGTCATTGGCGAGAGCCACATCTCGGCAAAGGGCGGCACAACTGAGCACGGACGCGGAAGTCAGGAATTGGCGGCGATTGGAGTTCATGGCCTTCTCCGGCAAAAGTTTCTCAACTTAGACGCGCATGATAACAGTTTGGCTCATCTCTCACGACGGAGATTCCCGGTATGTTCACGGGCTTCGCCGAGGATCTTAAAGGTTTCCCGCCATCTCTTCGTTTAGGCGCTTGTGTGGCCAGACAGTTCCTAATTTTCGGACTGAAAGTGAATTTTTGGCGATTTTCGTAGTGGCCGCGTTTTTCGCTGAGTCGTATTAATATGATTTGATTTCTTGTTTCTATCCGTATTATTGTGTGCACCCTGAGCATTTGACGCAAAACAAACGGCACGGCTTCCGCCAGCGAGGCTTCTCGCGCCAAGGGGGAAAACATGATCATTGGCCGCAATAGCTTCCTGTTGCTCCTGGCCGTTGTTTCACTCGCAGTTCCTTCCCAGCCACAAAGCACCACGAACCCGAGCGCTGGAAGCGATTCGGGATTTTTCGACAATTGGTTTCGCCGGGTCGACCAAACCCAGGCCGAGCAGCCGCGTTGGGTCACCCCGTTGGCCACCACAACCCCGCGTCTCGAAGAAGAATTTCGCTACGATATCTTCTGGCAAACCAACAATGCCGGCGTTGCCACGGAGAACTACGGCGGCGCAAAGGGCCTCGAGCTGATCCCCAGGGAGCGCGTGGAAGTCATTCTTGTCGCTCCGCCCGCCTACATCGTCCACAACAATCCTCTAGTGAAAGATGGATTTGGCGATTGGGGCTTACTGGTGAAATACCGGATTCTCTCGGGGAACCAAGAGCGCGGGAACTATATCCTGGCAGCTTTCTTCCAAATGACCGCCCCCACAGGGCAGTACAAGAACGGCGCGACTAACGCTATCATCACGCCCACCATTGCTTATGGAAAGGGCTTGGGAGCGTTCGACGTCCAAGGCACGTTCGGCGCAACGCTGCCGACGGGTAACGAAGCAAGGATTGGGCACACCTATCCCTGGAACAATGCCTTTCAATATCGCCTCTACCGCAGGTTTTGGCCCGAAGTGGAAGTAAACTACACGCATTTCCAGGACGGTACGAACGATGGGAAGACGCAAGTCTTCATGACCCCGGGCCTGGTCATCGGCAGAATGCACCTCTGGAAGAGGCTGGCATTCACTGTCGGCGGAGGTTTCCAAATCGCCACCACGCATTTCCACGCGAACAATCACAACGGAATCTTCTCCGTGCGCTTCCCGTTTTGAAGCTAGGCTGAATTCTAGGATAAGGCCACGCGACAAAGTAGCCTCTCCTTTTGGTGTTGTGCGCGTCCTGCGTGGAAAATCCAACTTCGCTAAAGCAGGAGCAGGATTTTGTCCTGCTTGGAGACCACCCAACCGGTCATCCCGGCGGAGGGATCTCTCTTCAACTTCGGAATTCAGGTTAAGCCGTGCGAAATTGACTGGCGCGTTTGTGCCAGGGAAAATGCACCTCGAATTCGCTCCACGAACAAGGAGGCGCGCATGCGTTACGACTTTCTGGTCGGGACTTACGAGACAGAACGCATCAAAGTGCTGAGCGTGTGGAGCGAGTTCCGCGACGAAGATTTGCCCGTGCGGCCGCGCCGAGGCGATCCGCGGGGGCGCAGTGTGCGCGAGCAGATGGTGCATCAGTGCGTGAGCGAAAACCTCTGGTTCATGAACATCCTCGGAATCGACGTAGGTGCGCCGCCGCTGCCAAAAACGGAATCGCGCATGGAATTCATCTCTCGTTACGCGGAAGACAGCGCCAAGCGCTTGGCCGCGGTCAAAGGAAAAGAAGAGTCATGGTGGGAATCGCAAACGAGATTCTTCGACGTCCCGCGTTCCCGCGCCTGGGTCATGGTGCGGAGAGTCGCTCATACCGCGCACCACCGCGGGCAGCAGATGGCCATGCTGCGAATGCTTGGGCGCGACTTGCACAGCAACTACGGCCCGACCGCCGATACCGGCGGCCTGATGCAAAACCACGCGCCCACGATTTACGCCTACGACAGCGTCGAGGCGCTCCTCACCGCCGAACCAGCCGGAGGAGCGAAGAGAGCATTACCTGGCGCCGGCGGAAAATCTGTCACCGAGCGCCCCGACCGCTGACAAAACCAGAACACGATTCCAGCTTCTTTTGCGTGTTAACAAACTTAAGATGGCTCAAGACAGTTTTACTGCTTGCGTTGAGTCATCCGCTGTTTGCGGAGGATTTCGATTTGCAAGAAAGACTTAGTAATTGCGGCGACGGGGACAGGGACGGGGAGGGGGAAAATCTTTAGGTGGATTTCTTCGTAAATCTAGGGTAGATTGCCGGTCACGGTACTAGAACCCCTTTTGCTGCATCTAAAAAATAGGAGAGCCGGAGGCACAATGGGCCATGACAGCACAGGCTAAGCGGCGTACGTTGATAGCGTTGTGCGGGCTCCCGGTCCTCGTCCTCGCTTTCCAGTCTTTTTACTTCCAAGAACTGTTTTTTGCATTCCTGCTGTTTGCCATGGCGTTTCTCGTTCTGTTGGTGATGGCAGGCATTGCTGTGGCAGCGTGGATCCTTTACGCGCGCGCCGTGGTTTACGTTGCGACCCGGACGGCGCAGCAGGGCAGGCGCGCCATGCCCATCGTGCGGGCGATGGTTCTGTGGTTGGCCCCAACGGTCACGAAGACAGCAGGGACAGTTTCTGCGGCGCAGCAAGTCCTGCTTTTCCCCTTTGGAGGCAGGCTGCGTGTTTGGCTGAAGTCATTCCAGTTCGACGCCTTGCACTTCCGCGAGGACGCGGAGCGCGCCGTCAAACATTTGCGCCTTCTGCTCAAGCAGAGCTAAACGTTGGGAGCCTGCGTTCTTCGTGTAGCGGCCGCCTTCTGAAGCGGGCTTTTTAAAGCGCGGACCGTATTTGTCTCGTCAGAACTGCTTGGACAAATATGGCCTCGAAGGTTCTTGCCAGAGTCCTATCGAATGTTGGCGTGGAAGAACCTCATCCACTTGGCAAAGGCCCATCGCTTGGCTGGCAATGGAAGGCGATCATCCCGCTCGTGGGAGCGGAAAATCGTGCGGAGATAGAGCGGCCGCAATCGATTCGAAATGGCGCTGCCGCAGTCGCACGGGAATCAGATCAAAGCAACCAAGCTGCTGGACATCAGCCGCGACGCGCTGCGCTACAAGATGAAGAAGTTTGGGCTGGTGTACGGAGAAGAAGAACAGCCGGCCTCGCCGACGCGCTCGTGAAGACATCCTCGGGCACTTGCGAAAACGTTCGCTCTGTCCCCCCGCTCCCCGCCCATGCAATGACTGTCGGCGTTTGGGGAACCGGGCGGCGCATTGGAAGTGATTCCGCACCTGGAAGACAGCAAGCCCTCCACCACCCATTTGTGCCGTCGGCCTGCTCCGCTCGGAACGACAGGGGTGGGCGAGGCGGCTTTTGAGTCGGAGCTCCGACTCCCACACAGGGAGACAAAGCGGCGTCAAGCCGTCGCACTCCAAAACGAAGATGCCATCCCGAAGGACGCCGCCATGGGGTCGCACCCACGGCGCTCATGATTCGTTTGCTCCGGAGCCCAGTCCTGACGGACTGGCCTCAGAGGTGACGCGCCTACGGCGTTGTGCAGTTTCACTTTTCCTGCGCGGCGGGCTTCGCGGCGAGCTTTTCTGCGGCGAGCTTCTTGGCGGTGGTCAAAGCATCGGCGGCGGGGACTTTGACGTCGGGCTCAACGCCAGTGCCTTCCCAGTTCGTGTGCGTGACGGGATTTATGGCGCGAGCGAAGGGCACGCCAATCGAGAAATGCTCGGTGATGCGGTGCCCGCGCACCGGGTGAGCGCCGCCGCCCGTGGTCTCGCCAACGATGGTGGCGCGTTTGAGAGTTTTTAGGTTATAGGTGAACTCCTCTCCGCCGGAAAAGGTGTTGGAAGACGTCAGGACAAACGCGGGCTTGCCGTCCAGGCGCTTGCCGGGTACATACGGAAGCGTCCAATACTGATCGGTGATGTCGCCCTTGCGCGTCCACAAATCGTTGAGATGGGTCCGCTCGGCGAACAGATAGGTCGAAACCAAGGAGACCATCTTGGGGTCGCCGCCTCCGTTCTCCCGCAGGTCGAAGATGATGGCGTCCGTGTTGGCGAGGAAACTCATCGCCGCTACAACCGTGCGTCCGCAGATCCGAGGGTCGGCAAAGAAATCGAACTTCAGATAACCCACGTTGCCTTCGAGAATATCCGCTTTATTGAAGCCGCAATTCAAACGCTCCATCTCTTTGCGGTGTTCGGCTTCGTGATTGGGGTCGGGGAGCTGAGCCTCCATATCCGGCATGGGCGTGGCACTGAACATGACACGCAAATGCTTGTCGTGGCTGACCGCCTGAAAATCGTCGGTTAGGCGCTTGGCGAAGTCGTCGCCATCGGTAATGGAATCGTAGTCCCCTTTCTTCTGGTGGGCCCTGACAGCCTCTTCCATCTTTTTGGCGGTTTCCGGGAAGACATAAGATTCGTTGAGAGCGGCGACAGTGCCGTCGATGACCTTGGCGCGGGTGGCGGGGTCGACTTTGAAATTGAGGTCGGTTAGTTTTGTGCCGGGAGGAACCGCGCGGAGAGAGAAACTGGCCACCATCGCGGGGTCGCCGGGTTTCACTTCCATCTTGCCGACAGCCATGGTTTCGCTGTTGCGCTCCTTCACCATGAATGCAACGCTCCGCGGATCGCTTTTGATGATTTGGAGAAGCACGAACCCACCCGTCACGCCGCGGAAGCGCATTTCCTCGTCGAGAGAGCGCGTGTGATCGTAGGTTTGGAGGTATTTTTCCTCCACCGCGCGGTCGCCGCTGTTGAAGGCATCAAGCCATGCTCTTAGCGTATGGCCGGCGGGGGTTTCGGGAATTACTTGCTGGGCGCCAGCTGCCGACAGCCGAAGAAAAGAAAGAATTACAGGAAGTGTCAAGAGGAACAGCACCCGGCGGAGCATAAACGACCTCCTGGAAAGCAATTCTAATTGCTTTGGATGCCCGTGAGGCGGATTTAGTGCCCAGGATCACCCCGTACGTTTCATGCGAAATTCCGGGTAGACCCGCAAATGGGTTGGAATTGTCACGCTCAAGGTTCCTCCATCCGGGCCCTGAAGACTCAGTCGGAAATCGACCAGTTTGGCGTCGGGGCCTTTGACTTCGAATACAAACGTGTGTCCCTCGGTTCGTGGATTGAGTATCTTTCCGCTCGGCGGTGGGGTTGGCAGCGGCGGTGGGGGCGGGGCGGGAGGTGGCGGTGGTGCGCCAAGCGAAGGACGTGGATTTTGTACCGGTTGGTGCTGCCATGAGCTGGTCGAGGTGATACCTGAAAGTTTGCCAGCGCCTCCAGCCTTCACCGTGAGCGTGACAGTCAACGACGATTGTGACCCTGGTTCATGATTTACAGCGCCATAGCCGTGCCAGGCGCCTTGCCAAGTGCCCTCAAACGACTGTGGGCTGGTGCTTTCCCCCGATGGGGCCGACGATGACCTTGAGGACTGTGGTCCTTGAACTCCGGTAGACTTAGCCAATGGGGGAGAATTGGCCACTTGCGCGGCTCGAGCGGCAATCGAACACGCGGCGAGGAAAACCAAAATACGTTTGTTCATAGGTCGTCATCCTCCTCAGTTTCAAGCAGACAGGCCCCATGAAATAGACACCGCCAGAGCCTACGATGTTTCCAATTTGACCGTTCAAGAAGGCAGTGTGGCTGGCTCACACAAACCCGATAAAGCGTCCGGCGGCTACAATTCCAACCCATAGCAGAATCGAAACAAAACCTGAAATTTTCGCCTTCATGGGCAAGAGTGCTCTGTCATCCCAGTTCGCGACATCTCGATAGACGAACCAGTGGAAAATGAACGCGTGCACGCCAGCCACAAAAATCAAGACCATCTTCAGTCGAAACGCAGGATTGCTGCAGACCTTGACCGCTTCCGATGAAAACAGCAGCGTGCCGGTAACCACTTGCACTGCAAATGCTGCCCAAGCCCAGGGGAGGAGCATTCCCGCCAGAGCCGAAACGCGCTCCCGCCGCATCGCCCATCCCAGGAGCCGCAAATCGAGGACTGTCACGGTCCCTACTAGCGCCGCCATCCCAAGTAGATGCAGAGTTTCGATCGCTGGGAACAGCCACAACGACTCTCGAACGGCCGCGCCCACCGCCGTCTGATCGAGCCACTTGCACAGGGCCTGCAGGTCGGGCATGTCTATGGGGCCGCCGACAGTACTTTGCCGTTGGAAAGCTGGACGGTGGCCAAAGACGCGTAAGCCGAGCCGTCTTTGGCGGGAAAGCCTTCCACGGTGATTTGGTCTCCACGCCGCACGGTGTCACGAGTCCAGCCGCCGAATCGCGTCAACATTCCGAGACTCCCTAACTCGAGTTTCCAGTTTCTGACCTTACCTTGCTCGTCTTTCACGTCCGCATAAATATATGCATGGGGATTGACCCACCGGAAATCCGTAACGGTCCCTTGTAGCCTCACCGGATGCTTGGTATCAAACTGTGCCAGGCCGTGATGGCCGCGCAACGAAGGCACGGCAAGCAAAACTGCCGTCACCATCAATAGAAGGAGAAGGGCGGCTCTCCATCTAGTGTTCATTGCCGTCCTCGGTCCGTCGCAACAAGCGCTTCGCTTCCACTTCATGATGGGCATCCGTTTCTGGGCCTGGGTACTCGCTTAACCTTGAAATGATAGCCTAGCAGAGTCCGCATCTTCTCCAGATCAAAGGACGGAACTGAGCGCGAGAGCGCGAACCGGTTCCGCCCTTTTCATTTTTTTGATTGAAAGCATTCCTTGGAAATTCGCACACGGTGGTGTAGGCTTCCGGTTTTTCCAGCAAGCCATGTTCTTTGCTGAATAGAAAATAGATAACAAGGATGCCGAAATTGCGGATCAAGATTCTTGGAGACAAACAGGCGATGAGCCAAACGGCCGCCGAGCACGCTGCGAAATCTCTTCGCGCCATGATCCGCGACAAGGGGCGGGCGCGTATCGTGGCGGCTACCGGTACTTCTCAAATTGAGTTTCTGCAATGCCTGACCAGTGCGCCGGACATTCATTGGGGACGCGTCGAGCTTTTTCACCTGGACGAATACGTCGGCTTACCGATTACACACCCTGCCAGTTTTCGCAAGTATCTCTTCGAACGGCTGATTCATAAAACTGGAATCACGCAACAGCATCTGTTGGATGGCGAGCGTGATCCGCGCGCGGTGGCAAAAGAAGTCGGCAGGGAATTGATTTCCAAGCCGGTGGACATTCTTTTTGCGGGGATTGGCGAGAACGGGCACCTGGCGTTCAACGATCCTCCGGCGGATTTTGATACAGATGAGCCGTATATTTTGGTGGGTCTCGACGAGGCCTGTCGACGGCAGCAAGTGGGCGAGGGATGGTTCGCTAAATTGGAGGATGTCCCGGCGAGGGCCATCTCCATGTCCATCCGTCAAATTTTGCGGGCCAAGGAGATCCTTGTGACGGTGCCGGAGGCTCGCAAGGCGCGGGCGGTGAAATCCTGCTTCGAAGGCGAAATCAGCCCGATGGCACCTGCGTCCATCTTGCGCACGCATTCGAATGCGACGGTTTATCTCGACAGGGATTCCGCTTCCTTATTGAGCCCGGGAACAGCCAAGTCTGGGTAAAAAGAGCCTGGAGCGAGCACGGCAGCGCTCCGCCGCGGAGAAGGCCCTTAGAAAGAAATGTCAGCACCCGATCAACCGTTTTCTCGGGGAGTACCACCCATTCCTCATTTAAGGTGGTGGATTGGAGGATTGCTGTTTGCGTCCACGGTCATCAATTACATCGACAGGCAAACGCTGGCGCTGCTCGCTCCGTACCTCAAGGCGGACTATCACTGGACGAACACCGATTATGCGAATTTGCTGATTAGCTTTCGAATTGCTTATTCGGTTGGCCAGACCGTGTGCGGAAGGCTGATTGACCGCGTGGGCACCCGGCGGGGTCTGAGCGTCTCCGTTTTGTGGTACTCCGTGGTCTCTGTCGCCACATCGCTGGCGCGTGGGTTTTACAGCTTTGCGGTGTTTCGACTTCTCCTCGGAGCGGGCGAGTCCGCCAATTGGCCTGGCGCGACCAAGGCGGTTTCGGAATGGTTTCCAAGACGTGAGCGCGGACTGGCGGCGGCACTGTTCGATAGCGGGTCGTCCATCGGCGGGGCCATTGCACCGTTCATCATCTTGCCAATCTATTTCCGGTGGGGATGGAGACCGGCATTTGTGATTCCGGGACTGCTGGGCTTTGTTTGGCTATTCGTTTGGCGGCGCATGTATTACCTTCCCGGGCAGCATCCGCGCATTGGGCCCAGGGAACAGCAGATGATTCTTGGCGAGACCGCCGGAATCGAGGCTTCGGCTGAAAGCCACTCCGGATGGAGTGCCCTTTTGAAATTGCCGCAAACCTGGGGAGTGATTTTTGCCAAGGCCTTGACCGACCCGGTCTGGTTCTTCATTGTGGATTGGTTTCCGCTTTATTTGCTGGCGAAGGGGATTTCGCTGAAGAGCAGCTTGATCGTGATCTGGATTCCTTTTGTCGGCTCGGATTTGGGCAACTTTTTTGGAGGGGCGGCGTCGGGATACTTGATCAAGCGCGGCTGGCCGCTCGGTGCCGCGCGCAAGGTGCTGGTGGTCTTTGGAGGAATTGGCGTGACTTTGCTCATTCCCACGATTTTCGCGGTGAATCTGGCTGCGATCGCGGCGTTGTTCGCATTGGCGACTTTTTGTTATGCGGCGTTTTCGACCATTGCTAACGTTTTGCCGTCAGACCTCTTTACCGGTGGTGCCGTGGCCTCGGTGAGCGGATTAAGCGGAACGGGGGCTGGGATTGGGACGATTATTGCGTTTGAGCTGATCGGATATTTTTCCGACGCCAGTCGAGCGTTCCCAGCTCATTCCTTCGACAAAATCGTCGCCGTCGCGGGACTTGTTCCGTTTGTGGGGATGATTCTGGTCTTATTGCTTGTGCGCAACACCCGCGCGACGGAGCAGGGGTTGGTACGGCCGATTTGAAAATATCGAGAGTTATCAATAGATGAATGGGTGTAATCGTTCCGGACGAAACCTCTGAGCGTAACCTCGATTCACATTGCGCCAAGCCGCGATTTAGTCTTAGAGCAACCCGTGACCCAAACCCTTGTTTCTTGAGTAGCCTGAATTTTGGTGACTGATTGATGCCCGGCTCAACCGCCGAGCGCCGCTATGCGAGAGTCAAGACTCCGAAGGGCTGGGTTGTCGCATGGCAGGGCCCAAGTCAAAGGTGCGTATCACGCGTGGATAACGATGGGGCTTGGCGGTTTGTTCATCTCTACGAATTACCCTCCGCAGGTAGGAACCACGATTCGAGTGCTCTTCGATGTAGACCACGGGGAGGTCCGGGCAAGGGCTGTTGTGCGAAGTGTGCTCGCTCGGCGAGGCATGGGCATTGAAATTATTGCCATGCAGCCAGACGACCGAGCCCGATTGTCACGATGGCTAGAACGGCTGCCCGCCCATTCCCAACCTTCCGATCAAGAGGATTCGAGCAGGAAGCGCCGCTTCGAACGGATTGCACTGCCCAAGGGAATGTGGGCGGCTTGGCACGGCGGGGGTGAGCACCAAACTTCCCGTATAGGGACGCTCGGAATGGCCGGTGTTTTTCATTTGCGTGCCAAATCCACCACGCGTGGGTACAAATGTTCGATTGGCGTTTGAAGTTCCCGGTGGAAGCGTGACGGCAGAGGCCATTGTTCGAAGCGTCGGAGCCGGCAAAGGCATGGGCGTCGAATTCACGAATGTCGGTTCAAATGACAGGGTAGTGCTCCAGCGGTTGCTGCAACGCCTGCTGAGAGTTTGAAAAGAAAGCCTCTGCCAGTTCTCTCTGAGGGCAGACCAAAGCTCGATCAAATCTACGCCAGAACAACGCGCCGCGCCTGTCCACTAAAGTACGGTCGCAATCTAGGGGAGCCTTTCGGCTCCCCTCTTTTGCAACCCGCGGTCAGTCTGAATCTCTCATCTGCTGACGGGTGTTGAGCTGAAAGAATAAACTGGTGCCCGGGGAGGGAGTCGAACCCTCATGAGGAAAAATCCTCGGAGGATTTTAAGTCCTCAGCGTCTGCCATTCCGCCACCCGGGCACAGGCAGGTCTAAAACATAGCACAAACTGAGTTTGATTCGGTTTCGCGGTAGAACTCAAAACGGCCCCAGAAGAATTGGGCGAGAAGGCTCGCAAGGATGCGGCCGCTATTGTGAAATCGCCCGGCTTTCCAGCCGACACTTCACTCGCGCGGCAGCGTGCCTTCGTACGTCGCAATTTGAAAGAGGTACTGGCTGACATCGACCGCGTGGTCCGAAAAATCCTCTAACTTGCCGAGGAAAGCCCCACACTTTTTGCGCGTGGTAGAATCCACGGGATCGCGACGTTTTTGTTGCACGATGGTACTTTGCTCTATGCCAAACCGAATGCTGACGCCCGATGAATTGGAGACGGCGAATGCGCTCTTGCGGGACATCTTCTACGCAGTAACACGCCAGGACGGCACGTTCGACGACACAATTGAACAATTTTTGGACGAGAAGGTCGAGTCGCCCGCGATGGCAGTTGTGCGGAAGCTTGCCACTTCGAACGAGCAGCCTTCTTGGGAGGAGCGAATCGCTCTTACGCGCTGGATTTCATTTCAGGAATTGAGAACTCCGTTGCAAAGGGGCGGCATTGAGCAAATTGCCGGGAAAATCATTAAACAAACGATGCTTTTGATGGCGCGCGCGCCGGGCGCCATCGAAGAAGGTCTAGCGAAATTAAAAGAGCAAGGAAAGGACTATGGGGTTACGGCGGAGGACCTGCGCAAGAGTGTCGAGGAGGACGCATTCGAGATTCAGGTCAATCCGGTGCTGAGTCTTGACGTAATGATGCAGGCAGAGGAGTTTGTGCCAATTCTGGCCGAAATGCAGTGGACGCTCGTGACTGCAAGAAACGGCACGGCGTTGGTTACCTCAGATCATCCGGGTTCAAGGTTCCTGCTCATCACTCATGATTTCGAACGAGAGCGCAAATGGACAGAACTAGTCAGTGCCGGTAAAGAACAAGAAGCCAACGCATTGAGGGGGGCGCTTCCGGGGTCGCTTCCCGCTATGAAGGCCAAGATGCTAGACATAGAAAAGACCCTGAGCCTGAAGGAAGGGATTATTCGGAGCGCTCCTAGGTTCATTTTCTGCCCGGATGAGGACCCCCAATACTCCGAACTGCTGGCGCTAGAGCCTTGGACGCTGAGAATGAAAACAGGATAAATCGTGCCAATCGCGTTCCTTGGCCTTGGCAATAATCGGCGATATTCCATCGAGGAGCATAATGGGCTATATCGAGCGGAATCTAGTACCTGGCGAAACCGTTGTGTATGAAAGCCGCCTCCACTGGATCGTTTTGGTTCGACCTCTGGTTGTTGGCTTGCTCCTGGGCAGCATTGGGCTAGTGTTTGTCATTGGCGGCTACGAGGCGAGTGGCAAAGACGTTTCTTATGGCGGGATGATTTTTGTTGGCGTCCTGCTTCTCACTGCTGCTGCGATTTCTGTCAGTGGCGGGCTGATAAAGAAAAGCGCCACAGAAGTGGCAGTTTCAAACAAGCGCGTGCTCATTAAGACCGGCCTCATCTCTCGAAAGACAATTGAAGTGACCCTCTCAAAAGTTGAAAGCGTGGGCGTCGATGAGTCGGCGTTGGGCAGAATGCTTGGGTATGGGGATGTGATTGTGCGGGGCACCGGGGGAACAACGGAGTCGTTTAGCCGGATCGCAAACCCTGAAGAACTAAGCCGGCAGGTGCAAGGGCAACTAGGGATCGCCGGAAAACACGAGTCAGGGCAACTTAGCGCATAACGAGGGCAAGTGTTCTTTGGAGCAAGAGTGTTGAGTGACCGCGCATCATCTTAGCGACGCTCGCCCCTTGTTTTGTCGCAGGTGGCCGGGTTCTTCCAACGGGAAGCTTTTTCAAGCAAAAGGTCTTTTATCGCTGCCTGAACCGTACGAGGAAACCGCTCCGCGTACTTTCTGAGTTTTGCAGCATTGACAAACTGGAGCTGTAGTTCGTCGAAAGGCGTAGGAAGTCCTTCCTGCCGGGTCAAGTAGATCCAATCGAGTAACGCCTTTTCAGGTTCCGGGATGAGACGTCAGCGCAGAGCTTCAATTTTGGGGTTGCACCTCAATCTCGATCTGACTTCCGGTCCAAGTTTAAGCATCAGGCGTCGGTTCAAGTAGTAACTTCGCCTTGGCACTCAGCGCCCGAATACGCAAGCGTGGCGCGGCTTCAAGCCTCACCTACGCCATGCGAAATATGAGCGTGACCACAGAATTCCTCGCGTGAATCGGTGACTTCTGAGCCGACGCCTCGAACCGACAGAACGGTTATAGCGGCCAATCCCACATATGGATTATTAACATCGCCACTCTTCCGCTCGGAAAGCGTTTTATGTCGGGTGCGAGTGGCGCGACTGATAAACTCGTCCGAGGATGGGAAATCGTCTGGATTAGCACTCTTCAGGGGGGCAGCCTATCAGGCTCAGTTGCCCGTCACCTACAGCCGCAGGAATCAACAACGGACTGAGCTGCGGAACGGAGTTTTTCAACATATTCAACCACCTGAACTTCAACGCACCCGGATTTGGCGGCAATGGTGTCGTAGTCATTGCCGGATCGACTGACTTCACGAACACTAGTCCGAAGAGCACGTTTGGCGAGATCGGCTCGACCCGCGACGCGCCCTACGAC
>Ga0209577_10002296_pt1 | contig 18512 bp, 13 predicted proteins | sample GraSoiAngelo_109_FD_185874 | JGI IMG/M metagenome (GOLD analysis project Ga0209577, IMG submission 185874) | Grasslands soil microbial communities from the Angelo Coastal Reserve, California, USA - 14_0903_12_20cm (SPAdes) (version 2) | ecosystem: Environmental > Terrestrial > Soil > Grasslands...
CGCTTTCGGTGCCCACCGGCAAGACCAAAGCGCGCGAAGTGCCGCTCCCGTCGGAGGCGCTCGCGCACTTCAAGGCTTGCGCAATGGGAAAGCTGCCCGGCGCGTGGCTTATCTCCCGGGCCGATGGTGGACAGTGGAAGAAGGAAGCGTGGCGCGATGAGATCAAGGAGGCGGCGAAGGCTGCGAAGTTACCGAGCGCCACCTGCGCCTACACGCTCCGGCATTCCGCGATCACCGACCTCATGGCGGGCGGCCTGGATATTTTCACCGTCGCCAAGATCAGCGGCACGAGCGTGCAGATGATTGAGAAGCACTACGGCCACCTGCAGCGCGAGCACGCAAGAAAAGGGCTCGAGGTGCTCGCTCTGTCTTGACGCAGTGGGCCGCTTGACGGTGTCACTTCCATTCCGCCCGGAACCCCCGCGTGAATCCCAGGTGCGGGTGACTCGGCGTGGAGCGGCTGCCCCCAAAGTTGCCCTGGGATCAAGCGTCGCAGTTACGCTTCTGTTCTCGATTTGGTTACACTTGTTCTCAACATGAAGACTATCGCGTGGGAAGTCGCGGCTCGTCGAGCTGCTGTTCGGGGCGTACCGCCGGCGGATTCTGTCGCTGCTGCTGCTGCACCCCGAGCAGAGCTTCTACGTGCGCGAGATCGGGCGGCTGACCGGCATACCGGCAGGCTCGCTGCATCGCGAGGTTAAATCGCTCGCGGACGCGGGTTTGGTCACCCGCAGCTCCGCAGGCAATCAGATCCGCTACCAGGCTGATCGCGCGTGCCCGGTATTCGAGGAACTGGCGGGCGTTTTCCGCAAGACGGTGGGACTCGCCGATGTGCTGCGCGAGGCCTTGGAGCGGCTTCGCCCGGCGGTGCGGCTAGCCTTTGTTTTCGGTTCCGTCGCGCAAGGCAAGGAGCGCCCGACGAGCGACGCGGATGTGCTGGTGGTTGGCAAGGCGCCTTTCGCCCGCATCGTGGAGGCGCTCGTTCCAGCGCGCGAGCGGCTGCGGCGGGAAGTCAATCCAGTGGTGATGGGGTCGACGAGAGCGATCCGGTACGCCAGACGCTCCTCGAGGTTGTATGCCGCTACCATCTTACGCACGCCGTACAACGACTTCGAGAATCACTAGACTGCTGTTGCCTTAGAACTCGAGATCCCGAAGCAGAGAAAAGACCTCATATCTCCCTTCGCGATCGGGCCCAGTTGCAGTAGCGGTGGGTTAGCCTGGCGTTTTCAGGAATGGTCTTTCCGCCAAGCCAGTACTGCTGAATGTGATCCACGGCGGAATCGTCCACGTCGCTGATAGTCTGATTGCATATCGCGCACGTCGGGTTTGCATTGAAGAGCGAAACCTTGAGGGATCTCGAGAAGATGCGTGGTTGCTTGGGAGAGTCGGCGAGCACGGCATCAAGTGCCAGACGCCATTTATCGAATCGCCGATGGACCATTTTCACCGCGCTTGTGGACAACTCGATCGACTCGATGAAGCTTTCATCTTCGGTCATAAGCACGATCAACGCCTCGCGCACGGCGTCCAGCTTTGCCATAACCTGGTTCTTGTCTCGCCTGGCGAAGGACCACATCATGATGTCGAACAACGATGCGTTGAATTTCTTGGGCTCCCAATGCCCAGCCGGGTCCCCTTCAGCTCCTCGGTAATAGCGCCGAAAGGCGTTTGACCCGAAGATCGACCGAATCAAGCCCACGCTGGTCTTGAACGTAGTGCGGAGCTCGTCCAACTGAGCCTTGGTAGCCTTCCGGTTCGCAATCATGTCCTCATTGAGGAACTTCGCTATCGGAGACCTGTAGTTCAGGTAGGTGACGTGCAGGAAGGCCGCGAATCTCAACACGTATTCGACATCTTTCATTCGCTTTTCTGGACCCTTCAGACCCATGAGATAGCGGTAGTCGGTGTCCTCGGAAAGTTGAATGAGCAGATCGTTGTATGGACTGCGGTAGACGCAATTCCGGATTTCCTGAGGGTTGAGCGGCACTGCCCCCGTGTTCAGGCGCTCGAAGATGTCGAAGCGTAGACCCTCGTCTGATTCTTTCTTGAACGTTATCGTGCGCACGGAGCTGTCGGTAACGAGCTTCTGGAGAGGCTTTTCAAGCTCCCTGAAGTACTTTCCGTTAAGTTGAGGCAATGCCTTCAGCCCGCTGAGAGCGTATCCATTCTCCAAGAAGCGAAAGAAGGCCCTGAGCCGTTGCTGCCCATCAATTACTTCCTCCTTTCCATCTTGGCCTTCGGCCAGGTAGAAGACTGGCAGAGGCACTTCTACGAGAACTGATTCGATGAGGCGGCTGGAACGTGGCAGCTCCCAGACAGGCCGTCTCTGAAACAGCGGGTCGAGCACTAGGTCTCCAGAGCGATAGCGAGCGTGGAGTGCGCTTATTGGGGGGTCGGACTTGTCGGTGAAAATCTTTCGCCGACCTTGCCCCTCTCCTTCCGAGACATCCGACGCTTCCGCTGCAATAGTGGAGTCGTCCTCTTCAAGGTCATCCAGATTCTTAGTACCCTCCGGCACAGTCGCCATCCGCTCTCTCCCTATTTCTTTGGCTTAAGGTTAGCTCCATACTTTATCCCGCCCCACGCGATGGACTAACTTGAAGCATCGAATAGCGGCGTGCCGATCTTGCTGTCATTTGGGATCACGTCCAGCCTAGGCTCGCGCCTCCGCTTGCCGCTTCGTTTCTGCTCCAGGACTTGGGCGACATATCGCTTCCGGATTTTCCTCGCTCAGGCTTCGATAGTGCCCAGGGCTACGTCGTCCCTTTTTCCCCTTGCGACTAGTTATCGCCCTGTGTTGTTCAGGCGACCGGACGGTGCGCCCGACGAGGTATCGCATTGTCTTTTTTCTTGGCATAGATCTCTACTCGCGGCGTCCCTCGCATTCCGTCCGGAGCCCCGCGTAAACGCTAAATCCAGGCGATTGGGCGAAAGCCTGTTGCCCCCACAGTTGCCCCCGGCATTCTAGACCGAGCTGACAGAGCGCAGTCCCGGCCGGCTTTGCTCGATTCGTTGCGCGATCCGGGCGTCGACTTCCGACCCGATCCAGCCGACGCTGCGCGCGCCAAGCGAGATCGGCTCCGGAAAGCTGCCCTCCGCCATCTTCAGGTAAATCGTGCTCCGGGAGAGCCCCGTTCGCGCCTCGACCTCAGGCAGCAGGCGCAGTATCGTATGTGCCATCACCATCGTTTCCTTTTAAATAGCTCCGAACTTGCTACCCAATTGCTATCCATCTGCTGTCCCTTTGCTATCGAAATGCAGTCCTTCTGCAGTCGAAGTGCAGCAATCTTGCAGCCGAGATGCAGCACACTTGCAGTCGAAGTGCAGTCCTCGCGCATAGTGTGGCCGCCGACGCTAAAGCGTCGGCAAATAGGACGCTCTTTCGGGCGTCTTTAACGCCCGAAAACCTCATACACACCATACGCACCTACAAAGTGCCCGTAACTCCAAGTCAATGCTCGATTTTTTTGTATTCGGGCGTATACAAATGTATGACGTTTCGCGGCTAAGTCTTTGCTATGCATGGCTTTCGATGTTTACCTTTGTATTCACGCAGACAGCGTCGTCCTCGTCTCGAGCGACAAGCTACTTGACGCTCGCAACGCTCCCGGCGCGTGCTGAGCGTCTTGGGCGTACGCGGCAGCGAGGACGAGGACAAAGTCCAACTTGGCGCGTCGAACGCAGCCAGGGCGCTTCTCGCGGCGCTAGAGCTCGAGCGCGGCGAGGATGCCGCCGGCGGCGCAGATCGCGACGAGCTGATCGAAGAGAAAGCTGCGGGCGCGCGGCTTTCCGTCGAGCGCGATCCGGCAGGTCAGCGCGGTGCTCGACGAGCTGGAAGGATGCAAATGAAACGAGAGCCGCGGGGCTGGCGCGATGCCAGCAAAGCATTCCTTTCGCTCCATAGAGTTACGCGGAAGTTGCCTCAGCTGTGCAAGCGGCCTGCTGGCAGCGAAAGTGAGCCGCGGCGCGGGCTTACGTGCATCCGAAGGGGTGCGTATGGTGCGGTGGGGTTTTCGGGCGTTAAAGACGCCCGAAAGAGCGTCCTATTTGCCGACGCTTTAGCGTCGGCGGTTTTTTCAGGCGCATTCCCAGGAGGACTGCAAAAAGACACTAGATCGACTGCATCTGGACTGCAAACGGACAGCGCGGCATCCGCCCGGAAACCATCGCAGCCCTGCTCGACTTCGGCTGCGCCCGCCACCTGCACAGCAAAGGCCGTGAGCTCGTATTCTTCGACAAGAAGGCGCGGGCGCGCCTTGCGAAAGCCAACCCCGGCGCCGCGCGCAACGCGGGCTGGCTCCGGCGCACCTACGCGATCGTGGGGATCGGACGGCACCGTCATCACCGTCGGCCACCGCCCCCGGCGCGTGACGCGAGGCTAGCCATGGCACTTCCACTGGATTTTCTCGTCGCCATATTGCCCTTCGTCGTGCTCTTCATTCTCTGGGTGCTCGAGGATTAGGCGATTCAAGTGTCGGCTCGGCATAGCCGAGGCGCGTAACATTGCAGGCGAGGAGGTTCCCATGCGAAGTAATCCGCTCACCCGTTTGACGCTGGTCGCGATCGCCGCCGTGGCCGCAGGCTGCGCCGGCCTCTTTTCGCACCCGGTGTCGAATCTCGACACCACCCCCACCAACGACCTGCCGAACCCGTACCGCTCCGTCTCGCCATGGGGCAACCTGCCTGCCGATCACAGCAAATGGGGCGCGTTCAATGGCGTCGCGATCGACAACGACGGCCGCTCGGTCTGGGTAGTGGATCGCTGCGGCGCGAACCCCGACGTCCCGCCGGGCGCATCGCCCTTCCAGTACGACAGCTGCGCCGGCTCGAGCTGGGCGCCGGTGCACAAGCTCGATGGCAATGGAAATATCCTGAAGAGCTTCGGCGCGGGCCTGTTTGTCTTCCCGCACAAGATCTACGTCGACCGCGATAGCAATGTCTGGGTGGTCGACATGCGCGCGATGAACGCGAGGGAGAAGCTGAAATATCCCGACGCAAGACCAGCGGGCCATACCGTGGTGAAGTTCGACCCGGACGGCAAAGTCCTTATGACGATCGGAATACCGGGCGTCGCCGGCAACCCGCCGGATGCGCTCACCGAGCCGTGCAGCATCGTCGTCGCACCCAACGGCGACCTCTTTATCGCCGAAGGCCACTCGGGTCAGCAGCCCAACGCCGCCCCCGACACCGTCGCACGCATCTCACACTTCACGAAGGACGGCAAATTCATCCGCTCCTTCGGAAGACTCGGCTCCGGGCCCGCCGAGTTCAAGACCCCGCACGATATCGCCATGGACGCCGAGGGGCGGCTCCTTGTTGCCGACCGCGGCAACCACCGCATCCAGATCCTCGAGCAGGACGGTCGCTTCATCGCCGAGTGGAAACAGTTCGGCCGCCCAAGCGGCGTCTACCTGCGCGACGGCCTCATCTACGTAGCCGACTCTGAATCCAATGGTGTCGCCCCGAACCCCGGCTGGCTCCGCGGCATCCGCGTCGGCGAGCTCAAGACCGGCAAGGTCCTCTACCGCATCCCAGATCCTATTGAGATGAAGGGCACGAGCGCAGCCGAAGGCCTTGCCGTGGACGCGATGGGCAATGTTTTCGGCGGGGAAGTCGGGCCGCGACAGCTTTCCAAGCATTTCAGGCACTGATCGGCTTTGGTTGGTTTCGAACATCAAATCGCGCTTCAGCGTCAAAGGCCGCACCGTCCTCGTCACAAGCGCGGCCCGCGGCATCGGCCGCGCCTGCGCGGTCGCCTTCGCTCAGAGCGCGTCCCGCTTTTCGACCATGGCGGTTACGCCTCAAACCGAAGCGAGTGTCTAGTGACTTTTCCGCGAGATCGGCCTGCGCCCGGAGAAACGACCAGGGTTCGACTTTAGCGAGATGGGTTTGTAATCAGGGCCTGACATGGGTTTGACATTAGCCGGAAGCTTCCCAGTCAACTCGATAAGAATTCGTCGATTAAGAGGCACTCCTACATCGTTCACTCGAACCACTTGAGCAGTAATCTTCGGTGACTCTTCAATTGCATTCAAAATGTCAGATACAAGATAACGAGGAGCCCATCCCAAAAACTCGTAGTCCTTTGTTGTGAGCTGAATCGCAGTCCCCGTTGCAGGATTATTTAGTTCCACGGAAACCTGCAATTGCTCCGCGGGGTACAGCTGAAAGCTTCGGTTCTGCGCGGTCGTCGAAACGTGTCGAAGACCGTGCAAGAAGAATCTGCACTTAAAGCTATTGTTCAATCCCTTTTCAATTTTCGGGAATACTTCGAAGCTATCGGTCTGCCGTTGCCCACCGCTTACCGCCAAGATCTCGATTGGATCAGCGTTCGCTGGGTCAAGGTCGAGCGACCGCAAGTATTCTGCAAAGTCACTTCGGTTTGGATCAAGAACACGATTTTTGAACAGAGGAAAGAGTTCAGAGGCGCGGTATCTCCCATAAAGATCGGGAAAGGCAGGGAGGGCTTTAAATCCAACCTGCTTTTTCGCCCGCAGCGCACCCTGGATATATCGAAATTCGTAAAGATGCCGGTTAGGATCGGCATCCAAACGCCCGACAGGAAACCACGCCCGCGATGGCGTGGATGCTTGCCATGCGAGAAAGAGAGAGTTCATTGGGGTAACTTCGTGAGTACTTCGTGAGTATAGGCCATGAAAGCCCTTACAAAGCTCTTGCTCACATCGGACATGCGAACCGTCGGAACGCCCGCAACAGTGTCTTGCAGGTGCTGTAACGGAACGCCTTTAAGCTGTTGAAGAGCGGGCACGAAATAATCCGGGAAAGTGCGCGCACCAAACTCTACTAAGTCCAATGGGTTGACCCCCCGTTTGTCCGTCGTGTTTTGGAAGATCGCTCCATGTCCTCTGCGAATGTAGTTCCCCACGCGGCCCCCCTCCAGCAACTTTTTTCGTCCCTCGTCCAGCAACTCCCTCCCGAGGGATGAGGCATGGTCGAAGCTAGGCGCCACCTGCATCGTCAATTCGACACCTCCCTCGACCTGGCTGCCTTTCGCGAGAATTGCCCAATTCTCATGGTGACGGTCCGTGTTACCCACCAGAGCATCTAGAACAAGGTAGCTCCCCAACTGGGCGAGCGCGCTTTCGTGACGAGCCTTCTCGGGAAACATACGACGGACCGCCTCCGCAATATTGTCTAGGGTATGGTCCGATTGGTGAAATTTCTTCTTCGGATCGTATCCGAGTACGAAGCCAGCGAGAATTTCGTTGCCATGGATAAGCGTTTCGGCTTGCTCAGGGCGCGCAAAGGATAGACAGGCGCAACCCCGTCGCCCCTGGAATTCCGCGAGTTGTACAGTCGCCGCAGAAATCCCGGCAATCCTGGCAACTTCCGCCACAACTTTCTCTGCCCAATCCTCGCCCGTTCCATCCCGGGCTTCTTTAAACAGCCAATATTGTCCATCGCGCCGAAACCAGAATTTGGGCTTGCTTCCCATGCCCTCATCGCCGATGACCTCTTCTCGTTCGACGAGGATGATTGGATAGTCAGCCACGGTAATGATTTGTGGTCGCAGATACCGATGGCAGTGCTTCGGCACTCGGGGCGCAGAGAATTTTGAGAGAACAGTGGAGAGCCACGACTTGCTATCGTATCCTAGCACTCGAAAAAATACGGGGGTGCGGAGATGGCGATAAAGAAGAGCGAGCTCTACAGCTCTCTGTGGTCTAGTTGCGATGAGCTGCGCGGCGGCATGGACGCGAGCCAGTACAAGGATTACGTGCTCGTGCTGCTTTTCATCAAATACGTCAGCGACAAATACGCCGGCCAGCCTTATGCGCCGATCACGATCCCGGCCGGGGCGAGCTTCAAGGACATGGTCGCCCTCAAGGGGAAGAGCGACATCGGCGACCAGATTAACAAGAAGATCATCGCTCCGCTGGCGAACGCCAACAAGCTTTCTGATTTTCCGGACTTCAACGATGCCGCCAAGCTCGGCAGCGGCAAGGAGATGGTGGACCGGCTCACCAACCTGATCGCCATTTTTGAGAACCCGGCGCTCGACTTCTCGAGGAACCGAGCTGAAGGCGACGACATTCTCGGCGACGCCTACGAATATCTGATGCGGCACTTCGCCACTGAGAGTGGCAAGAGCAAGGGACAGTTCTATACGCCCGCCGAGGTGAGCCGCATCATGGCGCAGGTCATCGGTATCCGTAACGCGAAGACGAGTGCCGCGACCACCGTGTACGACCCCACCTGCGGCTCCGGTTCCCTGCTGCTGAAGGTCGGCGACGAGGCCGGCACCGCGGTCACGCTCTACGGGCAGGAGAAAGACGCCGCCACCAGCGGCCTCGCGCGGATGAACATGATCCTGCACAACAACCCCACCGCGCTGATCGTGCAAGGCAACACGCTGGCCGATCCCAAGTACAAGGATGGCGACACCCTCAAGACCTTCGACTACGTCGTCGCCAATCCGCCTTTTTCCGACAAGCGCTGGAGCAACGGCCTCGATCCGCTGCACGATCCTTTCGAGCGCTTCCAGCCGTTCGGCACGCCGCCCTCCAGGCAGGGCGACTACGCCTACCTGCTGCACATCGTCCGCTCCCTCAAGAGCACCGGCAAAGGCGCCTGCATCCTGCCGCACGGCGTGCTGTTCCGCGGCAACGCCGAGGCCGACATCCGCCGCGCTCTCGTGCGTAAGGGCTACATCAAGGGGATCATCGGCTTGCCTCCCAACCTGTTCTACGGCACCGGCATTCCCGCGTGCATCGTGGTCATCGACAAGGAGGACGCCCAGGCCAGCAAGGGTATCTTGATGATCGACGCTAGCGGCGGCTTCATGAAGGACGGTCCCAAGAACCGCCTGCGCAGCATGGACATCCACAAGATCGTGGATGCCTTCAACAAGCGGCTCGACGTCCCGAAATACGCGCGCATGGTCCCCTTCGCGGAGATCGAGAAGAACGAGTTCAACCTCAACCTGCCGCGCTACATCGACAGCCAGACACCCGAGGACCTTCAGGACATCGCGGGCCACCTACAGGGCGGCATTCCCGCCACCGATATCGGCGCGCTGCAGCGGTACTGGGCCGTCTGCCCGCAGCTCCGGAACACCCTATTCAAGGAACGCCGTCCCGGCTACCTCGATCTCGCCGTGGAGAAGGCGGCTATCAAGGCCGTTATCTACCAACACCCCGAGTTCACCGCCTTCATCGCTGGGATGAACAATCATTTCGCCGCATGGCGTGACAGGAGCACGGCAACGCTGAAGGCGCTGCGGGCCGGCTGCCATCCCAAGGAGGTCATCGGCGAGCTTTCCGAAAGCCTGCTCGCCCACTACGCCGGCAAGCCGCTCATAGACCCCTACGACGTCTATCAGCACCTCATGGACTACTGGGTAGAAACCATGCAGGACGACGTCTACCTCATCGCTGCCGACGGCTGGAAGGCCGAGACCACCCGCATCATCGAGAAGGACAAAAAAGGCAAGGAGAAGGACAAGGGCTGGACCTGCGACCTCATCCCCAAGCCCCTCATCGTCGCCTGCTACTTCGCCGCCGAGCAGGCGGCCATACACCAGCTCGCCGCCGAACTGGAAGGCATCACCGCCCGTCTCGCTGAGCTGGAGGAAGAACACGGCGGCGAGGAAGGGGCCTTCGCCGACCTCGAAAAGGTAAACAAGGCCACCATCGCCGCCCGTCTAAAGGAGATTCAAGGGGACCCGGACGCGAAAGATGAAACGGCCGTCTTGAGCGACTGGCTGAAGGTCAACAGCGAAGAGTCTGATCTCAAGAAGCGCATCAAGGACGCCGAAGCCTCGCTCGACGCCCAGGCCTACGCGAGGTATCCAAAGCTCACCGAGTCAGAGATCAAGTCACTGTTGGCCGACGACAAGTGGCTCGCCGCGCTCGACGCCGCCATCAACGGCCAAATGGACCGCGTTAGCCAGCAACTCACACAGCGCCTGAAGGACCTGGTCGAACGCTATGAGACCCCGCTGCCGCAGATGGCCAGTCGTTTGGCTGAGCTGGAGGCCAACGTGAGCCGCCACCTGGAGCGCATGGGATTCGCGTGGAAGTGAGGGAGCCCAGTGCGAAGTACGTTGTTCCGTCTGGCTACAGGCGTACCGAGGTTGGAGTAATCCCGGAGGATTGGGACGTTGCTCCTTTGGTATCCGTCGTGCCACCGAATGTCAAGAATGGCATTGTCGACGGGCCCTTCGGTTCCAATCTAAAGACGATTCACTATCGCAACTCTGGCATACCTATCATCACGAGCGGGTATGTCACCGATGGCAGGTTTCACGCAGAGCAGTACCTGTACGTAGACCAGGCCAAATTCAACGAAGAAAAGCGAAGCGCTGTTAGGCCGGGCGATATTGTGATGGCGAAGATAGGCGAGCGCTGCGGAGCAAGCGCAATCCTCCCTGAGAAGCACGATATCGGGATCCTTTCAGGGAATGCGCTGAAAATCACCGTCGACACACAACGGCATTCGACCTTCTACGTTTGGCAGGTTCTGTGGAATCTTTATTCTTCGGGTGGCATGGAGCTGATGCGAACGGTTGGCGCCCAGCCGGCCATTTCGATGGCAAACCTCAAGAACCACAAGATACCCCTTCCTCGCAGCAAAGCCGAACAAGAAGCCATCGCCGAGGCATTGAACGATGGAGACGCCCTCATCGAATCCCTGGAGCAACTCCTGGCCAAAAAGCGCCAGCTCAAGCACGGCGCCATGCAGGAATTGCTGACGGGCAAGAGGCGGCTACGAGGGTTCAGTGGGAAATGGCTGGTGAGGGCGCTTGGCGACGTTGCGGAGACCGATCCGGAGAATCTTAGAACCGGTACGCCTCAAGATTTCACCTTCAACTACATATCGCTGGAAGACGTCGACCGGGGAGTGTTAAGGAGTCATTCTGAGCAGAAGTTTCGAAGTGCACCGTCCCGTGCACGTCGCAAATTGCGTAAAGATGACGTGCTTGTAGCGACAGTAAGACCCAACCTGCTTTCGCATCTGCTATTCAATATCGATACCGGTGAATGGGTCTGTTCTACCGGATTTTGCGTTGTGCGTTGCCGACAAGACGTCGCGCATCCGGGGTTCGTTTACTTTCACATGTTCGCGCGTCCTGTCGCGAGTCAGGTCGAAGCCCTGCTGACGGGATCGAATTACCCTTCCATTAACGGTAGTGATGTTAGGGCGTTGCGAATTCCGCTTCCCGGATACGAGGAACAAGCTGCCATCGCCGCCACGCTTTACGACATGGACGCGGAGATTGCTGGACTGGAATCGAAGCTCGCGAAGGCGCGAAGCGTCAAGCAGGGAATGATGCAGGAACTGCTCACCGGGCGAATCCGACTTGTGCATTGCGCAACAGAGGGGGTTTGTGAGCGTTGAGCGCTTTCCACTGCATCTCGTCGTTATGCCGGAGGACTTCGACGCGTGTGGGTGGAAGGAAGTGCTTTCGGCCACGACCCGTGAGGGCTATTCATCGATGTGGCAGGCTTTGTCGGCGGCAGCGCGGAAGGCTATTGGAGAAGGCCGGCATTCGCAAGGCAAAGTTCTCTGGCTGCTCGCCGATGCCTGTTCGATGATGCTTTCGCCCGGCAGCGTGAACGAACCCTTCAGACCGTTCATGGTGATAGAGGGACAACGCTCGGTGATCCCCGATGACCTTGCGGACGCGGACATTGCGTTCTTCGCGCAGATAGTCGATCGGATAGACGACGTATGGCTGAAGGCCCGGATAGCTGATCTCGTTTGGCTCAAGCAAATGCCTCGAGACGTGAAATATCCGCTCACGGCCATAGATGCCTACCGAGCCATCCCGCTCAAGGAAGACACGTGGGTGCGCGGCGGGCACGAGTGCTGGGAGCGCGGGATCAGTTTGGCCCGCATGCTCAAGGCGGGGGCCGGCGACCGGCTCAAAGAGATGGAAGCCGCAATCGTGGTTGCGTTCATTGGAGCCGCTGAGGGGAATGGTTTTCTAGGGCTTTGGCTTGCGGATCTACTGAAATTCGGCGGTCTGGGACGCGACAGTCGCCCTGCCGTCGCGCAAAAGCTGGAATCGCTAGCCCGGTCATTTGAGGGTGCAGGGGATCTGCATCGAGCGAGGGAGTACTTCCGCGCCTCAACTGATTGGTTCAAGGACACGGGAGACGACCCGAAAGCAGCGGAAATGACTGTCGCACTAGCGGAGTGCTGGGTGAAGGAAGCTGTCGCCAGAGTTTCTATTGGAGAACCCAAGCCACATGGTGGCTTCGATGTTCTACGAGAACGCGATCCAGGCGTACCGCACCATTCCGCGCGCAGAACGCGCGATCCACCGCGCGGACGAACGAATCGTTGAGCTTCGAGCAAAGCTCAATGAAGCCGGTGACAAGTCGTTAGACGAAATGGGTGTTATCCAATCTCCGGGTGTTGACATAAGTCAACTCGTCGACAACGCCCGCAATGCAGTCAAGAACAAGCCTGCGCTTGAGGCACTCAAGGCTTTCGCTAACCTGCATCGTGGCGCGAATGCCAAAGAGATGAGAGAAAGTGCGATCAAAAGAATTCGCGAGCACCCTTTGCAAGCGCTGTTTCCCGCAACCGCATTGAGTCGCGATGGGCGTGTAATCGCGAAGCGCCCCGGGATGAGCATGGGAAGCACGCTATCGGATGACGACGAAATCGTTATCCGCGCGGAGATGATCAGAGATTACGGGATCCTGCTAGCCATTGTTGTTCAAGGAGACATCTGGCCTGCGCTGGAAGTCTTGCTTCTTGAGCATCGCCTTCGCGAAGCGGATTTCACCAACCTCACAAAACAATCGCCGATCGTTCCTAGCGGGAGAGAAGGGCTGTTCGGCAAGGCGTTGTTTGCGGGATACGACAGGGACTTCGTGACAGCGATTCACCTGCTGGTTCCGCAAATCGAGCACATGGTACGCGTCCGCCTCAAGCAAGCCGGGGCGAAGACAACCACTCTTGGAATTGACGGGATAGAAAACGAAAACGGCCTAGGTACGCTGATGGATCTCCCCGAGGTCGAGAAAGTGTTCGGCGCGGACCTCAGCTTCGAGCTAAGGGCATTGTTCTGCGACAGCTTTGGACCGAACTTGAGAAACGAGTTGGCGCACGGATTACTCGATGAAGGGGCATGCCAATCCATCTATGGAATCTATGCGTGGTGGTTAACCCTGAGGCTTGTATTCAACACCTACTGGAACGCTCAGAGGAAAAGCTCGGGAAACCCAGCGAATGGTGAAGGGGGAGGGCAAACGTGAATCCTGTCGGTCAGCCGGAGCGGGCGACGCAGAATCGGGTCATCGCGCTGTTCAGCGATGAGCTGCGCTACCGCTATCTCGGCAACTGGACCGACCGGGAGGGGAACAGCAATATCGAGGAAGCGCTGCTCGCGGCGTCGCTGAGCGGGCGGGGGTATCGGCCGGAGCAGATCAGCGTCGCCTTGCACAAGCTGCGCACGGAGGCGACGAATCACAGCCGCACGCTCTACGGGAACAATCAAGCTGTCTATAACTTGCTGCGCTACGGCATACCGGTGAAGGTCGACGCTGGGAAGGTGGCGGAGACGGTTCACCTGGTCAACTGGAGTAACCCCGAGAAGAACGATTTCGCCGTTGCCGAGGAGGTGACGCTCGCCGGGAATCATGAGCGGCGGCCGGATGTGGTGCTGTACCTGAACGGCATCGCCGTAGGGGTACTGGAGCTGAAGAACAGCCGGGTCAGCGTAGGCGACGGCATCCGGCAATGCCTGTCGAACCAGACGCCGATGTTCCACGAGTGGTTCTTCAGTACGGTGCAGTTCATCTTCGCGGGAAACGACTCCGAAGGGCTGCAATACGGCGCGATCGGCACGCCCGAGAAGTATTTCCTGAAGTGGAAGGAGGACGAGCACGACGACAGCCGCTTCAAGCTCGACAAGTATCTGCTCAGGATGTGCGAGAAGCGACGGCTACTCGAGCTGATGCACGACTTCGTAATCTTCGACGGCGGCCTGAAGAAGCTGCCGCGGGCGCACCAGTACTTCGGCGTCAAGGACGCGCAGGCGCATGCAAGCGAGAAGAAGGGCGGCATCATCTGGCACACGCAGGGCAGCGGCAAGAGCATCGTCATGGTGCTGCTGGCGAAGTGGATCTTGGAGAATAATCCCAACGCCCGCGTCGCGATCATCACCGACCGCGACGAGCTAGACAAGCAGATCGAGCGCGTCTTCACTGAGGTGGGCGAAGCGATCAAGCGCACCAGCAGCGGCCGCGATCTCATGAACCAGCTCGGCCAGGCCAAGCCGCGGCTTCTGTGCTCGCTGGTGCACAAGTTCGGACGCAGGGAGGTGGACGATTTCGATGCCTTCATCAAGGAGCTGGAAGCCCAGCCCAGCCAGACTGTGGGTGAGGTCTTCGTGTTCGTAGACGAGTGCCACCGCACGCAAAGCGGTAAGCTGCACCGCGTGATGAAGGCGATGATGCCCAATGCGGTATTCGTCGGCTTCACCGGCACGCCGCTCCTCGCGAAGGACCGCGCGACGAGCCTGGAGGTCTTCGGCGGCTACATTCATACCTATAAGTTCAGCGAAGGCGTTGAGGATGGCGTCGTGCTGGATCTCGTATATGAAGCCCGGGACATCGATCAGCGCCTTGGCTCCGAGGACAAGATCGACGCCTGGTTCGAGGCGAAGACCAAGGGGCTCAACGACTGGCAGAAGGACGAACTGAAGAAGCATTGGGGCACGATGCAAAACGTGCTCAGCTCGAAGTCCCGCATGGACCGGGTCGTGAGCGACATCGTCTTCGACTTCGGCGTAAAGCCGCGCCTGTCGAGCCAGCGCGGTAACGCGATCCTGGTGGCCTCCAGTATCTACGACGCGTGCAAATATTTCGCGCTGTTCGAAAAGACCCCGTTTAAGGGCAAGTGCGCGGTAGTGACGTCTTACAACCCGCTCGCGAAGGACGTGACGCTGGAGGAGACTGGTGCCAACACCGAAACCGACAAGCAGTTCATCTACAACACATATACCGAGCTGCTCAAGGACGTAGAGGCTAAGCCAGAGATGAACAAGACCGAGACTTATGAGGAGCGGGCAAAAACGCTCTTCACCAAAGAGCCGGCGAACATGAAGCTGTTGATCGTGGTGGGCAAGCTGCTCACCGGATTCGACGCGCCGCCCTGCACTTATCTTTACATCGACAAGACTATGCAGGACCATGGCCTTTTCCAGGCCATCTGCCGCACTAACCGGCTCGACGGCGAGGACAAGGACTTTGGCTACATCGTTGACTACAAGGATCTCTTCAAGAAGGTAGAGAACGCCATCGCCGTCTACACCTCAGAGCTCGATCGCAGCGCGGGCGGGGTAGACCCGGAGGTGCTGCTGCAGGACCGCTTGAAGAAGGGGAAAGAGCGGCTGGACAACGCGATCGAGACCCTCGCCCTACTATGCGAGCCGGTCGAGCCGCCCAAAAGCGAGCTGGAGCACATTCATTACTTCTGCGGTAACACGGAGATTGCGGCGGATCTGCAGCAACGAGAGCCGCAGCGGGCAGCTCTCTATAAGGCGACCGTGGCGCTGGTCCGTGCTTACGCAAACGTGGCCGACGAACTGGAGCCCGCTGGGTATGGCGCCGCCGACGTCATTCGCATCAAGGACTGGCTCAAGCACTACGTGAACGTGCGCGAAATCATCCGCAAGGCGAGCGGCGAGAGCCTCGACCTCAAGGCGTACGAAGCCGACATGCGTCACCTCATAGATACCTACATAGAAGCGGATGCGCCTCGGAAGATCTCGCCCTTTGATGACATGTCTTTGCTAGAAATAATTGTGAAAAGTGGTATCGCGGATGCGATCAACAGAATGCCGAATGGACTCAAGGCCAGTAAGGATGCCGTGGCTGAAACCATCGAGAACAACGTTCGCAGCAAGATCATCAAGGAACATCTAAACGATCCGGCGTTCTACGACACGATGTCAGCACTCCTGGACGAAATCATCGCAACGCGTAAAGCCAAAGCGATCGCGTATGAGGAACTTTTGAAGCGTTACGTGGACTTGGTCAAGAAGGTGGAGGCAGGTCAGGCCGAGGATACGCCCGAACAACTAAATACTCCCGGACGCCGCGCCCTCTATAACAACCTCCGGAAAGTGGTATCCACCGGTAGGGCGAACGTTGCCGCCGAGCCTTCCGCACAGTATGGGAAGTCGACGAGCGACGATGCGCTCGATCTGGCAATAAGGCTGGACGAAGCTGTTAAACGCGTCCGTCCAGACGGCTGGCGCGGCGTTCAGGCGCGCGAGCAAGTGATCAAGGCTGCCTTGTATGGGGTTTTGAAAGACGTTGCCGAGGTTGAGCGCATCTTCCTCATCGTCAAGCAGCAAAGGGAATATTGATGGTCGAGCAGATCTCGCTTGGCGGGATATCAGTGGATGTGGTGAAGAAGGACATCAAGAACATCCACCTGAGTGTCCACCCGCCCACGGGCCGAGTCAGAATCGCCGCCCCGTTGCGCATGGACGTCGACACCATCCGCGTGTTTGCAATCACAAAACTCGGCTGGATCAAGCGGCAACAGCAAAAGCTGCGCGCCCAGGAACGCGAAGCTCGTCGTGAGTATCTTGAGCGCGAGAGCCACTATGTATGGGGAAAGCGCTATCTACTCAAAGTGATTGAGAAAGACGTGGCACCCGCGGTGGAGCTGAGGCACAACAGGATGGTTCTTCAAATTCGTCCCGCATCAATTGACGGCAAGAAGCAAGCCGTGCTCGAAGATTGGTATCGCGAGAAGGTCAGAGAGGCGGTTCCACGCGTGATTACGAAATGGCAACCGCTAATGGGCGTTGAAGTGGATAGGTTCTTTGTACAAAGGATGAAAACTAAATGGGGGAGCTGCAACCCCGGCTCCAAGAGCATCCGACTCAATACGGACCTGGCCAAAAAGCCACGGGAATGTCTCGAATACATCGTGGTGCACGAGATGGTCCACTTGCTCGAGCGCACTCACAACAGCCGCTTCGTCGCGCTCATGGATCGTTTCATGCCGAGATGGCAACTTTATCGCGATGAATTAAACAGATTGCCGGTTAGACACGAGGAGTGGGGCTACTAGAGTGGCACTGCGCTATTGGTGGGTCAACCAGAATCAGACCTACCGACACGAGGTGCTGGGCAACTACCTTTGGTCGCCCAAGCGCAAAGCCAACGGCGATCGCAACCCCTTCTACGACTTCATGCGAGAGGTCGCACCCGGCGACGTGGTATTTTCGTTTGCAGATACGCTGATAAGAGCTGTCGGAATCGCTAATTCCCATGCTTACGAAGCGCCGAAGCCCCTCGAGTTCGGCGAAGCAGGCGCCTATTGGGACAATATCGGTTGGCGTGTGGATGTTCGATTCGCCGAGCTACGCTTACCGATTCGACCATCTGAGCACATGAACGTGCTGGCGCCCGTGCTGCCTGAGCGGTATTCGCCACTTTTGGCGAATGGGAGTGGGCTACAGAGTGTTTACCTCACTAGGATGTCAGAGCAGTTTGCGGGAGCGCTCGTCGATCTGCTCGGTGCGGAGGCGCGCACCTTAGTCCGTGGGCAGCGAGTAGCGGAGGAGCGTGCCGTGCAACCAGCGATCGGCCTAATAGAGTGGGAAGAGCATGAGATGAATCGGCTTCGCACTGATGCCAATATCCCCGAAACCACTCGGGAGGCTGTCGTGCTCGCACGCCGCGGACAGGGACTATTCAAGCAACGCGTAATGGAGATCGAGCGCGCCTGTCGCATCACCGGTGTGACTCGTGTCGAACATCTGCGCGCCAGCCACTGCAAGCCGTGGCGTGACTCGACCAATGAGGAACGACTGGATGGGGAGAACGGTTTACTCCTGACGCCGAACGCGGACCATCTATTCGATCGCGGCTTTATTGGATTCGACGACAACGGTGATGTACTGATCTCACCCGTGGCGCATGCAGATTCACTGCTTCGCATGGGCCTTGCGCCAGGACGCCTGCTTAATGTCGGGCGCTTTGCCGAAGGTCAGCGTCGTTATCTTGATTTTCACCGTGAAAACGTGCTACTGCGCTCGCATTTCCTTGATGATGCTTAGGCCTCGCTGGGGAAGCTGCTACGCGACGCGCGTGACCACGCGAAATGGCGTCCTCTACTAGCGATGAGATACTGGGTCGGCGTCACCGACAAAGTGTGGTACGAGCATCTGCGCGCTTTGGCGCCGGATGAAGTCAATTTCTGGCAGCCCTCTCCCCGCCACCTGGCCGAATTTCTGGAGCCGGGTGTTCCGTTTCTCTTCAAACTTCACGCTCCCGACAACTATGTGGTTGGCGGCGGATTCTTCGTGCGATTCAGTGCTCTACCGGCGCGCCTCGCCTGGGAGGCGTTCGAAGAAAAGAACGGGGTCACTGACTACGCTGCACTCCGTAAACGCATCGAGCAGTATCGAGGTGCTACGAAGGGTGATCCAGAAATAGGCTGCAATGTGCTGAATGGCCCGGTTTTCTTCGAGGAGAAGAATTGGATCGCGGTGCCAGAGAGTTGGGCGC
>Ga0209577_10002297_pt1 | contig 18512 bp, 15 predicted proteins | sample GraSoiAngelo_109_FD_185874 | JGI IMG/M metagenome (GOLD analysis project Ga0209577, IMG submission 185874) | Grasslands soil microbial communities from the Angelo Coastal Reserve, California, USA - 14_0903_12_20cm (SPAdes) (version 2) | ecosystem: Environmental > Terrestrial > Soil > Grasslands...
ATATGCGGATTGATTCCGCATAATACCCTTATCTGCGTAATTGCCTCAATCAATACTTAGAGCGTGCTCAAGCGGCGGCGGCTTGATCTAATCTCGTCGTTAATAACAGCCACATAGGTTGCGCGTCTTCACCTTTCATTCTTCATCCTGCTCTTATGTTCCGCGAGCATGTTGCAGAAGAGCGCGCCCTGCGAGACGGCGTCGTCGAGGGCCTTGTGTGTGTAGGGGAGGTCATCGAACCATCGGCGGGGCATGTTGCGCTTGACGGTGTCGAGGAAGTCGAGACCCGTCAGGGCCATGGCGAAGGTCTTGATGTCGAGCGCGTGCCAGCCGAAGGGGTTCTCGCCGGTGAAGCGGTTCAAGTACCAGCAGACGTACATGAAGTCGAAGCCCGCGGGGTAGGCGACGAAGACCAGGTCGCCGGGCAGAGCCTTCAGCCAAGTGAGATAGTGGTGCATGGCCTCTTCGGGCGGCTGCACGTTCTGGCGGCACGCGGCCCAGGCTTCGGGCTGCCCCTGCCACCAACGCATCGTCTCCGGGTGCTGCGCTGCGCCTGGAAGCGTTTCGAGGTTGGCCGTGAACCCGCTCAGGAAGGTCTTGTCCGGCAGGTAGGCCGCCGAGCCGATGCTGAGCATCGAATAAACGCCGGGGATAGGCCCGTCCGTCTCCACGTCCGTGCTGACGTATATCTCCATGTCGCAACTCCAATGTACTACAAGCCCGACCGGCTACGACCTTACCGCTTAACAGTTCATCGCGGCACTCGGTCGCTGCCGTCACACGCGCGCATGACAAAAGCCGTTGCTGCGCGCGATGACGGCGTGCTAAAAGTCAGGCATGTTGAAGTCTAACTTCTTACGACTCGCCAGCATACTACTTCCCGCCGCTCTCGCGGCACAACTTGTCCCCGCGGCAGGCGCTGGCGCGCGGCAAGCGCCCGAAGCGCACTACCGCGCCTTCGACTCGAAGGGTCGCCCCGTCAAGCTCCAAGAGATTGTTGACGCGCTCGACAAGGCGGACGTGCTCATCGTCGGCGAGACGCACAACGACGGGGTCGCACACCTGCTCGAAGCGGAGCTGCTGCGCCGCGCCGACGAAACTTACGGGCCGTCTTCGCAGAGGAAGCGTTCGCTCGCTCTCTCCCTGGAGATGTTCGAGCGCGACGTGCAGACGGTCTTGGACGAATACCTCGGCGGCCTCATCCAAGAGCGCCACTTTCTTCTGAGCAGCCGCCCGTGGAATAACTACCAGACGGACTACCGCCCGCTCGTCGAGTACGCGCGCGAGCACCATTTGCTGGTCATCGCCGCGAACGCGCCCGCGCGTTACGTCTCGCGCGTGTCGGGCCTCGGCCCCGACTCGCTGCGTGAGCTTTCCACGGCGGCGAAGTCCTGGCTTCCGCCACTCCCCTTCCCGGAGGCGTCGGAAGCTTACGCGTCGAAGTTTAACCGCTTCATGCAGGGCGCATCTGTCGGCACGCCGCCGTCCCAGCAGTCCGCCGGGTCGCAGACGCAGGCCAACCCGCACGGCGGCGCGCACCTGCTCGAAGCGCAGACGCTGCGCGACGCCTCGATGGCCTACTCGATTGCCGACTACTTGAAGCGACAGCGCGGCGCGCTGGTCGTCCAGGTCAACGGCACTTTCCACAGCGAGGAGCGCCTGGGCGTGCCCGAACAGCTCGCGCACTACCGACCGAATGCGCGCATTGTCGTCGTCACGATCATCTCGGACGAGGGCTTTCCGAACTTCGACGTGGGGCGATTGGGAAAGCTCGGCGACTTCGTCATCCTCACAGACCCTTCGCTCCCACGCTCCTCTTCTTAATTGCGGATTTCGGAATGCGGATTGCGGATTTGAAAACAGCACGCCCTTTATCAATCCGCAATCCGCATTCCGAAATCCGCAATCATCCTGGGCGCTTGCCAGAATGCGCGCGGCTTGGCACAATAGCCGTTGCTTTTGTTCGCGCTATTCGCGACTGAGAGGCAGGTGTTGCCGGATTTAACGAGTAGAAGCTCAAAGAATCACACAGAAATCGTCGCAAGAGTTTTCCGGGGCCGAGATTCCCCGGCCGTCTTTTCGCCAGTTTTAGAACGGAGAGAGATAATGGCAACCGTCGTCGTCAACCAGGGCGAGTCAATCGAGAGCGCGCTGCGCCGCTTCAAGCGCAAGGTCATGTCCGAGGAGATCATCAAGGACGCGAAGAAGCACGCCTTCTTCATGTCGCGCGGGCAGAAGGCCAAGCTCAAGTCGGCGCTGGCGCGCAAGCGCAACAAGCGTAAGGCACGCCCGATGAGGCCGCGGACTCGATAACTCGGTCTCTTATTTCTTTACAAAAAGCGCGGAGGGTGTCGTCTCACTCTCCGCGGCGAGCGGGAAGCCGAAGACGCGCGAGTAGAAGTAGAGTTCGCCGTCCAAGGCGCGCTTGATGTTCTCGGCCTTGCGGAAGCCGTGCTGCTCGCCCTCGAAGACGACGTAGGCGACTGGCTGCTTCTTGCGGCGCAGCGCCTCGACCATTAGCTCGGCCTGGTTCGGCGGCACGATCTTGTCTTCGAGTCCCTGGAAGAAGATGACGGGGCAGGACAGGCGTTCGGTGAAGTTGATCGAGGAGCGCTCGAAATAGAGGTCGGCGCGTTCCGGGTAAGGGCCGACGAGGCGGTCGAGGTAGCGCGACTCGAACTTGTGCGTGTCGCCGACGAAGACGGTCAGGTCGCTGATGCCGAAGTGGCTCGCGCCCGCGCGGAAGGTGTCGCGGAAGGTCAAGGCGTTTAAGGTCGTGAAGCCGCCCGCACTCCCGCCCGTGATGACCGAGCGCGCGCCGTCCGCTTCGCCTCGCTCGATCAGGTACTTCGCCCCGTTCACGCAGTCGTCCACGTCCACCACGCCCCACTCGCCGTTCAGGCGCTGCCGGTACTCGCGCCCGTAGCCAGTGCTCCCGCCGTAGTTCACGTCGAGGACGGCGATGCCGCGGCCCGCCCAGAACTGCGTGTCGAGTTTCAGCCTCGACGAGGTGGCGGCGGTTGGGCCGCCGTGGCACATGACGACGAGCGGCGGGCGCTCGCCCTCCGGCGCGGCGAAGTCGCGGTTGTGTGGCGCGTAGAAGAAGGCGTGCGCCGTCCGCCCTTTCTCCGTCGGGAACTCGACGGCGCGCGGCCTTGAGACGTAGCCCTCGTCAATAGCGACCTCGCTCGCGCGGCGCAGCACTAAGCCCGCGCGCGTCCGCAGATCAAGCTCGACAATTGCCAGCCGCTCGGTCGGCGAGGCGGTGCGGAAGAGCGCGCGGCGCGCGTCGGCCCGGACGTAGGCAATTTCCGTGTAGGGCAACTCGATCCTTTCAAGCTGCTTCGAGCGCGTGTCGAGCGTGGCGAGGCTCCAGTCGCCGCGCTCGTTGTAGGCGCAGACGACGCGGTCATCGGACGCGAAAGCGTAAGTTGACAGGCCGAAGGCCCACTGCGGCACGCCGAACTCGGCCTCCATCTCGCACATCGCCTCGACCGAGCCGTCGCCGCTCAGGCGGTAGAGGTTCCACCAGTTGCTCCGGTCGGAGACGAAGTAGAGCACGCCCGAAGGCGACCACTCCGGCTGGAAGATTGACTCCTCCTCGCCGCCCGCCACACGCCGCGAATCTTTGACCGTGCCGTCTTCGCTCACCTCGCCGACCCAAAGCTCGCAGCCGTCCCAGGGCATGTTCGGGTGATTCCACGCGAGCCACGCGAGGCGCGAGCCGTCGGGGCTGAGGCGCGGCGACGAATAAAAGTCGTTGCCGGAGACGAGCACGCGCCCGCCTTCGTCGTTCCCTTCCCCTTTGAGGCTCAGGCCGACGACGGTGTTGACGGCCTCGCGCCCCTCGACCGTGTGGTCTTCACGCACGGCGACGAGCCGCCCGCGCCCTTCGTCTATACAGAAGTCGCTGTAACGCAGTTTCTTTTCCGGCGTGATCGGCGCGGGCGGTGTCGCGAGCGTCTGCCGGTAGAGCCGCTGGTCTGCGAAGTTCGAGAAGTAGATCGTGCCTTCGTGGACGGCGAAGTCGCCGCCGCCGTACTCGTGCACACGCGTGCGCGCGTTGAAACCTTCCGGCGTCACGTCGCGAACGCGCCCGTCGGGCGTGCGGCGCACGACGCAGTTGCGCCCGCCTTCGGACGGACGCAGTTCTATCCAGTAAGTGTCCTGGCCGTCGAGCGCGATCTGCCCCAGCCCGACCGTGGCCGAGACGATGAGGTCTGAGGTGATCGGCGACTTCCAGGAACCGTAAGGCGCGACCGTCGGCTGACCCATTCGTGTTTCCTCCAGTGAGAAGAAAATGATGAATGCGGAATGATGAATGATGAATTTCAAGCAGCGACTTTCTTATCATTCATCATTCATCATTCCGCATTCATCATTTGATTAAAGGTTGATGCCGCGCCGCTCCGGCGGCGGCACGTAGGCGCTGAAGTCTTGCGCGAAGCGCTCGACGTAACTGTCAAGAAGCTCCTTCACGCGTTCGAGGCTCGGCGAGCGGACGACGAGGCCGACATGGTGTGGCTTGTCAACGCGGAAGACGATCTCCGGGTCTGTGTAGGCCGAGGTGTCGGGTCGCTCATGCCGCGCGAGCGAGAGGGCGATGCCGGCGTGCTCGCGCCGCGGCTCGAGGCGACCGACGCTCGCGCCCCGCGCCTGCGCCACCTCGACACGCGCCCACTCGCGCCAGAGGTTGTGCCCCGCTGCCGCCTCCAGAGTCTCCGCGATGTACGCGCCGCCGACGCGCGCCGCCACTTCGAGGAAGTAGAACTGTCCGTCCTCAGCGCCGCGTATGAACTCGGCGTGCGCCGCGCCGCATTCGAGTCCGAGCGCGGCGAGCAGCCCGGCGTTGAGGCGCGTCAACTCCGCGCGCTCAGCCGAGTCGTATTCGATTGTGTGGGAGACGAAGACGCCGCCCTCCTGCACGACGCTCAGGGGCGGGCGACCGTAGCGGCTCGCGCCGCAGAAGATCACCTCGCCGCCCTCGACCACCGAGTCAACGTGGAAGACCTCGCCGGGCACGAACTTCTCCAGGAGGTAGTAGGACGATTTGTCCTGCAAGCTCTCGCGCGCGTCGAGTGCGTCAATCGCGCGCCAGACCTGCTCGGCGTCTTCGAGCCTGCGTATGCCGGAGGACGAAACGTCAGAGCGCGGCTTGACGACCCACGGCGGCGGCGTGCGCTCCATGTACTCGCCGACCTCCTGGTAGTTGAAGAGGGGCGCGAAGTCGGGGACGCGGAAGTCGGCGGCGCGCGCTCGCTCGCGCATCGCCAGCTTGTCGCGGAAGACGCGCGCGCCAGAGCTTTCCATGCCGGGCAGGCGCAGGTGCTCGCGCGCGAGCGCCGCGATGATGACATCGAACTCTTCGAGGGCGACGACGGCGTGGAGATTTCTTCGGCGTCCGAGCTGCGCGGCGGTGTGGATGAACAGCTCCGTGCCCGCATCGTCGGGCAGGGCGTGGAGTCCGTCGAGCGCGTCGCGCGGCCAGTTCTCCCGCAGAGTCCGCTCGCGCGTCAGCAGCTCGACGTGCGCGCCCTGCCGCCTGCACTCGCGCAGGAAGTCCTCGCCCTTGAAGTAGCTGGCGACGCAGACGACGTTCACCTGCGGGGACGACGTTTCGGCCAACCGAGTGTTCCTCTCTCGCTCGTGTTCGAGAACCGCTGGCGGAGTATATAACGGCGGGGCGCGGGCGGTCACACAAAGACAGGGGGCAGGGGCAGACGGCAGGAAGCAGGCAAAAAGAGAAGGCAGCCGAGTCTCACATGACCGGCTGCCTTCTTGTATTTCCTGCCTCCTGCTCCTGCCGTCTGCTTCCCGTCTCTTCAGTAGATGTTGAAGTTGTATTCGAGGACGATGTACTGCGAGACGGCGTGGCCGTCCTTCTCAGCCGGCGTGAAGCGAATCTGCCTCGCGGCGGAGATGGCCTTCTCCGTCAAGCCGTCGGGCAGACCCTTGACCACGCTGACATCCGACACCGAGCCGGAAGCGTGCAGAATGGCGCGCAGACGCACGACGCCGGTCACGTTGTTCTTGCGCGCGTCCTCGGTGAAGCCCGGCTCAGGCTTGTACGTGATGATCGCCTTGCGCGTCACCTCGTTCTGCCGGAAGGGCCGGTTGTAGTCAACGTCGCCTCCTCCGCCGCCTCCGCGGCCTCCGCCGCCCTCGTGCGCGTCGCCGCCGCCGGTGTTATAGCCGCGGCCCGGCCCTAGCCCTGTGCCGTCACCCGACCCCATGCCGCCGCCTGAGCCTGTGCCCATGCCTCCGCCCGTGCCGGGGCCGGAAGATGGCACGGTCGCCGTCGAGTTCGGCAGGCCGTAGGGGATGTCGCGCGGGTCGGGCTTAATCAGCATCGGGTCAACCTGCATCGTCACAGGGGTCGGCAGGTGCGGGTTCGTAATCGCCGGGGGCTTCGGGTTCGCCGTCAGGATCGGCGGCACTAACTGGGCCGTCGGGAGCTTGCCCTGCGAAGCAGGCAGTTCCTCCTGGCGACCGCCGCCGCCTCCGCCGTGCGCCGCGTCCTGCTTCGGCTTCGAGCCGCCGCCCTTGCCCGTCTCCGTCCCGGCAGGCCCCTTGTCCGGCTTCTGCTGCTCCTTCGGAATCTCGTTTTCGGGATCAATCATCTGGACGAGTTCCAAATCCTCGTAAGGGTTGACTGACCCTGCCGGGCAGGGCCGTCCCATGAGGCTCCTGAACTCGCAGCGGAATCTGACGCCCGCCCACACGCCGCCGATGAGCAGGAAGACGACGAAGGGCGTGACGACCGCGGGGACGGCGTAGTCTTGTCTGAAAAACTTCTTGACGAGAGCGCCGGATGCGTTAGCCGTTCGCCTGGTGAAACCGGCGGGATCGCGTTTGAATTCGGGCCACGTCAGCTCGGCCTCGTGCGCCGCAGCCTTTACCTCGCGGACGAGGCGGCGTGTCAGCCCTTCGTCTTCGAGGAACGTCAGGTGGAACTCGCCGCGGTCGTGGACGGGCTGCGAGGAAACCGTCTCTTCACCGTCTTGATAGAGGAAGCCGTTGGAGGAAGCCGGGTCAGCCGACGAAGATGCTGGCGCGGTGACGAGCGATTCATCCGCGGCCCGCGCCGCGACGACCGGCTGCGCGACCTGGGTCGTGAGCGGCGTCCCGTCAACCGGGCAAAATCCGAACTTGTCGGCGAATTCCTCTTGGCACGTTGGACACTGTTTCATTTCTTCAAGACCCTCCCGTCGAACCACACGGGGAAAAGCAGCCGGTTCCGTAAGAACTTACAGATTTTTCCGCCCTCATTCAAGCCCGGAGGCGCAGCCTGCCGGGCCGCCCTTCAAACTTTGAAGTGTGCGCCCGCCGGCAATCCGTGAGGACGAACGTCCGAGCGCGATGCACTTCACCGGACTGGATTTGATGCAGGGGTTTGCCGATACGCTGCCACGGCGCGTCCACCGCCGCAAAAATAGGGCGCGCGCCGGGGCCGCGGGGGGCATTTGACGGGTTGACCGACGGCATCTAAGATTTCCGGGAACCACACGCCCCCGGCTCGGCTTCCGAAGGACTGACTGACCCGCCCGGCCACCGAGCCGGTCGCTCCGAAGTTAAACGAAAGCACGGTATGAACAGCTCACCAAGTCGAACACGCCGCACGCGCGGCCTGCCGCTCAAAGTTCTGCTCGCTACGATTCTGCTCGGCACGGGTTTAGTTGCCGCTGCGCGTCAGTCCGCGCCCCAGCCGCAGCGCGAGCAGTTGCTCAACGGCCTGCGCGTCCTCATGCTCAGTCGGCCCGGCGACCAGAGCGTGCTCATCAAGCTCCGCGTACACAGCGGCGCGGCCTTCGACCTCGCTAACAAGGAGGGACTGATGGCGACGCTGGCCGACGCGATGTTCGACAAGCAGGCGCGCGACTACGTCAGCGACGAACTCGGCGGGCGCGTCGAGGTCACGACCGGCTACGACGCCATCAACATCGCGCTCGCCGGGAAGGCGTCGGACTTCGACCGGCTTCTGGAGCTTGCGCGCAACGCCGTGATGAACACGCAGCTCACGCCCGAAGCCTTCGAGCGCGTCCGCGCGGCGCGCGTCAAGGCGCTGCGCGAGGCCACGCCCGCGCCCGCCGAGACGGCAGACCGCGCCGTCGCCGCACGCCTCTTCGGAACATATCCTTATGGCCGTCTCGTCGCAGGCTCGCCCGACTCGGTCGGGCGCATCGAGCGCACAGACCTTCTGCTCATGCGCGAGCGCTTCCTGCACCCCGACAACACGACCCTCGTCATCGTCGGCGGCTTCGACCCGAAGCGGGTGATGCGAACCCTGCGCGAGTCGTTCGGCGGCTGGACGAAGAGCGACCGCGCGATCCCCTCGACCTTCCGCCAGCCCGACCCGCCCGACGAGCGCACGCTCGTCATCAACCAGCCCGGCGCTTCCACCTCCGAAGTCCGCCTCGCCGTCCGCGGCCTCCCACGCACGGACAAAGATGCAGCCGCCGCGCAGGCGCTCGCCTCGGTCGTGCGCGAACGCTGGTTCGCCGCGATGCCCGAACTCAAAGACCGCGCGGCCTTCGTCCGCCACGACGCCAACCGCGGGGGCGGCCTCTTCCACATGGGCGCAAGCCTTCGCTCGCCCGCGGAGGCGGCGAAGGCTCTTGAGTCGGCGCGCGCGGTGCTGCGCGACCTTCAGACGAACACACCGACCGCCGCCGAGACCGAGAACGCCAGGCGCGCGGTCACCGCCTCGCTCGGACAGAGTGCAGCGGACGCCGAAGGGATGGCGAACTCCTGGCTCGACGAGCAAACGTACAACTCACTGGCAGCGACCGTGCCTGAGATGGCGCGCACCGCCGCGTCGCTCACGCCCGCGGACGTTCAACGTGTGGCCGCGCGACTCTTCACACACGCGCCCGTCGCCTCGGTCGCCGTCGGCGACGCCGCGCAGCTACGGACGGAGATTGCGCGCGTCGGCGCGGTCGAGGTTTTCGGCGAGGCGGCGGCCAGGCCCGAACCCAAACCCGCGCCGCAGACGCCGCCGAACAAGCCGCAACAGCCCGCGCTGCAACTCAAGCGCCCGTAGCGAAACGCAAGCCAATCGCAAGTTAAATGCAACCACGCCCGCGCGCCCTGTCGTAAACTTTGTCACGTCAAGAAAATTCCCCTGCGAGTGTTTCGAGAGACGAACACGCGCGCCGCGTGCGCGCGATGTTCGACCGGATAGCCGGTCGCTACGACCTCTTGAACCACCTTCTGTCGGGGAACGTTGACAGGAGTTGGCGGCGCTTGGTCGCGCGCACTTTGCGGCCTTCGCTCGTCGAAGGCGCGCGCGTTCTCGACGTTGCCTGCGGGACGGGCGAACTCTCGCTCGCGCTCGCACGGGCGGGCGCGGCGCGCGTCGTCGGATTGGACTTCTGTCGCCCGATGCTTGAAATCGCACGGCGCAAGGCCGTCGGAGAATCGCGCCCGGTGCCGTTCGTCGAGGGCGACGCGCTTCGACTCCCGTTCGCGGACGGGTCGTTCGACGTTGTGACCATCGCCTTCGGCCTGCGAAACCTGGCGGGCGTCGAGGAGGGCTTGCGCGAGTTGAGGAGGGTTCTCCGGCCCGGAGGCCGTTTGGCCGTCCTCGAATTCTCAAGTCCGGTCGTGCCGGGCTTTCGCGCGCTGTTCCGTTTCTACTTCAGGCGCGTGCTGCCGCACGTCGGCGGACTGCTCAGCGGCTCGCGCGTGGCTTACGAGTACTTGCCCGACTCCGTGTCGAGGTTTCCTGATCAGAAGCGCCTGGCGGCGCTGATGCGGGAGGCGGGCTTTGAAGAGGTCGAGTACCGGAACTTGACGGGCGGCATCGCGGCGCTGCACACGGCCACGCGCCCCGCGCCCAATGGGACAAGCTCGGTTGCGCCTCGCACTTTGTCGCAACCAAGAGACTAGCCCGGCGAATTCATCTCGTTGGTGGTTGTCGGGGCCGCCGTCGAGAAAACGGGTTCGCCGGGCTAGGTTTTTTATTGCGGAGCGGCGGATTGCGGATTTGAGGAATGATGAAGGCCGCGCCGACTTCCGTTCACCTTACAATCAGGGATCCGAAATCCGCCGCTCCGCAATCGGTGAATCCGCATTCCGCAATCCAACCGTCCGGTGTTATCATCCTTCCGCAATTCAAACCCAACGCCGTCCCGACCTTTTTGATGAGGCACAAGCTTCTCGACATCGCCTGCTGGTCGTCGTGTGGACGGTGGTCAGCCTGGTGACTATCTTGATCGAACTCGTGCCGGGCGACCCGGCGACCGCGATACTCGGCGACCAGGCGACGCCCGAACAGTTGGCGCAGTTCCGGCAGAAGCACGGCCTCGACCGCCCGGCCTTCTTCTTCTCTTACTCCGAGGACGAGAGCGGCCAGCGAGCCTTGCGCTGGAACGGCGCGGATAACCGCTACGTTGACTACTGGCGCGCCATCCTGCGCGGCGACATGGGCCGCTCGTTCCGCACAGACCGCCCCGTCCTCGAACTCGTGCTCTCGCGCTACGGCGCGACGATTGAGCTGGCGATTGCGGCGCTCCTGGTCGCCGTCGCCATCGCCGTCCCGCTCGGAGTCATGGCGGGGACGAACCACGGCAAATGGCTCGACAACGTCCTGTCGGTCGTCGCCCTCGTCGGCATCAGCCTGCCGAGCTTCGTCGTCGGGCCGCTCTTGATCTACATCTTCGCCGTGTGGCTCGGCTGGCTCGACCCTTCGGGGCGCTTCGGCTGGTCGAGTATCATCCTGCCCGCGCTCACGCTCGGCTCGGCGCTCTCGGCGCTGCTGACGCGCATGGTGCGCTCGTCCGTTATCGAAGAACTCGGCGAGGACTACGTCCGCACGGCGCGCGCCAAGGGTTTGAGCGAGCGCACGGTCGTTTACAAGCACGTGCTGAAGAACGGGCTGATCCCCGTCGTCACCATCCTCGGCCTCCAGCTCGGCGTGCTGCTCGCGGGCGCGATCATCACGGAGAAGATTTTCAACTGGCCGGGCCTCGGCCTGCTGCTCGTGGACGACGGCATCAACAAGCGCGACTACCGGCTCGTGCAGGGCTGCGTCCTCGTCATCAGCGTCACGTACATCTTCGCCAACACGCTCACGGACATGGTTTACCGCTGGCTCGATCCGAGAATCAGGGTTTCGTAATTTTTGATTTTAGATTTTTGATTTGCGATTTGAAGGCGTGGTCAAAGATTGTGGATGAGAAAGAATTGAAGGAGCGCACGAAGAGATTTTCCCTTCGGGTAATAAAATTGGTGGGAGCCTTGCCGAAGACTACCGAAGGCAGAGCGACTGGGAACCAACTAATCCGATCAGGCACTTCCGTCGGCGCGAATTACAGGGCCGCCTGTCGCGGGCGCTCCAAGCCGGATTTCATCGCGAAGCTGGGCATAGTCGAAGAGGAGGCCGACGAGAGCGCATTCTGGATGGAGTTGATTATCGAGAGCGACATAATGAAGAAGGAACTTGTCGAGCCTTTGTTGCAAGAGGCTAATGAACTCGTCGCGATAATGACCGCCTCTCGTAAATCTGCCACTAAACACTAACCCAACGGACGCCAGCGTAGCGCACAATCGCAAATCAAAAATCTAAAATCAAAAATTCCATGAACCGTCTCGCAATCTTCGGCCTCGCCTTCATCGCGCTGCTCGTGCTGGTGGCGCTGTTCGCGCCGCTGATCGCGACGCACGACGTGGGGGCGACGAACCTGCTCGCCCGCTACCTGCCGCCGTCTTCGGAGCACTGGCTCGGCACGGACGCGACGGGCCGAGATATCTTCTCGCGCGTGGTCTATGGCGCGCGCATTTCGCTTCGCGTCGGCGTCGTCGTGGTCGCCGTGTCGGCTGTGGTCGGGACTGTGGTCGGTGCGCTCGCGGGCTTCTACGGCGGGTGGATTGACCGAATAGTTTCGGGCTACGTCTTCAACGTCTTCCTCGCGTTTCCCGGATTGCTTTTGGCGATTGCGATGGTGGCCTTCCTCGGCGCGGGGCTGAACAAGCTCATACTCGCGCTGTGCATCATCGGCTGGGTCGGCTACGCGCGCGTGATGCGCGCTCAGGTGTTGAAGGTCAGGGAGTACGACTTCGTGCAGGCGGCACGCGCCCTGGGCGCGCGCGACTGGCGCATCCTGTTCGTCCACATCCTGCCGAACGCCGTCCAGCCGCTCATCGTGCAGGCGAGCTTAGGGATGGCGGGCGCTGTTCTGGCGGAGGCGTCGCTCTCCTTTCTAGGTCTGGGCGTGCCGCCGCCCGCGCCTTCGTGGGGCGTGATGCTCGACGACGCGCGCGACCTGGCGACGCTCGTGCGCGCGCCGCACGCGATGCTCGCGCCGGGCCTCGCCATCGCCCTCACCGTGCTCGCCTTCAACTTCCTCGGCGACGGCCTGCGTGAATACCTCGACCCGCGCCAGCGCCGCCGCTAATCCTATGACGACGGCGATCAACGAACGGCAGGACGCAGCACTCGCCGCGACCCGCGGCGCGCGGGCTGACGGCACTGTCGCCATCTCGATTGCCGGCGTCTCGAAAACTTACCCCGCCCCGCTTGCCGGCCTGCGCCGTTTCTTCCGCATGAAGACGCCCGCGCCCGTCGAGGCTCTGAAAGGTGTCTCCTTCGACGTGCGCGAGGGCGAAATCTTCGGCCTCATCGGGCGCAACGGCGCGGGCAAGACGACGCTCGCCAAAATCATCGCGACGCTCGTCCAACCGACCGAAGGCGCGGTCACAGTCCGCGGCTTCGACAGCGTGCGCGACGACGCGCGGGTGCGCGCGCAAGTGGGCCTCGCGAGCGCCGAGGAGCGCAGCTTCTACTGGCGTCTCAACGTCGAGCAGAACCTCGTCTTCTTCGCGCGGCTCTACGGCCTCGGCGCGGCGTCGGCGCGCCGCCGCATCGAAGAACTGCTCGAACTCGTCGAGTTGGCCGACCTGCGCCGCCGACGCTTCGGTGAACTCTCGACCGGCAACAAGCAGCGCATGGCCGTCGCGCGCTCGCTCCTGAACTCGCCGCCCGTGCTTCTGCTCGACGAGCCGACGCGCTCGCTCGACCCGCTCGCGGCGGCGCGCATGCGCGAGATCATCGGCTCGCTCGCACGCGGCCCGCGCCCCGTCACGGTGCTCCTCACCTCGCACAATCTCGCGGAGGTCGAACAGCTCTGCGAGCGCGTGGCCGTCATCAGCCACGGTCGCATCCGCGCCATTGACACACCGCAGCACCTACGCGCGACGCACCGCCAGCACGAGCGCGTCCGCCTCACGCTGCGCGGCCTCGACGCCGCACGCGCCGCAGACATCCTGCGCGGGACGGTCTCTCGCCTTGAGACTTCGGAGCAGCCGGACGGGGCGACCGTCATCTTCGAGCGCGAGGTCGGCGACGACCTACTTGACCGCGCCGTGCGCGCGCTTCAATACAACGGCGCGCGCGTCGTCGAGTGCGAGCCGGAGCGTGGCACGCTGCTCGACGTGCTGGAAACTTTCGAGCGAGAGACGGAGGAAGGATGAAGGACGAGGAGAGTGGGAGACGGGGGACGGAGAGACCGAATGTTGACAGAGACTATCCGCGGAGGATGTCACGACCTTCGCCCCGTCTCCCACTCTCCCCGTCCCCTGTCTTCTGAATTGATGATGAGAAGCGTGCTGTTGTTGATGGGCCGCGTGCGCGCCTTCGTGGTGCGGGACTTCCAACTGGCGGTGAGCTACCGGCTGGACTTCCTTATGCGCATCCTCTCCATCCTCTTCGTCACCACTACCCTCTTCTTCATCTCGCAAATCTTCGCCGCCACCTTCAGCACCCCTGACGCCCAGTGGCGCGACCCCTTCCTCGCCTGGATCACGGCGCTCCCGTTCCTCAACTACTTCATGACCGGCTTCTCCAGCCTCGCCACGGCCATCCGCTCCGAGCAGGCCCAGGGCACGCTCGAAAGCGTCCTGATGACTCCGATAGGCATCCCGACGCTCATCGTCGCAAGCTCCGCGTGGGACTTCACGCAGGCGTCCTTCCACTCGTTCCTCTACCTCTTCTTCGGCTGGGCGTTCTTCGGCGTCGAGTACCGCGGCAGCTTCCTGCTCGCCGCCCTCTTCCTCCTGCTCACCACCCTCGTGTTCGCGTCAATCGGGATTCTCTCGGCCAGCTTTGCGGTGGTCTTCAAGCGCGGCGACCCCTTCGGCGTCATCATCGGCACCGGCTCGGCCCTCTTCTCCGGCGTCTTCTTCCCCGTGCAGTTGCTCTCGCAGGTCGCGGGCCGAGGCTTCCGCCTGGTCTCGCAGCTGATCCCGACGACCTACGGCATTGACGGCATCCGCCGCGTCCTCATCCAGGGCCAGAGCTTCGCCGAAGTCCGCCGGCCCCTGCTCACGCTCCTCGTCTTCCTCGTCGCCCTGCTCCCCTTCTCGCTCTGGGTCTTCACGCGCGCGGTGCGCCGCGCCAAGCGCGAGGGGAGTTTGATTCAGTATTGATTTTAGATTTGCGATTTAAAGTCATCGGTAAACAATTTCAGTGAAAGGCAAAAGCCGGGTGTTGGCAACCAGGCAACGGGCGCTTTCCAAACCGCAAATCAAAAATCTAAAATTGCATCATGCGCGTCTCTCAAACTCCATATTACTATGCGGACAACCGCTCACGGTTCCGTTCAATCCTCTCACTTAGAGCCTTGAACTTTGAACTTTGAACTTATAACTTGGTAGCGCATGTGGAGAATCGTCAAGACCGCCGCGCTCGCCGTCCTCGCGCTCGTCACCCTCTTCGTCGTGTATGAAGTCTTCACCTTCCCGCACGTATCCGAGCTGCAAACGAAGAACCCGGAGACGACGAGCATGATCGAGCAGCGCGCGAAGGAGGCGCGCGACGCGGGGCGCGAGCCGCGCCGCGTCCAGCAGTGGGTTCCGCTCGAACGCATCTCCGTCAACCTCCAGCGCGCGGTGCTGGCGGGCGAGGACACGAACTTCACGACGCACCACGGCTTCGACTACGAGGCCATCCAGCGCGCGTGGGACGAAGCGCAGAAGGAGTCGGAGAAGGAGGCGAAGCAGGAGGGCGAGCAGGACGAGTCGGGCTGGATTCCGCAGATGCCCAGCTTCAAGCGCGGCGCTTCGACCATCTCGCAGCAGCTCGCGAAAAACCTGTACCTCTCCTCGGAGCGAACCTTCGCGCGCAAGGCCAAGGAGGCCGCCATCACCTACTTCCTGGAGCGCTCGCTCTCGAAGTGCCGCATCCTCGAAATCTACCTCAACGTCATCGAGTGGGGCGACGGCGTCTACGGCGCGGAGGCCGCCGCGCAAACCTACTTCCACAAACACGCCGCCGACCTCTCGCCCGCTGAGGCCGCGTACCTCTCGGCCATGATTCCCAGCCCGCTCAACGTCTTCAACCCGCAGAAGAACCAGCGCCGCGTCCAGCGCCGCCAGCGCGTCATCCTCCGCGGCATGCCGTTCGTCAAGCTCCCGGCGTGCTGAAAAGCAGGAGGCAGGGGCAGACGGCAGGAGGCAGACAAAAGAGAAGGCAGCCGGGTCTTAACCAAGACCGGCTGCCTTGAATGTTCTGACTGCCTCCTGCCCCTGCCGTCTGCCTCCTTGCTCTTCAGAGGGCGAACTCGCGCGCGAGGCGGAGTTCGGCCTTGCGCAGTTCGTAGCGCCCGCGCCCCAGGTTGCCTTCGGGGCCGAGCGCCAGCACGACGAAGTATTCGGGCGAGAACATGCGCGCAAGTATGCGCACGCGGTCGTAGCTGATGAACAGCTCTTCGAGCGAGCCGAGGCCGGTGTTCGACCCCGCGCGCAGCGCGCCGCGCACCAGCGAGGTCACTTCCGCGGCGGCCACGTCCATGTTCGCGTCGCTGCCTTCGGGCAGGAAGACGCGCTCGACCGCGATGCCGTCCATGCCCATGATGAGCGCGCCGGTCGCGCCCTCGGTGCGCTCGATGATCTCCGAGAGTGCTTGCCTGAACATCGCTTCAGTCCTCCTCTACGGGCGCGGCGTTGTCCCGGCGGGCGGCTGAGCCTCGGTGGCCGGCTGCACGGGGTTGACGACCGGGGCGGCCTGCGGCTGCGTCGTCTGCTGCGTCGGGGCCGGGGTGTTCGTCGAGGGGTTGCCGAGCGGCACGGGCTGCGGAATCTGGACGGAGCGCGTGCCGGTGGCCGGCTCGGTCTCGACCCGGCGGCCCTGGTAGTCGGGCCGGTAGATGCGCGGCGTGATGAAGAAGAGTATCTCGTCCGTGTTGCGCGTGATGGCCTTGCGCTTGAAGAGGTTGCCGAGCACGGGGACGCTGCTGATTCCGGGCGTGCGGTTCTGCGTCTCGGTCTCGCGGTCGTTCAGGACGCCGCCGACGACCGTCGTGCCGCCGTCGGGGACGAGCACCTCGGTGGACATGCGCTGCGTGTCTATGCCGGGCGTGCCGAGCGAGTTGGTGAGCGCGCCGTTGACGGTGTTGTTCTCCATCGTCACTTTCAAAATGACCGTGCCGGCGTCGGTGATCTGCGGCGTCACCGAGAGACGCAACGGGACGGAGATGAACGTGGTGGTGAAGACTGAAGTCGTCCCGGCACTTCCGGTCTGCGGCGTGACGACGGGTATCTGCGACCCCGACTCGATCTGCGCCGGGCGGTTGTTGAGCGCGGTGACGCGCGGGGTGGCGATGATCTTCGCCTGCCCCTTCTGCTCGGCGGCGGTGATGAGCGCGCTGATCTGCGCCGTGCCGAAGATGCCGGTCGTCAAACCGATGACGGTGTTCGGCGCTGTCGCCCCGAGGCTACCGGTCGGCGCGGGGATGGTCAACTGGTTCGTCCCGTTGGTTAGATTGATACCCCGCGCCGTCTCTATGGAGCCGAAGCCCCCTCGGTGGGTGTTGAGGACTGATGCCGAGAGTTGCACGCCGAGGTCGCGCGAGAAGTTGCGGTTGGCGAGCACGATGCGCGTCTCGATCTCGACCTGCGGCTCCGGCTGGTCGAGCAGTTGGACGAGGCGGCGGATGGCGTCTATGTTCTCCTTCACGTCGGTGACGATGAGCGTGTTCGAGCGCCCGTCAACCTCGACGCCGCCGCGGCGCGAGAGGCGGCGCTGAATGATCGGGAGGATGCCCTGGTCGGCGCTCGACGCGACCCGCGTGCTGGAGAAGGTCTCCCCGTTCGGGCCGACGGTGACCACGTCGCGGTTCGCGGTCGCCCCGGAAGCGAGGCCGCCGGCGAACCCGCTCGACGCGCCCGCGGCGGTGTCGAGCGTGCCCGCGGCGCGGGCATAGTTGAGGCGTATGAAGTCGGTGACGAGCGGCTCGTTGGAGAGCTGCGCCTCCTTGAGCGCGGCGCGAGCGCCCTCCTCCTCGGCGCGAATCTTCGACTCGTCCTTCAGAACGTCGAGCGTGGCGACGCGCAGAATGTTGCCGTTGACCTCGATGCCGAGGCGGTTGGCCTTCAGGATCGAGTCGAGCGCGAAGTTCCACGGCACGTCCGTCACGTTGATCGTCACGGGCACAGCTTTGACCGACTGGTCAACGACGAAGTTCACGCCGTACTGCTCGGTGATGTAGTTGAGGATGTCGCGGATGTCGGCGTTGACGACGTTGAGGCTGATCGGCTCGCCGACGAAGGCGGACTGCCCGTACTGCGCGCCCTGCGAGGTCTGCGGCGTCTGGTTCGGGCTGGCGGGCGTCGGCGTGGGCCTGGCCTGCGGCGCGCCCTGCGCGGAGGCCGGGTCGGCCTTCGCCTCGTCGGGAAGAAGCTCCAGGACGAGCTGGCTGCCTTCGAGGCGCGAGCGCTCGCGGACGGGCGCACGCAAAGTGATGCTCAGGCTGGCGAAGGGTTCGCCCTCGCGCAACGCGCGCTTGACGGTCATGCCGGCGACGAGCGGCGACGCCACGTCGTAAGACTGCGCGAGCTGCGAGCCGTCAACGCCCGGAAGCTCGACGACGAGCAGGTGCGCGTCGGGCTTGCGAACCGTGTAGGGCATCGGGGCCGTGCCGGAGATCGTGATGAGCGTGGCCGCGCCCGACGTGATGGCGCGGACGGAAGTGGCGACCGGCGTCCTCTCAGACGCCGCGCCGCCGGGACTCTTGCCGAATGCTGACAGGCCGAGCGAACACACGAGCACGAGGACGAGCGCGCCTCTCTGCGTGGCCGCGAGAAGGGGTTTGGTCTGGGACATATTCTCCATCCTTCGGGTAGCACCGACTAGGGGGCCGTCCGCCACGCGCTAACGCTCGTTTGGGCGACCTCCTCTCTCGCAAGAGGCGGCGACCCGATCAAGCGCGCGCCGCACAACGCGTGCGGCCAACCGTCCGTGCTGTCAAAAAGTTGCCGCCGAAAGTGCGGCGTCTGGTTCTTTACCTCCGGTCGAGTTGGCGGGCGGGCGAGGGATGAGGCGGGCGGGGTGGGCTTCGGGTCGCCGGGCGGCCTTAGGGTTTTCCGTCCCCCTTGCTGCCCTGCGAATCCTGTTGGCGCTGCTGCTGTTCGCTCTCTGCCTGGTGTTCACCCTGCTGACGACGCTGGTCGTGCGCAAGACGCATGGCATGCAAGGCGAAGTCGAGGCGCACTACACCGATCTTTCCACGCGCGCATCC
>Ga0209577_10002299_pt1 | contig 18508 bp, 18 predicted proteins | sample GraSoiAngelo_109_FD_185874 | JGI IMG/M metagenome (GOLD analysis project Ga0209577, IMG submission 185874) | Grasslands soil microbial communities from the Angelo Coastal Reserve, California, USA - 14_0903_12_20cm (SPAdes) (version 2) | ecosystem: Environmental > Terrestrial > Soil > Grasslands...
CGCGACGGCATCGTCACCTCCTCGCGGGCCGGCAACCTGCGGATCTCTCCGCACGCATACAACTCGGTCGAGGACGTCGACGGAGTGCTCGACGCTCTCGCGCGCAATCGGCGGCTGCTGGCTTGACGCAATAGCGTTCCTGCTATAGTCATAGCAGGTATGCGATACGTGGCGAGGGTCGTCGAGCTCACCGTAGAAGACGTCTGCGATGGCTGACGCGGAACGCCGCCCGCTCGCACGCCTCGGCGAGAAGGCCCGTGCCCGACTGGCGGGCATCGAGGGCGACGGCTGGTTCTTCGCCCGCATCGCCGACCAGGTCGTCGCACAACGGACCGCGCGAAACCTCTCGCAGCGCGAGCTCGCCGAGCTCGTCGGCACGACCCAGTCCGCGATCGCGCGGCTCGAGGCGGGCGGGAGGCCGCCGCGCATCGACACGCTGCTCAGGATCGCCGACGCGCTCGACTGCGAGCTGACCGTCGAGCTCCGCCAGCGGGGAGAGCCGGAAACCCCATGAGCGCCGACGAGCTGCTCGCGCGCGTCGACGACCTCGAACGCAGGCTGCGAGGGCTCGAGAGCGAGCTGCACGAGCTGCGGACGCTCGCGCACCCGGCGCGGATCGCCCCGGCGAGACCCGAGCCCGAGCCGGCGCTCCCGCCGCGTCCGCCGGTGCGGCCCGCGGCGGAGTGGTGGCAGGACGAGCGCGGCAAGTGGCGTCGCGGCACGCGTCCAGAGCCGCTCGAGGAGCCGGCCTTCGCAGCACCCGCCGTGGGGTCCCCGGCGGAAGAGCCCAGGCCCTCCGTCTGGGAGCGCGACGTGCGTCTCCCCGAGCTCGCCGACCTCCTCGGCGCGAAGGCGCTCGCCTGGGCAGGCGGCGTCGTGACCCTCCTCGGCGTCGTCTTCTTCTTCGTCCTCGCTGTGAACCGCGGCTGGATCGGGCCCGGGACGCGTGTCGGCCTCGGCGGCGCCGCGTCGCTCCTCGTCTTCGCGGCCGGTCTCGTGCTCGAGCGGCGCTACGGCGCCCTCTACTCCGCGCTCGCGGCCGTGGGCGCCGGAATCGCCGGCGGCTACGCCACGCTGCTTGCGGCGACGGCGCTCTACGACATGCTGCCGACCTGGGGTGCGCTGCTCGCGGCTGCCGGGATCGCAGGGCTCGGGCTCGCCGTGTCGCTCGTCTGGTCGTCCGAGATCGTGGCCGGGCTCGGGCTCGTCGGCGCGATGGCCGTGCCGGCGTTCCTGATCCTCCAGGGCGGCCTCACGACGACGGGAACCGCCTTCGTCGCCGTCGTCTTCGCCGCCGCGGCCGCGACTGCTGCCCGTGAGGAGTGGCCGAAGCTCCTCGTCGTCTCCGTCGCGGTCAGCCTGGCGCAGATCGGGGCCCTCGTCCTCGATACCGACAGCCTCCGCTGGAGCCGCTTCGCCCTCGCCGCGGTCTTCTGGGCGCTCTACGTCGCGGCGGCGCTCGGATGGCAGCTGCGTGTCGCCCGCGAGCGGCTGGCGTCGCTCACCGCGAACCTCGTCGTCCTGTCGGCGGGCTTCGCCGTCCTCTCGGCCGCCTGGCTGCTCGACGGGAGCTGGGGCCGGTTCGACCGGGAAGGCCTCGTGCTCGCGATCGCGGCGCTCGCATACGGAGCGCTCGCCGCCGTCTTCTTCCTCCGCCCCGACGCGCGCCAGCTCGGCGTCGTCCTCGCCGTCACGGGACTTGCCGTCGGCGCGATCGCGGTCGCCGACCTCCTCTCCGGCGCCAGCCTCACCTACGCGTGGGCGGTCGAGGGTGCGCTGCTCGCCTGGCTTGCCTGGCGGATCGCCGAGTCGCGCTTCCAGCTCGCCTCCTTCGTCTACCTCGGGCTCGCGCTCGGCCACGCCCTGGCCTTCGAGGCGCGGCTCGACCGGCTCTTCGACCCGAACAGACACCCAGGACACGGCGCGCCGAGCATCGCCGTCCTGGCCGGGGCTGCGGTGGTCGCGGTCCGGTACGCGCGGAAGCCGACGGTCGAGCCGGAGCCTGAGGAGGGAGCGCTGTCGTTCCTCGCGCGGCCGCTCGCGGAGCTCCGGAAGGTGCAGCCGGTCGTCCGTGCCGCGCTCACCTGCGTCGCCGCCGTCCTCGGCGTCTATGCGCTCTCGCTCGCGGTGCTCGAGCTCTTCGAGCTCGGCGCGGGCGGCGTCGAGACGTGGTTCGACCGCGGCCACGTCGCCGTCAGCGCCACGTGGGCGCTGGTCGGCCTAGCCGCAGTCGTCGCGGGTCTCGGCCGGACGAAGCGGCCCGTGACGCTCGCGGGGCTCACGTGGCTCGGCGTCACGATCCTGAAGCTCGGCCTCTACGACGCCCGCGAGCTCGACGCGACGCTTCGCTCGTGGTCGTTCCTCGCCGTCGGTGCCTGCGTCCTCCTCGCCGGCTACGCCTACCAGCTCCTCGGCCGGCGCGACGAGCCGCTCGGCTTCGTCGCCGTCGTCGGCAGCCTCGTCCCGCTCGGCCTCGCGCTCTCGGCGCTCACGACGCTCGTCGAGGGGCACGCCGGCGGGATCGACCTCCTCGGGCTGGCGCTCCTCGGCCTCGCGGCCGCGTACGGAGCGCTCTCCGCCGGCGCGTTCCGGCGTCAACGCGACCTCGGCACGCTCCTCTGGGCGCTCGCGCTCGGCGTCGCGGCCGGCGCGGAGGCCGTGCTCGTCGCGGGCGACTGGCGCACGCTCGCTTGGGGCGCGAGCGCGGCAGCTCTGACGTGGCTCGCCATCCGCGTGGACGAGCTCCGTCTCCAGCTTGCCGCGCTCGGCTACCTCGTTATCGCCTTCGGATGGACGATCGGCGAGCAGGCGCCGCCGCCGAGCGCGCTCCTGCGTGCCCATACCCACCCGGCGAGCGGGATCGGGAGCGTGGCGATCGTCGTCGCGGCGACGGCGCTCTTCTCGCGCCTGTGCCGATTCCGGGATGCGCGCTGGCGTAGCTGGAGCGGGTGGGCGGCCGGCGTCGTCGCCGTCTACGGCCTCTCGCTCGCGATCCTGGAGCTCCTTCAGCTCGCCCCGGGTGGCGACGTCCAGACGAACTTCCAGCGCGGGCACACCGGCGTCAGCGCCTTCTGGGGCGCGCTCGGATTGGCGCTCCTGTACGTTGGCCTCACCCGCCGGCAGCGCGTGCTGCGGCTCGGAGGCTTCGCGCTCTTCGGCATCAGCCTCGTGAAGCTCTTCCTCTACGACCTCGCGTTCCTGAACTCGGTTGCCCGGGCGCTCTCGTTTCTCGCCGTCGGCGCCGTCCTCCTGCTCGGCGGCTTCTTCTACCAGCGGCTGAGCGCGCAGCTCGAGAGCCGGCAGGGCCTAGTCGCGCTGCTCGATCTCTGGTGGCGTCTCGCGCGACTCGACGACCCGCATGGCGAGGTCGTGGAGCCGGATGCGGTTGCTCCGCGCCGCCAGACGCAGCACGCGGAAGGCCTCGTGGACGTCCACGTCGAGCCGCGCCGCCAAGACGCCCTTCGCCTGCTCGATGACGATGCGCGTCTCGAGGGCGCGCTGGAGGTTGGCGTTCTCGTCCGCGAGAGCGACGACCAGCTCGGAGAGCCGCTCCGCGCGCTCGGCGGCCTGTCCGTCGCGGCTGTCAGCGACGTGCGACGCCATCGATCACTCCGTCGACCGCTTCCGCCAGCGACTGCTCGATCCGGAAGATCCGGTCGAGCCCGGTGATCTCGAAGACGCGGAGGATGCGCGGATCCTGCGAGACCACGATGCACGTGCCCCCCGATGCCCGCAGTCGCCGCGCACCCTCCGTCAGGACCCCGAGTGCGACGGAGTCGATGAACGTGAGCCCGACGAGATCGACGATCACGCGCCGCGCGCCCCGCTCGGCGGTCCGCTCGAGCTCCTCGGCGAACCGGTCGGCGGTTGCGATGTCCAGCTCGCCCGAGACCGACACCACGTACGCGTCGGCTCCGATCTGCGCGGTCGTCGCCTTGACTCCGTTCACGGCCATTGCGGCCACGCTAGCCGGACTCGCCTAAGAGTTCTCTATGGCCTCTCTTGGGATCCGCTCACACTGCGAGGAGCTTGTAGCCGACGCCGCGCACGGTGACGAGCCGGTGCGGCCTGCCCGGTGTCTCCTCGATCTTCCGCCTGAGGTTCGAGACGTGGATGTCGCACGCGCGCTGGTCGCCCACGTACGTGCTGTCCCAGAGGTGCTGCATGATCTCGCGCCGGCTGTAGACGCGCTCGGGCTCCTGCGCGAGGAACGCGAGCAGGCGGAACTCCGACGGCGTCAGCCGGATCGTCCTCCCGTCGATCCGCACCTCGTGCCGGTTCACGTCGAGCTCGAGCGAGCCGACCCTTCGCACGCCGCCGCTCGACGCGCGGTCGAGCTCGCGGCGGCGCAGGATCGCGCGCACGCGGCTCACGAGCTCGGCGACGGAGAACGGCTTCGTGACGTAGTCGTCGGCGCCTGCCTCGAGGCCGAGCACGCGGTCGACCTCGGCGTCCATCGCGGTCAGGATGAGGATCGGGACGTCGCTCTCGTCACGGAGCCGGCGGCAGATCTCGAGCCCGGAGAGGCCGGGAAGGCGGACGTCGAGGACGAGGACGTCGTACCCGTTCGCCCGCGCCGCCTCGAGGGCCGACTCGCCGTCGCCGAAGGTGTCGACCTCGAAGCCGGAGGCGCGCAGCGCGTACGTGACCGCGTCGACGATCGCCGGCTCGTCGTCGACGACGAGGATCCGCTCGCTCACGCGGCGAGCACCTTCGCTGCGCGCAGCCGCAGGCGAACCGTCGTCCCTCGACGCGGAGCGGAGTCGATCTCGACCGGCGCGCCCATCGCCTCGGCGGCGGCGGCGACGATCGCGAGCCCGAGGCCGAAGCCGCCCTCGGTGTCGTCGTCCCCGCGGTAGAAGCGCTCGAACGCCCGCTTGCGGTCGGCGGCCGTCATTCCGCGTCCGGTGTCCCGGACCTCGACCTCGACGAAACCCGGCTCGGGCTCGGTCGCGGCGAGGGTGACCTTGCCGCGCAGCGTGTACTTGACCGCGTTGGCGGCGAGGTTGAGGAGGGCTTCCTCGATCAGCGGCCGGTTGGCGAAGACGGCGATCTCCTCCGGGCAGTCGACCTGGACGGAGACACGCGCGGCCGGGTGGAGGGACTGCGCGATCTCCTCGAACAGCGGGCAGAGCTCCACGATCTCGAGCCGCGGCGCCTCGGCGCGGGTCTGGACGCGCGCGAGGGTGAGGAGCGCGTTCGTCAGGCGCTCGAGCCGACGGCACTGCCGCTCGAGGTGCGACAGGAATCGCTCTCGCTCGACCGGGTCGTCCTTCGCTCCCGACTGGAGGACCTCGACGGCGCCGACGATCGCGGCGAGCGGTGTCCGCAGCTCGTGCGCCGCGTTCGACACGAACTCGCGCTCGGCCTGGTCCCGCTGCTCCTCGACGGTCACGTCGCGAAAGACCGACACCGCGGCGAGGATGCGGCCGTCGGCGTCGCGGATCGGCCCGCTGTTGATCTCCACCACGGCCTTCTCGCCGTCCGGGCGCACGATCCGTGCACGCTCGCCGATCACGACGTCGCCGGCGCGGAGCGAGCGCATCACCGGCCATTCGTCGTCGGCGTACGGCGTTCCGTCGCTCCTGTATCCCTCGGCCGTGGCGGGCGCGGCCTCGATGCCGAGTATCCGTTTCGCCTCCGCGTTCGCGAGGACGACCTCGGCGGCCTCGTCCACGATCGCGATCCCGAGCGGGTTCTGCTCGAGCACTGCCTGGAGAAGCGCGCGTTGACGATCGAGCTCGACGGTTCGCTCGACCACGCGGGTCTCGAGCCGGACGTTCGCCTCCCGAAGCTCGACCTCCGTCGCGCGCTGCTCCGTCACGTCCCGAAGCGCCCAGCGCACCTCTCCGTCGCCGACCGTGACCACGCGTGCCTGCACGATCCTGTCGTCGCCGTCTCCGCGTCGCAGCGGCAGGTCGCGCTCGACGACGGGCTCGCCGCGGGCGAGCGCGCCGAGCGCCTTCGCAAAGGCCTCCTGCGCTTGCGCCGGGAGGAACTCGGCCAGCATCTGTCCCTCGACGAGCCGCGGGGGGACCTCGAGCATCCGCACCGCTGCGGAGTTCGCCTCGACGATTCGGCCGTCGTAGTCCGTGACGAAGAGGGAGTCGGGCGCGACGTCGAAGAGCTCGGCGTACCGGCGGCGTTCGTCTCGGAGCGTCCGGAGCTCGCTGAGCGTCGTCTCGAGGTTGTGCGCGTCGGTCACGTCGTCCCCGACGGCCGATGATAGACCTGGCTCCGATGGCTCGCGTGGCGGCGCTCGGCGACTCGATCACGGCCGGCTCGCCGCTCTGGGATCCGGATCCGGAGGTGCGGCGCGTGATCGGCGCGGCGCTCGACGAGCGGAGCCAGTGGGAGTGGTGGGCGGCGCGTGCCGCCCCGAGCTTCGAGATCCGGAACTGCGGCGTCTACGGCGAGCGGACCGAGGAGATCGAGCGGCGGCTGGCGGCCTGCGTGGTGAGCGTGGATGCCCTGGTCGTCCAAGGCGGGATCAACGACGTCGCCCAGGGCCGGTCGGTCGAGGCCGCGGCGGCGGCGCTACGGCGGATGGTGCGCCGCGGGCTCGCGCTCGGACTGGGCGTCGCCGTCGCGGACGTCCTGCCGTGGAACAACGGCTGGCCGACGCGCGAGCCGGCGATCCGGCGGCTGAACGAGCTGGTCGAGGCGATCGGCCGGGAGGAGGGCGCGCCGGTGCTTCCGTTCCATGCCACGCTCGAGGATCCGGCGCGGCCGGGCCGGATGCGCGCCGAGTGGACGGACGACGGCGACCATCCGTCCGTCGAGGGCTACCGCCGTCTCGGCGAGCTCGCGTTCCGCCTTCCGTGACGGTGGCTGCCACCGGACACGGCCGAAGGGGCGGTGTGGCGAAACGGCTTCCGCGGCGGGAGGTCCGTCTTCGTTCCATTCTCGTCTCACTTCCGCGACGGTGGCTGCCACCGGGACTTGGCTCGCGGGGACTTGTCGGCTCGGGCCAGGTGCTAGACCTCGAGCTCGAGCCCGTCGTAGGCGCGCTCGAGCCCGTCGTCGAGCGGGAGCTCGTCGGGACGGTGCGTGACGAGGAGCCGCTTCGCCCCGGAGGCCTCGAACGCTTCGATCGCCTCCTCGACGCTCAGGTGGCCACGCGGCTCGCCGTCCAGCACGCCGCGCTCGAGCGTCGCCTCGCAGAGGAAGAGATCGGCGTCGCGGGCCAGGTCGACGAGGTGCTCGGAGGGGCCGCTGTCGCCGGAGTACGCGATCGTGGTCGAGCCGTCGGAGACGCGGAACCCGTAGGTCTCGATTCGGTAATGCGGCACGCGGATCGCCGTGACGTCGAGGCCCGCGGCCGAGAAGGTCGTGCGCTCCTCGTACTCGTGGAGCTCGAAGGTGTGCTCGAACATCTTCGGGCTGCCGAGGGTGGACTCGAAGCGCTCGAGCAGCGCGCGCCCCTTCGGCGGCAGCCAGAGCTGCGGCCGCGGTCGGTCGCCGTCGAAGCGGAACATCGACCCCCAGACCCAGGGGACGATGTCGCCCCAGTGGTCGAGGTGGAAGTGCGTGATCGCGATCGCGTCCATCTGCGGCCAGGCCTCGCGCTCGCGCAGGCGGGCGAGGACGCCGGGCCCACAGTCGAGGAGCAGCCGCCCGCGGCCCTCGACGAGGTACCCCGACTGCGCCCCGCCCGGGTTGGGCCAGGCGGGCGAACAGCCGACGATGGTCAACCTCACTGCTACATCTTCTCCTACGCGCGCATTTCGTACGCGCTTCCATCCGAGGCCCGCATCTGGCATAAATGCGCCGTGGCCGGAGCCCCCGTCGACCTCATCCAGCGCGTACCGCTCTTCTCCGACCTCGGCCGGAAGGAAGTCGAGCAGATCGCGGGCTCGATGAAGGAGCGGAACTTCGGAGCGGGGGAGAGCCTCACCGTCGAGGGGCGCGGCGGGGTCGGCTTCTTCGTCATCGAGGACGGCGAGGCCCGCGTCACCGTGCACGACGAGGAGCGGTCCCGGCTCGGGCCGGGCGACTACTTCGGCGAGATCGCGCTCATCACCGAGGGCGCACGCACTGCGACGATCACGGCTGAGACCCCGGTGAAGGCGTGGGGGATGACGATGTGGGACTTCCGCCCGCTCGTCGAGGGGAACGCGCAGCTCTCCTGGAAGATGCTCCAGGCGATGGCGAAGCAGCTCCACGCGGCCGAAGCTCGCGCCGCCGCCGCGGGCTAGAACGTCGCTACAGCCACGCTTCGCGCCGCCGGCGCGACGCGCCGCTTCATCCAGACGCGCCCTTCGTCGGTGAGCTCCGTCACCGTCCCCCGCAGCAGCGACGACGTGACGACGAAGCTGCCGAAGGTGGCGACGTTGAAGCTCCCGTACGGGACGTGCACCGTGCGCCGGATGCGGCCGCTCGAACGGTCGACGATCTCGAGCGAGCTGCCGTAGCCGCTCGTGACGAACGCCTCGCGGATGGGGCCGAACGCGACGTGCTGCGGCGGCGCGCCGGCCGCGACGCGCGCGACGGGCCGTCGCGTCCGGGAGTCGAAGATCGTGACCGAGCGGCGATCGGCGGCGGTCACCCACACGCGCCAGTCGCTCGAGAACGCGAGGTCGTGGGCGGCGAAGCCCGGGTCGAAGCGGCCGACGACCTTCGGGCGCCACGGATCGGAGACGTCGAGGACGACGATCGTCCGCGCGCTCTCGCCGAGCGCGATCCACAGCTCGTTGCCGGACGGGCTGAGGCCCATGTGGTGCGCGCCGGCGCCCACGAAGACGCTCCGGACGACGCGTGGTCGCCCCGAGAGCCGGATGACGTCGAGCCGGCCGCTGCCGTCGTCGGTGACGTAGGCGCCTCGAAAGTCCGCCGTCGCCGTGACGATGTGCGGGCTCACGAAGCCGCGCAGGACGCGCACGATCCGCAGCGAGGGCGTGGAGACGATCGTCACGGCACCCGCCCGCGGGCTGACGACGACGGCCCTCGTGGTTCCGACGACGGCGACGTTCTCGGGGTCGGCCGGCATCGGGAGGCGGCGCAGCACGTGGCCGCTCGGAAGCTCGACGGCGAGCAGCTGGTTCTGCGTCTCGGCGGTGACGAGCGCGACCGGGCTTCCGCCGCCGCGCGCCGCACCGCCGGGGAGTGCGACCGCGACGACGAGCACGAGCAACGCGAGGCGAGTGCTCACCCGACGACTACGACGAGAGCGGGCGCGAAGGTCCAACAGACTGTTGCAAGATCGATTTGTGCCGAGACCCGCCGCTGAGGGTCGGTCAGCGCTTGCGGCTCGTCTTCGTTCGGGCGCGGACCTCCCGGTAGAACACGCGCCGCCGCCGGGCCTCGTCCGCCCGCGCGCGCTTGTCGAGCCTGATCTCGAGCCGGTAGAGCTCCCGCTTCAGCTTCTCGTAGCTCGCGTAGCGCTCGGCCGGAAGCTCGCCCCGCCCGATCGCGTCGCGCACCGCGCACCCAGGCTCGCGGCGATGCGCGCAGTCCGAGAAGCGGCACCGCGCGGCCAGCGCCTCGACGTCCGTGAACGCCTCGCCGAGCCCGTCCGCCGACTCCCACAGCTGGAGCTCGCGCATCCCCGGCGTGTCGAGCACGAGCCCGCCGCCCATGAGCAGCACGAGCTCGCGGTGCGTCGTCGTGTGCCGGCCGCGCCCGTCCGACCGGATCTCGGCCGTCGCGAGCAGCTCCTGCGCAGCGAGCCGGTTCACGAGCGTCGACTTCCCGACTCCCGACGACCCGAGCAGGGCGGCGGTGCGCCCGCGACCCAGATGGGTGCGCAACCCCTCGAGCCCCTCGCCGGTGACGGCGCTCACGACGTGGATCGGGACGCCGAAGGCGACGGCTTCGGCCTCGAGCACCGGCCCGTCGACGTCGTCGGCGAGGTCGCTCTTCGTCAGCACGACCGCCGGCTCGGCGCCGCTCTCCCAGGCCATGACGAGATAGCGCTCCAGGCGGCGCGGGTTGAAGTCGTGCCCGAACGCGGTGACGAGGAAGACGACGTCGACGTTTGCGGCGACGACCTGCTCGTCGGTCTCGGCCCAGGCGACCTTGCGCGAGAACTTCGTCCGCCGCGGGAGGACGGCTTGGATCATGCCGTCGCGCAGCGCGACCCAGTCGCCGACGGCGGGGAAGTCGGCGCGTCGCGACGCGCTCGCGCGGAGCTTCGGGGCGATCTCCGCACGCTGCTCTCCGCCTCCGGTGTAGACGTCGTACGCGCCGCGATGCTCCACGGCGACGCGCGCGGGGACGAGGCCGGCCGCCGCGTGCGGTTCGAACTCCGATTCGAGCTGGTCCGACCAGCCCAGGTCGTACAGGTTCAAGGTGGATACCTCCGTAGCTCGGTGTGACGAGGAGCCGCCGCGCGGCGGCTCGAGGTACGAGGCGCTAGCGGCGGTTGCGGAAGAGGGCGCGCGACAGCTCTGTCATGAGACGTCCCTCCTTCCGTCGACCACTAGACCCGAGCAGTATGCGTGCGCGCGGCCTACGCCGCAAGCTCGTCGGCAAGTGCAAGCGCGTCGTCGAGGACGGCGACGCCCTCTTCGATCTCCTCGCGCGTAACGACGAGCGGCGGGCAGATCATGACCACGTTCCAGTGCGTCATGAGGTAGAGGCCGCGCTCGAGCGCCGCCTTCGAGAGGCGCGCGACCGGCGCGAAGTCCTCGCCGGTGGCGTTGAAGGGCACGAGCGGCTCGCGCGTGCCGCGGTCACGGACGAGCTCGAGCGCCCAGAAGCAGCCGAGGCCGCGCACGTCGCCGATCGACGGGTGCCGCTCGGCCAGGCGGCCGAGCTCCTCGCGGAAGACGTCGCCCATCGCGGCCGCGTTCTCCACGATGCCCTCCTCACGGAAGGCCTCGATCGACGCGACCGCCGAGGCGCACGCGAGCGGATGGCCGCTGTAGGTGAGCCCGCCGGCGAAGTACTTGTCGCGCACCCACTCGGCGATCGGCTCGGAGACGATCATCGCCCCGAGCGGCACGTACCCGGAGTTGATCCCCTTCGCGACGCAGAGGATGTCGGGGACGACGTCCCAGTTCTCGCACGCGAACCAGCGGCCGGTGCGGCCGAAGCCGGCCATCACCTCGTCGCAGATCAGCAGGATGCCGTGCCGGTCGCAGACTTCGCGGATCGCTTGCAGGTACCCGTCGGGTGGCGGGATGACGCCGTTCGTGCCCGTGACGGTCTCGAGGATCACCGCGGCGACGTTCTGCGGGCCTTCGTACTGGAGGATCTCCTCGAGGTGCGGCGCGCCCGTGCAGACGGGGCACGGGTCGGGGTGGCCGGCGGGGCAGCGGTACGTGTACGGGTCGAGCATCCGCACGATCCCGGGGAGCCCAGGCTCCGTGTACCAGCGCCGCGGGTCACCCGTCGCCGTGATCGCGCCCGCGGTGGCGCCGTGGTAGGAGCGGTAGCGCGCGACGACCTTGTGCCGGCCCGTGTACCAACGGGCGAGCTTGATCGCGTTCTCGTTCGCCTCCGCGCCGCCGTTCGTGAAGAACGACATCGCCAGGTTCCCGGGCGTGACCTCCGCGAGCAGGCGCGCGAGCTCCGAGCGCCGCTCTGTCGCCATCGGCGGGCCGATCGTGCAGAGCTTCTCGGCCTGCTCCTTGATCGCCGCGATCACCTTCGGGTGCTGGTGGCCGATCGAGACGTTGACGAGCTGCGAGGCGAAGTCGAGGTAGCGCTTGCCGTCGTAGTCCCAGAACCAGCAGCCCTCGCCGCCTGCGACCGGGATCGGCTGGAGCGCGTCCTGCACCGACCACGAATGGAGGACGTAGCGCTTCGCGTCCTCGACGATCTGCTGCCCGAGCTCGGCATTCGTCTCGATCGTCGCCATCGGCGCCTAGCTTACTGTGGGAACCGAGACGGAATCGGCTTCGGCGGGCGGCCCACCGTGATGACGATGTCCTTCAAGTTCGTGAGCGTGATCGCCCGCGGATCGCCGCGATAGGGCTTCCCGCCGACGTAGAAGCGGACGTGCCGGCAGTAGCCGCCGATGCAGGTCCGGTTCAGCCGTACGGCCCACTCGGTGAAGAACTGGCCGAGCCGGTTCGGATGCGCGCGCGCCGACTCGGTGTGGAGGATCCCGTCGGGGTCGTGCGTGTGCAGCGGCGAGATGCACGGGTGCTTGCACGGCGGGCTGATGCCGCCGTAGCCGACGGTGCCGTCGGGCTCTGGGAAGCGGTGGACGGCCGGGTCGGCGATGTCGATGCCGATCCCGGGCGGGACGCGGGCCTGCCGCCCGTTCACGAAGACGTCGAGGTGGGCATGGACGTGGTAGGCGAAGAACTCGTGCGTCTTCGGCGTGAAGCCTGCCCTGCGGGCGAGCGCGAGGGCGTCCCGTGGCCGCGGCCAGGGCGCCTTGGTCGTCCGGGGCGCGGGCACAGCCGCGGCGGCCGTCGAGGCGACGACGAGGGCGACGAGCAGTCCACGCACCGGGCGAGCTTAGTACCCTGAGCCGACCACGTGAGGAGGACGAGATGACCGAGCTGGCGCCCCCACCCGTCCAGGAAGAGCAAGGTATCCGCCGTATCACGCACTGGATCGGCGGCCGCGCCGTCCCCGGCGAGTCGGGCCGCTCCGGCCCGGTCTACAACCCCGCCACCGGTCGGCAGACGGGAGCCGTCGACTTCGCGAGCGCCGAGGAGGTCGACCGCACCGTCCAGACGGCGAAGGAGGCGTTCCCGGCCTGGCGCGCGCTCTCGCTCTCGCGCCGCACGGAGCTCTTCTTCCGCATCCGCGACCTCGTGCACGAGCGCCGCGACGAGATCGCGAAGATCCTCACCTCCGAGCACGGGAAGGTCTTCTCGGACGCGAAGGGCGAGGTCACGCGAGGCCTCGAGGTGATCGAGTTCTGCTGCGGCATCCCGCAGCTCGTGAAGGGCGGATTCTCGGAGCAGGTCTCGACCGGGATCGACGTGTACTCGATCCGGCAGCCGCTCGGCGTCGTCGCCGGGATCACGCCGTTCAACTTCCCGGCGATGGTGCCCATGTGGATGTGGGCGCCCGCGCTCGCCTGCGGGAACACGTTCGTGCTGAAGCCGTCCGAGAAGGACCCGTCCGCGTCGATCTACACGGCGGAGCTCCTCCGGGAGGCGGGTGTCCCGGACGGCGTCTTCAACGTCGTGCACGGCGACAAGGTCGCCGTCGACTCGGTGCTCGAGCACCCGGACGTCGCGGCGATCAGCTTCGTCGGCTCGACGCCGATCGCGCGCTACGTCTACGAGCACGGCACGAAGCACGGCAAGCGCGTCCAGGCCCTCGGCGGCGCGAAGAACCACATGATCGTCCTGCCGGACGCCGACGTCGACATGGCCGCCGACGCCGCCGTCAGCGCCGGCTACGGCTCGGCGGGCGAGCGCTGCATGGCGGTGTCGCAGGTCGTGGCCGTCGGGGACGTGGCCGACCGGCTCGTCGAGGCGATCCGCGAGCGGCTCCCGCAGGTCAAGGTCGGCGACGGGATGAAACCCGAGTCGGAGATGGGCCCCCTGATCACGCGCGAGCACCGCGATCGCGTCGCCGCCTACATCGACCGCGGCCGCGAGCAGGGCGCGACCGTCGTCGCCGACGGGCGCGAGACGGCGCCCGACGGAGGCGGGTTCTTCCTGGGCGTGTCGCTCCTCGACCACGTCTCGCCCGAGAACGACGCCTACAAGGACGAGATCTTCGGCCCGGTGCTGGGTGTGACCCGGGTGGAGACCTACGACGAGGCCCTGCGGCTCGTGAACGACAACCCGTACGGCAACGGGACGGCGATCTTCACGCGCGACGGCGGCGTCGCACGCCGGTTCCAGTTCGACGTGCAGGTCGGCATGGTCGGCATCAACGTGCCGATCCCGGTGCCCGTCGCCTACTACTCGTTCGGCGGGTGGAAGGCGTCGCTCTTCGGCGACTCGCACATCTACGGGCCGGAGGGGATCAACTTCTACACGCGCGGGAAGGTGGTCACCTCGCGCTGGCCCGACCCCGCGACGTCGAAGGTCGACCTGGGCTTCCCACAGACCCGTTAGCAGCCAGAAGGAGGACACATGGCGACGGAGCAGCAGAAGCGGTCCCCCCACCACGACCTCAAAGCGAAGTACGGCGCCGTAGCCCCGGAAGCCGGCAACGGCAACAGCGTCCAGATCGATCCCGGCGGGGCGACCTTCCCCACGCTCGGCGCCGCGCTCGCGAGCATCACCGACGCGTCGCAGAAGAAGCAGTACCTCCTCACGGCGAGCCCGGGCACGTTCAACGAGCAGGTGACTCTGAAGCCCTGGTGCTATCTCCACGGCTCGGGTAAGGACCAGACGGTCATCTCCGCGCCGCCCACGTCCGACGCGTTCGCGCGCGGGACGGTCATCTCCGCGAGCAACTCGAGCATCTCCGACATGAGCGTGACCTGTATGGGCGGCTCGTGGGGGAACTGGAGCACCGCGCTCAACGTCGGGGGCAGCTCGCCGTTCTACGCCGAGAACGTGGTGCTCGTGAGCGACGACCAGGGCAACGCCGGCCTCAACAGCGAGACCGTCGCCGTGAACTGGAACACCCAGGTGCAGGGGCCGTCGCAGTTCTATCTCGCGTATTCGACGGTGATCTCGAACATGCAGAGCAACCAGTCGACCGCCGTCGCCATGATCGTGAACGCGGCGAACGCCGAGCTGACCGAGTCGATGGTCCGCGCGGGGGGCGGAGGTCAATCGTTTGGCGTCCAGTCCAACGGCGGCGCCGTCGTGAACCTCTACAACTGCAAAGCCGGCGGCCAGACGTTCGCACTCAACATCCCGGACGGCGTGTCGACGCTGATCGCGACGAACTGCCAGATCGACGGCCCGGTCGGCCAGGGCGTTCAGATCATCAACAACTAGACGACGCGGAACGACGTCCGGAGCGTGCCGGCGCGGCCGCAGCTCACGAAGACCGGCCAGCGGCCGGGCGTGGTCCTCGTCCCGACGAGCCAGGTCCAGCTGACACGGCCGTGGACCGGCCGCTTCGGGTAGAGGCCCTTCGCGCGCGACGGGCCGCTCTTGTAGTAGACGGTGATCGAGCACATGACGCGCGACGAGGAGACGCGTGCCGTGAGCGTCACGGGATTGCCGCGATAGGCCGGCTGAGGCGAGATGCCGACCAGCCGTACGGCGGCGGAGCTCGGCGCCGCCACGACGAGCGCGGCCGTGGCCGCAATAGCCGCGATGACTTTGCGCACGCTCGCACCGTACAACGGTTCCCTTGTCCTTTCTAGACAATCGCCCGATGAGCTGGATCGGCGACTCCGCGGCGCTCGCGATCCTGAGCTTCGACGTCGACGCCGAGGCGCCGATCCTCGTCGAGAGCCGGCGGCACGCGCAGAACCCGGCCGCGATGAGCCACCAGGCGTACGGGCCGCTCGTCGGCGTACCGCGGCTCCTCGACCTCCTCGCCGACTACTCGCTGCCGGCCACCTTCTTCGTTCCCGGCGTGACCGCCGAGCGCTACCCCGAGACGGTGGAGCGGATCGCCGCGGCCGGTCACGAGATCGCGCACCACGGCGGGACCCACCGCTCGCCGCTCCACCTCGGCGAGGCCGCGGAGCGAGCCGACCTCCAGCGTGGACTCGCGGCGCTCGAGCGGGTGGGCGTGCGGCCCGACGGCTACCGCACGCCGAGCTGGGAGCCGAGCGAGCGGACCTTCGACCTTCTCGTCGAGCACCGGCTCCGGTACGACTCGACCCTCATGGACGACGACCGGCCCTACGTGCTCGAGACCGCGCACGGGACGCTCGTCGAGCTGCCTCCGCACTGGAGCCTCGACGACTGGAACCAGTACATGTACCTCCCCGAGCCGCGCAGCGGGAGCGGGACGATCCAGCCGCCCTCACGCGCCGTCGAGCTCTGGCGCGAGGAGCTCGACGGCATGCGCCGCCACGGCTGCCTCTTCGTCCTGACGATGCACCCGTTCCTCTCCGGCCGGCCGGGCCGGGTGGAGGCGCTGCGGACGCTCGTCGAGCACGCCCTCGACGCGGGCGACGTCGAATTCGTGAGCTGCGCCGAGGCGGCAAGGCGAGCGCTCGAGGACGGGTCGCTGCCGCGCCGGGCGCTGCGCCGCTACTGAGACCGGTGGCGGACGAAGCCGCCTTCGGAGTCGATCACCTGGCCGGTGATCCAGCCCGCCTCGTCGGTGCAAGCCAGCCGACGAGGTGCGCCCGCGTCCTCGGGTCTTCTCCAGCGGCCGAGGGGCATGGAGCCGGCCGTCCAGCCGTGCCGGAACACCGAAGCGCCGAGCTCCTCGAGCCGGTTCGCAATCGCATGCCCGATTCCGGCCCGCCGGCTGACGCCCGTTTGCCAGGACCCCGCGGCCGGTCAGCGGGAGGCCCGCCGTCAGGCGCCGAGCCTCGCCGACCACTCGGTGTCGAAGAGGCAGGTGTAGTGCGTGCCCTGGTAGTCGAACGACGCCGCGACGTGCACCACGCCCTGGGCGTTGCCGGCCGTGTCCAGCTTGCCCTTGACGTAGCTCCCCGACAGCTCGTCGCCTGACTGGTCCTCGAAGTCGAAGGTGAGGTCGGGCTCGATCGGCACGTTCCCGTTCGTCTCGAGCGTGACCGTGAGCTCGGAGGGAGGCTGGCACGGCGTCTTGAGCTGGAAGACCGCGTTCGTGAAGTACTGGCCGCCGGACGTGACGTCGAAGCAGATGCCGTAGCCGTTGTTCGTGAAGCCGCAGTAGTGCCCCGCCAGAGCGGTCGGAGCCGGCGGCGGAGGTGGTGGAGGGGGCGGTGGCGGTGGCGGGGGTAGCGGCGGCGGAGGCGGAGGAAGCGGAGGCGGCGGCGGCGGCTTCGGCTTCTTGACGCGGTGGCACCAGTACGTGCGGCCGCCGTAGTGGATCGTGATCGTGTCGCTCTTCAGCCGCTGCGTCTTGTGCGACGTGCAGATCAGCCCGCGCCATGCATACGAGTGGTTGTCGGACGGGCACGTGTGGCGGGCGTGGCAGGGCGATCGGTGCGCGGAGGCACCCGGGGCGGTCGAGAGCGGAAGTAGCACCGCGGCGCCCGCGCCGAGGACTACTGCGACCGCTCGACCCCTGTGACGAAGATCCATCGGCGCTTCCCTTCGGCCCTAGGACCATGGTTCCTTCCGTCAACTAGTAGCGGGCCCAGCTCGCGGTGACGTTCGCGTGGCCTTCGCCTCCATGCGAGCCCGGCAGGCTGAGGACGGTGCGAGTGAGGTCGAGCGTCCGCCGGCCGGCGCGGCCGTCGAGTACGACCACGTTCCCTTCGCTCGCCGAGTAGAGCAGCCAGCGGCCGTGCCACGCCAGGTCGGCCCCCCGCTCGCAGACCGCGAAGCGCATGCGCTCGGTATGGAGGCGCATGGCTTGGCGCATGCCGGTGCGCAGGAGGTAGACCATCTCGCTGCCGCGGGAGCCGTACGCCGTGTTCCCGCGCGTGAGCGTGAACGCGACCGAACGGCCGTCGGGAGAAGCCACGAGCCGGCTCGAGACGCCGTCGACGCGACTACGCCTCCGTGGGAGCTCCGTCGAAGCAAAGACTGAGCCGTCTCGCCGGAGCACGACGATGCGGCGCCGGTCACGGAGCGCGAGAAGGCGGCCCAGTGGGTCGAGCTCTGGCCGGCGTGACAGTCCGAGCCGCCCCACGTGGGCGAACGCCACGGGCGCCGAGCCGTCCGTTCGCAGGACGCGTCCACTCTCGACGAAGTCGAGCTCCGCGTTCGCGCGGTCGAACGCGTAGTCGGAGACTCTGGTGGCGAGCGTGCCGGCGAGGCCGCCGGCCGCGTGGCGGAGGCGGAGCTCGCCGCGCCGGTCCGCGCGGGTGAAGAGATCGCCCGCCCGCGTCCAGCCGAGCGGATACTCGCCGTCAGCGACCTCGTGCTCCGCGGAGTCGAGGTCGGCGACGTAGAGCCGTGTGGAGTTGCCGTACGAGAAAGCAAGCGCGTGCGGCCCGAGCGTCAGCGCGCCGACGTCGTACGCGGGCGTGAAACGACCCTGCGAGCGCCACAGGCGCTGCCGCCAGCGGCCAATGACCAGGTGTCCGTTCTCGGGCCTGTACCAAGCCCCGTCGGCGGGGTACCAACTCGCGCCTCGCGGCACCGGCAGACGCTTGGGCGAGTGCGTGACCCGGCCGTCGCGGCCGATCCGGAAGCGACCACACTCGGTGGTCATCGCCACCGGGGCCGGCAGTCCCGCGGGTGCCCGCAGGAGCCGGCCGCTGCACCGTCCGGCGGCCGGAGCTCCGCTCGTAAACGGCGCCCAAAGGCCGACCGCGAGAAGGGCCACCGCGACGCGTGTCATATCGGCTGTACGGCAGGGCGGGCGGGGCGGGTCCCGCTTACGGTGCCAGCTTGCGTTCGACGCCGACGCCGACGCCGGTGCGGAGCGCCTCGAGCCAGCCGCCGCGGAGCGGGGCGAGGAGCTGACGGCCGAGCTCGAACGCCTCGTCGAAGCGGCCGACGATCTCGGCCCCGACCTCGCGCGCGCGGGTGAGCACGTCCGCCTCGTCGACCGTCGTCACGCGGCCGTCGCGGATGACCCAGCGGCCGCCGACGAGGACGGAGTGGACGGCGCTCGTCGTCGAGCC
>Ga0209577_10002300_pt1 | contig 18507 bp, 13 predicted proteins | sample GraSoiAngelo_109_FD_185874 | JGI IMG/M metagenome (GOLD analysis project Ga0209577, IMG submission 185874) | Grasslands soil microbial communities from the Angelo Coastal Reserve, California, USA - 14_0903_12_20cm (SPAdes) (version 2) | ecosystem: Environmental > Terrestrial > Soil > Grasslands...
TGGAGCGCGATTTTGAAATGCAGAATCGTCGTACATGTGGCAATAACCGGCGGCAAACACGGCACGAGCCGGTGCTGCCTCCGCTCACGCACTTTGGCGATCACCTGACGCCGGCCGTACTGCTCTCTATGAATACGGGACTGCGGCGCGGCGAGGTGGTCAAGTTGCGTTGGGGTTCCGTGGACTTCAACCGCCGGCTTCTCACCGTCGAGGGCCGGAATGCCAAGAATCGCCAGACGCGGCATGTGCCGCTCAATGACGAAGCCGTGAGCGTGCTGCGGCGCTGGCGCGAGCAGTCCGGAACCGGAGCGCGTGTCTTTGATGTCGCCACCGGATTTCAGACGGCGTGGGAAAAAGTCCTCAAGCGAGCCAGGATCACCAACTTCCGCTGGCACGACCTGCGCCATCACTTTGCTTCACGCTTGGTGCAGCACGGCGTTCCTCTGAACACGGTGCGCGACCTTCTGGGTCACAGCTCCGTCGGCATGTCCCTGCGCTATGCACACCTTGCGCCCGATCAGCGACGCGAAGCCGTCGCAAAACTTAACGAAAAGCCAGTTCTTGCACTCAGCATGCGCCTGAAGTGGGAAGGCGTTTCGGCAGCTGACTGTTACTCGACTACTAAGATGGCCTCAAGACCTCAGGAGCATTTTGGTTTGCGCTTATAAGCACAGTCGAAAACGCCTGGATTTCCCGATCAAAATCGGCAGGGGGTCGACTTTCTGCGCTTACCATGCGCTTACGGCGAACAGGCAGATTTGGCGTCCGTCGGTATCACGCTGATTTGATTGGTGGAAAGGGAGGGACTCGAACCCTCGACCCCGGCATTATGAGCTTGGGCTGGGCGCGCGGCAAAGGCGGAAATGTGAATGCAACCGCGGTGGCTGCGAGCGCGATGGCCGTGGAGCTCAGATATAGCCAGCGATAGTCGTGATAGGTGTCGAAAATCCAACCACCCGCCACGGGCCCAAGGGCCATGCCCACGCTGGAAAGCATGATGGCGGCACCGAACACCGTCCCCATGATGCGCTGGTCGAAGTATTCGCGGGCGAGCACGGCGTAGAGCGGCATGACTCCGCTGTACGCGGTTCCGAACACGATGCCGAGCAGGTAGAACTCGCTCTGTCGGCTCGCGAGCATATAGCCCTGAATTGCGAGCGACTGGACAAACAGACCACCGATCAACACCGGCTTCACGCCCAGCCTGTCCGCAGCAACTCCGAGGAGCAGTCGGCCACCGAGTCCCGCGAGCCCTTCGACGCTGTAGATACTCACGGCCGCCATCATCGGCACACCACAGGTGATCGCATAGCTCACGAAATGGAAGAGCGGACCGGAATGAGCCGCACAGCAGAGAAAGAACGTCATTCCCAGAACAATGAACGGGACGGAAAGGAGCGCAGCCTTCACGCGCGGCACGGGTCTTCCGGCGTCCATGGCTGCCGCAGCAGTGGCGTGATCTGTCCTGGGCGGCTGCCGCACCAGCAGCGCCGCGGGAATCAGAAACACCCAGGCGAGACACCCGAGGACAGCCAAGGCTGTGCGCCAGTCGTAGTGTGAGACGAGCCAGGCTGCAAACGGCGACATCGTCATGGGTGCCATACCCATGCCTGCTGAGACAAGGGACACCGCGAGCGCTCGCTGGGTGTCGAACCATGCCGTCACGGCGGCGATCATCGGCGCGATGAATGCGCCGCACGCCACGCCGACGAACACGCCGAACCCAAGCTGGAACATTAGAGGGGAGGTTGCGCGGCTCGCGAGCCACAGTCCGGCGCCGAGAATGATCGCCCCCGTGAGCACGACGACGCGGGTGCCCAGGCGGTCACTCGCTGCGCCCCAGGCAAATCCTGCGAACCCCATGACGAGGAAGTCCAGCGTCATGGCGCTCGAGATGGCCGCGCGGCTCCAGCCGGTGGCGGCCGAAATCGGCCCCAGAAGGACGGCAAGCGAGAACATCGCTCCGATGGCGACGCAACCCATCAGCCCGCCAAGTCCGACAATTACCCAACGATAGGGCGAAGGCATACCAGTGTCCTTCCACGATCCTTCCCTGACGACGTACGGAGACGGCTCGAATCGACAATTGCCGGGCAGCTTATGGATGTCGAGTTCTGGGTCGCGATGCGCCGCAACTGTCGAGCCGACGCCGGAGTTGTCCCACGAGGCACAACCAGCGGTATGCGCGTGCGGACGTCGGTACGGTCGGTGGTCACCTCGTGCTCTGGGGCGGACTCCTTGAAGCCGTAACGGCGGTGATCGTCGCGAGGCGCTCTCCAACGTGGCCGATCAACTGCTGCGCGAGCGGAGCAATGATCACAAGCCGCCGAAGCTCTGGGGTGATCTCGAGCCGCGGTACTCGGTGCGCGATGAAGGTTTCAGCGCTCAGCGTTCGCCTTGAGCGCGTTAAGCCACGCCCAGTAGTCCGTAAGCCGGATCCGGTATCGAGCAATGTTACCCTCATTGATCCGCCGGAAGTCCTGAGTCACCAATTCAACGAATCTCGGTACGTCATGCGGTTCAACGAGCCGTTCGGCGAGCGCACGAACTTCATCCTCGGTGGGTCGTTTCCGTTCCCGTACGATTTCACCGACTACATCAATCAGAGCATTGCGGTACCTCATGCGAAAGAGGTCTGGCTCGGCAACTGAGTCTCGAATGACAACGTACTTCTGGCACGAGCGTTCATAGGCCCACACGAACATGTCCCGAAGCAGTTCTACGCGGGTCATTTCGTACACGCCTAATGTCCCGGAGATGTAGGCGCGTTCGGGCAGGTCGACAAAGGACAACGGGCAGAGATCGGCTTGAATTAAGGGAATGTTCGCGGCCAGGCGCGAGACGCGCTTGTTGACGTCCTCGAATGGCTGCAGGTACGGCAGGTGCACCATGACGAAGAAGGCTCGTTCAAAGGGATCCCCGATTGCGGTCGCCTTCGCAAGGATCTGCCGGAAGCATTCCTCGATGAGCTGCGGAATTGCAGGTGGGGTATACACGCTGCCGCCTATTTCAACTGGCCTGCGACGCAGCCGCCCCGATGCTTCCGGGTCCGCCATCAGGTTTTCCGAAAGCAGCGAATGCAGATTGAACAACGTGAAAGCGTTGATCCCGATATCGCCTGAGCTCTCTTTGACGAGCAGCTCGATGGCTGCCTTGTGGTTCAGGATCATTTGAGTCTCTTTCGCGTCCTTGCCCTCCGCCTCTTGGCCGAATTGAATGAGGCGCTCGGTATCGAGCCGGCTATAGGTATTGCCTTCCAGGCGACTCGATGCCCATGAGAGATCGATCAGGAAGCGGTTGAGTATGTCGCGCGCGAACGTGCCGGCTGCTCGCTCGGCCACGATGGGCTTACCGATCTTGTGCAGATGAACTTTGAGCTTGTCGGGGATGTATGCGGTCTGATTTGGGACGTACCCATCGAGCACGCGGCGTTCGTAGCCTCGCGGTGTGCGGGCGGCGGCGGGCTTTGAGACGTACTCGAGGATGTCGCGTGCGACCGGCGAGAGGTCGATCGTCACGACACCGTCGGGCGTCTCGAATTGTCCGGCTGCTTCAGGTCGCGTGGCCGGCGCGCTGGCGCTGGCAGCAGGGAGGGCACCACTGGTTCGTCCTTCGCGCTGAACGTGCTGGCGTTCTTGTCTTGCAAGCGCCGCGCCGTGTAGATACCGGGTTGCTCTCCCCTCGCCGCGCCGATGAATGCGGCCCGCGACGAGCAAGTCCGAAATTCTCCGACTGAGAGTGCGGCGGCTGATCGAGCCGCTCAGCTCGTTCCGCAGCTCGACGAGCGAGAGGCCAGCGGGGAACCGCAGAAGCATGTCTTCAATCCGCTGGAGCTCGTTTTCAGTAACTTGCTTGGGCATGGAATGATCGGATTTGGCACGATAGGAATCTATTTGGCATGAAATTATACAATCTATTGTTTTTATGACGTATTTATATGGCAAGAAAAAGACTAAGTCGGCTTGAAATGGCCTAAGCCACTGTATCAAAAGCCAAATATGGGTGGCATGAAAGCTTGGCTTCCCGCCAAGTCGAGGCGACCGCTCACCTTCCGCCGTGCTCGCGCTCGTGCACGTTCGCGCCAGGTCCCTTCAATCCCACGACATCCAGGGCCGCAGACTTCGGCAGGTCAGAACGGCAACCCTCGACCCCGGCATTAAGAAAATTTGCCCAACGCTGCCCCGTGGAATATCGCGTCGACTTACGATGCCTCTCTTGCACATGATTTACTAATTTGATAAATATTGACCATATTGATAAGCATGGAGCTTTCATGGCCACCACGGCACCTCGACGACCCGCATTCATTCCCTCGATTATCTATAAGGACAATCGCGCTGCGCTGAAATGGCTGCAGAAGGCCTTCGGCTTCGAGCCAAGCGAAGTGCTTACCGACTCCAAGGACAACATCCTGCATGCGGAGATGACCCATGATGACGGAGTCATCATGGTCGGCACTGAGTTCGCCACTTGGGCCAAGAGTCCGGAATCTGTTGGCGGCAGCAACACGCAGCGCGTGCACGTACGGCTGACCAGCGGTCTTGACGATCATTGCGAGCGTGCGCGTCAAGGCGGCGCGAAAATCGCGATGGAGCCCGCTGACCAGTTCTACGGCGACCGCACCTACATGGCAATCGACCTCGAGGGCCATCACTGGACGTTCTCGCAGGGGGTCAAACAGGTCTCCGCGGCGCAGATGGAGCAAGCGACGGGGTTCAAGTTCAAGCCGTTGAAGTGAGCGCGCACGACTTAGATCGTACGCTCGCTGCCCTGGGTGACCCTTGCCGCCGACGCGTGGTGGATTTGCTGCGTGAGCGACCGCGGCGGGCAGGCGAGTTAGCGGAGGCCGCGAAGATCGCATTTCCGCTGATGAGCCGGCATCTGAAGAAGCTGCGCGAGAGCGGACTGGTCGAGGAGGATCGGGACGAATTCGACTCGCGCGTGCGGATTTATCGCTTGAAGCCGAAGCCCATGGCGGACCTGAAACTGTGGCTGGAGGAAACCGAGGCGCTGTGGAGCCGTCAGCTGGCGGCATTCAAAGCGCGCGTGCAGAAGAGCCGGAAATGACATCGAAGGTTTTTCTCGCTCTGCGCGTTTCTGCCGATCCGATGCGGGCGTTCAAAGTGTTCACCCAGGAAATCGCCTCGTGGTGGCAGCCGAGCGGCCTCTTCAGAGTGAGTGACACCGGCGATGGCCGGCTCGCCTTCGAGCCCGGCGAGGGAGGCCGCCTGCTCACGACGTTCGAAGACGGCTCTACGTTTGAGATCGGGCGCATTTCGGTCTGGGAGCCGGGCAAACGGCTGGTGTTCGCCTGGCGCCAGGCGAATTTCTCTGCGGAGCACTCCACCGAGGTCGAGGTTTGCTTCGAGCCAGTCGGCGCGGAAACACGAATATCGATTGAGCACCGCGCCTGGGACACGATTCCGCGGAGGCATGCTGCGAGGCACGGGTTTCCCGAGGAAGCTACGCTGCAGCGGGCGGCGGATTGGTGGCGCAACTCGCTGCATGTATTCAAGGAACGCATCGCCGGCAGCGACGATGCGTAGGAGCCTCGCGCCCCAATCGCATCGCTTAGGCCGACCGTCGAACTGGCTCGCTGTTTCGTTGTAGCCTAGACGGGTCGCTCTGTGACGCACGAACGGAGACAGACGATGCCCAAGAACGTGATTTGTCTTTGGTATGACGGCACGGCAGAGGACGCGGCCAAGTTCTACGCTCAGGTCTTTCCAGACAGCGCCGTGACAGCGATCCACCACGCCCCGAGCGATTACCCGGACGGCAAACAGGGACAGGTGCTCACGGTCGAGTTTACGGTGCTAGGAGTGCCCTGCCTCGGCCTCAATGGCGGGCCGGCGTTCAAGCACTCTGAAGCCTTTTCATTTCAGATCGTCACGGACAACCAGGCCGAGACGGACCGCTACTGGAACGCGATCGTCAACAACGGCGGCACCGAGAGCGCGTGCGGATGGTGCAAGGACAGATGGGGCTTGTCCTGGCAGATCACCCCGCGGACGCTGCTGGACGCAACGACCGATCCCGACCGTGCGGCCGCCAAGCGAGCGTTCGAGGCGATGATGAAAATGAAAAAGATCGACATCGCCGCCATCGATTCGGCACGGCGCGGAACTGCTCGCGCTTAGAGCACGTGTTAGAGCAGGCGGCGTTGTGGCATAAGCGCGCTCGTGATGGCTTGGATTCCCCGATTGAAAGCGGGGCGAAGGTTGGCCTTCTGCGCTTACCATGCGCTTACGGCGGCTTGCCACTCTACGAATGGGCCGCTACTGCGCTGATCTGACTGGTGGAAAGGGAGGGACTCGAACCCTCGACCCCGGCATTTGGGCACCAAAGAGCACGGTTGGGCACAGGAGAATCACGCGAAATTCACGCGCGCTCGTGCAGCCCGGGGAGTCTTCTTGGGCGGTTACATCCGCCGGGCTCGCCGCGACCACCGAGCGCTAAAACGCGCCCGGCTTTAGTAGCGGACCGTGCTGCCGTCGAAGCTGTGGGTCGATTCACTCCAATTGTGCCAGCAGGCTGCCGGCAACGGGACGAGCCGAGGCGCTCGTCGACGAAGCCGGACTCCAAGGCGGCGACGCGCGTGAAGCGCCGCGGCCTCACCGAACCGGATGCCGGCTTGCCTGCACCTTGCCGGAGGGATCCCGGCTGAGGACATAGTCGAATCGCTGCGCGCGGAAGAAGATGTTCTTGAGAGTCACGGCCTTCCAGGCGGCGGGGAGGACCGGCTTGAAGCCGGGCGCGAGACCGCCGTCGGTGATGCGCAGGCCGGTGAATCCGTACAGGAAGTTCTGCAGAAAACCTCCCGAGGTTGCCAGGATATAGGTGGTGTTGTTCAACACAGTCTCGCTGCGCACGTTGAAGGGCGGCTTGAGAAATCCTCCCTCATTGCCCTGCAGCCATTTGTAGGAGCCGGCCTCATCGCCCAGCTCCGCGGCCTCGACGGACAGCATCGCGAGCAACATCGCGTTGGCATCCGGTGTCAGCTCACGCAGCGAGCGCACCGCGAACCTGAAGTCATTGCGCCGCACTTGCTCGCTCATGGGCAGATCGAGTTGCGGATAGCCCAGCCAGGAGATCGAACTGCCCATCCAGGTGTGCTTGTCGTGCGGGATCGATTCGTCGAAATCCAGGTGGCGCTGCTCTTGGCGGGAGAAGGGAATGTAGAGCTGCTGGGCGATCTGCTCCCATTTCGCCTCCGGGGTCACACCCAGGACCTTCGCGGCAGCGGTCGCAATCAGCAGATTGCGCTGCGCGGCCGCGTTCGTGAAGGAATCGTTGGCGACATTCGTATAGGCCTCGTCGGGCGAGGTGACGTGCAGGATCTCATAGCGATCCTTTTCCGGCCGATAGACAACGCGGCTCGCCCAGAATTCGGCCGTGGCCCGGATCACCGGGTACCCGTATCGGCGCAACCAGTCCAGATCCCCGCTCGCCAGGTAATACTGCCACTGCGCGATTGCCACATCAGCGTTTACGTGGATTTCCTGGTCGGCGTTCTCGTGGGCGAAATACGGTGTTTCGTCGGTGCCCCTGCCCGGATCCGCTTCCCACGGAAACATCGCGCCTTGGTAACCGTATGCGCGAGCGCGCGCCTCGGCCGCGGCCAGGGTTCGATAGCGGAACATCACCTGCGACTTCGCACGCTCAGGGTGCAACAGCAGCAGGGGCGGGAAATCCCAGGAGTCGTTATCCCAGAAGACATGATAGAAGTAATTGGGGCTGAAGCCGCACGCAGCGATCGGCCAGTCGGTGTCCACCGAAGTATTCTCGAGGAGGTAGAACAGATCGGAATGAATTGCCCGCTGCAGATCTGGATCGCCATCGACGAGAATGTCGGACTTCCACAGGTCGTGCCAGGCGGTCCGATGATTCGCGAGCAGGGTGTCCAGGGTGGCGGCGCGCGCGGCCTTGGCGCCGTGCACCTCCTCTTCGATCGACCCGCCCGCCAGGTCGCGCCCGACGGCCACATACTTGGTGAAGGTGTATGAGCGGCCCTGCTCGACCGTCATCTCGATCTCCAAGGCGACGAGCTGCGGCGAGTGTGCAACCTTTACCCGCAGTCCGCGCAGCCCCTCGGGCAGCGCTATCGCGGCGGCTTCGGCCATCTCGGCTCCGTTCACTGCACGGCCACGGATCCACAGTAGCCGCTCCGCTTCCGATGCCCCGGTGGATTGAATTTCGACCTCGCCCGGGTACCAGATCGCGGCGCGGTTGGCCGCAGTGGGGGTCGGCGGCTTGAGCACCTGACTGAGCAGTGCGGTCTGACTGGGCAGGGCAAGTCGGTACGCGGCGGCGACCGCCTGCTTGGTCTCAGGCAGGCTCAGTTTCGCGAGCGCGAAGCGGTGCGCGGGGGCGGGCCAAGGCCGCAAAGTGAAGCGCAAACGTACCTGGCCGGCAAAATCGGGAGTGATACTCAGACTCGTGGCGGCGAGACGGGTCGCAGTCTCGCTCACAAACGTGGTGACCGCAATGCGGCTGAAATGGCCGCCATTCCTCCAAACATAGCGGGTCGTCAGCACTCCGTCCCGCATGTCGAGTGTCTGCCGATAGTGCTGCAACACGGCCGGCGTGACCGCGGTCTGATTCAGCCACGCGGCGCCATCGAAGTAATCGATCTCCGTCCAGCTCGGAATCGCCGCCGGCCGCGAGACATCGCCCGGAGTGTAGTCCATGAGCCCCACCATCTGCGCCAGCGTGGCGTCCGTGCCGCGCAGCGAGGATTGGGCGGAAAAGAAACCATTCGCGAGATAGGTCGGGAAATACAGCGCGAAATTCTGCTCGGTGGCGCTCAACTGGAAATCAGCAAGTGCTGCGGCCTGAGCGATCCGCGGCCCGAGCAGCAGCGCCGCCAGCGGCCAGCAGCACACGGCTGCCGATTTCATTCTGAAGCGCATGCTCAAAACATCCGCGGCAGAAGCAGGCAGAACGCCAGCATGCACACGAAGAAGACCAGCAGCACGGCGCTCTGGCGCCAGGGGAATGGCTCGGGCGTCGCTGGCCGCTCGATGTGCGCCGGCGGAAGCGTGGGCCACAAGAGACTCAAGGCCGCAGCGGCCAGCAGCGTCGTCACGCCGCCGATGGCATTCCACCAGAACCAGAAGACGCTCTTGAAAAACAACCACAGAATCAGATTGACGCCCACCCCCACGACGACCGCGATGTTCGCCGCCGCCGGAGTGATCCAGCGCACCGCGGCCAGCAGAAATATCCCCAGGATCGGGCCGTAGAACAGCGAGCCGATCTTATTGATGGCCTCGATGGCCGTGGCCGCGATCCTGCTCGAGAAGAAGCCGCAGATGATCGTCACGACGCCCCACGACAGCAACACCGCTTTGCTGTAGGGCACATAGCGGTGCGCAGGCGTGGGCAGCCGGCGATCGATGAAATCCTCCATCGTCACGGCGGTGAGCGAATTGAGCGCGGAGCTGTAGGCCGACATCCAGGCAGCGATCAAGGCCACGACGAGCACACCCACCACCCCGTGCGGCAGATAGCCGCCGATGAACAGCGGAATCATCAGATCCGGCTTGTCCGGCGGTATCCGCCGGCTGAAGCCCGGATCGCTCAAGGCGAAGGCGCCGAGCACCAGTCCGCCGAAGCAATACGCCAGGGTGACCGGAAAGCGGAACAAGCCGTTGAACATCAGCAGGCGCGTGACGGTCGCCTGATCACGCGCCGCGAGTATGCGCTGCGCCTGAGTCTGGTCGGTACCGTAGTACGAGGCGTACAGGAACAGGCCGCCCAGCAACATCGGCCAAAACCCGTATTCGCGCCCGTCGAAGCCCCAGTTGCCGAAGTCGATCACCCGCAGACGGCTGCGATCGAGATGACTCAGGAAGCCCTGCCAGCCGCCGATGTAGTACAGCGCGCTCACCATGATCGTGACGATGCCGAGGAATTTGATGGTCATCTGCGCGACCTCGCTGTAGACGATCGCTTTCAGGCCGCCCTCGAGCGAATAGACGATCGTGACAGCGCCCAGAACCAACATCGTCTCCCAGAACGGCACGTGTAGAATCGACGACAGCACCAGGCCGATGACGTAGGTGTAGACGCCCGCGGCGAAGGCGCGACTCACGAGGAACAGCGAGCTCAGCAGCGCGCGCGACTCCCAGCCGAAGCGCTTCTCCAGGAAAGAATACACGCTCACCACGCCCGAGCGATGCAGCATCGGGCCGATGAGAGTCAGGGTGGCGATCATCGCGAGCGGCACGCCGAGCTCGAACGTGAGCCACTGCAGGCCGCCGCCCTTGCGCAAACCGACGAACGCCGGCGCCGACACGAAGCTGACGGCCGACAATTGCGTCGCCATCGTCGACATGCCGAGCGGAAACCATCCGAAGGTTCTGCCGCCCAGAAAATAGTCGCCGCGGGCCGCATTCTTCTTGAAGCCCACGCCGAGCCAGATCATGGCGCCGATGTACAGCGCAACGATTCCGTAGTCGAGCGCGTTCATGCCCGAGGAAGCTCGCGCGGCGGGCTCGGCGGCCTCAACGAGGCACGCGTCCCGGCAGCGCCCGCGGCCCGGGCCGCGGGCTAGAAGTCATAGCTCAACCGAGCGGCGATGCGCCTCGGCAGCACCTGGCGGCCTATGAAGTATGCCTGCCCCGCGTTCTGCAGCGTGCCCTGGCGGGGCGAGCCTTCGGACACCGCCTGGTTGTCGAACAGATTGTAAACAGTCAGGCCGAGCCGCGCGCGCGCGCCGCCCGTGAACGTACGGGCGTAGCCGAGATCGAGCCTGAAGATGTGGTAGCTCGGCAGCTCGATGTTGTTCAAGTCCGAGGTAAACGTCCGGCCCGTGTAGGAGTCGTAAAACGACCCGTCGAAGCCGCGGTATCGGACATAGAGCCCGGCGTTTACCAACACATTCGGCTGACGCTGCAGGAAGTTGCCGACGCAATCCTTGCACGCGGCGATCGGGCTGTACTCGGTGTAGACGTCGTGCTCGTAGGTCGCGTTGCTCTCGAAGGCCACAGCGCTCGTCAGGCGAACGTTGAAAGTGCCTTCCGCTCCGTAGGACCTCGAGGAGATGAGATTGACGATCTCGCTGGGTGGGCTGCCGGGCGTTGGACCGTTGATCAGGTTGATGTTACGGCGGTTCGACAAGGTGGAGTAAAAGCCGGCGAGCGTCGCGGAGACACGGGTCCCGGAGAACTTGAACCCTGCCTCGGTCTGCTTGATGATTTCGGCCTCGAAGGATTGAACGTCATTGTGGGTGTCGATCTGCACGGTATTGAGCTGCGGCATGAAGAAGCCGCGGGAGGCATTGACGAACAGGCTGCGACGCTCGTCGAGCCGATAGAGTGCGCCACCCGCCAGCGCCCACGCTGAAGGGTCGACTGTCCCGCCGAGATATTGGCCGTTGCCCCAGGTCACCTGCGACAGCCGCGGGGACAGGTTCGCAGTCGTATCGGTCGTGACGGTCGAGCTCTGCTCGCGCGTGACATGGCCGACCAGCGTCTCGAAGCGCCCCCCGATATCGAGCACCCAGTTGCCGACTTCCATCTGGTCGGCGAGGTAGCCCGCGGTACGCCTCGCGCTGTTGTGATTGTTCGTGTATCCGAGTCCGGCGTCGACCATGCCGCCACGCGAGACGATGGTCTGAGCGTTGGTGAGCGTATTGGTCACCGTGACGTCGATCAAGCGCGGCGCATTGGTGAAATCGCCGATGTAAGAATAGGTGATGTCGTAGTCTGCAGCGCTGGTGTCACCGAAGAAGCCCCCGAGCGTGAGGTGGTGGGCCCAGTCATGCACCGCAATATTCTTCGTGAGATTGATCTCGCCCGTGGCCGTCGTCAGAGGACGGTGACGGTCGGTAACGCGATCTCCCCAGAGGAGATAGCTCGCGGGAACCGGTGCTCCGGTATCGGCATAAGTGAACGTCCCGGTGTACGCGCCGCCGTTGCTGACCGGATTGTAGCCGTAGGATTGCAGGAACGCCGCCTGGGTCGTCGGCAGATTGGTAATGTTGTCCCCGCCGGCGAACAGAGCGAAGGTGTGGCGATAGCTCGCAAAGTTCGCACGCCCATTGAGTCCCCAACCCTCGCCGAGGTCCATCTTGAAGTCGACGCCGGCAGCGCCGCCTCGGGTCGCCGCGCCGCCTGCGACCTGCGTATGGAAGGTTCCGTAGGGAGTTAGGAACGACATCGAATCGAGCGCGGCCGTCTCCGTCGTGGAAATCGTGCGCCCGTCATTGCCGCGCGCGAGCTCGTGCCCGTTCCCCGTCAAGGGGATGTCGCCGTAGAACTGGTCCTGGTCGTCGATCGCCTGGAGGTAAAGCTTGACCTCGCCGGAGGAGAGTTCCCGCTTGAGGTTGCCGCGCAGCTGATAGCCCCTGGTGGGAAAGCCCGAATCCAGCGGGCCATGGTCATAGCGATAAAAGCCTGAGAACGCATAGTACAGACCGGTCGCCAGCGGCCCGCGGGCGGCAAAGTCGGCGCGGACGCGATTCTGGTCCGAAACCTCGACCTGAGTGGCGCCTTCCGCCGTGTCCGAGCCCGTCTTGTCGATGAAGTTGATGACCCCGCCGATGCCGCCGCCGCCGAACAGGTTCGACACGCCGCCGCGCACGAACTCCAGTCGCTCCACTCCGAGGTCGGGTCGATAGTAGACATCGGGCGCCGACGAATTCAGGCCCATGCTGCTGATGACCGGCATTCCGTTGAACTCCAACGGCGTGAACTGATACTGCCCGCCCGAGGGCAGCCCCGCGACGAATATGTTGGCGGCCACTTCGCCACCGCCGCCCTCGGCCTTGAGAGCCGGAACGGTGGTGAGAACGTCGGCCGCGCTGTTCGAAGCGAGCAGGGTCAACCGGTCCGAGGAGATGCTCGTGGCCACCAGCGGCGTCCGCAAGTCGGCGCGCGCCTGGCTGGTCCCCGTCACGATCACGGTTTGCAGAGTCTGCGACTCGGTGTCCGACGTGGAATCAGTCCGGGAAGCGGACGATGTGGTCTGCGCTGCGGCCGGACCCGCAAAAAGGCCCACGGCCACGGTGCCCATGGAAACAGCCATGGCGGCCGCGGACCTCCGACTCAAGTACGGCTTCGAGTTGCCCATGTATGTTCCCCCTTCGGCTCGCAGTGCCCGCGGCGGGTCTCTAAAAGTCTTTTTTGCCCAAGGCCACGACCGCGCACCGCCGCCGGCTTCCAAGGATTCTCCGCCAACTCTGTCGGGGCGTCGGTGCGCCGCCACGCTGGAATACTAGTGCTCCAAAAACGTTTCTGTCAATGCGGCGCAATCCGGCGGGCCGTGCGCCGGAGGGCGGCATCACTTGCGCTGGCAATCGGACTTGCGCGGCACCAACACGACAGGCTCCAGGTAATGGATGTCTGCCGGCTTGGCCTCCGCGCGCAGCAGCCGCAACAGACTCTGGCCGATGTGACGGCCGTTCTCGAATACAGCGTGGTCGATCGTGGTCAAGGGCGGATCGCAGAATCCCGAGGCACTCGAGTTGCCGTACCCGGCAATCGATATCTCGCGGCCGACTGCCATGCCGCGCTCGCGGCACGCCGCGATGGCGCCGATCGCCATCGCGTCGGTGGCGCACACGATGGCGGTCGGCGGTACCGCCGATACCAGCAGCGAGCGGCACAGGGCGTAGCCGCTGACTTCGCTTAAGTCACCGTTCAACATCAGCAGTCGATCGGGGGCGATGCGATGCTTGGCGAGCGCGCGGGTATAGCCCTTTTCGCGCAGCCGCACGAAGTTGTATTCGAGGGGACCATTGAGGAGCGCGATCCGCTCGTGACCGAACTCGATCTGCCGCAGGGTCGCCAGGTAGAACGCCTTCTCGTTGTCGGTATCGACCCACGCGTAGGGCTCGGCCGTTTCAGTGCGTCCGTACGTCACAAAGGGAATGTGCGCCTTGCGCACCAGCTCGACCCGGGGGTCGGCGACTCTCGTGCGCACCAGCAGCAGCGCATCCACCCAGCTGCCCTTGATGAAATTCTCGTACAGCGCCGCCTCGCGCTCGAGATCATTGCGGGTCTGCATCGTCGCGATGAGCCCGTAGCCTCCATTCTCGAGCTCGACCTCCACGCCTCCCAGCAGGCTCGAGGCGACTGAATCGACGAACCGCACACCGTCGCTGGCAGCAGGCAGGATGACCCCGACCAAAGAACTCCTGCCGGACTTCAGGCGCCGCGCGCCCGGGTTGGGCCGGTAACCGATTTCGCGTGCGCGCTTGAGGACGCGCTGTTTGGTGGCTGGCGCGACATCGTGGTACCCGTTGAGCGCTCGCGAAACGGTGGAGATCGAGAGCCCGAGGTCACGGGCGAGCAGCACTATCGACATATCGGTCAGCAGCCCTCGCAGATCGCCACCGCACCCAAGTCTAATCCAAGCCGCTCGGTGCTGCCGCGCGGGCGGCATATTTCATTGACAAAAACGTTTTTGATAACCTATTCTCGAATCGATGCCAGCGCGGTACAGTAAGCCGGTGACCGTGGAGGAGCTCGACCACCGGGCGCGCGCGATTCTGCTTCGCAACGATCGGGGGACCTACACCGTGCCGAACGGCCGCGTGTACCCGTTCCAGTGGAACTGGGATTCTGCCTTCGCGTCGCTCGGGTTCGCTGCATTCGACTTGGATCGCGCATGGCGCGAGATCGAGTCGCTGTTCGAGGGGCAGTGGGAAGACGGATTTCTGCCGCACATCATCTTCTGGAAGGACGACGCGGGTTATTTCCCCGGGCCGGCGGTCTGGGCAACAGGCCGGACACCGCGCACCTCCGGCATCACGCAGCCGCCCGTCGCCGCCAGCACGGTGCGCACGTTGTGGGAACGGGGCGACCAGGCTCGCTTTCGGCCGCGTCTGGAGAAGCTCTTCCCGAAACTGCTCGCGTGGCATCGGTGGTTTGGCGGGGTGCGGGGTCCGCTGGACCGGGGTCTGGTCCTCATCGTGCATCCCTGGGAATCCGGCAGGGACAACTCCCCGGAGTGGGATGCGCCGTCGCAGGCCATCGACGTCTCGCACGTGGGCGCGTACGAGCGGCTCGATACGAGCCATCTCGACCAGAGCGTACGGCCGACAAAGCTCGACTACGACCGCTACGTGGCGCTGGTGCAATACGGGCGCGGGCTCGGCTGGAACCACCCGCGCATAGGGCGGGAGAGTCCGTTTCGCGTCATCGATGTCGGCACGACCATGATACTGCTGCGCGCGAATCGCGATCTTCTCGTGCTAGCCGAGGCTCTGGGCCGTGATGAGCACGTCGAGGAGCTGAAGCGCAGCGTCGCGCAGGCGGAGGACGGCGTCTCCTGGTTGTGGGATGAGCGGGTAGGCGCGTATTGCTCGCGAGACCTGATCACTGGCCAATCCTCGGGCATCGTGACCAGTGCTGCCTTCCTGTCTTTCTACGCGGGCGTCCGTCGCGATGACCGCAGTCGTCGGCTGCTCGAGCATCTGGAGCGGATCGCGAGCCGCGCGAAGTACCTCGTACCCAGCCTGGATCCCGACGACCCGAGATTCGATTCGATCCGCTACTGGCGTGGTCCGGTGTGGGCGGTCGTCAACCATCTCATCGGCAGCGGTCTCAACGCCTCCGGACATGCGCACTGGGGTGAGCGAATTCGCACCGACACCCGCCGGCTGATCGAGCAGGCCGGCATGTACGAGTACTTCTGCCCGCGAACCGGCCGCGGAATCGGTGGTGACGATTTCTCCTGGACCGCCGCCATGTGGCTGCACTGGGCACGCGATGCCGGACCCCGCGAGGATTAGCCGATCGCATCCTGACAGGGATCGATTGGTGGAAAGGGAGGGACTCGAACCCTCGACCCCGGCATTATGAGCAAGTATCTGATTTTTAGACTTCTGGGCAGACGGCCGTTGCAGCTGAGTGCCTGAAAGTGCATCGACGTGCAGAAGAGATTCTCCGAGTAGGCGAGGACATCGCTGCCCTCGCCCCTCACAGACCCGAACGAGCGCGATTCACGCATTCGGTTCTTCATAGCACAGGTTGGCGCACAATCAGCTATAGCGATGGACAATTCGGGGTGCCGGCAACGGGTAGGTCGCAACCAACCGCAGGAACCGCTCCCAAGCGACATAGCTCTTCCACGACCGCCGCGACAACCATTTGCGCCAGATCCGCCGCGTCTGATGGACAACGGCCTCCAAGCGTTGATAGTTGCCGGTGATGCCGAAGTAGGCGAAGTGCCCCTCCAGCATCCGGCAAAGACGACGATGTTGCTCAGCGATCGGCCACGGCCGCATGAAGCGGCACTGCTGGTTAATCGCCTTGAGCGTGCGCACCACACGATCCTTCGCGGTGTGCTGCCAAACCGTCGCCTTGCCCCTCTTCGACTTGCCCCATACGTGCAAAAAGCCGAGGAACGTAAAGGTCGTCGGCAACGTCATTTCCACACCCATACGCTCGGCCGGCGGTCTGAAGTCAATCAGCCGGGTCTTGTCCGGGTGGAGTTCCAGCCCGAACTTCGCCAGCCGCTTACCCAGCACTGCCTGCACCCGCTCCGCATCCTCTTTGCGCGCAAAGAGCATCACAAAGTCATCGCAGTAGCGGACCAAGGCACTGCCACCGAGTAGGCGCGGTTGCACCTGCTCGGCAAACCACTCATCCAGCACATGATGCAGAAAGACGTTGGAAAGCGCGGGCGAGATCACACCACCCTGAGGCGTACCGGTGGTGGGGTACGACAACTGCCCCTGCTCCAGCACACCCGCTTTCAGCCACTTGTCGATCATCCTTCTCACCACACCATCGGTGACTCGTCTGGCCAGCAGTTCCCGCAGCTTGGCGTGATCGATGCTGTCGAAGTACTTTCTGACATCAACTTCTAACACCCATCGATTTCTTTGACCCAAAATTCCGCGATGTATGACTTGCAGCGCTTGATGCGCATTGCGACCGGACCGGAAGCCAAACGAGCAGTCCCGAAAGTCCCGCTCGTAGATCGGCTCCAGCAGCATCACAATGGCCCGCTGCGCCACCTTGTCCTCGAAAGACGGAATGCCCAGCGCACGCTTACCACCATCCGACTTGTCGATGTAGTGACGTCGGACTGGTGGCGCGCGATAACGGCCCGATTTAAGACGATCGAGCAGGCTTTGCAGGTTCGACTCCAAAGCGGCCGCATACTCCTGCCCGGTCTGACCGTCGACTCCAACCGCACCGTCTTTGCGCGTGCACTCATAGGCGTACCTCAACCACTCGGCATCGAGGTAATGGTTCAGAGATGTGAACGCCATCGCTGGATTCTCCGCCGCCAGCTTGGCTATTCGCTCCTGTTTCGTTGACACGCTCTCAGGCTTCAATGCGCCCTCGGTGTTTCTCAAAAGCGATTCTGTACTACGGTGCCCCGCTTCCCTCGACTGGGTCCGCGCGAGCCGCGTTCCCCAGCGTCATCAGTACTATCAGAGCACTACGACTTCCTGTGCTGAGTACGGAGTTGCTTGTGTTTTTCGCTTCCCCGCTCCAACCGATCCTCTCCTCGTTCGCTCCCATGCGGCCGGAGAGCTCCGCAGGGCCTGGTCCCGCTCAAGCCCGGTACCACTGGCTACTTTCGGCTGGTCACACACAGGAGCTCCCAGGTTCCTGGAGAATCCGTCCCGTACCTTTGCCCCGCTCTAGGATCCCGGCCAGTTCATCGGACCTCACCTTATCGGTCCAACAATGCCGCCCCCACTTTGCGGACAGTGAAGGCACTGGCTTCACGGACTTGTCGAGACTCAATCACGCAGCTTCGGTACCCGCTGCCTACGCTTCAAGTGGTGCGTTACCGCACCCGCATGCAAGGCTCGCTTCCGGCCGGTGGTTAGCCCTTGCCGGGAGGGAGTCGAACCCTCTGGATTCCATCGAAAAGTTTCCATCCGCTACATCGGACTTCCTCCTTTCCCAGATTTATCCTGGCGCTACCGCAAATCTCCCGCGCGCGAGAATGTATTGTGGCGAGCAAACCAGCAGAGCTTGCGCGCCCTTGCTTCAGCTGCTGGAGCGCTCGTTCAGCGTTCCTTCTCGAACAACACGCCAGCAGGCCCCGCGGCGTGGTCAACGGTCGATCACGGCCATACTTTCTTCGTTGTGACGCTCGCCGGCGGCCGGCGCGAGATTGTTCAGCCGTTCGATCTGCTCGGCGTTCAGCTCGATGCGGTCGGCGGCGGTGTTCTGAAGCGCTCGCAGTCTCCTAGCTCTATCTGAAAGTCAGTTCCTCGGAAGCCGTTGTGCCCGCTAGAGTGGTCGAGCGGGCGCTGAAGTTTTCCCGACCGAGTATGAGTTCATACCGCAGCGCAAATGCCTCCAGCGAAGCAAGCCGGTCAGGGCGATGGCGCCAGGCTGCACGCCTTCGCGACCACCGCCCGCGAAAAGGGGAAAGGGGCGCGCTGACGGGCTGCGCCCCAACTAGTTAGCCCCTACTGCTTATCGAAGAACAGAACGCGGTCTATCTTTTCCCCTTTGGCGGTCGTACCCCGAAACTCAATAGTCATCGACTTCCCGTCCTTGGCCACATTGCGCGTTATGTGGATGA
>Ga0209577_10002301_pt1 | contig 18501 bp, 22 predicted proteins | sample GraSoiAngelo_109_FD_185874 | JGI IMG/M metagenome (GOLD analysis project Ga0209577, IMG submission 185874) | Grasslands soil microbial communities from the Angelo Coastal Reserve, California, USA - 14_0903_12_20cm (SPAdes) (version 2) | ecosystem: Environmental > Terrestrial > Soil > Grasslands...
AGAGCAGAGACTGCTCTGTATAAACTCAGTATAAAAAAAGTATGAAACTGTATGAAAAAAGTATGAAACGGGACCGGCAGAAACGCAACTGGACAACCCGGGACGATTTCGCTATTTCGTCTATGAAACCGGTGGATTCTGGTGGACTTCGGTGGACCGAAATTTAGCGCTCACACAGCAGGGGCCACTGGTTCGATCCCAGTACCACCCACCAATAATCAACTACTGGACGGCCTTCGCAGGAAGATAGGCAAGTGCCGCCGGACCGAAGAGCGCCGGCCTGCCTGCTTCGCTCATTGGCTCCCCCCTCGTCTGTCGCCAGCGACGAGGCTAAACGCCCAGATGGCAAGCGCCCCCGCGACCAGAAACGCGATCCACGATACCCAAGGCGGCACCGCCAGCCCCGCCACCTCAGCCGGCCAGTCCCATAGCAGCCTGAGCAAGTGGGCAAGCGCAACGATCGCGAAAATGACGCCGGTGATCAGAATGTAGGCGCGCATTCTTAGTCCTGCGGCTGCAAGTCGCCTTCCTTTATCACGCGCGCCCACTTTGCGACTTCTCTCCTGAAGAAGGCGGCGAACTGCTCGGGACCGCTCGCGACCGGTATGAAGCCCTGCTGCGACAAACGCTCGCGCAGGTCGGGCGACTGCACCGCCTTGACCGAGGCTGCCGCAAGCTTGTTGACGATCTCCGTCGGCGTCGCGGCCGGCGCAAAAATGCCGAACCAGCCACTGAACTCGTAGCCCGGGACACCCGCCTCGGCAACCGTCGGCAGCTCGGGCGCGAGCGGCGAGCGCTGCGCGGTGCTCACCGCGAGCGCGCGCAGCTTGCCGGCGCGCACCTGCGGCAGCGCGGTGGTCTGGAACATGAACATCACCTGAACTTCCCCCGAGAGCAGATCAGGCATCGCGAGCGCGTCGGTCTTGTAGGGCGCGTGCAGCATGTCGACGCCAGTCTGCACCCGGAAAAGCTCGGCGGCGAGATGGCTCGAGGTGCCGATGCCGGAGGACGCATAGGTCAGCTTGCCGGGATACGCTTTTGCGTAGGCGACGAACTCCTTGATGTTCTTCACCGGCAGCGAAGGATGCACGACCACGATCATCGGCACTTCGCAGCAGCCGCTCACCGGCACCAGATCCTTCAGTGGATCGAACGGCATCTTGCGCTGCAGCGCCGGGTTGCTCGCGAGGCTCGTCGCCGCCATCACCACGGTGTAGCCGTCGGGCGCGGCGCGCACGGCTGCTTCCGCGCCGATGTTGCCGCCCGCGCCCGGGCGATTGTCGATGATCACCTGCTGGCCGAGGAGCTCGCCGAGCTTCGCGCCGACCGCGCGGCCGATGTTGTCGCCCGTGCCGCCCGGCGAGTACGGCACGATCACGCGGATAACCTTCGCAGGATAGGGTTCAGCAGCATTCACAAAAGCACTTGCCACGATCGCGGCGGCAAGCGCGAGCGCGCGCGTCATGCGCTCGCCCGTCCCCGCGCGTCGCCAAAGCGCTCCTTCATGACTTCGTCAAGCGACGCTGCGTGCGTGACCGCGCCGCCGGCACGCAGCCGATAGCTCTTATAGAGATGCGGCGCTTCGGGCTCCTTCCCCGCAGCGAGCGACTTCGCGGCCTCCAGCATGATGCGGCGAAAGCGCACGACGCCGATGTCGGTCGGCGTGAGGTGCTCGCGCGTGCGGTCGGCGATTACGCCCTGGCTCGCCTGCGCCATTGCGTCCTGCTCGGCGACGCCACGCACGCCCGTAAAGCTCTTGTGCTTCTGCTCCTCGCGGTCGATGAGGAAGTCATTGGACCGGTTGCGCACCGGCGCGAATCCCGGTCCGAGCACTGCGAACTGGCCGAAGCCGCCCTTTTCATACTTCGCGCGCTCCTCGGCCGAGAGCGGCCGGTCGGGATGCCATGCATAGGTGTAGATCCAGCACGCTTCATCGGTGATCGGCACCCAGGTGTACGCGTAATAGGTCTCGCCCGGCAGCGCCGACGGCGTCACCGAGTGCGCGGGCACCATGAACTGTGTCAGGCGCCAGTAGTAGCCCTCATCCTCGGCGCGGCGCGAGCCGCCAACGACGAAGCCGACCTCGTGCTCGGCGATTGAGAACTCCGGCAGCGGATCGTTCCGCAGCCAGCGCAGTCGGCGCTCGTCCGCCGCCGCGTCCGGATTCGTGTTCGCCTTCACGCTCGGTGCCGGCATGTGCAGGAACGAGAAATGCGCCGTGTCGAGAGCGCCCTCGATCGAATGCGCCCAGTTGCATTCCTGCAGCCGCTTTGTCACATAGCGATGCGACGCAGGCAGCATCGCGAACTCGAGCTCGGGCAGCCTCTCCGGCACGCGCTCGCGCGGCCCGAGATACGCCCACACCAGCTCGCCGAACTCGCGCGTAGGATAGGCCTTGATCGCGATCTTGCCGTGGTACGCCGGGCCCTCGGGCACGTTCGGCAGCTCGATGCACTTCCCGTCCACGTCGTACTTCCAGCCGTGGTAGATGCAGCGGATGCCGCACTCTTCGTTTCGCCCGAAGAACAGATCTGCTCCGCGATGCGCGCAGCGCCGCTCGATCAGCCCGACTCGCCCCTTCGTGTCGCGAAACGCGATCAGGTCCTCGCCCATCACCTTCACGCGGATGGGCGGACAGTCCGGTTCAGCTAGTTCGCGCGAGAGCGCTATGGGTTGCCAGAACCGCCGGAAGTACTCCCCCATCGCCGTACCGGCGCTGGTGCGAGTGAGCAGTTCGTTGTCTACGGCGGAGAGCATGAGGGTCAAAAATTATAGACCGCGCCTGAGAACACGACTGTCGTAGCTTTAAGCCTTCGCCTTGGGTCGGGAGCTCTGGCCATATCCAGAACAATTTCTCACTCTTCGCCAAGCTTGGCGCGCGCTTCAACGAAGTCAAGACATCCGCGTCCGCCACTGGCGCTGTGGTATTCGCGCCGAGAACGAACACTAGCCCAAAACATAGCGGATCCAATTGGAAAGCTGGGTATCGGCGCTGGTTATGATTTCACCCCGACTGTCGGGGCTGGCGCCCGGAGCGAAAAGCACCAATCGCTCCGGGTGCTTAGCGCGACAGTCGCGCTAGATAGGCGGCATCTGCCCGTTGATTAATATGAAGAAGATCATGGCAGGAAGCGACGCTATCTGCACCATCACGTCAACGTAGAAGTATTGAAGGAATGCAATCGCGACCAAAACTGCGATTAGAGGCCACTTGGCGCGGTCGGGTACCGATCGAAGCGCGCTCTTCTGCGCAATCGGAGTCGGAGTACCGGGCTGGAGATCCGAACTTGAAGGGAATCGCGTTCTGCGCGCCGATTCCTGCAGCCATTGCGCAAGAAATTTGCCCGAATCATTCGGGCGGTACTCGTTCGTTTCGTTGCTTGGAGTCGCTGTTTTCTTCGGCACGTCGGAAATCATGCCAGATGTTTGCTCGCTCGAGCAGTAGAAAACTCCTTACAAGCGCAAAGTTCACAAAGCGAGGCCCCACCCGTCAGGAATTTTGCCCTTCCCATCCGTTCTCCAGCGTAATGGGATACTCGGACAAGCAGCAACCGGCGGAGGCCATATCCATGGCGCTGACAGGAATCAAGGAGCTGTCGAATCGCAGCGCTTGCCGGCATTGCTTCAGTCACTGCCGCTCCCGCACGCGCGGAGGGTGATGCCGTAGCGCGCAGCGCTGGTTCGGCCTGGTGACCGGCTACGCGGGGGCCTGCTCGCAGAGATATTCGACGACATCCGTCGCACTCGCGCGCGGCTGGCCGAACGCGAGCCAGCCGTGGCCGTGCAGCGTGAGATCCTCCCGCTGCAGAAGGATTTCCCTTTCGCCGTCCGCCGTGACGTAGGTGCCGTTGGTGCTGTGGTCCTGCAGCACGAACCTGTCCTGGCGCCGCTCGATGGTGCAGTGCTCCCGCGAGGCCTTCGGATCGGAGATGACGAGCTCGCAGTTGGGCCCGCGCCCGATCATGGTCGCGTCGCGACCGCGGCGGCGCACAGCCTCCTGACCGCGGTACTGCAGTCGCAGCGTCACCGGTGCAGGCTTGCGCGCGACGCTGGAGCCAACCGCCTCGGTGACGTCCGGGCTCTGGCGCCAGACAATCTCGCAGATCGCCACTGCCTCCGCCTTGCCACGGATCTGGATCGAGTACAGCGGCCGCGTCGAGTTGCGGATGAACCTGCCGAGGAGCGCCGAGGTTTCCTGGGAGGTCAGGATCTGCCCCCTCACCGCCTGGTCGGCGAGCCGCGAGGCGACGTTCACCGTGTCGCCGAAAACGTCGTTGTTCCGCTGCACCACCGGCCCGCTGTGGAAGCCGATGCGCAAGGCGAGCTTGTTGCTTCCCACGGCCGGAAGCGACTCGACGGCCGCGTGCATCCGCGTCGCCGCGCTTGCCGCGGCGTCCGGCGACGGAAACAGCGCCATCACCTCGTCGCCCATCGTCTTCACCACCCGCCCGCCGCCCGCTTCCGCGGCTTGGCGCAGCTGATCGATGCACGCGCCGATCGCCTCGAACGCCGCGGTGTCGCCAACCGAGTCGTAGAGCTTCGCGCTCCCGCTCACATCGGCGAAAAGGACCGTTGTATGTCGGGTGGATTGCATCGCTGCGGACGGTTATGGCAGATCCGGCTCAGCGGCAAACGCCATTCGCGGTCCGGGTGCGGGCCGCCCTGCGCTCAGCCGCGCGTCCTCTCGCGGGGGTTCACTTCAGCAGCCGATCCAGGATTGAAAGCAGCGTGCTGGGCAGCTCGCGCTTCGAGACGAAAGCCGCGGCGCCCGACTCGATCGCGGCGAGGCGCAACGCCTCCGAATCGGTCACCGACATGACCACCACCGGGCAATCCGGGTGGCGCTTGCGCAGCGCGTGCATCGCCTCGATGCCGTTGGCGCGCGGCAGCTCGAGGTTGACGAGAATGAGGTCGAGTCGCGCCTGGTCGGCAAGCCGGAGAGCCTCTTCCATGCTGCGCGCCTCGCACAGCCTCAACGGAGGGAAGGAGGTGAGGAGCCAGTCGCGAAGCGCGCTGCGCACGCCATCGTGTTCCTCGACCACGAGCACGGAGGCCAGCATACTCGGGTCGGCCAACGATGGCTGTGGAAGGGGGCTGGCCGGCATTGCTAGCAGGCGAACTCGACCACGGCATCGTAGCGGCGCTCGCGACGCCGCGCAGTCGGGAGCGCAGGACAACCCCCGTCGGGGATCGCCCTACACGCTATTAATCCAGCGAAACGAGGCCGCGCTGGATGGCAAAGCGCACTAGACCCGCTACGTCGCGGATACCCAATTTCTCGACCAGGCGTGCACGGTAAGTCTCGACCGTTTTTTGCGACAGCGACAGCCTTTGGGCGATCTCGGCGCCAGTGCGGCCCTCGGCGAGGAGCTGCAGCACCTCGCGCTCGCGCGCCGATAGCCGCGCCAGGGGGTCATCGCGCTCTTCGGCATAGTCGTTGATCACCACGTCGGCGACGCGCGGGCTGAGATAGCGCTGGCCGGCGTGTACCGCCCGGATCGCCTCGACGACCTCCTTGGCGGCGGAGCGCTTGACCACATAGCCGGCGGCGCCGGCCTTGAGCGCGCGCCGCACATATTCGCGGTCGGAGTACATCGACAGCACGATCACCCGGCACCTGGGATCGCGCTGCAGGATGGATCGCGTCGCGTCCGCGCCGTTGAGCTCGGGCATCGACAGGTCCATCAGCACGACATCGGGCTGCAGGTCGCGCGACTGCTGCACCGCCTCGCGGCCATCGCCGACACAGGCCACCACCTCCATGTCGGCTTGGGCGTCGACCAGGTGCTTGAGGCCTTCGGCGACCACCCCGTGGTCGTCGGCAATGAGAATCTTGATGGCCATGGTTATCTGCGCACGCTCGCGCGAACAATAGTCCCTTCGCCGGGCGCGCCGTCCACCTCGAGCCGGCCGCCCGCGGCCTCGGCGCGCTCGCGCATCGTCTTCATGCCCCAGCGCTTGCTGCGCGCGGCCGCCGCCGGATCGAAGCCGGCGCCGTCGTCGGCTACGCGCAGGACGATCTCCTCAGCCTCGCAGGCGAGCTCGACGCGGACATGTTTCGCCCCGGCGTGCTTGGCGACATTGTTGAGCGCCTCCTGCGCGATGCGGAATAGCGCCACCGCCGCCTCGGGGCGCAGGTCCGCCGCGGCATCCTTGCCGTCGCGCAACGCCACGGCTATGCCGGTGCGGCGCGAAAACTCCTCGCCGTACCAGCTCAGCGCCGCCCCGAGCCCGTATTCATCGAGCAGCGGCGGGCGCAGCTCCGCCATCACGTTCTCGATCGCTTGCAGCGTGGCGTCGACCAGCGACACGGAATCCTCGATGCGACGGCGCAGAGGCGACGCGCCTGTGGCGGCGCCGAGCGCGAGGTCGAGGTTGATGTTGAGGGCAGACAGGTTCTGCCCGACGCGGTCGTGCAGCTCGCGCGCGATGCGGCGGCGCTCAGCCTCCTGCACCTCGACCAGGCGGCGGGTCAGCGCCTGCAGGTTGTCGGCCGCGGCGCGCAGCGCCGCCTCGGAGTTCTTCTGCTCGGTGATGTCGAGGCAGGCCCCGAGCACTTTCAGCGATCGCCCCTTCTCATCGCGCACCAATTCGACGCAGCTGCGCAGGTAGCGCACTTCGCCGCCGGGGCGCACGATGCGCTCGTCGAAGGTGAAGCCGCGCCCGTCCGTCACCGCGCGTGCCAGCGTCGAGCGGGTCTGCTCCCGGTCATCGGGGTGCACGCGCTCGAGGTAACCCTCGTAAGAGGGCGTGAAGCGCTCGCGCTCTTCGCCGTAGATGCGGTAGAGCTCGTCCGACCAGATGACGCGGCCGCTCGCCGCGTCCCATTCCCAGCAACCGAGGCCAGCCAGGTTCTGCGCTTCGGCGAACAGCGTACGCTGCTCGCGCAGCGCCTGCTCAGTGCGCTTGAGCTCCGTGATGTCGGTCGCGACGCCCCCGACGCCAGTCACCACCCCCGCAGCATCGGGCATCGGGAACTTGGCGACGAGGCTGACTCGCTCGCCTTCGATGTAGCGCGCTGACTCCTCGAACTGGAGCGGCGCGCCGAGCGACAGCACTTCGGCATCGTTGGCGGCAAAGCGGAGCGCCTGGTCGCGCGGGAAGAGCTCCAGGTCGGTGCGGCCGATGACCTGGTCGCGCCGCAGACCGAAGCGCTGCAGGAACTGCTCGTTGACGAGGCGATAGCGTCCTTCGCGGTCCTTGAGGAACATCACCGCCTGGCTGTGATCGGCGAACGCCACCAGTCGCGCCTCGCTCGCCCGCACCTGCTCGTGCGCGCGCTGGCGCTGCACCGCAGCTGACACTACGCTCGCGACGGCTTGCAGGAATTCGGCATCGCCGGGCATGAAACGCCTGCGCGTCGCGCTGTGCGCGCCGAGCACGCCGTAGGGAGTTTTCCGGCCCGGGATCACGATGCTCATGCCGCTGACGATGCCGTGTTCGTGCAGCATGCCGGTCCGAGGGAAGCGGTCCTCGTTCGCCAGGTCCTCGATCACGGCGGCGCGCCGCGGCTGGTTTGCCGCGTCGGGCGCCAGCTCGCTCGAATAGAGCGTGTAGCTGAGGATCGAGTTGGCGCGAAGCGGCACCGTAGCGTTGCCGACCATTCCCGGCTTCCAGCCGGTGCCGGCGACAAGCTTGAGCGCGTCGCCCTCGGGCAGCAGCTCCAGTACCCGGACAAATTCGGTCTGCAGCAGGTCGCGGACCATCGCCGCCGCGCGTTCCAGCACCGGCTCAAGGCCGGTTTCGCCAAGCGCAAGCAGGCCGAGCTCGGCGAGCGCGCGCTGGCGCTCGAGCATGGCCGCAACCAGCTGCTCGCTCTCCCTCTCCCGGTGCCGCGCCGTCATGTCGCGCGTCAGCTTGGCGAAGCCGCGCAGCCCGCCGCGCGCGTCGCGCAGCGCCGTGATCACCACGTCGGCCCAGAAGCGGCTGCCGTCCTTGCGCACGCGCCAGCCTTCGGTCTGGAAACGGCCTTCGCGCTCTGCGCAGCGCAGGCCCTGCTCCGGCTTGCCGGCGTCTCGGTCCTCGGGCGGATAGAACAGCGCGATCGGCTGGCCGACGATCTCGCCTGCGCTGTAGCCCTTGATGCGCTCCGCGCCCTCGTTCCAGCTGACGACGCGCCCGCTGCGGTCGAGCAGGAAGATCGCGTAGTCCGTGACGCTCTGCACCAGCAGGCGGAACTGCTCGTCGGTGGGGTTCGCCCCGGCGGCAAGCTGCTCAGCTAGGTAGGCATCAACTTCCATCCATCGGCTAGTTTACGCCGCCGCGTCGCGGTGGGTCAGCATTCATACCGCGTCAGCGATCGAGCAGCGCATAAAGAACCGGCGTCAGGAGCGCGAGGGGGATCAGCAACAACGCGGCCTTCGGCGCCGCAAACGCCAGCATTGCCAGGGGCGCGATCAGGACGACCGCCGCCAAGATCCAGGGCACCGCAGGCAACGCCCCCATGTCCGCGCCCGTTCTTTGCGCCAGCCACCTCGCAAGTGCCCCTTGCGCGGGCTTGGCGCGACGCCGGAAGGCTTGCGCCAGGGCACGGCCCTCAAGCCACGAGAAAAAGACATACAGCTGGACGAACAGGCTGCCGATCAGGATGAAAGGCGCCAGGACAAACGCCGGCAGCGCAAGCCATGAGCTGCCTGCGGCAAGAAACAGCACGGTCGCCACGGCGCAGGCAAGGCCGACCAGGAGAATGACCAGGCCCGCTGGAATCACCAGCCACATTCGCCTGACAACGTAGAGCTTGAAGGCCGTTCCTTCCTGGAATCTGTGCACGAGATTGCGCGCTTCGCTCAGCGTCTCGGTCGGCAGATACTGGCTGATCAATTCCTCCACCGGGTCTTCCCGATCTTGGCTCGCCATGGCATGAACTCCTATCCGGAAGAGGAACCCAGCATACGGAAGACCTGACAGCAATACTGAGACTATTTCCGCACTTCGCCCCAGATGCGTAACATGCGCTCATGCCGGTGACCATCGAGGACATCCGCGCCGCTGCAAAGCGCATCGCCGGCGCGGTCGAGCGTACGCCTTTTGTGCACAGCCGCACCCTTTCGAAGCTGACGGGCGCCGAGATCTTCCTCAAGTTCGAGAACCTGCAGTTCACCGCCTCGTTCAAGGAGCGCGGCGCGCTGAACAAGCTCTTGTCGCTATCCCCGGCCGAACGCAAGCGGGGTGTGATCGCGATGAGCGCGGGGAACCATGCGCAGGCGGTCGCGTATCACGCGGCCCGACTGGGAATTCCCGCGGTCATCGTCATGCCAAAGGGCTCGCCGAACACAAAGGTCAGGAACACGCGCGTGCACGGCGCCGAGGTGGTGCTGGAGGGCGACTCGCTCGCCGACGCCGCGCGCGACGCCTTCGAGCGCGCGAAGAAGGACAACCTGGTCTTCGTGCACCCCTACGAGGACCCGCTGGTGATCGCCGGCCAGGGCACTTGCGGGCTCGAGATGCTCGAAGCGATGCCGGATCTCGACGTGCTGGTGGTACCGGTCGGCGGCGGCGGTCTCATCGCCGGTGTCGCCATCGCCGCGAAGAGCTTGAATGAAAAAATAAAGATCTACGGAGTGGAATCGAGGACCTATCCGTCCATGCGCCAGCGGCTGAAGGGGCTGCCGGTGCAGGTCGGCGGCGACACCATCGCCGAAGGCATCGCGGTGAAGGACGTCGGCGAGATCGCTTTTTCAATCATCAACAAGCTGGTGGAAGAGATCCTCGTGGTCGAAGAAGAGACCATCGAGCGCGGCGTCGTGGCGCTGATCGAGATCGAGAAGACGGCAGCCGAGGGCGCGGGCGCCGCGGCGCTCGCGGCGCTGCTCGAGCATCCGCAACGCTTCGCCGGAAAGCGCGTCGGCCTGCCGATCTCGGGCGGCAACATCGACAGCCGCGTGCTCGCCTCGGTGCTGATGCGCGGACTGGTGCGCGACGCGCGCCTGGTCAGGTTGCGCGTGACGATGCCCGACATGTCGGGAAGCCTGGCGAAAGTCGCCGCGCTGATCGCCGAGGCCGACGGCAACATCGTCGAAGTGCAGCACCAGCGCATCTTCGGCGCCTCGTCGGTGCGCAGCCCCGAGGTCGAGTTCCTGATCGAAACCCGCGACCGGGAACATACCGAAGCGCTGGTTCAGGCGCTCAAGAGCAGCGGCGTCAATGTTGCCACGTGGTTTTGAGAATGAAGCGAATCTTGACGACCCACGTCGGCAGTCTGCCGCGCCCCAGAGATCTGCTCGACCAGATGAAGGAAAAACTCGCGGGCAAGGCGCCCGAGGGTTACGACGAACGCGTGCGCGATGCCGTTGCCGCGTGCGTGCGCAAGCAATCGGCAACCGGCATCGACATCGTGACCGACGGGGAGCAGTCCAAGCCCGGCTTTTTCCTGTACGTGCGCGAGCGGCTGGAGGGCTTCGAGCCCCGGCCGCAGATGAAAAGGCCGTTCTTTCCCGCCGAGGTCAACGCCTTTCCCGAGTACTACGCGGAATATTTCAAGCAGGCGATGACCGGCGGGTCGATCGCCCCCGTCGTGCCGCTGGTGTGCACCGGTCCGGTCAGGTACCGCGGCGAGGAGGCGCTGAGACGCGACATCGACAATCTCAAGGCTGCTCTGAGGGGCACCAGGCATCACGCCGCGTTCATGCCGGCGGTCGCGCCAAGCGGCGTCGGGTCGAACGAGTACTATCGCAGCGAGGAAGAGTTCCTCCACGCCGTCGGCGCCGCGCTGCGCACCGAGTACCAGGCGATCGTCGACGCCGGGTTCCTGCTGCAGATCGACGATCCGTTCCTCACCGACATCTTTGCCGACCCCGCGCTCGACGCGAAGCAGCGCCGCGCCCGCGCGGCGATGTACGTCGAGGCGATCAACCTGAGCCTGCGCGGAATTGCGGCGGAGAAGGTGCGCTTTCACACCTGCTACGGCATCAACGAAGGCCCGCGCATCCACGAGGCGGGGCTGTCGGACGTCGTCGGCTACATGCTCAAGGTAAACGCCGCCGCATACAGCTTCGAAGCGGCGAACCCGCGCCATGAGCACGAGTACCACCTTTGGGAGAAAGTCAAACTGCCGAAAGGCAAGAAGCTCGTACCGGGGGTGATCACCCACGCGAGCAACATCGTCGAGCATCCCGAGCTGATCGCCGAGCGCCTGGTGCGCTTTGCAAAGCTCGTCGGCCGCGAGAATGTCGTCGCAGGCGCCGATTGCGGCTTCTCGTCGCAGGCAACGTACCATACGGAGGTGCATCCGACCGTGGTCTGGGCGAAGTTCGAAGCGCTGCGCGACGGCGCGCGCCTCGCGAGCAAGCAGTTATGGTCGTGAAACAGCGCGCGCGGAAAGCACCTATGCGAATCCTGATCCTGCATGGCCCCAACCTGAACCTGCTCGGCCGCCGCGAGCCGCAGGTCTACGGCACGATGACGCTGGCGGAGATCAACCAGCGCCTGGAGGCACTCGCGCGCGAGTTCAAGGTCGAGCTGGTGATCTTGCAGTCGAACCACGAAGCCGCGCTCGTGGACGCGCTTCACGAGCACATGGATAAAGCGGCGGGCGCGGTGATCAATCCGGCGGGCCTCACCCAGCACGGCGTGTCGCTTCACGACGCGATCAAGGCGATGCCGTTCCCGGTGATCGAAGTGCACGTGTCGAACATCGCTGCGCGCGAACCGTGGCGGCACCACTCGATCATCTCGAGCGCCGTGAAAGGCACCATCCAGGGCCTCGGCTGGCGCTCTTATGCCGCGGCGCTTCGGGTGCTCGTCGAGATGGCCGGCGACTGAGGCAGCTTGAGGATTTTGCGCGCTTCCGTGACGCTCGCCGGGCGCCGGCCGTACTTCGCGCACAGACCCACCACCTGCTTGACGAGGGCCGCGTTCGACGGCGCGAGCGTCTCCTTATCCAGACGCACGTTGTCCTCCAGCCCGGTGCGGCAGTGGCCGCCGAGCTCGAGCGACCAGCGGGTCAGCGTAATCTGGTCCTTGCCGATGCCGGCGCCGGTCCAGGTCGCGTCGGGCGCGAGCCGCCTCAGCGTCTGCGCGTAAAACTCGAACGTCTCGCGGTCCACCGGCATCGCGTTCTTCACGCCCATCACGAACTGCACGTGCAGCGGCCCCTTGATCTTGCCCGCCTTGTGCATCGCCGCCGCCTGGAAGAGCATCGACAGGTCGAAGGCCTCGATCTCGGGCTTGATGCCGAACCTGAGCATCTCGGCGGCGAGCCAGTCGACCAGCTCGGGCGAATTCTCGTAGACGCGCGTCGGGAAATTGACCGATCCGGTGGCGAGCGATGCCATGTCGGGCCTGAGCGCGAGCATGCCGCCGCGCTCGCGCCCCGCGCCGGAGCGGCCGCCGGTCGACAGCTGAGTGATGATGCCGGGGCAGTGCTGCCTGATCCCTTCCAACACTTTCGCGAAGCGCTCGGGAGCGGAGCTCGGCGTGCCGTCGTCGTTGCGCACGTGCAGATGCACCAGCGTCGCGCCGGCCTCGAAAGCCTCGTGCGTGGACTCGATCTGTTCCGACGCGGCGATCGGCACGGCCGGGTTGTCCTTCTTGCCCGGCACCGAGCCGGTGATCGCCACCGTGATGATGCAAGGCTTCGTCATGGCCATATTGCAATCACGCTGCGGGAATCGCCCGAGCTTCCGCACGCGCGGAAACCGAGATCTCGATGAGATTGAGGTCCGGGTCGCGTACGTAGACCGATCGGATCGGGCCGGTAGCTCCCGTCTTCATCACCGGACCTTGCATTATTTCGACTCCTGCGCCTGCCAGTTTCCCGATCACCTCTTCGAGGGGCGCAGAAGCGATGAAGCACAGGTCCAGGCTGCCGGGCACCGGCACGTGCGCCTTGGGATCGAACTCCCTGCCCCATTCGTGCAGGTTGATCTTTTGGTGGCCGAACTTGAGCGCGAGGCGCTCCCCGGTTGGCGTCGTGAATTTCTCCAGTCTCATGCCGAGGACCTCGGTATAGAAGCGGATGCAGGCGTCCTTGTCGCGGGTGGTGAGGACGATGTGGTCGATGTGGTCGATCATTTCCTGACGACCGGGAGCGCTCCGCTCATTTCTTCTCGAATTTCTTGCGCGCGTTCTCGAAGGCCTCCTGCATGCTCTTGAAGGCGGCTTCGGTGCCTTTCATCATGTCCGCCCACGCGTCTGCCGAAGCGCTCTGCAGCCGGCGCAGCTCGATCATCGCTGCGTCGCGCTTCTCGCGAAACTGCCCGAGCTGTTTCATGTAGTGATCCTGGGCGTCGCGGCTCATCGCTTCCCAGTGCGCCATCTGCGCGTTCCACTGCTCGATCTGCTGCTTCAGCTTTTGCACGTACTCTTCGCGATTGATCATGGGGGTCCTCCTCTCGAGAAGACGATGGCATTCTATCCCGGTGACCGACTCACTCGGGCTGGGGTTCGCTCCTCGGCGCGCACTGGGTGCGTCTGCAGCACGACTGACTCCGCGATCTGCCGCTCCGGCACCCTCCAGTAGCGCCTTAGCAGCCTCGCCTTCTCCTCGTCGGGTACCAGCCGAAACCCGCGTCGCTCGTAGAACCTGACCGCCCACGTCGCCGCCTTCCACGTGCCGACGAGCAATGGCCGGTCGGTCTGCTCGCGCAGATGCCCGAGCAGCGCGCTGCCGACGCCGGCGCCCTGCTCCGAGGTGCGGGTATACGCATGACGGATGAGGGCCACGTCCTGCACGTGCTGCAGCCCCATCACGCCGGCGAGCCGCCCGCTGCGCCGATAGCCCCAGAACGCTACGCCGGCGTCGATCTCCTCGTGCACCTCTTCGAGCGGCATGTAAGGCTCTTTCCAGCGGTCCGCGGGAATGACGCCGCGGTAGGCGGCAGCGGCGTCGTTCACCACCAGGCAGATCTCATCCGCGTCAGCGACATCAAGGGCTAACAACATACGCGATGGCGGGGCCGGGGCGCTTCAAGTGCTCCACACTACGTACCAGATGCCTGCGACGACGGCTGCGGGGAGCACCAGGAGCCAGCGCGAGCGCTTGACGCCGAGCCACGTCAGGCCGGCGAGAACGGCGTACAGGGCAGCATTGCCGAGCGTGGCGACGGTGAACGGCCCGAAGGAATTCAGGTCCGGCGAGCCCGGCTCCTCGGCCGGCAGCATGATCATCGGCGTCGGCCAGAACATGAGCTGAACGTAATCGAACGCCGACAGCACCGAGTTCGGCACCGCTGCCATGTTGTCCAGCGCTTTCGCGAGGAGCTGCAGGGCGACCGGGACGGCGAGCCCGATCGCGGCGCCCGCGATGAGCCATCGAAGCAGGCTGCGGATCAATTCAGAATGGCACGCGGCCGCGCAGCATGTCGGCGAACATGCGGAAGTCGCCGAGCAGGCTGTAAAGCGGGTGCCGGAACGTCGCGGGGCGGTTGCGCTCCACCGCGAAATGGCCGAGCCACGCGAACCCGTAGCCGAAAACCGGCAGCAGCCACAGAAAGACCCAGCGCTGGGTCGCGAGCGCGCCTCCCAGGGTGAGAAGCACCAGCAGCGTGCCCGCGAAGTGCAGGCGCCGCGTGCCGCTGCGGTGGTGCTCGGACAGGTAGTAAGGATAGAACTCGGCGAACGAGGCGTACTGCATGCGCTGATGTTACAGCTTCGATGCGCAGGCTCTGAGGTGCGTTTCGATGTCGCGAAAACTCTCGCGAAGGCTCAGCGGTGCAAGTGCCATGCGCAGGAACTGATCCAGATGCGAGAACTTGAGGGTCGGATAGCGACCCGGGTACCTCGCAACGCAGCGCCGAAACGTGTGCAGCGGCAAGTGCGCCATCAGCTGCGCGCACCAGCTTGCCGTGACGCATCGAGCGCTCCTCGCCAAAGCCAAAGCCATCTCGCACAATCGTGGACACCCCATGAACCAAGGATACGATCGCCGGTTCAACGACTTACCGGCTCTCCATATTTGGAATCTCCGGACTGTAGTGGGTCAGGGCCTGATTATTCAGCTCGTATTCACTACGCCCGATTTCACCATCTCGGCGATCCGGGAGTCGTCGAAACCCAATTCGACCAGGATCTCCCGCGAGTGCTCGCCGAGCTCCGGCGGGCCCGATCGGATGCGCCCACCGCGCCTGCCATTGGCCCACACCGGGAACTTCGCATACCCGCGCTCGACGGCTTGCCGTTGCTGAAGGTGCTCAAGCTGCGCGGCTTCGCCGGGCTTGAGGCACAGATCGAACGGCACGTCGTTTTCCTCCAGCAGCCTGATCCAATCTTCGGCGCTCCTGCTGCGCATCACCGCGCCAAGCCTGGCTGAGAGCGCATCGCCGTTCATGCGCCGCTTCTCGTCGGTGGCAAAGCGCTCGTCGGCAAGCTCGGGCACGATGCCGACGAGGTTCTGCCAGAAGTGCTCTTCGAGGATGCCGAGCGTCAGGCGCCTGCCGTCGGCGCATTCGAAAACGTCGTTGACCGGGAAGAGGTGCGCGCGCGGATCGACATTCGGATCGAGGCTGTGGCGCATCGCCGCCCAGAAGAACCCGGCTTCGAAGAGCGAGATATCTATCATCACGCCGCGCCCTGTCTTTTCCCGCTCGTTCAAGGCGGAAAGAATTGCGATCGCCGCGAAGCTGCCGCCGCCCATGTCGGCGACGGGGTACGAGGAGCGCGCGGGCGGTTTGAGCCACTGGCCCGGGAAGGCAAGGCCGCCCGCCGCGGCGACGTAGTTCACGTCGTGCCCCGGCCGATCGCGCCACGGCCCGGTCTGACCGTAGCCCGAGATCGCGCAGTAGATGATTTTGGGGTTGTGGGTATTGAACTTCTCGTAATCGATGCCGAGGCGTTTTGCGACACCGGGCCGAAAGCCTTCGATGACGATGTCGGCCTTCTTCACCAGCTTTTCAACCACGTCCGCGGAGTCTTTTCTCTTGAGATCGACGGCGAGGCTGCGCTTGTTGCGATTTTCGGTGCGGAACTGCACCGGGATGTACGACCGCCCGGGATCGCCGCGCGGCGGCTCGACCTTGATCACCTCGGCGCCGAGGTCGGCGAAGATCGCCGTGGCGAACGGCCCCGGCACGAACATCGCGAAATCCACCACCCGCACACCGCGCAGCGGCAGCCAGGGCTCAGCGACCATGCTTTTCGAGATAAGGCGGCGAGTAGATGACCAGGACCTTGGCGCGCTCGCTGGTGACGATCAGCAGATGCACCGTGTCGGCAGGAAAGAAGCAGGCCTCGCCCGGCTTCATCTCGAACTTCTGGCCGCCGACTTCGACGTGCGCGTTGCCTTCGAGCAGGTAGCACACCTGCTCGATTCCCTTGTGCGAGTGCGGCAGCGCGCCCTTGCCGCGCTCGAGCTCGCCTACGATCACCTCGAGCTGCCTCGCGCCGACCGTCTCGGGCCCGATGAGACGGAAATTGCGGGTGCCGGTGTGATTGGCCGGGGAGTACGGCCTCACGTCTTGCTGACGCACGAGGTAGCGGCTCATGGCGGCGGATCGATCCAATTATGCAGCGCGATGCCGCCGTCGACGACGATGGAAGCGCCGGTGACATAAGCGCCGAAGCGCTCCGAGAGCACAGCGACGGCCATCGCCGCCACGTCGGCGGGCGTGCCGAAGCGGCGCAACGGGATTTTTTCGGTCATGCCGGGAAGCGCCTGGAAACCGCCGCCGGGGATCGCGCCCGGGACGATGGCGTTGGCGCGGATGCCGTGCGGGCCCAGGGCGCGCGCGAGCTCCTTCACCAGCATGGCTTGTCCCGCCTTCGCGGCGCTGTAGTGTGGAAGATTCCGCGGCGAGTGCGCGTGCAGCGAGGTCACGACGAGCATTCTTCCCTTCAGCCGCTGCTCCACCATGTGGCGGCCGAGCGCCTGGCCGATGGCGAACGCAGCGTCGAGGTTGACCGCCAGCATCTCGCGCCATTGCGCGCCGGTAGCTTGCAGGACCGTCTGGTTTTCCTGCCGGCGCGGGCTCGCGCTGTGCACGAAGATCGAGACCTTGCCGAGCCTGCCGATCGCCTCGTCGGCGGCGCGCCGCGCGCCTTCGAGCGTCGACAGGTCGCAGCGCAGCTCGGCGCCCTCCAGGTCGGCGCCCAGCACGCGCGCGCCTTCGGCGGCGAGCGCCTCGGCGATGCCGCGGCCGATGCCGCGCGCGGAGCCGGTGACCAGCGCGGTGTCGCCCTCGAGAAGCTTGGCGGGCATGCGGTCAGCCGAGCCCGGCCTTCGCCCGCTTGGCGGCGAGGCGTTCCCGGGTCTTCGCCGTTTCGACGACGAAGCGCACGTGCGTGCCGCGGCCGACTTCCTCAATGGGATCTTTCACGGAGAACTTGAAAATCACTTTGCGCCGGTCTATTTCCGCCACCTTGACTTCAATCGTTACCTGCAGGCCGAGGGGCGTGGCGCCGAGGTGATCGATCGAGACATGCGTGCCGACCGAATCCTCGCCCGTGTCGAGGTGCTGCAGGAGGAAGTCGCGGCAGGTGAACTCGACATCGTTCACCATGCGGGGCGTGGCGTACACCATGCCCTCCCTGCCCATGAAGCTGATGCAGCGAGCCTCGTCGACCGTGAGCGTGCGGTTCGACGAAAGATCCTTCTTCAGCGTCGGCTTCATGGCGCCTTGGACTTGATTTGTACGGGACTGAGCAGGGCGATCGTACACTACGGGAATGGCACTGAATCCGCGGAATGTCGGTGAACGCCGCGACACAGAAACTCTCGGCCGAACGCGGGCGGTACGCCTAGGCGAACCGGACGACCCCCGGGCTTGCCGCGGCACCCAGCACGCTCTACGCCTGCCCGATGCACCCGCAGATTCGCCAGATCGAACCGGGCGCTTGCCCCGCGTCGAGCGAGTACTTCGAGCCGTCCACGGCAAGCCGGACCTTCATTGCGTGTTTCTCCGGTTGGGGGTGGAAATTCCAGCGGATGGCCCACAGTTACCGCTTCACGTCCCGAACCCTCACCGCAGGAGATCGACATGTTCAGGCACATCCTGGTTCCGACCGACGGCTCGAAGCTCGCCGCAAAGGGCATCAAGGTCGGCGTGCGGCTTGCCAAGGCGCTGCGCGCAAAGGTCACGGGCGTCTACATCATTTTGCCGTATGTGCCTCCCGTTTACGGCGAGATGGGCGTCGTCCTCCCCGGAACGGCTTTAGAGGAATACAGGAAATTCAGCAAGGAAGCGGCGGACAAGGCGCTCGCCGCGGTCGAGCGCGAGGCGAAGGCGGCGGGCGTGAGCTGCGCAGTGCAGGCCATCTACGACGCGCCGACCTGGCGCGGGATCCTGGCGACCGCGCGCAAGCGAAAGTGCGACGCCATCGCGATGGCGACGCACGGCCAGGGCGCCATCAGCGGCCTTCTGCTGGGCAGCGTGACCAGCCGCGTGCTCGCCCACGCGAAGATTCCGGTGGTGGTGACGCGATAGATCGCTCTATATTCAGGCGATGAAGTACAAGGACTATTACAAGATCCTCGGCGTCGAGCGCGGCGCGAGCGACGAGGACATCAAGAAGGCCTACCGCAAGCTCGCGCGCAAGTACCACCCCGACGTCTCGAAGGAGCCGAACGCC
>Ga0209577_10002302_pt1 | contig 18496 bp, 15 predicted proteins | sample GraSoiAngelo_109_FD_185874 | JGI IMG/M metagenome (GOLD analysis project Ga0209577, IMG submission 185874) | Grasslands soil microbial communities from the Angelo Coastal Reserve, California, USA - 14_0903_12_20cm (SPAdes) (version 2) | ecosystem: Environmental > Terrestrial > Soil > Grasslands...
CCGCGGCCTGCTCGAGCGCGGCGACCAAGTGCGCGTGCTGGACAACTTCTCGACCGGGAGCCGCGAGAACCTCGCCGACGTCGAGAGCGACGTCGAGCTCGTCGAGGGCGAGCTGCGGAGCTACGAGCGTGTCCACGCGGCGACACGCGGCGTCGAGCTCGTCTTCCACCAGGGCGCCCTGCCGTCCGTTCCCCGCTCGGTGCAGGACCCGCTGACGACGAGCGCGGTGAACGTCGAGGGGACGCTGAATGTCCTCCTGGCCGCGCGCGACGAAGGCATCCGGCGCGTAGTCGTCGCCTCGAGCTCGTCCGTGTACGGGAACTCGGGCTCGCTCCCGCGGGTCGAGTCGCAGGCGCCCGATCCGATCGCGCCCTACGCGGTCGCGAAGCTCGCCGCCGAGCGGTACTGCGTGAGCTTCAGCCGCGTCTACCCGCTGGAGACGGTCGCGCTGCGTTACTTCAACGTCTTCGGCCCGGGCCAGAACCCGCACTCGCAGTACGCGGCCGTCGTCCCCAGGTTCATCAGCGCGATCGCGGTGGGCGAGCCGGTTCCCGTCTACGGCGACGGCGAGCAGTCGCGCGACTTCACGTACGTCGGCAACGTCGTCGCCGCGAACCTCCTCGCCGCGGAGGCGGACGGCGTGAACGGCGAGATCCTGAACGTCGCCAGCGGCCGGTCCGAGACGGTCAACGACCTCGCGGAGGTGCTCGGCCGCATCCTCGAGCGGCCGGTCGAGAAGGAGTTCCTGCCGGAGCGCACCGGCGACGTGCGCCACTCCTGGGCCGACGTGGGCGCGGCGCGGCGGCTGCTCGGCTACGAGCCCGAGGTCGGCTTCGAGGAGGGCCTGCGCCTGACCGCGGACGCCTTCGTCGGTGTCTGAGCAGCCGGTTCGCGTCCTGCGGGTGATCGCCCGCCTGAACATGGGCGGGCCGGCGCTCCACGTCGCCTACCTCGCCGCCGGGCTCGCCGAGCGCGGCTACGAGACGACCCTCGTCGCCGGCAGCCTCGCCCGGGGCGAGGACTCGATGGCGTTCGTCGCCGACGAGCTCGGGATCGAGGTGGAGCGGCTCGAGGAGCTGCACCGCGAGATCTCGCCGTTCCGCGACGCGGTCGCGATCGTCCGCCTGGCGCGGCTGATCCGCCGCCTGCGGCCGCACATCCTGCACACGCACACGGCGAAGGCGGGCGCGGTGGGGCGCCTCGCCGCGCTCCTCGCCGGCGACGCGCGGCCGCCGATCGTCGTGCACACCTTCCACGGTCACGTCCTACGGGGCTACTTCGACCCGCTGCGGACGGCCGGCTTCCGGCTCCTCGAGCGCTGGCTCGCGACGAAGACGACCGCGCTCGTGGCGGTCAGCCCTCAGGTGCGCGACGACCTCGTCGCGCTCGGGGTGGCGCCGCGCGAGCGCTTCGTCGTCGTCCGGCTCGGGATCGAGCTCGAGCAGCGCGTCGCGGCCGAGCAGGACGGGCGCGGCGAGAGCCGGCGCGTCCTCGGGATCGGCCCCGACCGGTTCGCCGTCGGCTGGATCGGCCGCATGACCGGCGTGAAGCGGACGGAGGACGTCTTGCGCGCGTTCCGCCGCCTCCGCGACCGCGGCGTCGACGCCTGCCTGTGCATGATCGGCGACGGCCCCGACCGACCCGCCGTCGAGCGGCGCGCCCACGAGCTCGGCGTCATGCGGGACACGCTCTTCCTCGGCTACCAGGAGGAGGTGGCGCCGTTCTACTCGGCCTTCGACGCGATGATCCTGCCGTCGATCAACGAGGGCACGCCGGTGAGCGCGATCGAGGCGCTGGCCGCCGGGCGGCCGGTCGTCGCGACCCGCGTGGGCGGCGTGCCCGACGTCGTCCGCGAGGGCGAGGACGGCTTCCTCGTGGAGGCGGGCGACGTGGACGCGCTGGCGGAACGGCTGGCTCGGCTCGCGGCCGACCCGGAGCTGCGGGAGCGCCTCGGCGCCGCCGGCCGCGCGCGCGTCGTGCCGCGCTACTCCGTCGAGCGCCTCGTCGACGACATCGACCTGCTGTACCGCTCGCTGCTCGCGGCGTCGGGCTAGCGCCGCCGGCGATGTGTGGTCGCGGCGCGGGCAGTCGTCTGGAACGCGTTGTACGACGGCTTGCGATGCCCGTGGACGTCGTAGAAGCCGGACTGCCAGCCGTCCGAGACGTTCGGCTCGTCACGGAGCAGGAACCACAGCATCATGTCGATTCGCGGGATCCGGCGCGCGCGCGCAAAGGCCTCGCGAAGGTAGAGCGCCTGCTTGGCGGGCGACACCCCGAAGCCGCGGTCGGGCGGGTTCGTCTGGTACGCGTACTCCGTGATCCACAGGTGCTTCGGCCCGTAGAGCCGCTTGATCAGCTGGAGCAGGACGCCGATGTTCCCGAGCGTCACCGCGTGACCGCGCGGCTTCGTCGAGGGGGTCTCGCGCTTCGAGCCGTAGTACGGGTGATGGGCGTAGACGTCGAAGCGCCGCATGCCGTCCTTCTTGCACGCGCGCAGGAAGACGAGCGGCGAGACGGACGCGCGGAAGCTGCCGGGCAGGTCGTTCCCCCGCGGCGCGGTCACCCCGCAGCCGACCTTCTCGCTCTTGATGCGCGTGCCGTGGATCCCCGTGTAGACGGCGTTGCAGATCCGCGCGTAGCTGCGCGCGCTCTGGATCACCCAGTGGCCCTTCACCTTTCGGTACTGCGGAAAGAGGAAGATCGGGTTGTTCGGCTCGTTCCAGGCGAGCCACATGCGCACCCGCGGCAGCTTCCGCCCGTCGAGGCCCCGAAAAGTGCCGCTGTACCGGCGCGCCGCCGCCGTCGCGAAGCGCTGGAGGTCCCGGAAGTGGATCGGCGGCCGGTTGAGGCCCTCGTGCCGGTTCGCCCAGCCGGGAGTGCCGTAGATCGAGAAGAGCATCCTGATCCCGTACTGCGACGCGTAGTTGACGGTGCGGTCGTAGAGCGTCCAGTCGTAGGCCGGGTCGCGCGGGTTCGTCGGGTCGAGCGGCCGCTCGAGCGCGACGCCGAACCGGCCGCCCCAGTAGAGGTTGACCCGCAGCACCTGGACGTGCAGCCGGCGCAGGATCGGGAACGTCACGTCGGGGTTCCCGTAGAGGGTGTTCGCCTCGTCGTTCAGCCCGACGAGCATGTGCTTGCTCGCCAAGGCCGGGGGAGCGGCGACAGCCGCGACAGCCAGCGCGGCGACAAGGGCGCCGCGCTTAGACACCGACGGGCTCCCGGCCGAGGGCCGCGAGCATCCGTCTGAGCCCCTCCTCCAGCTCGATCTCCGGCTCCCAGCCGAGCACTTGCTTGGCCCGCGTGATGTCCGGCTGACGGACCTGGGGATCGTCGATCGGGAGCGCCTCGTACACGATCTCGCTCGTCGAGCCGGTCACGCGGAGGACGGTCTCGGCGAGCTCGTTCAGCGTGAACTCGCGCGGGTTCCCGATGTTGACCGGCAGGTGCTCCCCGCTCTCGGCGAGCAGCACCAGTCCTCGGATCAGGTCGTCGACGTAGCAGAAGCTCCGCGTCTGCGTGCCCTCGCCGAACACGGTGATCGGCTGGCCCTCGAGCGCCTGGCGCATGAACGTCGGCACGGCGCGCCCGTCGTTCGGGCGCATCCGCGGCCCGTACGTGTTGAAGATCCTGACGATGCAACTGTCGAGGCCCTGCTGGCCGTGGTAGGCCATCGCGAGGGCCTCCGCGTAGCGCTTCGCCTCGTCGTAGACCCCTCGCGGCCCGACGGGGTTGACGTTCCCCCAGTAGCTCTCCGGTTGCGGATGGACGAGCGGATCGCCGTAGACCTCGCTCGTCGAGGCGAGCAGGAAGCGCGCGCGCTTGAACTTCGCCAGGCCGAGCGCGTTGTGCGTCCCGTACGAGCCGACCTTGAGCGAGTGCAGCGGCATGCGCAGGTAGTCGATCGGGCTCGCGAGCGCGGCCAGGTGGTAGACGACGTCGACCGGCTCGTCGATCCGGATGTGCTCGACGACGTCGTGGTAGACGAAGACGAAGTCGTCGTCGCGGATGTGCTCGATGTTGCCGAGCGAGCTGGTCTCGAGGTTGTCGATGCAGATCACGCGGTAGCCGCGCGCCAGCAGGTGCTCGCAAAGGTGAGAGCCGAGGAACCCCGCGCCCCCGGTCACGACCGCAGTCGGCACGTGCCTGATCCTACTTAGGCGTTACGACGAGGAAAGCCTCTTCACGGAAGCTTTACGTGCAGGAATAAATCGCCGCCGTCGGGGTATGTGCCGATCGATGCGAGACCCGGGCAGGCACGGGCACTCGAGGATCTGGTACGTCCTGCTGGCGGCGCCGTTCGTGGCGCTGCTCTGGGTTCCGTTCTATACGCGGACGAGCCCGAAGCTCTTCGACATCCCGTTCTTCTACTGGTACCAGTTCGCCTGGGTGCCGGCGACGGCGCTGATCGTCTGGCTCGTCTACCTCGCGACGCGGCCGCCGGAGACGAGGCCGTGACCGTCGCCGCGGTCTTCAAGGAGCAGCACTCGACGCACGCCGTCGCGATCGTCGTCTTCGTCGTCCTCTTCCTGCTCGTCACCGTCCTCGGCTTCGTGGCTGCACGCTGGCGCCGGGCCGACCTCGCGGGCCTCAACGAGTGGGGGCTCGCGGGTCGCCGCTTCGGGAGCGTCGTGACGTGGTTCCTGCTCGGCGGCGACCTCTACACGGCGTACACCTTCATCGCCGTTCCCGCGCTCGTCTTCGGCGCCGGCGCGGTCGGCTTCTTTGCCCTCCCGTACACCGTCATCCTCTATCCGTTCGTCTTCTTGGTGATGCCGCGGCTGTGGCAGGTGTGTCACCGCCGCGGCTACGTGACTCCGGCCGACTTCGTGCGCGGCCGCTACCGCAGCCGCTCGCTGGCGCTCGTCGTAGCGCTCACCGGTCTCCTCGCGACGATGCCGTACATCGCGCTGCAGCTCGTCGGCATCCAGGTCGTGCTGAACGCGATGGGGATCAACGGCGACTGGCCGCTCGTGATCGCCTTCGCCATCCTCGCCGCCTACACGTACCAGAGCGGCCTGCGCGCGCCCGCTCTCATCGCGCTCGTGAAGGACACGCTGATCTACGTGACGATCCTCGTGGCGGTGATCTACATCCCCTGGAAGCTCGGCGGGTTCGGGAACATCTTCGACGCCGCCGCCAAGGCGCTCCCGGGGAAGAAGACGCCGACCGGCGCGCCGGGCGCCTTCCTGCCCGGCAAGGAAGCGGCGAAGCAGGCATACGCCACGCTCGCGCTCGGCTCGGCGCTCGCGCTCTTCCTCTACCCGCACGCGATCACCGGCGTCCTCAGCTCGAAGAGCGCGGACGTCATCCGCCGCAACTCGGTGCTCCTCCCCGCCTACACGTTCCTGCTCGGCCTGATCGCGCTGCTCGGTTACATGGCGATCGCCGCCGGCGTGTCGACGAAGAACCCGAACTTCGCCGTTCCCGACCTCTTCATCCACTACTTCCCCTCGTGGTTCGAGGGCTTCGCGTTCGCGGCGATCGCGATCGGGGCGCTGGTGCCGGCGGCGGTGATGTCGATCGCCGCGGCGAACCTCTTCAGCCGCAACGTCTGGAAGGACTACGTGCGCCCGCATGCCGACGACCGCGAGGAAGCTCGCGTCGCCCGGATCGCCTCGCTCGTCGTGAAGGTCGGCGCCCTCCTCTTCGTGATCGTCCTGCCGACGAAGTACGCGATCGACCTCCAGCTCCTCGGCGGCGTCTGGATCCTCCAGACCCTTCCGGCGATCATCGTCGGCCTCTTCACACGGTGGTTCCACCGGCTCGCGCTGATCGCAGGCTGGGCGGCAGGCATGGCGCTCGGCACGTGGATGGCGGCCGACCAGGACCTGAAGTCCTCGGTGTATGCCTTGAACTGGGCCGGCATCCACTTCACCGCCTACGAGGCCGTCTTCGCCCTGGCGCTGAACCTGATCGTGACCGTCGTCCTGACCGCGCTGCTGCGTGCCGTCGGCCTACGCGACGCGGCCGACGACACGCGCGCGGACGACTACTACGAGCTCCGGCACGAGCCCGCGCGGCACCGCGAGCCCGAGCTCGCTCACTAGCGCAGGCCCCCCGCTTGAGGTTCCATGTGGGGTGTGGCGATGGAGATAGCGCGCGCGCTCGACCCGCGTGGCTGGCTGCTGGGCGGCGCCCGCGGAAAGGAGGCGGTGTGGGTCGCGTGGCAGCGCGCCTCGCCCGGGATCGTCAGCTTCACGGTCGTCCTCGTCGACGGGATCGCGGGCGGCGGCTACTTCCCCCGCGCCTGGCGGCTGACGAGCTTCGCCCTCCTCGCCTTCGTCCTCGCGGCGCTGGTCGGCCGGCGGCAGATCGCGCTCGGCCGGATCGAGCGTTGGTTCCTCGGCCTCGTGGCCGCGCTCACGGCCTGGACGGCGGCCTCGACGATCTGGTCGGACACCTCGGGCACCTCGATCCTCGAGGGCGAGCGCGACGTCGTCTACCTCGCCGCGGTCGCGGCGCTCTTGCTCGGGCTCGAGCGCGAGTCGCTGCCCGTGCTCCTCGGCGGGGCGCTCGGCGGGATCACCGCCGTCGCCGGCTACGGCCTCGGGACCTACGTCCTCTTCGACCACCCGCTGAACCCGATCGAGGGGAAGCTCCTCTTCGAGCCGCTCGGGTACGCAAACGGGCTCGGGATCTACGCCGCGATCGGGATCCTGCTCGCCGTCGGGCTCGCGCTCGCCGTGCGTCCACCGCTGCTCCGGCTCGCCTGCCTCGCGCCGCTCGCGATCCTCGTGCCGTCCCTCTACCTCACCGACAGCCGCGCCGCCGAGCTCAGCGTCGCGGTCGGGCTCGTGGTGCTCGCCCGCTTCAGCCGCCGGCTCTCCCGTGTCCTCACGAGCGCGTTCGCCGTCGCCGCGGCCGGCGCGGTCGCCGCCGTCACCGTCGTCAGCGTGCACCAGGAGCACAACCTCGCCGGACGGCTCTTGGGCGCGAACCGGCCGCACTACTGGCACGTCGCCTGGCGCGAGGTGACGCTGAACCCCGTGCTGGGCTCGGGGGCGGGGACCTTCGAGCGCTACTGGCTCCTCTATCGGCCGGTGGGCTCGTTCGCGCGTGACGCCCACAACCTCTACCTCGAGACCCTCGCCGAGCTCGGCCCCGTCGGCCTCGTCCTCCTCCTCGCCGCGCTCGGCCTGCCGCTCCTCGTCCTGCGCGGCCGGCGCGACCCGGTGCTCGCGACCGCCGCGGCCGGCTACGTCGCCTACCTCGTCCACGCGGCGGTGGACTGGGACTGGGAGCTTCCGGCGGTGACGCTCTGCGGCCTCCTGTGCGGCTGCTCGCTCCTCGTCGCGACGCGCAGGAGCGACGCCCCCGAGGTGCGGCTCTCGCTACGCCTGCTGCTCCTGGTTTCCGCCCTCGGACTCGCCGTTCTCGCTCTGATTCGCCTCGAGGCAGGACCGCATTTACCGTTCGCCTCTTGAAAAGTGCTGGAAAAAGCTCGATAGTCGGCTCGATACACAGGGGGAGAGGTATGGACTGCGGCTCGGAAAAACCTGGAGAGGGGTTCTCGAACGCTGTGGCGGCGCTTTCGCGTCCCGTCTCGGCGGAGGGGAGGAGCGAGGCGTGAAGAGCGATCGGCGGCGAAGGGGTGACCTGCTGAGGCGCGGGAGCGCGGGCGCGCTCGTCGTGCTCGCACTGGCGACTCTGGCCTCGCTGGGCTACGCGGGAGCGAAGAAGCTCGGCGTGCTGGCGTACGGGTACAACTACCAGTACTGCACGACCCCGTCGCAGTACCAGTACTGCTCGACGAGCACCTCCACGACGAGCACGACGACCCCGACGACCACCTCGACGTCGACCAGCACGACGACGCCGACCACCACCTCGACGTCGACCTCGACCAGCACGTCGACGTCGACCTCCACGAGCACGTCGACCTCCACGAGCACATCGACCTCGACCAGCACGACGACGAGCACCACGACGCCCACCTCGACGAAGCCGGGCAAGGGCTGCGGCGACAAGAACCACCTGCACGACCGCCGCTACCAGTGCAAGGTTGTGGTCTTCGGCGTCTCGAAGAAGGAGGGGAAGGCCGGGACGACGACCACCTTCTCGTTCCCGATCACGCTCTCGGCAACCGCTCTGAGCCCCGTCACCGTGAGCTACACGACCGCGAACGTGACGGCCGTCGCCCCGGGCGACTACCTCGCGAAGAGCGGCACCGTCACCTTCCCGACCGGTACGAGCACGGCGACGATCAACGTCACGGTGATCGGCGACAAGCTCAAGGAGCCGAACGAGACGTTCTACGTCAAGATCTCGAACCCCAGCGCGAACGCCTACCTCGGTGACACCCTGGCCGTCGGGACGATCCAGAACGACGACTGAGCGTATGAAGAAGCTCGACGCAAAACGAGTCCGGGTGCTGCTGGCCGTCAGCTTCGCCCTCGCAGTGCTGGTGGCGCTCGGGCTGGCCGCCGGAGTCGGCGTCACGAGCCTGAGCAGCGTCGCGGAGGCGTACGAGTACTCGACGACGATCACGACCTCGACGACGACCACCACGTCGACGACGACTACGACCACGCCGACGACGACGAAGCCCGGGAAGGGCTGCGGCGACAAGAACCACCTGCACGACCGCCGCTTCGAGTGCAAGATCACGATCGGCGACGTGAGCAAGAAGGAAGGCGACTCCGGCACGACGGCGTTCGTCTTCACCGTCTCGGTCTCGGGCTCGCCCACGAGCACCGTCACCGTCGACTGGGCGACCGGCGGCGGCACGGCGTCTCCGGTGACGGACTACGTGCCGGCGAACGGCACCGTCAGCTTCGCTCCGGGTGTGACGACGAAGACCGTGACGATCTCGGTCGTCGGCGACACCGACCCCGAGCCGAACGAGACCTTCTTCGTCAACCTCTCGAACCCGAGTCCGAACGCCTACGTCCTCGACCCGCAGGGCGTCGGCACGATCCTGAACGACGACTAAGAACCTAGAACCCATCTGCCGACAAGCCTAGGATCGTGTCGGTGAGGCGAGCCTGCTACGTCGCGGCCCTCGTCGCGTGCATTGCGGCTGCGGGGTCTGCGGGGCCGATCGGCTGCGCGCAGGGCGCTCCTTCCGCGAGCCGGTTCGGGATCGCCGACGGCGGCGACCTCCAAGCGCTCGGCAGTCGTGAGCGCAGCCGCTACCTCGACGCCGTGAAGGGCGTGGGGGCGGGATGGATCCGGATCGGGATCTACTGGTCGGTCATCCAGCGCCGCGGCCCGACGGCCTACGACTGGGCGCCGTTCGACCGCGTGGTGAAGGCCGCGCGGCGGCGCGGGCTCAGGGTGCTCGGGACGATGGTCTACGCGCCCGCCTGGGCGAGGGCGTCAGGCACGCCGAGCTCGGCTCCGGCGGCCGACCCGGCCACCTTCGCGGCGTTCGTCGGCCGAGCAGCCCGCCATTTCGGCCCGAGAGGCGTCCACGCGTACGAGATCTGGAACGAGCCGAACATCGCCGGCTCCTGGGCGGGCGGCCCCGACCCGGCGCGCTACACCCAGCTGCTCCGGGCCTCGTACAGGGCGATCAAGCGCGCCGACCGCGGCGCCACCGTCGTCTCCGGGGGGCTGTCCCCCTTCGCGTCCTACGGCGCCGCCGACGCGCAGAGCATGAACCCGCTCACCTTCCTCGAGCGGATGTACGCGAACGGCGCCCGGGGAAGCATGGACGCGGTCGGCTGGCACCCCTACAACTTCCCATGGGGGCTCGGCTTCTTCACCTGGAGCGCGTGGTCGCAGATGTCTGCCACGTCGCCGAGCGCGCGCAGCATCATGAAGGCGAACGGCGACGGGAAGAAGAAGATCTGGGCGACCGAGTGGGGCGCGCCCACCGGCACCTCGTCGCAGAGCATGAGCGAGGCGGCGCAGGCCGAGCTGATCAGGGCCGGCCTCGCGAAGCTGAGGGCGTGGTCCTGGGCGGGGCCTTCGTTCCTCTACAACTTCCGCGACAAGGGCACGAACCTCAGCGACCGCGAGCAGAACTTCGGTCTCGTCCGCTTCGACTGGTCGCGAAAGCCGGCGTACGCGGCGTATCGAAGCGTGGCGGCTCCTCACCACTGACGAGAGCCAGGCGGCGGCCGAGACCGCTGAACACATCCGCGAACGGCGTCCGGGTTCCGCGCTCCCAGAGCGCGCTCCCGCAGCTCGCGCAGCGCGACAGCAGGCCGCGGTGCACGGCGGGCCGGCCGCAGGCGACGCACTGGAAGTCGCCCGCAACGGGATCACCGGCGCGGAAGAACTCGACGAAATCGTCTTCGAAAGGTCGCTGCGACTCGCTCATGTTCCCCTCCTCGTTCGTCCCCTCACTCGAGCCGCAGCTCCCTCTCGTTGTAGTCGTATGCTCGCCGCGTGTCCAGGCTCGAGCTGCGGCCGTTCGCCGACGAGCATCTCGACGCGGCGGCCGAGCTCCTGGCGGAGCGCCATCGCCGTCACCGCACTGCCGAGCCGATGCTTCCCGCCCGGTTCGGTCACGCCGCCGGCGCGTGGGAGGGGATCGAGGCCGCGTGGCGCCGCGACGGAGCGAGCGGGGCGGCAGGGTTCCTCGACGGGCGTCTCGTCGGCTACCTCTTCGGCGCGCCCGACGACGAGGCGCACTGGGGCGGCCCCAACGTCTGGGTCGGGCACGCGGGTCATGCGGCCGTCGAGCCGGAGCTCGTCCGCGATCTCTACGGCCTCGCGGCCGACCGCTGGGTGGACGAGGGCCGGCCGCGGCACTACGTCCAGGTTCCGGCCTCGGAGGGCGAGCTGCTCCAGGCCTGGTACCGCGTCGGCTTCGGCCAGCAGCACGCCGCCGGGGTGGTCGAGGTGCCGGACGCTCCGTGGCCCGAGGCCGTGCGCGAGGCGACTCCGGACGACGTCGAGGGCGTCCTCGAGCTCACGCCGCTCATCCGTCGGCACCAGGCCGGCGCGCCCGTCTTCTCGGCGAACCTGCGCGTCGAGGAGCCTCGGGCGATCCGGGCCTCGATCGAGGAGGACGTCGCCGCCGACGAGGTCGGGACGCTCGTCGCCGAGGTCGGCGGCCGCCTCGTGGGCGGCTTCGTCGTCGCGTCGGGCGAGCAGGCGGGCGACGCGCCGCACGAGGTCACGGGCCTAGCGAGGCCCGAGCGGGCGGCCTACCTCGCCTGGGCGGCGACGCTCCCGGAGGTGCGCGGCTCAGGCGTGGGCGTCGCGCTGACCGGCGCCGCCTTCGCCTGGGCGCGCCGAGCCGGCTACGAGACGATGGTCACCGACTGGCGGGTGACGAACCTCCTCTCGTCGCGCTTCTGGCCTCGCCGCGGCTTCCGCACGACGTTCCTCCGCCTCTACCGCTCGATTCCATAGCGCGCGAGTTTCGAGGTTCGGGCGCAGCTCGTGGTCCGCGCGCGCCCAGCGCACCGCCTCCTCCGGGTCGGGCCGCGACTCGAGGTAGAAATGGGCGAGGTGGTGGTAGTAGTGGACGCCGCCGCGCTCGACCGAGTCGAGGTAGGCGGCGAGCGCGAGGTCGTGCCACGGCCGCGCCTCCTCCGGCGAGCCCGCGCGGAGGTAGACGTCGCCGAGCGCCTGGTGGAGCTCCGGCCGCGGCGCCCGGGCGGCGACGCTCCCGTACAGCGCGAGCGCCTCGTCGAGCCGACCCCGCCCCGCGCAGAGCTTCGCCCTGTGCTCGTCGACGAGCCAGTCGCCCGAGTACGCGCTCTCGGCCCGGTCGTAGTGCTCCTCCGCGTCCGAGTAGCGGCCGGCGGCGAGGTCGAGCTCGCCGCGCTGGAGCTCGACCCAGCAGTACGAGCGGAGCTCCTTCGCCGTCAGCTCGTCCACCGCCTCCGCGTACAGCTCGTCGGCGCGCTGCGGGTCGCCGAGCTTGGCCTCGAGGTTCGCGAGCCGCGCGAGCGCCGACCACGACCGGTCGTCCTCGACGAGGCTCTCGTAGCCCCGCCGCGCCTCCTCGTCCCGTCCCTCCTCGAGGTCGAGGTCGGCCTGGAGAGCCCGGCCCTCGGACGACGCGCGCAGGGCCGGCGACAGCTCGAGGGCGGCCTTCACTCGCTCGAGCCGGTGGAGCTTGAAGTCGACGTTCGCCTTCAAGAAGCAGAGATCCGGCCAAGGCCCGAGCTCCTCGATCCCGGCGTCCACCGCGGCCTCCGCCTCCTCGAGCTCGCCGAGGTCGCCGGTCATCGAGGCGCGGCGGTAGAGGCAGTTCGCGATCCGCGTCGCGCGGTCCGCGCTCGCAGGCTCGTCGGCGAGGCTCGCGAGCTCGTCCGCGATTCGCGCCAGGTCGCGCTCGTAGTCAGTGGGCATGCGGCTCGGCGAGGTACGGGAACTCGGCCAGGAAGTCCACGTCGTTCTGCAACGGGTTCGGCGGCGTCTTCGGGGCGATCGGCACCTTGTCCCACAGGGCCTGGTCGTTCAGCATCTCCAGGTCGTAGGGCTTGCCGTCGAGCTCGGCCTCCATGTCCAGGAAGAGCGAGAGGAACCGCGTCGCGACCTGATCCTCGAGCCGCCGCCCGTACGGCCACGTGCCCGTCGTGTCCATGTCGATCGGGCACACGTTCGGGACGAAGATGTCGATCGGCCGCTTGAGCGGGATGTCGAGGCCGTGCTTGTTCCAGGAGTCGTCCGGCAGGCGCAGCTCCTGGAAGAGCGTCTTGGCCGTGCGCGGAAAGGCCTGGATCGCCGTCGCATAGGTGCGGTGCACCGAGACCGGAGAGTGCTCGTGGTCGAACGAGGTCTCGAAGCCGAGCGCGCTGATCGAGGGCCCGAAGCCCCAGCCGAGGTGGCCGAGCCGCTTCACGAAGTGGGGCGCGAGCCAGAAGTTGTTCGCGCCGAGCTGGCGGTTGTTCTCCCGCTCGCTGAGCGCCGCGTCGGCGAAGGGCTGGCCGACGGTGTCCACGAGCTTGTACTGCTTCAGCTCGTCGTCGAGCCGGACGAGGTCGAGGAGCGCCCACGGGTGCTCGAGCCAGAACGGGTGGTCGGGGATCGTCTCGACCTTGTTCGCGGCTTTCAGCACCCAGCTCTCGCCCCACACGTTCACGATCCGGTCGCGCTCGGGGTCGTTCGTGACGAAGTCGAGCGGCAACTCGAGCACGATTGCGTTCACGTTCTTGCCCGCCTGCGCGTCGACGCCGCTGTAGACGAAGCGGAAGTTGCCCTGCTCGTCCTTGGCGAAGCGGTCGCCGTCCCAGGTCAGCGGCCCGGGCGGCAGGTCCTTCTTCACGCCGCGGCCGAGCATCGGGTTCTCGGGATCGAAGTTGAAGAGGTCGTTCCCCTCGAGCTCGAGGAACGTCTTCGGGATCGGCAGCTCGCGCAGGTCGGGCATGGTGTGAGGCACGTGGTAGAACTGCGGCGCGTAGTTGATCGAGCGGAAGAAGCCCGGCAGGTCGTTGAAGAACGCGTCGTCGCGGCCGCCGAGGAAGAGCTTGATCGGGTGCCCGCTCGGCGTCTCCGTCTCGACCACCTGGTTCAGCTCGACGACCGTCGAGAAGCTGCCGCCCGGGAAGTTCGAGAAGTCGACCTTCGCGCGGCCCTCCTCGTGCGAACGTGCGCGGATCTCCGCCACGCTGAGCTCGCCGAGGTACTTGTCCTTGATTCCGGTGGCGTAGTCGAGGAGCGCGTCGAGCGACCAGTCTCTCGGGTGGCGCGCGACCCGCGGGTGCGCGGCGAGCTGGAGCCGGTAGAGCATGTCGGTGTCGAAGACCCCCGCCTCCGGGACGGATGCGAAGGTCAGCGCGATGACGACGCTCCCCTCGGTCGTGTCGCTCGGGTAGCCGAACATGTCGTAGACGTCGGCGGCGCTGACGTCGATGTCGGAGAAAATCGTGTTGACGGCGTTCGGGTCGTTGTGGTCGGCCACAGAGGTCCTCCTAGGTCGCAGGTGGGCCGCTTCGGAGCGCGCCGAGCTGGGTCCGCAGATGGTCGACGAGGCGGCCTGTCGTCGGCAGGTCAGGCGCTTCCTCGGTGAGGATCGCGTCGAAGGCGTCGGCGCATGGCGGGGCGACCTGTGCGGACGGGAGCAGGAGGCCGAGAAGGCGCTCCGCCCCGTCGAGGCGGCCCCAGAGGTAGTCGTTCTCGCGGTACGCACGGTCGAAGAAGGCGGCGAAGTGGCGGAAGCCGGTGCCGCGGAGCTTCGGTGTCCCGGGCAGCGGCTTCAGCAGGTCGCTCTCGAGCGGGCTGACGCGCAGGACCTTGACCTCGTCCCGCTCGCCCGCCCGGCTCAGCGACTGCACCGGGAAGAGGAGGACGTCCCAGAACGCGAACCCGAGGTAGCGGACGAAGAAGTCCGCGCGCGGCGCCGGCGGCCAGCCCGCCGTCAGCTCGCGCAGGTCGTGCGTGAGCTTCGGCGTGAAGTCGCCGAAGGTGTCGTCGAGGAAGGTGCCGAGCTCTGCGCGCACGGCGTCGAGGTCGGCGTGTCGGGCGGCGAGGAAGGGCCTCGGGTCGAGCTCGTCCTCGGCGATCGCCGTCGCGATCGCCTGCTCGTCGAAGACCGCCACGAGCTGCCCGCGCAGCGCCGGCGGGAGCGCGGCGCCGCTCGTCGTCCGCTCGAGCTCCTCCATGCGGTCGTAGAGGAGCTTCTTCGCCGCTCCGAGCTGCTCGCGCGTGGGCGTGTCGTCCTTGTCGACGACGCCGTACCACCAGCTCACCGCGGCGATCAGGAACCGGAGCTGGCGGAGCCCGTAGTCGAGGTCGAACCGGCGCAGGAAGTCGAGCTGCTCGTCGGTCGGCCCGGGGGCGCGGGCAAAGAGCCCGCCGTCGTCGGCCCACTGGCTCACGACGGCGCGGACGAAGAACGCGTGGTCCGAGTCGTCCGGATAGTCGAGGACGGCGTTGACGAGGCTCGCAAACTCGTCGACGACGGCGCGGATCTTGAGCCGGACGTAGGTGGCGTAGCCGTGGCCGAGGCCGGCGTTCGCGGCCGTCGTGGCCGCGTTTCGCAGGTCGAGCAGGAGCGCGTCGTCGGCCTCCGGCAACGCGGCGAAAAGGCTCCCGCCGTGCAGAGGCTCCTCGACCCGGCCGCGCACCCACTCGAAGTTCGACTCGATGATCTCGCGGATCGCCGCCACCCGCTCGTTCCGCTCCATGATGCGCAGGAGCTGGTCGAAGATCGGCTCGTGGGACGGGATCGCCGAGGTGCCGCCCCAGAACGTGCGGATCCAGCCCGGCGCCGGCTCCTGCCCCCGCCGGCGCTCCGGCGCGCGTGGGTCGGGCTGGACGTAGAGGAGCCTGCGCTCGACCTCGACGTCCGCGCGCCGGCCCCGGATGGCGTCGATCGCGTGGTCGAACGGGTAGTTGTCCAGCACTCCGCCGTCCATGAAGTACGTGTACTTCGCCGACCAGCCCGAGAGCTCGTAGATCCGGCAGAACTCCCGGTCGAAGTCGCCGAGCGAGATCGGCGGGTGGAAGTAGCGCTCGAAGTCGGCGAAGCCGACGGCGGGGAAGGCGCCGGGGAAGGACGACGTCGCGCGCGACGCGAAGGCGAGGCCGTAGTTGTACGTCGGCGTGAACTGGTTGCGGTCGCCGGTGCGCCGGAACGCGAACACGTGGCGATGCCGGCGGTCGGTCACGACCTCGTCGGCGAGCGGGATGTCGCGGTCGTAGCCGTAGAAGTCCGTGGTCGTGACGAACAGCTCCAGGTCGTGGTCGTCCGGCATGAGCGTGTCCACGCCCTGGACGTACGGGTGCCCGTCCATCTGCTCCAGCGCCTCCACGTACCAGACGGACTGCACGTCGCCCTTCAGCACCGGCTCGTTGCGGTTCCCGCGCCGGATCGCCGCGAGGAGCGCGAGACCGAGCCGGACCTTCCCGCGCCCCGGCACGTGTCCACGCAGGAGCTTCTGGATGTCGCCCTTCTTGATCCAGAGGTCGCGCAGCTCGTCCTGCCGGAGGTTCTGCGCGAGCGCCTTCGCGAGGTAGACGCCGTTGATCCCGCCCGCCGAGGTGCCCGAGACGATGTCGACGACGACGCGCGTCCGCACGCCGGAGTCGTCGCCCAGGCGCTTGAGCGTCTTCCAGTAGACGTGCTCGGTCGTCGCCGCCGGGAACGGGTTCGCGGCGGCGTCCACGTCGAGCGCGCGGGAGGCCGCGACGAGCTTGTGCAGCTCCTTCGTGATCCCGTGCATGTAGATCGCGAGCGAGACGCCGCCGTACAGGACGAGCGCGAGCCGCAGTTCCTTCGTCGCGGCCGTCGCGGCCGGGTCGGTCACGGGCGCGCGTCGGCGAGGATCACGTCGCTGGCCTTCTCGCTGATCATGAAGACCGGCGTCACGACGAAGAACCCCGGGATGCGCGGGAACACGGAGGCGTCGATGACCCGCAGGTTCTTCGTGCCGAGGACGCGGAACGAGCTGTCGAGGACGGCCGTCGGGTCGTCCGGGCGCCCGAGCTTGCAGCTGCACGACGCGTGATGGCCCCACGCGTTGTCGCGGATGAAGCTGCGGAGCTCGTCCTCCGAGCCGTAGCCCGGCCCGGGCACCGTCTCCTCGGCGCCGATGTCGATGTGGTCGCTCATCATCCGGCGGACGAACTGGACGCCCGAGACGAGCGCGTCCAGGTCCTCGCCGGCCGCGTCGCTCCCCTCGTCGAAGTAGCGGAAGTTGACGTCTGGAGTGTCGCGCGGATCGGCGGAGCGCAGCCGGACGGTGCCGGCCCTGTTCCGCGTGTGCGCCTTGAGGATCGCCCACGTGAACTTGTCCTTGTGCCGCTCGAGCTCGCCCGAGTAGCCGGGGTAGTAGCCGCGGAACGCCGCCGGCAGCCCGAAGATGAAGAGGTCCGGCACGGGCATCTGCGGGAGCGAGCGACGGATGATGGCGAGCGAGACGCCGTTCGTCGTGTAGAGGCCCTCGCCCTGCTCCCAAGCCCGGAAGCACTTGTCGGGCTCCGTGCCGGGGGCTGGTGGCTCGAACGAGCAGCCCGACAGGAGCTTGAAGTCCTCGGGCAGGTCGTAGACGACGGGGACCTCGTAGCGGTCCTGGAGGTTCTCGCCCACGCCGGGCCGGTCGACCCGCACGTCGATGCCGTGCCGCTCGAGCTCCTCGCGCGGCCCGATCCCCGAGAGCATGAGGAGCTGCGGGGTGTTGAACGCTCCGCCCGAGAGGATGACCTCCCGTCGAACCCGCACCTGCTCGGGCGCGGGAAGCGCGGCGGCGCCGCTCGACCGGGGGTCGGCGCGGTAGGCGTGCGGCGCGTCGACGTACTCGATGCCGAGCGCCGTCGTGTCGCCGTCGAAGAGGACGCGCGTCGCGAGCGCGTGCGTCTTCACGACGAGCCTGTCCGGGTGCGCCTCCGCGACGGCCTTGATCCGCTCTCGCGTCCCGTTCCGGCGGCCGTTCACGGTGGAGATCGGCGTGTTCCACAGTCCCTGGAGGCCGATCCGGTGCGTCACCCAGTCGTTGGGATCGAGGTAGCTCTCGAGCCGCTCGTGGGGGTGGAGCGCACGGCCGAGCGAGGCCTCGAGGGCCGAGGCGGCGCCGTCCAGGATCACGCCGACGAGCTGCGAGTCGCCGAGCGCGAGCTTCGCGTCGGCGGTCTGCGTGCAGAGCCAGCCGTTGTAGCCGTGGCGCGGGTTGGTGAAGAGGCGCGAGATCAGCGGCAGCCGGTAGGCGAGCGCGGCGAGCCCGCTCGGGGGAGCGATGTAGTTGCAGCGCTCGAGGCGCTCGAAGTAGAAGCGCATCTTGGGATTGCGCCACGACCGGTCGCCCGTCTCCTTCGCGATCGCGTCCCAGTCGGTGTCGGAGCCGTAGATCGTGATCAGGGCGTGGTGCGCCGTGCAGCCGCCGAGCGTGCCCGCGCGGGGATAGAAGACGCCGTCGTGCTCCGGCACGAACTTCGAGTCCCGCCGGCTCTGCTCCTCGGAGGCGTAGTGGCGGACGAAGAACTTCCACGAGAAGGCGTCGTCCTCGGTCGCCTCGCCGTGGAAGCACGGCACCTGGTAGTGCAGGTTCTCCTCGTCCCCGCCCGCCTCGAGCAGGAGCACGCGCATTCCGGCCTCGGCGAGGTTCGCGGCAAGCGGCCCGCCGCCCGCGCCGGACCCTACGACGACGTAGTCGAAGTCCGGGGTGGCGGCGCTCACTCGGGCGGGCGCGCCTTGAGCGCGAGGAACGTGTTCAGCGCGGAGATCGCGGTCAGCATGATCCCGGCCCGCTTCGTCACCAGCCCGCGGAGCAGGAGCATCGCCGCCGTCGCGGTGTCCGAAGCGTGGATGCCGAGCGCCGCCCGGGCCGCGTGCTCGCGCACGGCCGCGTCGCCGCTCAGCAGGTCGGTGCCGATCTTGACCGTGCGGACGCCGAACAGGCGGAATGCGTAGATCGCGGCCGGGTTCGGCTCCGGCTCCGGGCTCACGCGCTTCGCGAGCCACTTCGGCGCGAGCAGCCCGCCCGCGCCGTTGAAGATCCGGATCAGCGCGAGCCAGATGCGCGCCTGGTCCCTACCCATGCGCGCCTCCGCCGACGGCCGTCCAGGGCGCGAACGGGTTCGCGACGCCCTCGAGCGCCGGCTCGAGCTCGGGGAAGTGGCGGAGCAGGAGGCTCCGCATCGTGTTCGACTCGAC
>Ga0209577_10002305_pt1 | contig 18474 bp, 14 predicted proteins | sample GraSoiAngelo_109_FD_185874 | JGI IMG/M metagenome (GOLD analysis project Ga0209577, IMG submission 185874) | Grasslands soil microbial communities from the Angelo Coastal Reserve, California, USA - 14_0903_12_20cm (SPAdes) (version 2) | ecosystem: Environmental > Terrestrial > Soil > Grasslands...
CCAATGCTCAGAACGAACGCCACCGGCATGGCTCGGATCCTCGGACCCTCCGCCCGCGAGCATACGCGTGCCGCGGGCGGCGCAGCAGCAGGATACTGTTGAGTGGCAACGCCGGTCAAGGGGACAAACCCCTGCTTTGAGGCCGGCCATCGAAAGGATCTTGGGGCATCCTCCTCGTGTCTGGCGAGTTCTCCACCGCAGGCACATCCCTCTGTCTATGGGCGTTCATCTGGGGGTATGTAGGGGGAGAGATCCCGCCGGTTGGCGCTAAAGGAGGCAAGGTGCGTCGACCCCCCGGAGCGGCCCGCAACGACCCCCCTCTGCTGAGCGTGCTGGTTATCGAGGACGAACCGGCGCACGCGGAGTTGGCCGTGCGGGAGCTGCGGAGAGCCGGATTCGCCCCTGACTGGCAGCGGGTGGAGACCGAGCAGGACTACGTCGCCCGCCTTGGATCACCCCTCGATCTGATCATCGCCGATTACTCTCTGCCCCAGTTCGACGCGCCTCGGGCGTTGCAGCTGATGCAGGACATGGGGCTGGACGTTCCCTTCATCGTGGTGTCGGGGACCGTGGGAGAAGCCGCGGTGGCCTCTCTCCTGAAGCTGGGGGCGACCGACTACCTCCTGAAGGACCGGTTGGGAGGCCTGGGACCGGCGGTGGAGCGCGCGCTGGAGCAACGCCGGCTCCGTCGGGAGGCGCGGCTGGCGGAAGCGAGTCTCCGCGAGAGCGAGGAGCGCTACCGCAACCTGTTCGAGAGCGTCCCCATCGCCCTTTCGCGCGCCACTCCAGAGGGGCGCCTCCTCAACGCGAATCCCGCTCTGGTGGAGCTTCTGGGCTATCCGGATCGAGACACCCTCCTGGCCGTTCCCGCCCCCGCGCTCTACGTCGACCCGGAAGTCCGGGCACAGGCGCTGCGCGTCCTCGAGCGCGACGGCATCGTGGACTTTGAGGCCCAAATGCGCAGGCGCGACGGCACGCTCATCTGGGCGCGTCTCACGATGCGCGGCGTCCGCGCTCCCTCCGGGCAGATCGAGCACTACGACGCGGCGATCCGCGACGTCACCCTGAGGAAACAGGCAGAGGAGGAGCGCCACCTGTTGGCCGCGATCGTGAGGTCCTCAGACGACGCGATCTACGGGACCACCATCGACGGCACGATCACGAGCTGGAACGCGGGCGCGGAGAAGATGTTCGGGCACTCGGCGGGCGAGATCATGGGGCAATCCGCCTCCCGACTGTATCCCCCAGACCGCCTCGACGAGATGATGGGGAATCGCGAGCGATTGAGTCGAGGAGAGCACCTGACGTATCCAGAAACCACCCGGCTGAGGAAGGACGGCACCCGCGTCGACGTGTCCCTCACCCTGTCACCGATCGCGGACACCGCGGGCAAGCCGATCGGGGTGTCGACGATCGCCCGCGATATTACCGAGCGCCTGCGGGTGGAGGAGGCTCTCCGCCGGCTGGCGGCGGTCGTGGAAGCCTCTGATGATGCCATTTTCAGTGTCGGCACCGACCTCAGGATCACGAGCTGGAACCCGGGCGCGGAGACAGTCTTTGGATTTTCCAAGAGCGAGATCCTCGGGCGGTCTGTGTCGGCGCTCATCCCTCCCGACCGTCTCGATGAGATCCCGCAGATTAGGGAGCGGCTCGAGCGGGGAGAGCATCTCCACTTCGACACGGTGCGGGTGAGGAAGGACGGAGTGCCCATCCACATTGCCCTCACCATTTCTCCGATCAAGAACACCGCGGGCAGAATCGTTGGAGCCTCCAACGTGGCGCACGACATCACCGAGCGCCGGCGTGCGGAAGAAGAGCTGCGAAAGAGCGAAGAGCGCTTCCGCCTCCTGGCGCGGGCCACCAATGACTCGGTGTGGGACCAGGATGTCCTGACGCGGGGGGTGTGGCGGGGGGAGGCGTTCGAAACGCAATTCGGCTATCCTCAGGGGACCGCCCAGGCCGACGTGAACTGGTGGGCGGAGAAGATTCATCCGGAGGACAGAGAGCGGGTCACCTCCGGCATGAACGGGGTGATCGAGGGTGGAGGATCCTCGTGGTCAGACGAATACCAGTTTCGGCGCGCCGACGGTACGTATGCCAGGGTGTACGACCGCGGGTACGTTCTGCGCGACACCGAGGGACGGCCGCTGCGGATGATCGGCGCGTTGATGGATATCACGGCGCGCAAGCAGGCGGAGGAGGCCCTGCGGAAGGCCAGTGAGGCTGCGCGGGTCAGCCGGGAGAAGAGCGAATTCCTCTCGCGCATGAGCCACGAGCTGCGCACGCCGCTCAACGCCATCCTCGGCTTCGCGCAGGTGCTGGAGATGGAACCCCTCAGTCCAGAACAGCAGGAGGGGATCAAACACATTCTCAAAGGAGGACGGCATCTCCTCGTATTGATCAACGAGGTCCTGGACATCGAGCGCATCGAGGCGGGGCGGATCGCCATCGCCCTCGAGCCGGCCCCGTTCGGCGAGATCGTCCAGGAAACCTTGGATCTGATCTATCCGCTTGCCGCCAAGGCCGGTGTCCGCGTTCACGCCGAGATCTCAGGCGCCCCCGAGCGCAGCGTCCTGGCCGACCGGCAGCGGCTCAAGCAGGTCCTCCTGAATCTCCTCTCCAACGGGGTCAAGTACAACCATCCAGGCGGCAGTGTCACCCTGTCCGCCGAGGATGTCTCCCAGGGGCGAGTGCGCATCAAGGTGAGCGACACCGGGATGGGTATCTCACGGGAGAAGATGGACCGGCTGTTCGTCCCCTTTGACCGCCTGGGCGCCGAGCAAAAGGGCATCGAAGGGACGGGGCTCGGCCTCGCCCTGTCCAAACGTCTCGTCGAGGCGATGGGCGGGACTCTGGGCGCGGAAAGCGAGGAAGGGAAAGGCAGCACCTTTTGGGCGGAATTGGCTCGGGGGCAGATGCCGGTGCGCGCCCCGGAACCCGAGGCCCAAGCCGTGGTCCTCAGCCCGGCAAGAGAGATTTCTTCCCCCCGCACCGTGCTCTGCATCGAGGACAACCTGTCCAATTTCGAGCTTGTCCGGCATGCCCTGGCCCGAGTTCCCGGGATTCGGCTTCTCCCCTCGATGCAGGGGCAGTTGGGCTTAGACCTGGCGCGCGAGCACCAACCCGATCTCATCCTGCTGGATCTCCACCTGCCGGACATTCCGGGGGATGAGGTCCTGCGCCGCCTGCGGGAGGACCCCGCCACCCGCCGGATCCCGGTGATTATGATCAGCGCGGATGCGATGCCGGTCCAGGTTGACCGGCTGCTGCAGGCCGGCGCCTGCGCCTACTTGACCAAGCCGCTCGATATCAAGAAATTCCTCGATCAAGTCAAGCAGATTCTTGGCGAGGGAGCGCCGAGTCCCGCGGGGCACCCCCACTGACGCAGCCTGAGGTTACAGCGGACCGCAGGCAGGGTATTGCTTGCGACCAGATGTTCAGACCGCAAAGAGACGCTGGGCCGGCCGGGTGAGCCGCTCCGCGCCGTCCGGCGTGACCGCGAACATATCCTCGATCCCCACGGCGCCTTCGCCCGGGAAGACGATCTTGGGCTCCACGCAGAAGACGTGCCCCGGCTCCAGCGGCTGGGTCCAGCCCTCCGCCAGCACCGGCCACTCGTCCAGTTCGAGGCCGACCCCGTGGCCGACATACCGGGCGCGCAGCGCGCCCCGGCCCATGAACTGGTCGGCGTATCCGAACGCCTCGGCGCGCGCGACCGCGCGGCGGTAGAGGTCCTGCGGCGTGACGCCCGGCCGGATCGCGGACTGGACATCGGTGAGGATCGCGACGGCGGCGTCGTGCGCGCGGGCAAACTTCTCCGGCATCGCCCCGATCACGAGGGTGCGGGTCTGATCGCACAGATAGCCGTCCAGCGCCGCCACGTAGTCGAAGATCACCGGCTCCCCCGCCACGATGCGGCGCCATCCGGCTCCGGTGGGGCTCGCCGCGCTCGGGCCCGCGCCGGCGAGCGGGATGTCGGGGAAGCTCTGCAGGGCCCCCGCGTCGCCGCCGGAGACCTGGCCGTAGAACATCTCCTGGTTCCATCCCCGCATGTGCACGAGCCCCTGGTGGCCCGCCCGCCGCGCCGCGGCCTCGATGCGGCCGGCCAGGTCCAGTTCGGTGATGCCTTCCCGCAGGGATCCGACCGCGGCCTCGAGCATCAGCGCCGAGAGCCCTCCGGCCGCCCGCTGCCTGTCCAGTTCGTACGGGGACTTGACCGCCCGGATCGTCCTGATCGCGGCCGACACGTCGACCCACGCCGCGTCCTCGAAGACCGCCCCGAGGCGGTCCCTGACCGCCACCGGGAGCACATCGTGCTCGAGCCCGATCCGCCGGGGCGCGCGGCCGGCCGCCCCCCGGAGGAGATCGGGCAGCTGCCGGAACGACTCGAGCGCCACGATCTCGTCGAGGGGGCTCTCCGTCCTGGCGCGCTCGACCACGCGGCGGACGGCGTACACCGGTCGGCCGCCGGCGGGCACGAGGAGCGTGCCGCTCTGCATCGACCCGGTGAAGTAGAAGAGGTCGATGTTCTGACTGATCAGGGCGGCGTCGACCTGCTGGGTCAGGAGATGGCGCTGCAGCGCGCCGATCCGATGGTCGAGTTCCTCTCGGGGGGTCGACGGCACTCGGGCGCTCCTGGGGACCGTGATGGGCAGGCGTCGTCCTGGGATCGAGCCCGCGCATCTTTCGCGCTAGGTCCGCGGCCCCCCTGCCCCCAACCCGAGATAGGCGTTTCGCACCCGCGGGTTGCCGAGGAGCGCCGGCGCGGCGTCCTGGAGGACAATCCGGCCGGTCTCCAGCACATAGCCCCGGTCCGCGTGGCGGAGGGCCACGGCGACGTCCTGCTCGACGAGCAGCACGCTCGTCCCGGCGCCGCGGAGGCGGTCCACCGCCCCCATCAGCATCCGAACGGCGATGGGCGCGAGTCCCAGGGAGGGCTCGTCGATGAGGAGCAGCCGGGGGTGCGCCATCAGCGCCCGCGCCAGCGCCGCCATCTGCTGCTCGCCGCCGCTGAGCTGGCTCGCGGCCAGGGTGAGGCGGTCGCGGAGCGCGGGGAAGAGGTCGAGCACAGACGCGAAATCGCCGGCGATGCCGGCCTCGTCCTCCCGGGCATACGCGCCGAGGAGCAGGTTCTCGCGGACCGAGAGATCGGCGAACAACCGGCGCCCCTGGGGCACGTGGGCGACGCCGAGGCGGACGATCTGCTCGGGGGCGAGCCCCCCAATCTCCCGGCCGCCGAAGCGCACCCTCCCCCGCCAGGGCCGCCCCAGGCCCGAGATCGTGCGGAGGAGCGTGGATTTCCCCGCGCCGTTCGGCCCGATCAGCGCCACGGTCTCGCCCGGGCGGACGTCGAGCGAGACCTCCCAGAGGACCTGCACCGCGCCGTAGCCGGCGTCGAGGGCCTCCACCTGGAGGAGCGGCGCCTCCCGCGCGGACGCGCTCACGGCGGCGCGCTCCCGGGCCCCGCGTCCTGGTCGGCGCCGAGGTAGGCGCGAATCACCTCCGGGGCGGCGGTGACCTGGGCCGGCGCGCCTTCCGCGATCTTCCGGCCGTGGTGGAGGACCACGACGCGGTGGCTCAGGCCCATCACCGCGCGCAGCACGTGCTCGATCACCACGAGGGCGATCCCCCGGGCGTTGATCCGGCGCAGCATCTCCATCGCGGCGTCGACTTCGGTCGGGGTCAGCCCCGCCATGACCTCATCCAGGAGCATCAGCCGGGGCCGCAGCGCCAGCGCCTTCGCCAGTTCCAGCCGCCGCAGGTCGGGCGTCGTCAGCGCCCGCGCCGGGAGATCGCGCTTCGGCCCGAGCCCCACGATCTCGAGCACCGCATCGGCCTCCCGCAGGGCGGCGGCCACCCCGGGGGCGGGGTCGCCGCGGAAGAGCGCGGGCACCGCGACGTTCTGGCGGACGGTCATGGTGCGGAAGGGCTGCGCGATCTGAAACGTGCGCGCGAGCCCCAGCCGGGCGATCGCCGGAGGCTGCCGCCCGCGCAGCGGGTGCCCGTCGAACGTCACGGCGCCGTCCGTGGGGGCCTCCAGGCCGGTGATCAGGTTCACGAGGGTGGTCTTGCCGGCGCCGTTGGGCCCGATGAGCCCGACGATCTCGCCCGGCTCGACCGCCAGGTCGACGTGATCGACCGCGACGAGCCGCCCGAAGAGCTTCGTCAACCCGCGGCCCTCGAGCAGCGCCATCAGATCCGGCTCTCCCGCAGGTCGGCGCGGATGGCCTCGATCAGGCCGCCGCGCGCCCGGACGATTTCGGCCAGCCCCCGGGGGGCGAAGATGACGAGCAGGCACACCAGCGCCCCGAAGAAGACGTTGTGGAGGAAGACGGAGATGTTGGTGAGGAGCACGTCGAGGCTCTTGAGCACGACCGCGCCCGCAAGCGGCCCCAGCGCCGTTCCCGGGCCGCCGAAGAGGGTCATGACGATCGCCTGGATCGTGAAGTCCACGTTGAACACGGTGGGCGGGTCGACAAACGTGAACCAATAGGCGTAGATGCCCCCCGCGATCCCGAAGAAGAAGGCGCTGGCCGCGTAGGCCAGGATCTTGTACGGCAGCGGAGCGATGCCGAGGACCTGGGCGGCGTCCTGGTTCTCCCGGATCGCCGCGATCGCGTAGCCCGCCCGCGAGCGGGGGAGGACGTATCCCGCGGCCACGGCCAGGGTCAGCGCCGCGAGGGTCCAGTAGTAGAACGTCGTGAAATTCCTGGCGACCGGGAGGTTCATCCCGGACCCGCCGCCGGTGATCTCGAGGTTGGCCGCGAGCTGCTGGAGGACGATCATGAACCCGAGGCTGGCGATCGCGAAGTAATGCCCGCGCAGGCGGAGGAGCACCGATCCCATCGCGGCCGCGGCGGCGATCGACAGGAGTCCCCCGGCCGCGAGCGCCGGGGCGAACGCGAGGTGGGCGTGGAGCATCAGGATCCCCGTCGTATACGCGCCGATGCCGATGAAGGCGGCCGCGCCGAAGTCCGGATATCCGGTGTACCCGCCGATGAGGTTCCACCCCGAGGCGAGCAGCCCGAACATGAAGATCCCGGTGATGACCCGGACATAGTAGGTGCCGGCGAGGGCCGGGACGGCCAGCGCGGCGGCGAGCGCGGCCGCGGCGAGGATCGCGCCGGCGGCGCCGGGACGGTGCGGCCCCTGACCCCTCATCCGCGGAACCGGCGCGCCCGGCCGAACAGCCCGGCGGGACGCACGAGCAGGACGAGGATGAGCACGCTGAAGGCGACGATGTTGTCGAAGTTCGGCCCGAGCCACCAGGCCGCGTAGGTCTGGAGGAGGCCCAGGATCAGCCCGCCGGCGAGGGCCCCGGGCACGCTGCCGAGCCCGCCCAGCACGCAGACGACGAAGGCGATGAGCGTGTACCCGGCGCCCATCGCGGGGTAGATCGGGAAGCTGAGGCTGATCAGCCCCCCGGCGATGCCCGCGGTGGCCGCGGCGATGGCAAAGGTGAGGGCGTAGACGTGGGCGGTCGGGATCCCCATCAGGCGCGCCGCTTCCAGGTCGGAGGCGGTGGCCCGGATCGCGCCGCCGAGCCGCGAGCGGGTCATCAGCAGGTGCAGCAGCCCCGCCGCCAGAACGGCGATCCCCAGGCCGGCGATCCGGACGACCGGCAGGGCCAGCGGTCCGGCGGCGAGGCTCCACCCGGAGTACGAGGTGGTCACCGACCGGATATCCGCGGTCCACGCCGCCAGCGCCAGGTTGGTGATCAGCAGGTCCAGGCCAAACGTCAGCAGGAACGTGATCAGGAAGGACGCCCGGATGACCTGGTTGATCACGAACCGCTGCAGGGGATACCCGAGGGCGAAGAGGGCGGCCCCGGTGAGGGGCAGCGCGAGCAGGGGGTCGATGTGGTACAGGCTGAAGAGCCAGTACGTCACGTAGGCGCCCAGCATGACGAGCGCGCCGTGCGCGATGTTGACGACGTTCAGGGTGCCCCAGACCAGCGAGAACCCCACGGCGACGGTGGCGTAGGTCCCCCCGATGAGGAGCCCGTTGACCGCGTTCTGCAGCGCGATCTGCGCCGCGGCGCTCACGTGACCTTGGCTCTACTCCTCGCTTCGATTGGCACGCATGATCCGGGGGGAGCCCGCGGCAAGGCCTCGCCGGGCTGCCCGAACTCGGATGCTACTGCCGGGCGTTCCAGGGAGGCGTCGGGTAGACCGCCTTCGCCGAGGCGACCTCCGCCGGCCAGACCGTCACCACTGTGCCGTGCTGGATCTGCACGGCGACCATCGGTTTGTAGACGTCGAGCCCCGTGGCGTCGAACTTGATCCGTCCGTAAAACGTGACGACGTCGAGCGACGCCAGCGCGTCACGGACCTTCTGAGGATCGAGGCTGCCCGCCTTCTCGATCGCCAGCTGCAGCGTGAGCGCGCCGGCGCTGCTCTCGGCGTTGTGGTAGTCGGGAACCGCCCCGTACCGGATCTGGAAGAGCCTGGTCCAATCCTGGGCAGAGCCGAAGACCGGGCCGCTGTACTTGACGTCGGGCGTCCACTGGGACGAAGCGAACACCCCCTCCGCCGTCGGCCCCAGGGATTTCGCAAAATCCGGCGTCGTCGGCCCCACGGTGAATCCAAAGAACTTCGCGTTGACCGCGAGCGTCTGGGCCTGCTTCATGATCAGCAGGCTCTCCTGCAGATGGCCGGATCCGATCAAGACGTCGGGGTGGAGGGACTTGATGCTGGTGAGGGCGGCGCTGAGGTCGGGGGTATTGACCGGGTACTTTTGGAAGTAGAGGACCTTCAGGCCGTTGTGCTCCGCCCAATCCTTGGCCGCGTTCGCGACCTCGAGCGAGAAGAGGTCGTCCGCCGTCAAGATCGCCACGGTCTCCGGCCGGGGCCTGAGCGAGACGGCCGCCTTCAGCATGGCGCTCGCGTACTCGTCCGCGGGACTGAGGACGCCGAAGATGTACTTGTACCCCTGCCGGAAGATCCTCCGGGCGGCCCCGTTCGATTCCACCAGCGGGATCTTGTACCTCTCCGCGATCGCGGCGTCCGCGAAGGTGGCGGGGCTCCCGTACGGCCCCAACAGGAAGCGCACGTGATCCTGGCTGATGAGCTTATCCGTGAGCTCCGCGGAGATCTGGGGCTTGCTCTGGTCGTCGTAGTAGAGGATCTGGGCCCTGTAGGCGGTGCCGCCGACCTTGATGCCGCCGCGCGTGTTCACGGTCTCCACCCACAGGTCGTAGCCCTGCTTGGTCAGGGCGCCTTCCCGGGCGTCGGCGCCGGTGGCCGCCAGCGGGGCCCCGATTTTCAGGACCTCCTGTCCGCCCGCCGGGCCTCCCGCGCCCCAGGCGAGCGTTCCCAGGACAATCAGGGCCGTCAGCGCACCAGCCAAGCGACGATATCTGCCCACTGGACATCCCTCCTCATGAACCACGGATTCCGAGGCCCAGCCCCATCCTCTTCACTGCGCCGTCCGGCTCTCCCCGCTGCCGCTTAGAGCTTGTGCGTCCTGACCCACTCGATCTGCGCGGTGTGGTGGCGGGCGTGCCAGGCGTAATAGGCGAGGGCGCGCCACAGGGGCACGGCCTCCTGATGCTCCGGATGGTAGAACGACCGCTCAAGCGCGGCGGGCGCAAGCGACCGCAGCAGGAAGGCCCACCGGGCGTGCAGCGATTCCAGGAGCGCGATCGACGGGGCGACGGCCGCGCGCTGCGCGTCGGCGAGGAGCGACCACCGGCTCTCGTCGTAGGGCTTGATCGTCGGCCGCTCTTCTGTAAGCGCCAGCTTGAAGCGCACGTAGCTGTTCAGATGGCTGTCCGCCACATGGTGGACGATCTGGCGGATCGTCCAGTTCCGGTATGTGGTGTCGAGCTGCGGGTCCGAGAGGCCCGACACCGCCTCCCGCAGCCGCGCCGGCGCGCGCTCGATCTCGTCCATCCACGCCTGGCGCCGGCGGTCGTCGTACCCGTCTCCGGCGGCGAACGGCCCGGCTGGGTACGGCGGCGGCTCCGGCGAAGCCCCGGTTGTCATCTCACCCCCCAATGACTCGTTCTTCCTATAATATACCGATCTGGCCGGAAATGTGACTCACGTAAACGGGGGCTGATCCGGATGTCCCTGCGGATTGTGCCCGAGGCGAAGCGGAGTTGGTGGCAGCGCTAAGCGTTAGCCCGGACGCGGTGGCGGGCGAAGCCGAGACCGAGCAGGCCCGTCGCAAGCAGGACCAGGCTGGTTGGTTCCGGCACCGGGTTGGGCAGGCTGTGGTCGTGCGGAGACAGGTTGGCCTCGTCGAGCGTGATCGCATCGGCGCCGAAGACCCCACCGAGGAGATAATCTACTCCGTCGTTGGTCCCTGTGCCGATCAAGGTGCGCCCCCTGAAGTCCGGCAGCGCGAATGTCGTTGCTCCATTGCCGCCATATTGGGTTCCCAGGAGGGAAAACAGCGCCTGGTTCTGGTCGATCCGCAGCAGCTGTCCGTTCGCGAGTGCCCATCCGCTCGGTGCGAAACCGCCGGCGAACTGGACGATCTGGCCGAGTGTCGGGGTGGACGGATCGAAGCCGGCCCCGCTCCCATGGCCGGGAAAAATGCCGGTCACGGCGATCAGATAGGTCACGGCCAGCGAAGGCTGGTCGTTGTTCACCGGTAGACCCCCGCCGGTAATCCCCGTCACGCCGCCGCCTGGCAGGGTATGGTCGTGCGGCGGCAGTTGGGGAGCCGTGAGCGCCGTGGATTCCTCCCCGAATGTCAATCCCAGAGGATGCGCGCCATCAGCACCGACCGCCACCCGCCCCTGCAGGTCCGGCAGTGCGAATGTCGTTATTCCATTGCCGCCATAGGTGGTTCCGAGAATGGAGAACAGGGCCGGGTTCGAGGTGATCGGCAGCAGCTGGCCGTCCGCGGGCTCCCACCCATGAGGAGCAAAGTTGCCTGCGAAGGTCGCGATCTGACCGATGAATGCCGCACTCCCCGCGCCGCCGCCTTGTGACGGGAAGATACCCGCGGTGGCGATGAGGGGTTGGAGTGTCAGCGATGGTTGCTCGTTGCTGAAGGGCAGGCCTCCGCCGGTCGTCCCCGTGACCCCGCCCCCGGGCAGTGTGTGATCGTGCGGAGGAATCTGCGCCGTGGTGAGGCTGACCACAGGGGTTCCGGTCCCCAGGCCGAGGACTGACTCCGCACTGACTCCCGTTGTTGCGGTGCCTTGAAAGTTGGGCAGCGCGAAGGTGGTCTGTCCATTGCCGCCATACGTGGTGCCGAGAAGGCTAAAGAGCGCCGTGTTTTGACTTATGGATTGCAGCTGTCCTTGCGCGGCAAGACTGGTGCCCGGCGCGAAATTGCCCGCGAAATCATAGATAAATCCCAACGTGTCGCCTGAGGGGAAGCCGACGTCCCTGCTCGGGTAAACGCCGGAAAAGGGCGTGACCTCGGTCACGACAAGAGAAGGCTGCATGTTGTCGAAGGGTTGGCCGCCGCCGGTCAATCCTGTCACGGCCGCGAGGGCCGTCGTGGAGGCGGACGCGATCACCAGTGCCGTGACAGCAGGCAAAAGCGTTTTCATGACCTGTTCTCCCCACCCGAAGCTCCAATTATGAAGTATGGGAGAATTTCCCGCTCGGGGCGATCCTTCCGACGAACGATTCGAGCCTTATCAAACGATTCGCGCCCGCGTGAGGCCCCCGGCGCCCCTGTTGCCGCCGGTCCATCTAGCCGTACAGTTCACAGGGTCCGGATCACATCGATGACACGCCGGCCGGTTGGGGCAAACACACGATCGGTGCGGACTGCCCGCCGCGTCATGCGTATCTGCCGCCCTTACCACGCTCTCCCGACGCGCCCGGGCGGGTTGCGCGAACTGCGCGCCTGCCCCGAGTGCGGCGCGAGCCCGGCGAGCCCATGCAAGCACGGGATTCCGGCCGGCCGCAACAAACCCTTGCTTCGCCGCGAGGCGGCTCGCTATAATGCACTCGCACGATGCTCTCGACGCCGGCCCAGATACCGCAGCCTCAACCCACCAGATCAGACACCAGATTAAAAAATAGGAGGCGAAAATGAATCCAGTCGTCCATTTTGAACTGCCCGCGGAAGACAGGAAGCGCCTGTCCAATTTCTACACACGTGCATTCGGCTGGCAGACCAAACAGTTGGGCCCCGAAATGGGCGAGTACGTTGTGGTGACGACAACCGAATCCGACGAAAACGGTCCGAAGAAGCCCGGCATGATCAACGGAGGGTTTTTCAAGAAGACGAAATCGACACAGTACCCTTCGGTGGTTATTGCGGTAGATGATATTCGGGCGCATATGAAGAAGGTTGCAGAGGCGGGCGGAAAAGTGATTGGCGGTCAAAAGACTGGCGAACCGGACGAGATCCCCGGCGTGGGGTTATACGTGGCGTTTGTCGACCCGGAAGGCAACAGGATGAGTATGCTGCAGCCAGCTCCGAGAATGAGTGTCCGACCGGGCAGATGATTTCGGCCGGAGCCAAGAATAGCAAGGGATAGGTTTTGATGAAGGCGCCGTCCGCCGCAGGACCGGCGGCCGGCGCCCGACCTTCTGGGGCGGCGCGAGAGGAAAGGGGGACGGACGGTGAAGCGGGCGGTCAAGGTGACGGTGAACGGGAAGGCCTACGCGAACGAAGTCGAACCGCGGCTCCTGCTCGTGCATTACATCCGGGACGTGCTGGGGCTGACCGGCACCCATGTCGGCTGCGACACCAGCAACTGCGGGGCGTGTACGATCCTCCTGAACGGCAGGGCCGTCAAGTCCTGCACGCTGCTGGCGGTTCAGGCCGACGGCGTCTCGATCCAGACCGTCGAAGGCCTGGCGACGGACGGCAAGCTCCACCCGATCCAGGAAGGGTTTTGGGAGGAACACGGGCTGCAGTGCGGCTTCTGCACGCCCGGGATGATGCTGACCGCCGTCGACCTGCTCCAGCGCACGCCCGATCCCACGGAAGAGCAGATCCGGATGGGGATCGAAGGCAACCTGTGCCGGTGCACCGGCTACCAGCACATCGTGAACTCCATCCAGCACGCGGCCCGCAAGATGCGCGGCGCCCCCGGACGGGCCGCGCCGCGGTGAGGGGAGGGGGGAGCCCATGGCCGTCAGCAAGCTGTTCGGGGCGAAGATCAAGCGGCGTGAAGATCCCCGGTTGATCACGGGGCGGGCCACCTACACCGACGATCTGCAAATCTCCGGGCTCGCGTACGCGGAGATCGTCCGCAGCCCGCATGCCCACGCCAGGATCAAGCGCATCGACGTCGAGGCGGCGCGGCGGCAGCCGGGAGTGGTGGCCGTTTTCACCGGCAAAGACCTCCAGGGGGTCATCAACCCCATCCCGACCGCGTGGCTCATCCCCAACGCCGACCTCAAGACCCCGCCCCATCCGGCGCTGGCCGTGGACACCGTCCGCTATGTGGGCGATGGGGTCGCCGTCGTGGTCGCGGAGGACCGGTACACGGCGCGCGACGCCGCCGCACAGGTCCGGGTCGACTACGAGGCCCTGCCGGCGGTGGTCGATCAGCGGCAGGCGATGGCCGCGGGCGCTCCCCTGCTGCACGCCGACGTCCCCAACAACCTGGCCTTCAAGTGGGCCCTCGGCAACGGCGAGGCGACGGCCGCGGCGTTCAAGGAAGCCGCGCGCGACGGCGTCGTGATCGCGCAGCGCTTCATCAATCAGCGGCTGATCCCCAACGCGATGGAGACCCGATCGGTCGTCGCCCGGTACAACAGCGGCTCCGGCGACCTCACCGTCTGGTACACGACGCAGAACCCCCACATCGCCCGGTTCCTGATGTCCGTGGTGACGGGGCTGCCCGAGCACAAGATCCGGATCGTGGCGCCCGAGGTGGGCGGGGGATTCGGGAGCAAGATCCCGTTCTACGCCGACGAGGCCATCGTCGTGTTCTGCGCGCGGAAGACCGGGCGGCCGGTGAAGTGGACCGAGGACCGCCGGGAGAACTACCTGACCACGATCCACGGGCGCGACCACATCACGGATCTCGAGGTGGCGGCGCGCCGCGACGGCACGATCACGGCCCTGCGCGGGAAGACCTGGGCCAACCTCGGCGCCTACCTCTCTACCGCCGGGCCGGGGATCCCGACGATCCTCCACGGCCTGATGCTGACGGGCTGCTATACGATCCCCAACCTCGACTACGTGGTCTACGGCGTGTTCACCAACACCACCCCCGTCGATGCGTATCGTGGGGCGGGGCGGCCGGAGGCGACGTACCTCATCGAACGGATCGTCGACCTGGTGGCGGCGAAACTCAAATTGGATCCCGCCGACGTTCGCCGCAAGAACTTCATCCCGCCCGACAAGTTTCCGTACACGTCCGCCGAGGGGCTGGCCTACGACAGCGGGAACTACGGCCCGGCCCTCGACAAGGCGCTCGCCGCGGTGGACTACCGGCGCCTCCGTGAGGAGCAGAAGCGCGGCCCGCGCAACGGCAGGCATCTCGGCATCGGGCTCAGCACTTACGTGGAGATCTGCGGGCTGGGGCCGTCGTCCGTGGTCGGCTCGACCGGCTTCCAGGGCGGGCTGTGGGAGAGCGCCGTGGTGCGGCTGCACCCGACCGCCAAAGCGACCGTCTTCACCGGGACGTCGCCGCACGGGCAGGGCGAGGAGACCACGTTCGCCCAGGTCGTGGCCGACGAACTGGGGCTGCCCATCGACGATATCGAGGTCGTGCACGGCGACACGGCGGCCGTGCCGATGGGGTGGGGGACCTACGGCAGCCGCACGACCGTGGTCGGCGGCGCCGCGATCGTGCTGGCCGCCCGCCGGGTGCGGGAGAAGGCCACGAAGATCGCCGCCCACCTGCTCGAGGCCGCGGAGAAGGATATCGTGTTCGACCAGGGCCGGTTCTCCGTCCGCGGCAGCCCGGACAAGGCCAAGACCATCCAGGAGGTCACGCTGCAGGCGTACCTGGCGTGGAACCTCCCGCCGGGGATCGAGCCGGCGCTGGAGGCCTCCGCGTTCTACGATCCCACCAACTTCACGTTCCCCTTCGGCTCGCACGTCGCCGTCGTGGAGGTGGACGCGGAGACAGGACAGGTGGCGCTCAAGCGGTACGTCGCCGTCGACGACTGCGGCCGGGTCATCAACCCCCTGATCGTCGACGGTCAGGTGCACGGGGGGCTGGTGCAGGGCATCGCGCAGGCGCTCTACGAGGCCGCGGCCTACGGTCCCAACGGGCAGCTGATCACCGCCACCATGGCGGACTATGCCGTGCCCAAGGCGCATATGTTTCCCACCTTCGAGACCGGGCGGACGGAAACGCCGTCTCCCCACAATCCGCTCGGGGTCAAGGGGGTGGGCGAGACCGGCACGATCGCCAGCACGCCGGCCGTGGTCAACGCGGTGGTGGACGCCCTGCAGTCTTACGGCATCACGCACCTCGACATGCCGCTGACGCCGGAGCGAATCTGGAATGCCATTCACGAGCGCCGGGAGGTGAAGGCACGATGATTCCTGCAGCGTTTGAGTATTTTTCACCCCAGTCGGTCAAAGAAGCGATCGGCCTGCTGGAGAAGCATGGGGACGACGCCAAGATCCTCGCCGGCGGGCACAGCCTGCTGCCCATCATGAAGCTCAGGCTCGCGCAGCCCAAGGTCATCGTGGACATCGGCCGGATCAGCGGGCTGAGCGGGATCAAGGCGGACGGGCAGAAGGTCGCCATCGGCGCGCTCGCCACCCACGATGCGATCGAGCGCGACGCCGTGCTCAAAGAGAAATGCCCGCTGCTCGCCGAAACCGCGGCGGTCATCGGCGACATGCAGGTGCGGAACCGCGGAACGATCGGGGGCAGCGCGGCGCACGCCGACCCCGCCGCGGACTATCCCGCGGCGCTGCTCGCGCTGGGCGCGGAGATCGTGGCGACGGGTCCCAAGGGCACCCGGACGATCCCGGCGGGCGAGTTCTTCGTCGAGATGCTCACCACGGCGTTGAAGCCCACGGAGATCATTACCGAGCTGCGCGTCCCGGTGCTGGCCCGCGGCACCGGCGCCGCCTACCAGAAACATCCCCACCCGGCCAGCGGGTACGCCGTGGTGGGTGTCGCGGCGGTGGTGACCCTGAGCGGCGGGAAGTGCAAGAGCGCGGCCATCGGCGTCACCGGCGTGGCCGGGAAACCCTACCGGGCCACGGCGGTCGAGAAGGCGCTCACCGGGCAGTCGCTGGACGAAGCGACCGTGGCGAAGGCCGCCGCCCATGCGGCGGAGGGGGTCGACCCACAGGGGGACCTCTACGCGTCGGGGCAATTCCGCGCGCATCTCGCCTCGGTGTACACGAAGCGGGCGGTGCTGCTCGCGGCGTCGCGCGCCAAGTAACGCAGCGCCCAAGGAATCTCCGCGGAGGCCCGGGACAAGTGCCCGGGCCTTCGGCGTTGCCGGCGATCCTGACTGATCAGCAGGCTTGAGGCCGCGATGGTCTACGCTTGCTCGGGCGTGGGCATGTTCAGGTTCAGAGCGATGACAGACCACACTTCACACTTTCCGGCCTCCGGCACGATCGGCAGGGCCCTGCTGCTCGGGGTCGCGATCGCCCTCGCGACTCCCCGCGGCGATGTGGCCTTGGGTCAGAGCAGCCCCGGGAGCCCGGCGGGGACACCCTCGTTCATCGCGATCGACCTCCTCCCCCGCGGGTTTACCGATTCCGGAGCGTACGGCATCTTCGGCGGACAGCAGGTGGGGGACGGTTCCGGACAGGCCACCTGGGGCCACACGCACGCGCTCTTGTGGCGCGGCCACGCGGCCGGCGTGGTGGATCTCACCCCAAACTGGTTTGTGGATGCTCAAACGGTCGGCATCTCCGGCGGGCAGCAGGTGGGGTGGGGCTCCGGCCTGGCCACCTGGGGTCATGATCACGCCCTGTTGTGGAGCGGCAGCGCGGAGAGCGCTGTGGACCTGCACCCCGGCGCGTTTGCCAACAGCGCCGCCGTCGGCATCTCCGGCGGGCAGCAGGTGGGATGGGGTTCCGGTCCGCCCACCGGAGGACACCACCACGCACTACTATGGAAAGGGACCGCGGCGAGCGTGGTGGACCTCCACCCAAACGGCTTTGACTCGTCTGAGGCCCTTGGGATCTCCGGGGATCAGCAGGCGGGCTGGGGTTCCGGTCCGGCCACCGGAGGGAACCACCACGCACTATTGTGGAAAGGGACCGCGGCGAGCGTGGTGGACCTCCACCCCAGCGGATTCAACTCGTCTGAGGCCCTTGGGATCTCCGGCGATCGGCAGGTGGGGTGGGGTTCCGGCCAGGCCACCAAGAGTCAGATTCACGCGCTGGTGTGGGGCGGCAGCGCCGCGAATGTTGTGGACCTCCATCCGTCCGGCTTTGACTCCTCTCAGGCTCTCGGCATCTCCGGCGGCCGGCAGGTGGGGTGGGGCGCCGGCGCGGCCGCCGGAAACCATCACCACGCGCTGGTGTGGCGCGGCACCGCCGCCAGCGCAGTGGACTTACACGCATTTCTTCCCCCGGGCTTTGAGGAATCCAATGCGTACGGGATCGATCCGAGCGGGATCATCGTCGGCGATGCCCGGCCGCGTGGGTCGGATCGGCCGCATGCCTTCCTGTGGGCGCAATACGTGGACGTGAAACCCGCCCCCGTCCGCCCCGCTGCCAACGCCGCGGCGCCCGCAGTCCGCAGCGCTCCAAGAGCCCTGGGGATCTACACGAACGGCCCGGTAGAGCTCATCCTGACGGATCCTCAGGGACGCCGGACCGGCGACGATCCCGTTCACAGCACCTCGCTTCGGGAGATCCCGGCGTCGACGTACTCCAAGACCACCTTTCGAGATGAACAAAATCCTTCGGCTCCCGATCCGCCGCCCTTGAAGGCACTGGACGTGGCGAACCAAATGGCCGGTCAGTACACCCTCGAGGTCATCGGAACAGACAGCGGGGACTTCACCGTCTACGTCAAAGCCTCCGACGCCGGCGGAAACCGAGTCACCCAGTCGTACTCGGGAACGGCGTCTCCCGGGCGCTCTTTCCAGTTCACCTTCCAAGGCGAGGTCAACACCTTCTCCGCCTTCGCGATCACCCTGGGGATCAACCCGGCCTCCAGGGCGTTCGAGGTCAATGGGACGTTCAAGATGGGCTCGGGAGGGACTCTCTCACCCGAGGAGCAACCCGTGACGATTGCACTGGGCGCCTTCCTGGTGACCATCCCGGCCGGGTCTTTCACCCAGACCGGGCAGGGGATGTATGCGTTCGTGGGGACGATCAAGGGCGTCGCGCTCGAGGCGAACCTGGCGCCGACCGGCGACAACGGGTACTTCTTCAGCGTTACAGGGGCGAATGTCGGCGACCTCCCGAGCGACAATCCGATCAAGGTCGGGTTTGCCATCGGCAATAACGGCGGGAGCGCCGACGTGAACGCCGAGTTTGTCCCTTAGGCCCTATGCTATAATTGAGTTCGCTCGGAGGGGTGCGAGAGTGGCCGATCCGGCACGCCTGGAGAGCGTGTAGGCGGGCAACCGCCTCGTGGGTTCAAATCCCACCCCCTCCGCCACG
>Ga0209577_10002306_pt1 | contig 18465 bp, 14 predicted proteins | sample GraSoiAngelo_109_FD_185874 | JGI IMG/M metagenome (GOLD analysis project Ga0209577, IMG submission 185874) | Grasslands soil microbial communities from the Angelo Coastal Reserve, California, USA - 14_0903_12_20cm (SPAdes) (version 2) | ecosystem: Environmental > Terrestrial > Soil > Grasslands...
CTTGAATTTGAAGGCTCTTTTCCATGAGGAGCGCAGGGCTCTTCTGTTTCGCAAGGCCGATGACCAAAAACACAGTACATGCCACGAGGTACGTGATCGTCTCGGGCAATTCATTTCTGGAAAACGCACTCACGGAAAGTGCCTGTGGAGTAAAGAGAAAATCACCCACGAAGAGCCCCAAACCTATGGCGAGTAAGCTGGGTCTCCAGCCTAAGAACCACGCCGAAAAGGCCGAGGCTACCATGAGGGTGGTATACGCCATAAGCGTCGAAGGTTCTTCAGTCTGGAGAAAGGGGTGCACCATCGTCCGCACGACCAATGCGACGACAACGGCTAGAAGAGCAGCCACGTAGGGACGCCAGGCCTTGGCAAGTGTCTTCGGCCGATTTGGAACTCGGGGATACATCTACGATTCCGTAACCACTGACAGATACAAAATTCAGTCCGGGTTAGGGCGAAAACGTAGGAACTCCGGTACCCTAATAAAACGCCCAGGCCCCCCGCCTAGCAGTGCCAATTAGAGCAGGGGAGAACCGCCACGTATCCCCTTCCGGTGAAACAGATTGCCCTCGGTCACGTTCCTGCTAAAGCCGGTGGGCCGTACCTGGTTGGCCCGGCCGGCTAGCAGCACGCCTTGGTCACCAACTCAGCTTGAAGCCCAACTGAAACTCTCGGGGACCGCCGCTCCCCAGCGCGGGGTTGTTGTTGGAGACATCCGGAGTGGCCGCAGAGGCACCGAATGCCGTTGGCGTGGAGAAAGGACTGTTGCCTCCAGCGCCGTTGAATTGCGGGTTGCCGTAATGAGTGGTGTTTAGCAAATTGAAAATCTCGAAACGGAACTCGCCCGCGAGACGTTCGGTGAACGTCCAGTCCTTGATCACCGAGCCATCCCAGTTGCCGAAGCGGTTGCCGCGGAACATATCGCGGGTCATGTTGCCGATCGTGCCCAGAGCCGGCGGGATCATTATCGTGGCGCCCTGAACGAAGCAGCCCCAGCGATAAAGTGCCGCCGTTCCTGTCTTGTTGTTTGCGGCCTTATCCAAAGCGGATGCGGCGTTCACGCATGCCGCAGGAAGTGCCGGATTCGGAACGATAAATCCGCCGGCGTTTTTAACATTGCCCGGGAAAAACGGAACCGTCTGAGTACCGAGAGCGCTGAAATCGTCGATATTCCCGTAGAAGTTCCAACGGTCCTGGAACTCGCCGGTGCCGGACGGGTCACTCCCGCGGCTTCCACCCGAGGGAGGCACGCCCCACGGGAGCGCAGTCTGCATGGCCACAATAGATGTAAGCTTCCAGCCTTCCAGCATTTGGCCAAGGCCTTTTCTGCCGGGCAGGGCATATGTGACCGTGGCCGTGAAGCGCTGGCGAATGTCAAACTCGCTGTTGGAGTACTCTAACCGCTGGTTGAAGGGATTCCCGCTCGGCCCCCCGCGCTCGCCCGTAGATTGATCGAGTGCGTGAGACCAAGTGTAACCAAGCGTGTAGGCTAGGCCATGCATGTTCCGTTGCGTCAGCGCGACTTGCATGCCGTGATAGTCGGAGAAGAATGGGTTGGAGACGGTATAGACGTACGAGAGATATGGGAAGCTGCCGGCGTAGGGACGCGCGGCCTGGATCGCCGATGTTCCACTGACGCTCGGGCTGCAGTTCGTTCCCAAGGCTTTCTTGGTGCCGTTGAACGCCCCGAAACAACTGCCGAGTTGGCCGCTGCCTCCCACGCCGGGCGCGGTCCCGGTTGCTCCGGTCCACCCCGCACCGATTGGCGGGGTATTGGTGTATTCCACACCCAAGAGTTTATCGGCGCGATTCCCAACGTAGTCCAGTGACAAGGACAGGTTGTTCGTAATCGACCGCTGGATGCCGAGTGACCACTGCATCACGTAGGCGCTCCGAAGATTTTGATTGGTCGCTTGAACAGTGCAGAGCTTGTCCGTACCGCACTTCAGCTGACTCGTGTCACTCGATGCGGGATAGATGTTGCCGCCGTATAGAGCTGGACTCTGGTTCCAGTTCACCTGCGCGGGACTGAGCGAGAGTCCCGATGCCGCGATAGTCCCAGGCCCTGGTGCGCAATTTCCACTCGCCACAGTTGGCGTACAGATTTGGAATCCTGAGGGGTTCGTACCTAGGCCAGTAACAGGGTCATTTTGGTTCTGCTGAGAGAGGAACTCCCACCAAGTTGGTGTCACGTAGATGACTGTGCCGCCACCACGAACCACGGTCTTCCCATTACCTCCGATATCCCACGCGAGTCCCACGCGTGGAGCAAAGTTATTTCCATCGGCGTTCCACATCCGGCTTGCGTTGACTCCCAACTGCTCGAAGCCGACGGTGGGATCCCAATTCGCCAGTAGATCATTCGCCTCTTTGATTGGAGTCTGATATTCGTAGCGCAGCCCCAGGTTCACGATCAGCCTTTGTGTTAGGCGCCAGTCATCCTGAAAAAAGGCCGCGTAAGCCTGTCCCGTAACGTGACGCCGCGGGTCGCCCAAGAAAACCTGACCGTTGTTTGTGCCCAGGTTGCCCGCAAGGAAGGTTTGCAAGTTGTCGAATGTGACCTGTCCCCGGCCACGATTGAAGGTTCCGCCGTGACCGATGACAGACGCTCGCACCTCGACCCCAGTCTTGAAAGAATGCCGACCGCGTAGGAGCGAGACGTCATCGACGAATTCATAAATGTGATCCGGCCCATAAAACTTCGGGAAACTAGAGCAGCACCCGATCGAACCGGTGAAGCCCGTCAGGGTGATGTTTGTAAATCCGCAGTTTGGTGAATTATTAATTAGGTTGATGCCGTAATCTGGCGCGCCGCTCGCGCCCGGGCAGTCCGCGGTCAGGAAACGCTGGTAAAAGTTGTTGAAGCCAAACCGGAACGTGTTGACCAGTGCCGAACTCGGCGTGAAGTTCCACTGCATTCCGGCGAATTGGGTGTAAGCCTGGTCATCCGGGCGCCAGTAGGGCTGGCTGATCGTCTGATTGTTTACCACCAAACCGCGATGGCCACCGATGAAGTACTTCGCGCTCAACGTATTCTCATCGTTGAGCTGGAAATCGACCTTGGCCAATCCGTCATCCACCGAGTAATTCGTATCCAGGCTCGCCGAGATGTTGACGGAGGTAGCCGGACTTGTGGTGTCGCGCAAAAACGACGTCGGGTCCAGATCAAAAATGGAGTAACCGCTGGTCCGGGCACAGTTCGCATCCAGCCCGGAAACCGTCAGGCTCGTGGCGCTCAGTGCGGTACCAACTGCTTTGTCCGCCAGGCATGCATCCACAAGACTGTTTGTTGCGCCGGCTCCTGGGGTCAGCGTCGGGAACGTGAAGGCATTGGGGTTTCCGACGTTATAGCGCTGACCCTCGTAAGCCAAGAAGAAAAACATCTTGTCTTTTTTGACAGGTCCGCCGAATGTAGCACCGAATTCCTCTAGTCCGATCCGCTGCTTTTGAGTAGATCCATCCAGGTTGGTCCCCGTCAGGAACGGGTTGCGCGCGTCCAGCTTGTCCGAGCGGCCGAAAGCGTTGGCGGTGCCATGCCATGCATTCGTGCCCGACTTCAGCGCGATATTGGTAATGGCTCCGGGTTTCCAGCCAAATTCCGCCTTCGGGTTTTGCTGCACATTGAATTCTTGAATGGTGTCAATAGGCAGGAGCGACGCGGCATCACCCGCCAAGCTCACGGAATTGATTGTGCTTTGACCACCGAGCGGTTCCATGCCGGTGATCCCGTCCAGGATGTATACATTGTGCTCGGGACGCAGACCGTTCGTGCTTTGTGTCCAGGCGCCGCCACCGATATAGGTGGTAACGCCGGGGCGAAGGTCAAGCAGCTTCATGAAGTTGCGGCCGTTGAGCGGCAGGTCGGCGATCGTGCCGGGCTGCAGGGTGCCCCCTAAAACTGCATTCGTGGTTTCTACCAACGCGAGGGCTTCGGTTACGGTGATCTTTTCGGTTTGCTCGCCGGGCTGAAGTTCTAGATCGACGCGGGCCTCCTTGCCCACCTCCAGCACGATATTTTGGCGTTCAATGGACTTGAACCCCTTGTATTCGGCTCTAACCGTATAGGCGCCGGGAATGAGGCTCGGGGCGTTATAGGAACCCGACTCGTCTGTAATCAGAGTTCGTGTCGTGCCTCTTTCCGTATCTGTGATGGTGACTGTTGCTCCACTGATCGCACCACCGGTCTGATCAGTAATGCTTCCCAAAATTCGTCCCGTATTGGCTTGCGAAAGCACCTGAACACTTGCGAATAGCAGCACAAAAACGAGCAACACAAACTGCAAAACACATCTGAACCTTGCATTCTTCATGGGAAACCTCCAAAACTAAGAAGCATCAAGGATTGCTCGAACGAACCGTTCTCTACTTCAGCGCTCTGCATGCGATCCAGCATTTCGTTATCGAGCACAGCAACTGGACCGATCGCTGTAATCAGCGGCGAGAAAAAACACGCACGAGCGTCAGATTCGAATAACTGAAACCGCTGACTCTTTGCGATGCGAAAGCCCCGTCGGCATGACCGGGAGGGTCCGTCCTATGTTCGGAGGATCGAGTACAACTGGAGTAGACCGCGTGAACTGCGGAAAAGACTAGCTTGGTGCGCAACGTCTGAAGAGCTCTGGTAGAGGGTTGCGGGCGATGCAGGCGCAGCCGTCGCCGTGACTTGAGCAGCTACGATATCGACGATCTCACCCACAATGTATGACGACGGCATGAAATCGTTTGAGGTATTGTCCATCAGTCTTGCCAGCTCTGGAAGCTCGCTGCACGCCACTGAGGACAGAAGGACTGCCATGACAAAAAGCTTAGCGACGTTACTCTCGAAGTGGAACTTCATCGAGGTAAATTGCGGCCCTACACTCCCAAAATGCTGACGGAACTTTTATCATTTTGAGCATGGAGCGTCAATATTTTTGTCGGCTTTTCACGATGACCCTTTGTGGGCCCTGTCATGAATCCTCTCTCTGAGTTCGATCATAGACACTGGCCGCTGCCCCGACGTCCCTGGATCATGGTGCAGCTATGCCGCGATCTCCTTTTCGTCAAGCGGCTTGGCTAATTCGGGCGCCCAGACGACCTGCTCCGTTTTCGTCTGCGACTATAGCTAAATTTCAGTCCCCAAATACCCTCCGGTTGGGATAGACCTCTTCACCCGGTGATTCTAGGCTCGCTCCTAAAACATCTGATTGCTGCCATTGGAGGCTCTTGTTCGAGTTCGGGCTCAACGCGGCTCGCTTCAAATGCGGCAGAGTCCGCGAAATGAGACACCAACAGAAAGGTTCGAGATTAGGGAGGACAACACGAACTGTGGATTTCGTTCCTACTTCCTACTCGTCTTTGCACTAGCGGCATTCGCGTTGACGGCTTCTGCCCAAAGATTGGATGGAACGTTACGCGGGACGGTAGAGGACCCTTCGGGAGCAGTGATCCCGGAAGCCACCGTAACAGCCACCAACCAGGTGACCGGCTCGATGCAATCCACCCGAACAACAAGCGTCGGGACCTATGTTTTTCCCAACCTGCTCACTGGGATATATACGGTCCAAGTGGCGGATTTGGCCGTCGTCTCTATGACGGTGGTCCTCCCAATATTCGGCCCTTCGGGAGATGGTCACATCGGTAGGGCGTTGTGGATTCTCGGTAAGGCGCTAATCCTCCTTATCCCCTCTGGTCTTCTTTGCGATCAACGTGATCCCGCGCCTTCTCCGACGAGCGAAAGAAACCAACAACCAAGAACTATTCCTCCTGGTCGCAATCGCAATTTGTCTTGGGACCGCTGCACTGGCGCAAGCTGCTGGATTCTCAGTTGCTCTTGGCGCCTTTCTGGCGGGACGATCCATCAGTGGCTCGGAGGATCTACACCACGCAAACGCTCAGCTTGTCCCGCTTCGCGATGCCTTCATGCAAGTCACCTGGTCGGCTGGAATGGTAACCGAGAATGTTTTCAGTGCGACGCTTGCGGCCTCATTGACTTCGATATTCTTGAACGGTTTCGTCCTACGCGGCACGCTGGGATGGCTGGGACGAAAGTTTCCGGTCGCAGACGTCGTAGCCGCGTGAAAGGTTGAGTCGTTGCACGAGCGCCGGGGTTTCTCCCGCAACGGAAGGCAAGCAGATGAGCGACAATAAACCTAACTCGCCGGTAGCATCCTCAGTCCAAAGCCGGCGGCGATTGGGCTCTCGCGCGGCATTGATTGTCGGCTTCGGGGCATTGCTAATTTTGATGGCGATCATAGGCGTCGATTCGCTGCGCACTCTCAGAGCTTTCGAGACCAGTAATATTCACATTCGGCACGCTTTTCTCTATCGTGAACGCACTCTCGAACAGGTTCGAGCTTCTCTGTACGAGACGGGTAACATTATTCGCGACTACATCCTGATCGAATCAGACCCGCACGCACATGAAATGCTGCAGACTGAGTTTCAATCCGTTCGTAATGAGACCACGGCAGCGTTGAAGGCCTGTATTGAGTCTCTGCCTGCAGGCAAGAGAGGTCCATTTCAGCATCTCGCTGTTGAGCTCGAAAACGACTGGTCGACCCTTGGACCGATTTTCGCATTAGGTGCAAAGGAGAGGGGGGGACAGGGGAATTCCGTACTAAATCGCGACGTCCTGTCGCAGCAGACGGCGATCCTGGCGATCACAAAAGAAGTAAGCGCGGTGAATGACGACGAGCTGAAGGAAGCCGACCAAAGGATGGCGGAAATGTTTGTGCTCTTTCGGAACCGCTTGCTGATGGTCGGGGCGATTGCCTCGACTCTTGGATTGATTCTGGCTGCGACCACTATTCTCTACGTTGGGCGCCTCGAGAGGAGTGTCGAGGAGAAATACGACGAAAGTCTGCAAGCGCAGCGCGACTTAAAACAACTGTCAAAGCGTCTCGTCGACGCCGAGGAGCGGGAACGGCGCGCCGTTTCCCGGGAACTGCACGATGAAGTTGGCCAATCTTTGAGCGCCCTGCTTTTGAATGTTGAAAACTTGACAGAGATGTCCGTTGAAGAAGGTTCGTTTCGCCAGCGCCTTCAAAACATTAAGATGCTTGCTGAAAACTGCGTCAACGAGGTGCGCAATATGGCCCTGCTGCTTCGCCCGTCGATGTTAGATGATCTGGGCCTGATCCCGGCGCTTGAGTGGCAGGGGCGCGAAGTATCCAAGCGCACGGGTATGCTTGTTGATACGGTGGAAGAGAATGTTTCAGATAACCTGCCAGAAGAGCATAAGACGTGCGTTTACAGAATCGTTCAAGAGGCTTTGAATAATTGCTCGAAACACGCACACGCGAAAAACGTTCGGGTTGTTGTGCGCCAGGAGCCGAATCACCTCCGAGTCAGTATCGAGGATAACGGGAAGGGCTTTGAGCCAAGCCGTGTGCGTGGTTTAGGATTGGTAGGTATGAAAGAACGAGTGAGCCAGCTAGGCGGTGTGTTGGAGGTGGATTCAGATCCGGTGCGAGGCACGCGTCTTCGCGTCGATCTGCCACTCCTAAGCTCATCCGTCGATGTGGAGAATTGAAGTGATGAAACGGCTGCGGATATTGTTGGCTGACGACCACGTCGTCATGCGTACGGGGTTGCGCGCTTTGCTTGAGCGCCAACCTAATCTGGAAGTTGTAGGCGAAAGTGAAAATGGACGAGAAACTATTGCGCTCGTCGCCTCGCTCAGACCGGATCTAGTGGTGATGGACGTCGGCATGCCCGTTCTGAACGGCATCGATGCTACCAGAACGATTGTTTCCGAGAATCCCACCACTGCAGTGATCATCCTCAGTATGTATGCCGACGAATCGTATGTAATGCGCGCCTTGAAGGCCGGCGCCCGAGGCTATTTGCTTAAGGACTCGGCTCCAGCCGATTTGATTAGCGCCATCCAAGCGGTCTCACAAAATAAGTCGTTCTTTAGCCCGAAGGTGAGCCGCATCCTGGCGGAGGACTACGTCCGCGTTCTGAGACAAAAGGGCGCCGTAGATAGTTATGACTTGCTGACGAGTCGTGAGCAGGAAATCCTGCAACTTCTGGCCGAGGGGAAGGTTAATAAGGAGGTAGCGACGGCTCTGAATATTAGCCCCTACACAGTCGAGACGCACCGAAAGCATATTCTAGAGAAACTGAATCTGCACAATCCCGCCGAGCTGATCCTGTACGCAGTGCGCAAAGGAATCATTTCTTGATAGAGTAAGGATAAGGAATCATACTTCCTCTGCTTCTCCTTCCGCAGGTCTACCCATCCTTCTGTACATTAAATACCTCCCGGAAGGGATACACCCTCTTTCCCCGTCAACCTATTCTGTCTCATGAAACTTCCCGTGGCCGCCTGATCAAGGCAGCGTAGGGAGGTCCATATATCTTCTTGAATAGGAGATGAGTCCATGACAACTCAGTTGGCGACGGCAATGCAGCGTGTTAAGGGAACTGAACTCGTGAGGCATAGCAGTGAAGAGATCTTCAATCAATTTTCACAGTTGTATGACCTCATAGCTCGAAGGGCGTTTGAGATTTTGGAAAGCCGTGGGGGCTTGCCCGGACACGACATGGAAGACTGGCTTCGCGCTGAATCGGAATTGCTACACCCGGTTCCCCTTAACCTGGCTGAGTCGAATGATGAATATATCGTCCAGGCAGAAATTCCTGGCTTCTGCAACGAGGATATCGAGATCAGTGTGGAACCGCGCCATCTTGTGATTTCCGGTCAAGCGCGGCACGAGGGAACAAGAGGAAAATGGGCAATTAATCCGCTCCGAGTGGCGCGCTAGCCGAATCCTTCGGGCACTCGATCTGCCATCAGATGTCGACACCTCTGAAGTTAGAACAACCTTGAAGGACGGGATTCTTACTGTTGATCTTCGGAAGGCACAGGATCCAGATTGAGTGCGGTTCGAACTCGAGGCGCGTGAATCGGAGGCAGAAGGCAAGGCTCCGGCCAGCTTAAGATAAGTGACGAGAACGACTGCAACAGATTACGAAGAAGCGTCGAACTCGCATGAACGATAAGGTGCCTATCATGAAAAGCCCTATTATCCTGTGTCTTGTTGCTGTTCTTCAGTTGTCGAACCTATTCGCCGCCCAGTCCCCTCGCTCGATGGTCAACGTGAGTTATGACAAGTTCGAGGACTTAAGCGAGGTTTCTACGAATTCATCAAAAGTAAACAATGCAATCGGACGCAAACAAAAACGACAGAATCTTCGCTTGCAAGTTCTTTACGTGTGCACTGGAGACACAAGCCACTGCCGCCCAGATGAGGTTCAATTAATGTTTGCCTCTTATTCAGTTGCCGACCATACACGTTCGCATCATCTGATCCTCGTTGCTGATGGGAAAAGAATACGCGCCCAATCGAAGTGGACCGCTGAATACGGGGGAACGAGAATGCCTCTTGAGCACATTACTGCTTCCATTAAGGTAGAAGACTTTTTGAACCTAGCTGGCGCGGATAAAGTTGAAGGCAAGCTTGGTGAAACAACCTTCACACTGAGCGACGATAGTCTCGCAGCGATTCGAGCACTCGCAGGCGAGATGGCTCCCGGCAAACAAACAAAGGAGCTGGGTTATTTCCGGGAGAGACTGGTGGACGCTTCAGATAAAAATCAAGACTAGAGGAATCGAAATGCGAGAATATCGATGATCCCTGGTGCTACAGCGGCGGCGCTTGCGTGGGCGCTTTTTTGGATGCTTTTGGTGGCTGATTTAGAATGACCCCGGACATGTTGCGCACTCTCTTGCCGGACCGAGAGATCCCGCGAAGAGGCTACGGATCTTGGTGGCTGACGACCAAATTGTTGTGCGCACCTGGTTGCGCGCTTGCTTGATCGTCAACCTACCCTGTAAGTTCGTCGGCGAAAGTGGAAACGGGCCTGAGAGTGTAAAACTCATCGGAACATACTCCAGAAACTGACCTGCACACATCCCGCCGGAGCCCGTTCTCTACGTACAGCAAAGATAGCTAAATTGCGGCCTCTAAATACCCTGCGGACGGGATAGACCGCAACCGTTCTCGGCGTCAATCTGGGCATGCCCTGCGACATTCTGACAAGCCGTGTCCAGCTTCAGCTGTTCTTTTCCTTATGATCGGATTCGACGCGACGGTACTCGCAGTGCAACCTTCACGGCCGGTAGACCGAAGGGATGCAAAGCAAATGATTCAGCTCGACAAAACGACTGCGCCACATGACGCCGGGGAAACCGGAGAGGATACCGGGGAGCACCACGAATTTGGATTTCCGCTCCCTCAAGGAAGGAAGGCGCTGATCTGGGAAATCCCTAACGGATTGGTGGTGAGCTCAGATGATGAAGTTCGTCAAAACCTGACTGAAATCGCTGGCCAATGTGGTTTTGCAGCCATTTTTGCCTCTACTGTGGCCGAGACTGGAGCGCGCCTGTTGAGGTATAGGGTTTTCATTGTGGTCTGCCAGGACTGTCTGGCCGACGGCGAATATGATGCGGTCGTGAAAATAGCACATCAATTTGCTCCGGGAACGCCCGTAATTGTTGTCTCACGGACCGGCGACTGGCCTGAATATCTCGCAGCCACCCAGGCTGGAGTATTTGACTATCTGGCTTACCCGCCTATTCCGGGGGAACTTGAGCGGATCATACAAAACGCTCTTCCGAAGTGCGACCGGTGGCACCGATTCGAGAGAACTCAAATCTCTCATCACCCTGGTCAAAAGGGAGAAGAGCCATGGACATCGAACCAATAATGGTTCTGCTTGTTGGCGAGAGCGTAAGGCGTTCCCCGCAATTGGTGCAATGGCTGGAGCGCCGAGGTTGCAATTGCCGATTCGCGCCGTCCTATCGGGACGCCTGCAATGTGATCTCGGGGACACAGTTTGACCTCGTGCTTAGCCAGTACCAGCTGCCGGACCGCACAGCCTTTCCGCTATTGGAATGGCTTGCAGGATCTCCTGCGACATTGCTTTTCTCTGCGCGCGTGGAGAACGGTTTCTTATGGCTAAAAATGCTCGAGCGAGGCAAGCGATGTGTCGGTGTCCCAGCACTGAGATCAAGTGCTTTGATTGCAGCACTCGACCAGGTGCTAACTAGTACGCCAAGCGCCAGCGAGTCGGGTGCGATTTTACGACCGAATGTACCACTCGCGCTTTCTCGGAACTACGCCGGCAGCTGACCGCACCATTAGGAAGGCAAAATGTTGCTCCGTCGCCGAACTTTTGGTTTCCGTTGACTCTGATCTAATCGACTTGCACGGCTGAAGAATTCCAGTCTTAGGCTGTAGCGCTTCGTGTTTGTTCAGTTTCCCTTGCTAGTGTCGACGTTGCGCGAGATGAGCTGTTTCGGTTTGTGATCGTGAAGTAAAACGTAGACCCGCTTCCCGGTGCCGACTCAACCCAGATTCGGCCGCCGTGCAGCTCTGCAATTTTCTTGCAAGTAGCCAATCCAATTCCCCAACCCTTTGCCGTATGGCTGCCTTGTCCACGCTGGAACAGGTTGAAAATCCTGTCGGCATCCGCAGGGTCAATTCCTACCCCATTGTCCCGCATGGAGAACTTCCAGCCCTCTTGTTCTGAAGCAACGGAAAGGTAGATTTTCGGATGGAGTTCGCTGCGGTATTTGATGGCATTAGCGATGAGGTTCTGAAATAACACGGCCAATTGCACCGGATCACCTGTGACCGTCGGCAGCGGATCGTGAGTTACCTCAGCGCCGTTAGCGATTAGGTCTGCCTTCAGGCCATCCAAAACATTTGCGAGAATAGCCTCGCATTCGCACTCCACGACTCCTAGACGGTCTGTGCTGAACCGACTGTATTCGAGCAGACTCTCAACGACGGAATTCATTCGCTGGACTTCCGATTGGATCAATGAAAGCCATTCCGTGCACTCACGGTCAATCTTTCCCACCAGGCGTTTGGCCAGCAGGCTTGCAAACATTGCAGTCGTAGCCAAAGGGCCCCGAATATCGTGAGACGCGACCGAGGCGAAAGCATCCAGTTCTTGATTCGATCGACTCAGCTCTCTATTTGTTTCTGCCAACAACTGCGCCTGGCGCGCCAGGGCATTTAGAGCGCGCATTCGTTGCCAGACAAGCACAAACGAGAACCAGAGTACCGAGGTCACCATGATTCGTTCGAATATTGACACCCAAGCGGCTGCTCCTGGCGGTTCAAGAAAATAAGCGGCCCACGTAAGGGCAGTACACAGCCCCATCATTCCTAGAATGAACCAACGACGCCTGGTTTGTAATGCCAGCAGAGGGATTACGCAGTAGCCGATTACTGGTGTAGCGCCACGCGGCGTCAGCACATCCGCTACGAAGAGCGCGACCACGGCTGCAAGATACACGGCAAAAATGAGCGGATTCATATATGTCTTAGGTTCATTGCCAGATGGTGGGATGGCGCCTGCCGGCTGCATCTCTTGAGGCCTCGACTGCAGCAAAATGGGGGATTAAGAAGGGCTTCGTATGTACGCGAACCGAATCTACCAAAATGATTTCCAGGGTGCAACGGCAGAGGCGTGATTGGCGTGATTGGGCCCCTTTGGTTATTGGGCGGGAAGCTTTTGCCGTTGCACCGGACGGCGCTCTGTTCGGAGACGGCAAGTTTCTCTGCGCTTAGTCATCAGCATTCTCCTGCATGCGGGTGCCGTGCCACCGGACTACGGTCGAAACGCGTTCGACAGCGCTGCACGCTGGAGTCCATGCTTGCGAAAAGGAAGCTATCAGCGCCGGTTGAATTCGGTCCTTAGAGACTTTGAACGCCAGATAGCCGCGCACTATCAATCTGTTCAGAACTGTCGATTGGTGTCCTCCGTCCTCTCCACCGAGCAATCGCTAAATTGGGGCCTTGAAATACCCTGCCGTTTGGATAGGCGACCGTTGCCTTACTTTCTATGCTCGCGGTTGGAACGACACTGACGCGCGGACTGGTTGGCAATCGTAAGGCAGTCATCAGCCGGTCTGTGCGTCGGAGAAAAACCGAGGAGGGATTGAAAATGCAACTTAAGTTGAAAAGAATGATGGCGGCTTTTGCGGTAGTTGCGGTTCTTGCGACCGGATCGGTGTTTGCTTCTCCCCCATCCGCAACACCTGAATCGGCGGCTTATTTGTCACAGCGGGCGTCAACACTCCTAGCGGACATCCAGAAGGAAACGGGGGAGCTAAGCGCGAATGCAGAGACCCTCGGGACCTTTGCATGGAACCCGCAATATAGCTGGCAAAGCCATGCTTTCTACCTGGAGAGAGTCAAAGGCCACATCAACGCGGTGGGACAACGGATTGCCGAGCTCCAACAGATACGTGACTCCGTTCTTCCTTGGCAGCAGCAAGCAATTAGCGAGGTAACTTCTCACGCAGCACAGGTAGCGGCTAGCACTCAGGCGGCCATCGTTCACCTACGTGAGAGTCAATACCGAGAGCATCTGACGACCATCGCGGACCGCTCTGGTGACATGAAGCAGACGGTGGACAAGTTCCTCAACTACGAAAAGGCGCAACAGAACTACGAAGAAGCCCAACAGAGTATCTACAGTTGGAAAACGAGCTAGAGCTTGGCGGGTGACTGACGCTGAGGCCCTTTTTGATCGGGTCAATGGGGGAACCGGACGTTCCGAACTGTCGTGGTTCCCCCACCAGTCAGCCGACCGAAACTAGGAGATTGTCATGAACGCCCGAAAGATAATCCGCGCTACAGCAATAATTGGTGCCGCTCTGGCAGCCTTGACGATCGAAACGCGCGCTCTTCCTTCTAGTGCGGAGCCGTCGGCTCAAACCGAACGCAAAACACAGGACGCAACAATATCAGTGGAAACTGCACTGGTGAATCTCGACGTGCTCGTGACGGATCAGGACGGGCTCGTTCTTGCTGGCTTGAAAAGCGAAAACTTCCGCGTCCTAGACGACGGGAAGGAGCGGAGGATCACACATTTCGAGCCCACTAGCGCGCCGATTACCGTCGCCATGCTGATGGAATACAGCGGAAGTGCCTACAACTATTTCGCCTACAAAGCTGCTTCCTGGGGATCGAAGTTTCTCAATCACCTCGACCCACTGGACTGGGTGGCGCTGGTCACCTACGACATCAAACCCACCGTGAAGTTGGACTTCACCCGGAATAAAGCCGAAATGCAGCAGACCCTCGGTACCCTGTCCTACCCGCAATTTCGCGAGGCCAATATGTACGACGCCATCACGGATACGCTTGATCGCCTGGATCGTGTGAAAGGAAAGAAGGCAATCCTGCTGATTTCGACAGGCGCCAATAGCTTCAGCGCCGCCACATTGGACGATACGCTCAAGAGGATCAAACAGAGCGACGTAACAATTTTTTCCGTCGGCTTGGCGGAAAGCGAATATCAGAGGGTTGAACCGCGGATGTCCGGCGGTCAATCTATCAGCTATCTTCAGGCAAAGAATCAGCTCCAGACTTTCGCGAAGTTGTCGGGCGGAACTGCCTGGTTTCCACGGTTCGAAGGAGAGATGCCGGACATCTTCAAAAGCGTCGCCGCCTTCCTTCGGAGCCAATACAGCATTGCCTTCTCGCCCGAGAATCTGGTGCAGGATGGAAAATATCACAAACTGATGGTCGAGATTGTTCAACCTGACGGAAGCCCCCTGATCGTTACCAATCCCAAAGGGAAGCGTCAAAAGCCGATCGTCTACGCGCGCGAGGGATACACGGCGCCCGGCGGGCATCTGCACGACTGAGTGAGAAAAAACAATTGAGGCTTGGGAGGAATTTGGCCTGGCACTCACAAATCGAGTTCAGAAAGGACCTAACATGAAAGTTTTGCTGAGAAAGTTTGTAGCTCTATTTCTTTGCCTAACGATTCTCTTGCCGACGACCGGAGGAAGTGCCACGCGACCGCAGCCGACATCTTCTCCATCGGCGATGCCGCTATCGTTGCGGGAATATCTGCACAAGTCCTATCTGGAACTCTTTGAGTTGGCCCCCAAGCTCGAGTTCAGCGCAGTTGACATTGAAGCCCAACGGAATGCACTGAAGAGCGGAAAGAATATTTGTGTGGACCGGTTCGAAAATCACGCGAAGCAGTACGCCAAGCAGATCGATGCAGCGCGTAACGACCTAAAGAAAGCCACGGGGACCTTAACCGAAGCTGAACGCAAACAGGCGCATTGCAACATTCAGAATGTGGATCTGCTGAAGAGCGAAGCCGCCGTTCTCGCCGGGCAGGCCATTCCGACGGCGTATGACAACTTGAACGCGAAGCTCGACGTGATTCAGCAGTGGCCTGCTCAGTACAAACAGATCCAACAAGAGATCGCGAGTGGGTCATATCACACCCGGCGCTGGGGCGATGTGAAGGATATTGGATTCCGGCAGATCGAGCCGAACCAGCAGGACGACATCAAGCGTGGCGCGCAGGCGATGGAAGAGATGAAGCGGCTTGGGCTCATGCCCCCCGCTGTCGAAGATAAAGCAATTCAGGAATACGTACGATCTGTCGCCGAACGCATAGCAAAGCATTCCGATCTCAAGGTCCCGCTTCACGTCGAGGTACTGCAGTCCCGGGAAATCAATGCCTTTGCACTGCCCGGTGGGTACGTTTTTATCGAGCGTGGTCTACTCGAAGCAGCAGATGATGAATCCGAACTTGCGGGTGTGCTTGCGCACGAAATCGCGCACGACACGGCACGGCACAGCAACAAGATGATGAAGCGCGCTACCATCACGAGTCTCTTTCACCAGGCGGCACAGATCGCCGCCATGGTCCTAACTGGCGGTGCGGCTAGCATCGGTATGTATTATGCCCTTCAGTATGGATTTTACGGTCTGGGGTTAGTGCTCGATCTTAAACTGCTGGGGGTCAGCCGCGATTACGAACTCGAAGCCGATCAGCTCGGAGTCCAATACGCTTGGAATGCCGGCTACGATCCGGGTGGTTTCGTCCGTTTCTTCGACAAAATGGCGACAAAGAAGGGCTACGTCAATGGCGTTAGTTGGTTCCGAACACATCCGCCGTTCTATCAGAGGATGGTTCAGTCGGAACGCGAGATTATGTTCTTGCAGCCGAGGCCTCAAGCGATCACACAAACGTCGGCCTTCGAACAAATGAAAAAAGACCTTGCACCGGTCGTGGCCAAGGCGGAAAAGGAAGAAATCGGCAAACCGAGCCTTCTCATTACCCATGAAGAGGGATGCGAGCCGCCGAAGATGCTCGAGTACAGGCCGGACCAGCCGATCGAGGAGCTGTGCTCGTCTCTTCCTCTGATCACACGGAGCGGAAAAGCACAGAAGTAATTGCCGGAACTTCAAAAATGGCGTTCATGCGTTACGGCCTCTGACGAATCGCATTCCCACCGGCACTACGAACCGCAGTGAGCGAGCGGGTAGACCGTAATTACCGCGGGCTGATGTTAGCCAATATGGCCGTCGAGCTTGTCCTACTCGCGTGGATTGCCCTTCACACTCACGATTATAGAACTGCAATACAACCACCCGTTTTGAACAGAAGTTTCAATGGTTAAGGCTTCTACACCATCACCACAGGAACTGCTTTCCGACCCTAACAAACGATCATGGAAGAATCTATCAAAGGGTAGTGCTCGCCCGACGATTGGAACTCACTCTCAATCCGAGCGCTAGTCAACATCGCTGCCCACGGGAGTCTCAAAACTGGAGCATTGCTGGTTTTTTGCTTCGCCGCGGGCCTATGAACATAATGAGGTGGAATCACAGTTAGAGCGAGATGATGCTGCGCATTTTTCGTACATCATGTAACTAAATTTGGGCCTGTGAATACTCTCCCGTTGGGATAGCCACGCTTCACGTTGGCTTCTATGCTCGCAAATGGAAGCTGAATCGATATTGATGCGCAGGCCGTTACGCTCTGGAGTTGGAGGCCCTTCATGCAAGGGATCGGAAGCGCATGTCTATGCGGCTCTCTGCTTTGGTTCCAGGGCTTGCGGAGCCGCTTTACCCACCAATCCTGCTGATTCTGGAAGCAGCTCGGAACGTGAATGGCTTACGGAGTAGCACCTGGTTTCACAGAGGTCAAAACATGGGAGAAAGAACACAACAGAGCGTACACAACGCTGAAACACCGAGCGCCCCGCCCAAAGTGCTGATTTTCGATGAAGACGTAGAAGACTTATTTCGGCACGCCGAGCCCTTCGAGACTCTTGGGTTCGAGGTTTACAAATGTATGTCAATTGAAACAGCGATGCGCTGCGTTGAGAGAGAGGAACTCGACTTTGCCCTGTTGGATCAAGTGTCCCCAGCCTTCGAGGGGCTTCGGGTAATAAGGCACCTAGTTCGCTACAACTTACGTACTCCTTTCATCGTGGTGACGAAGTGTAAAGACATGCTGTGTCATCAGCAAGCGCTCGCACTCGGAGCAATGGACTATTTGGAGAAACCCGTTCCAAACGCGGAGATGAATTGGCTTATCAAACGTTACTTCGGAACCTCATTGCCCAAGCTTCTTTGTCTCTTGTAGGCGTGGATAAGGCGAGGCGACCAAAAATCCGAAAGGAGGGATCAAGATGAATTTTGACGTTCGCATGCATCAGATGAACTTGGTAAACGCCTTGCGCGCATACGTGCAAAGGCGCTTGCGGCTCAAGCTGGGGCGGCATGCCGGGCATGTCCGGACACTGGAACTTCGTTTAACCGAGCAAGATAGCACCACCGGTACCGGGGCAAAACTATGTTTCCTTAAGGCAAAGTTAGTGCCATCTGGTGAGCTCATCATAGCGGAAAGGAACACAGATCTTTATACGGCCGTCAGCCGTGCAATAGAACGCCTCAAAACAGCGTTGCGACGCAAGATAGAGCGGCGTCGCAGCGAGCGACGGCGTCGAGTATCCATTCGAGACCCAATATGCTGAACGCGCCTTGCTCTTTACGGGCCGTAAGACAAACGAGGAGGCACGATTTTGGGGGATCGTGCGTTCACGATCTCTGCTCAACGAAGGCCAGAATAGAGCGCACCGTTTCAGATCTAGGAATAAGAATACGGAATATAAGGAGAGTTTTCCCATGCAACAAATAACATCAGAAACCCAAGCGGCCCTAAAAGTCACTGGCGCAGTGGGTGGTCGGCGATCAAGCCAATGGCGAGAGTCTACTGGCCGAAAGTGCGAGCAGATGTCGAACAGTAATCTGTTCGCCACCCGGTCGTGCCAGAGCACGCAGTGTTTCATCTGCAGCCGAATCTACTTCGACCAAAGCTTGCGCAAATGCCCACACTGCAATAGCAACTCAGTGCAGCACTTTACAACTGACGACCTCAGTCATTTTGCTCGGGGACCAGTTCAAGAACCGTTCGGAGGGGCTACGCGGCTCCAAGAAGAGGAACAAGTTCTGGGACGAGTCTAGTGTTGCGTTTGCAAAATGGATTGACTTATCAGGCGGCAAGGGGGTTGCCGGTGTAAGTCCATTCAAAGGGCCGCGCCTCCTGGTTATAGGTTTGGATAAAATTCATGAGTCGCTCGACGAGTTCCTCTCGGGATTTGAAGATTCCGCGGCGGATGACCTTGCGCGTTAAAATGCC
>Ga0209577_10002307_pt1 | contig 18460 bp, 15 predicted proteins | sample GraSoiAngelo_109_FD_185874 | JGI IMG/M metagenome (GOLD analysis project Ga0209577, IMG submission 185874) | Grasslands soil microbial communities from the Angelo Coastal Reserve, California, USA - 14_0903_12_20cm (SPAdes) (version 2) | ecosystem: Environmental > Terrestrial > Soil > Grasslands...
CGCCGCCTCCAGCAACGCTGGCTGGCAGACCCGCATCGCCAACTTCAAGCTGCCTGGGTGCGGGACGGCCGCCACCTCAACATCTCTTACTTCCAGCCTCAACCCGTCAACTACGGGCCAGGCCGTTACCCTCACGGCGACGGTGACGGCGTCGGGCAGCGGTCCCCTCAACGGCTCGGTCCGCTTCGCCGACGGGACGGCCACCCTGGGCACCTCATCGGGGGTGTCGGGGTCGGCCGCGACCTACACCGTCAGCAGCCTGACCGCCGGCACCCACAGCCTGACCGCCACCTACCAGGGTGACAGCGCGAACGCCTCCAGCACCTCGCCCATCCTCACCCAGATTGTCAACGCGCCGACCAAGACGGCTTCGACCACGACCCTGTCGTCGTCGTCGTCCCCCAACTCCTCCACCGCGGGCCAGTCCGTCACCTTCACGGCCACCGTGACGGGCTCGGGCTCGGCTACTCCGACGGGCCCGGTCAGCTTCGCCGATGGCTCGACGAGCCTGGGTTCCGCGTCCCTCGCCAGCGGCACGGCGTCCTTCCCGACCTCGGCGCTTGCGGCCGGGACCCACAACGTGACCGCCACCTACGGCGGGGACGCCACCTACGGCACCAGCTCCGGCTCGGTGAGCCAGGTCGTGAATCCCCTCGCCACCACCACGTCGCTCACCTCCAGCCTGAACCCGTCAACCTTCACGCAACAGGTGACCCTCACCGCCACCGTGTCCCCGGGCTCGAGCGTCGCCCCCGGTCCGAGCGGGACGGTGACGTTCCTCGACGGCTCGACCACCCTGGGCACGGGCACCGTCGGCTCCGGGGGTCAGGCGAAGCTCGCCACCGCCGGGCTTTCCGTGAGCTCCCACACCCTGACTGCCAGCTACGGGGGAGACCCCTACCGCTCCGCCAGCACGTCAGGCTCCATGATCCAGGTCGTCAATGCCGCCTCCGGCGGCGTGGTCAACGGCGGCTTCGAGACCGGCAACCTGACGGGGTGGACCCCGGCGGGCACGGACGTGACGGTCACTTCCGGCCACAGCGGCAGCTGGGCCGCCCGCGTGGGGGGCACCTCGCCGACCAGCGGGGACTCGTCGCTGTCGCAGACCTTCACCGTCCCGGCCGGGGCGTCGACCCTCAAGCTGGCCTACAAGGTGGTATGCCCGGACACGGTGTTCTACGACTGGGCCACCGTCACCTTGAGGGACAACACCACGGGCACGACCAAGACCGTCCTGGCCAAGACCTGCTCCAACACGGGTGCTTGGCAGACGCTTTCGACCTCGGTCACCGCCGGCCACAGCGTGACGCTCAAGCTGATCAGTCATGACGACAACTATCCCGGGGACCCGACCTACACCCTCTACGACGACGTCGCGGTGAGCTGACGATGCTGTGCCGCAAAGGCGGGGTTACGCCCCGGCCAGCCCGGGGAACACGAGAGTCGCTCGGCCGAGGCGCACCAAGTCGTCGTCGCCGAGGCGTCCGACGCGTTCGCCGAGCTTGGTCCGCCGGACCGTCGTGACCTTGTCGACCATCAGGCTGCTGAGGTCGCCAAGACCGTTGAGGTCATCCGGGTCGATGCGCAGCCGGATGAGAGGTGCCTCGGTGGGGTCAGGGGTGCAGGCGCAGATCGCCACCGATTCGGTGGCGTCGAAGCGGTCGTCCTGCACGATGACGACGGGCCGGGGCTTGCCCGCGTAGCCGGATCCGGCGGCGGCCGTCCAGGTCTCCCCCTCTTCTCACGTCTCGTAGCGGCTGAGGGCATCAATGAAGGCCTGGTCGTCGTGGGCGTGGGTGCTCGAGGCCACCGCGGCCGACTGACGGTGCGCCTCGGCTACGAACTGAGGGGAGCGAACGTCCGGCACCCAGACCTCGACGGGCCGCATGCCCTGCGCCCGCAGTCGAGCGCGATGGCTGCTGACGCGCTCGCGTCCAGGCGATGCCTTCTTCTTGGTCACCTCCATTTGTTACATGTAACAGCCCCAGCTCGGCGAGGCCTTGTGAAGGCAAGGGGTTCTTGACAGCATCACAAGAGCCCTCCTAGGTTCTTGTGATGAGCACAAGACTGCAGGGCCGAGGCGTGTTGGTGACCGGTGCCTCCAGTGGCATCGGGCGGGAGCTCGCTCGTGAGCTCGGCCGGAGGGGCGCAAGGCTCGCCATCGCCGCCCGCCGCGGGGAGCTGCTGGAGGCGCTGGCTGAAGAGCTCACAGCAGGGGGCGCCCAGCGCCCATCGGTTCACATCGCCGATCTGGCTGAGCGGGGCGCGGCCGCCCGACTGGCGGCCGAGGTCCAGGATTCGCTCGGCACGGTCGACGTTCTGGTTAACAACGCCGGCGGCGGAGTGGGTGGATCTCAGTGGCGCGTGGGCGACCGGAACGAGGGCCGGGACGCCTTCGAGCTCAACTTCTGGTCCCCATTGGCGCTGACATCTGCCCTGGTGCCGGGCATGCTCGAGCGGGGCGGCGGAGCGGTGGTCAACGTCACCTCGCTGGCCCAGATAGGAACGTGGCCCGGGATGGGTCACTACAGCGCGACCAAGGCGGCGCTGGGGGTGGCGACGGAGGCACTGAGGCTCGAGCTCATCGACTCCGGCGTGCAGGTGCTCGAGGTGATCCCAGGACCGGTCGACACCGCCATCCAGGGCGAGAGCAGGCTGGTGCCCGGGTTCCAGGCGGCCACCCGTCGCATGCCGATGGGGGATGCCGCCGAGCTGGCTCGTCTGGTCGTCCGCGCCCTGGAGCGGGGCCAGCCGCGAGTGGTTTATCCCCGCCTGCTCGGCCTGGGCTACCGGTACCCGGGCATCACCAGGCGGGCGACGATCCGGATGGCCCGGCGCCACGTCGACCCCTCGTTCCGGAGCGACGAGCGAGTGGTGCGGTCAGGCTCGTTCGGCGACGAGGAAGCCCGCCAGGCCCGGGCGGAGTGGGAGCGGACCCGGGAGGCTTTAGCCCGGCGCTAGTCCGGCGCTAGTCCGGCGTCACCCTGAGAGCGGTCAGGCTGATCACGCCTCCGTAGCACGGGTGCTACACTGAGCGGTGTGGGACGGGAGATCAGCCAACGCCAACTGCGCAACGACAGCGGCGAGATCATGCGCGAGCTCGACAAGGGCGAATCGTTCGTCGTCACGCGCAACGGGGTCGCCGTAGGCGAGCTGACACCACTACGTCGTCGCCGCTTTGTCTCGGCCGAGGCAGCCACAGCAGCTTTCACCGGCGCCCCTGCGGTCGACGCCGGCCGGTTCCGCGACGACGTGGACCGCGTAGCCAAACAGGCAATCACCCCGCGTGCCTGACCCGGGGCGCCGCCCCCGCGGGTTGATCGACACGTCTGTTGTCATCGACCTGGGGGTGATCGAGCCCACGATGCTGCCCGAGGAGGTGGCGGTGTCGGCGATCACCATGGCCGAACTCGCGGCCGGTCCCCATGCCACCGAGGATCCCCATGAGAGAGCCCGGCGCCAGGACCGCCTCCAGCGAGCCGAGGCGACTTTCGACCCCGTCCCCTTCGACGGCGACGCGGCCAGGTGCTACGGCCGCATCTATGCCGCGGTCATCAGTGCCAATCGCAAAGCGCGCGGCGCGCGGGCCGTGGATCTGCTCATAGCAGCCACGGCGCTCGCTGAGGACATCCCGCTCTTCACGCGCAATTCGCGCGACTTCATGGTCCTCATGCCGTTGATCGACGTGGTCCAGGTCTGAGACCGCCCTCTCGCTGCTCGCGAGGGGAAGGGCAGTCCCCGCCGACCACGTCAACCCGAGCCCCGGCGACGATGAGCCCGTGCCGAGAGTCGGCTACTTCGGAGCCGTCCTTCGATAGATGGTCCCGCCCGGTGCGTACCAGCCCGCCTTCTTCCGGACCGAGGGCTCGGGATCATTGTCCCTCGAGTCGATGAGGACCCGAGAGGCCGGCGAGTCGGTGTGGACCCACCGCCCGACGACCTCGACGGCCATAGCCCTCACATGCTTGTGAGGGTCGGCGCGGAGGAGGCGGACGGCCCCGTCGAGCAGATCCTCCTTGGCGGGGCGGCAGCCGTCGTTCTTGCAGCGGTCGCAGGCCAGGGCGTGGAGAGCATCGACGCGAACCCGATGATCGGGATCGTCGAGCATGGCCACCAGCAGCGGATAAGTGTCGCGGTCGACGAGGTGGTCGAGGGCTTTGGTGCAGTAGTCCCGGACGTCGCCGTCGGGGTGGCGCAGCCCCTCCCGAACCGCCGGTAGGGCGGGGGCGCCGCTGAGCACGAGATGCCAGTAGGCGCGTCTGGCCCGGAGCGGATCGGCCAGCTGGTCCACCCATCCCGGGTAGTCCTCGTGGTCCACGGCCCTGATCACGAGGTCCATCCTGGCCGCCGATGCTCACCCGGACCAGCCGATTCCGGACCGATCGAGGGGGCAACCAACTCCTTGGCGCCGACTCCGGATGCCGGAACAGACTCTCGCTTGTGGCGACGGCACGCGTCGACGGGCTGCTTCCCACAGTTGCCCGCGAGCTCGACCTCGAGATCACCGCCCTGCCCGGGGGAGGGGAGTTCGGCGCCGCCCTGGTTCGTGACAGCCATGGCCGTGAGTTGGTTCTCAAGGTCCTACCGGGCTCGATCTGGGCTGCACGCTTCGCCCGTGGGGCCGAGCTCAGCGCCCGGGTGCGCTCGTCCTCCTATCCCGTTCCCCGCTACTTCGGAACCGGCGTCGCCGTGGGCGCATCGTGGTCCTTGCAGGAGCGTCTGCCGGGGACCATCCCCGACGTGATGACCGAGTCGCACGCCCGGCAGCTGCTCGGCTTCCTCAACCATCACGAGGAGAGCGCCGACGGCGACGGCGACCTCGTTTCGGAGTTCCGGCAAGAGCTGGGGGACGCGGTCGCACGGCTGGTCGATCAGCCAGCGATCGCGTCGCTGGCCGCCGAGCTCGGCGCGACGATGGCTTCGGCGCCGGCGATCGCCGTGAGGTCGCATGACGTCGTGCACGGCGACTTCCATCACCGCAACTTCCTCGCCGAGGGCGATCGGGTGACCGGCGTGTTCGACTGGGAGCTGGCGTGGGTGGGCGACTGGCGGGTCGATCTCGTCAACCTGGCGTGCTGGGGCTCATGGGTGCCCTCTCAGATCCCGCCGGACGTGATGGCCGTGATCGTGGAGACGGCAAGATCTGCCTGCGAGCCACCCGTCCTCGCCCTCTTCGCGGCCTTTCACACCCTGCGGGCGCTCGAGTTCAACCTCCGGGTCCACCCCGACCGCCTCCCGTGGATGCTCGAGGTCATCGACGCCACGACGCGAGCCTGGCTCCGTCCCTCTTAGCCCCCTAGTCGGCAGCCGACGCCAACGCGGCGCCCGCCCTCTGCCGACGGGCCATACCCTCCAGCCGGTTGAGGGAGCGGACGCTGGGAATAGACGTTCCGTGGCCAAGGCCGTCGAACGCGCAACCAAGGCTCGCAGAGCGCAGCTGCCGCGGCGCAGGCTCGACACCACCCGGTCCACCGGGCCCCTGTGGCGCACCTACGTGCGGGCCCTGGGTCCGGGTCTGGTCACCGGGGCCAGCGACGACGACCCCTCCGGCATCGCCACCTACGCCCAGGCCGGGGCCAAGTTCGGCTTCGGGATGCTGTGGGCCGCCCTCCTCACCCTGCCCCTCATGGCCGGGGTGCAGGAGATCTGCGACCGCACCGCCCTGGCCACGGGCCGGGACCTGGGCGAGCTGGCGTCCCGCCGCTTCGGCGCCGCGGGCCGCATCGTCATCGGGGTGCTGCTGAGCGCTCTGGTCGTGGCCAATACCCTCAACATCGCCGCCGACCTGGTGGCCGTGGGCGCGGGCATGCACCTGCTCCACGCCGGCCCCACCGGGCTGTGGGCGGCCACGGCCGGGCTGCTCGTCACCGCCCTGGTGATGAGCGGGTCCTTCCACCTCATCGCCCGCGTCTTCAAGCTCCTGTGCCTGGCTCTGCTGGCCTACCTGGGCGTGCTCTTCACCGTGCGCATCGACTGGTGGAGTGTGGCCACCCACACCGTCGTGCCCCACCTGCAGATCTCGTCGGACTACGCGGCCCTGCTGGTCGCCGTGCTGGGCACCACCATCTCGCCCTACCTGTTCTTCTGGCAGAGCCTGCACCGGGTCGAGGAGCTCAGGGACGAGCCCGAGGGCGGCAGCCGCCCCGTGAGCCTGGCCCGCCGGGGCCCGAAGTCGGCCCAGGCCAAGCTCGCGGCCAGCCGCTTCGACGTCTTCACGGGCATGACCCTGTCCAACGCGGTCATGTTCTCCATCATCATCGGCACCGCGGTGACGCTGGGCGCCAAGGGCCAGCACGACATCGCCACCCCCGACCAGGCCGCCCGGGCCCTGGCCCCCATCGCCGGGCGCCTGGCCTCCCTGACCTTCTCGCTGGGCTTCATCGGGGCGGGGATGCTCGCCGTTCCCGTCCTGGCGGGATCGGCGTCGGGCGGCATCGCCGGGCTCCTGGGCAAGGCCGCCGGCTTCTCCCGCACCATCAAGCAAGCCCCCCTCTTCTACGGCCTGGTCCTGCTGGGCACTGCCGGGGGAACGGTGATGAGCCTGGTGGGCCTGGACCCCATCCGCCTGCTGGTGCTCGTGGCCGTCATCAACGGTGTGGCCGCGGCCCCCTTCCTGCTCGTCGTCATGCTCATAGCCGACGACCGCAGGATCATGCGCGACTACGTGAACGGCAGGGCCGCCCGGGTCCTGGGTTGGACGGCCGCCGCCCTCATGCTGGGGGCGGCCGTGGCCATGTTCGCCACCGGCGGCTTCTGAGCGACGCGTCAACGCCAGGTCCTGTCGAGGCGGCTGGACGAGTCCCAGGCTCGGTGACCGGCAGCATCAACGTCTTCAAGGCGGCCATTGGGAGCGCTACCGGATCAGGCGGATTCGTGCTCGGTAAGGCTGGGCAGCCCAGTGAGACGGACGGCTGGCGGCAACTGGCGACCGGCTTCGCCCTTGCTCTGCGCAACCCGAGCGGCCACCAGGTCCAGAGCCGTCCCGACGCCAAGCGGCATGCCCTGGGCGTGTTGGGGAGGGCGAGCCTGCTCCTTAGCAGGATCCGCTACGAGAACGGAAACCAACCGGCCGGTACAACTTCACTGTCTAGCATACTTCACTCCGCCAGTGAAGCATGGTATATTCGTGAAGTATGAAGGAGGCCCGGAGAATCCGCGACAGGGTCCGGATCGCTACTGTCGCGGTCTTGCCGGAGGGCCTCAAGGTGGCGGTTAGGCCCCGTTCCACCACCACCGTGCCGAGCTTCGACGTCACGGTCGGTGCCAAACCACGTGAGCACCGTTTCGTCGGTGGCTGGGCTGGTGAGGGGTGGCCGGCCGATGTCGAGCGCTTGGCGGCCATCGCGCCCGACCTGGACGTCGTCTATGCGAAGAACCTCTCGGAGGGGTCGAGAGCCTGGCTCACTCAGCATCAGCTTGGCTGGGTGGACGAAGCGGGTCGTGCGAACGTCACCCTCCGATCGGGGCTCGTCGTCGTCCGAGAGGCCAGAGCGGTCATCGTTCGGCCCACCGCCCAGGATCGGTGGACCCGGACGATGCTCGCCGCGGCGGAGGCCGTCCTCGCCGGCATCGCTCCCACGGTGGAAGCGGTCGAAGTCGCAACCGGCATGTCGCGCGGCGGCGCCGCGAACGCCCTCGCACGGCTGGAGGGACATGGTCTCCTGGCTCGGCCGGGCAAGAAGCGAGGGGCGGGTGTCTCGCGGCAGGTCGTCGATATGGACAACTTCGTCGATGAGTACACACAGGCCGCCGCCGGTTTCCGATCGAAGCAGAAGGTCGTCCTCCTTCATCGCCTCTTCAAAGATCCACTGGCGACCCTTGCCTCGGAAGTCGGCCCCGCCCTCCGCGCGGTGGGGGTCGCCTGGGCGGTCACCGGGTCTGCGGCCTCTACGCTGCTCGCTCCCTATCTAGGGGACGTCACGGTCTTGGAGCTGTACGTGGGGCACGACCTCTTCGCCGAGCGCTCCCGTCTGGCCAAACTCCTCGGTGGGCGGGAGGTAGAGAGGGGTCAACGGATCGAAGTTCGGGAGCTGCCCACGTCGATGAGCGCGAAGGGGCCCGTGGTCAGCGGGATCCAGGTGGCTCTGCCCGCCCGCGTGTACGCCGACCTGATTGCCGCAGGCGGACGCTCGGCAGAGGCGGCTCATCATCTGCGGGAGGTGCGCGGTGTCGGACCCAGTACGTAGCCGGCAGGCACGTGACCTCGCAGAGCGGGCGCTCGTGCGCGTGGTATATGCCTACGGGGACGTCCCCGAGTTCGTGCTCCTCGGAGGACTGGTTCCCGATCTCCTCTGCACCAGCGCCGCGCACAGCCACGTCGGGACTACCGACGTCGATGTACAGGTGGACCTGGAGATCCAGGGCGGTTCCGTGAACGCCTCCCGGCTGGAGCGCGCGCTCCGGGAAGCCCAGTTCACGCCCGACACCTCTCGCCTCTGGCGTTGGAAGGACGAGTGGGCACCCGGCATGGTGGTGAAGGCCGAGTTCCTCGCAGACCTCGACGACGTGCCGAACCAACAGGTGGTCTCGTTTGACGGCTGTGAGTCGCTGGGAGCGGTGAACCTGCGGGGCACGGGGTTCGCTGCACAGGACTGGGAGGTCCGGACCATCACTTCAGACCTCGACGGGAGGCCCACCACGGTCGCGCTTCGCGTCGCGACACTGCCAGCGTACCTTCTCGCCAAGGTGCACGCCGCATCTGGCCGTGCCCTCACCAAGGACTGGTACGACGTCGCGTACGTCGTGCACGCGCGAGGCCGAACTGCTCCGTCCGCAGCGGTCGTGAGCGCCTCTTGACCATCGGGGCCGCCCCACTCATCCAGGTGCCTCGATCTCATGACCCGCGCTTCGGAGGGCGTTGCATGCGGTCTCAAGGTCCCCCTCGCGTACGAGGATGTAGTCGGTGTCGAAGCTCGAGCGTTTCCTGGCCGCGGCTGGCGGCTGAGACGTCGACTCCGCCTGACCAAGCCGCTACGCGCTCTTCAGCTCGTCGGCGAGGTGGCCGAGCCGGGCGGCGTCGCTGCCGCGCTTGAGTGCCGACGCCCGCTCGATATCCTGCTCGATGACCTCAACCGCCGGACGCGCAGAGAACGCCTCCACCTCGTTCCGGCGACTGAGCAGGAAGTGCCAAGTGTTGGCACCGACCGACCGCGCCGTCGGGATCTCGCGTTCTTTGCCGTTCTTCATCACGACGGTCTGCGTTTCGAGCAGCAGCTCGAACGGGTGCTGCCCGCTCTCGAACATTCCCGCGCAGAACGTGCACTCGCAGTATCGCTCGGCATATTGGTCGGCATCGAGGTCGCGGCCCAACGCGTCCGCTTCGTGGAATCGAACGCAGTGCCGCACTCCCGGCACATACGTCTGGCACGACCTCAGCGCGAACGTCTGCTCAGCCACCGGCTCACCTTTGTCCACCCAGCCGAGGTGATGCGTCATCGAGGCGAGTCCGACGTCGTGGAGCGCAGCGATGGTGTAGTTCCCGTATTGGTGCCCGACAGCGATGCCGCGCCCTGCCAGTTCTCCAATCATCCGGAGCAGTGCGCCCAGGATCGTGGGGTCACTGAGCAAGCGCTCTTCGGTGACCTGCGGCGTCCAGAGCGAGTACGAGCTGACTCCGTCGGACGGCGTGGCGGCGATTAGGGCCGTGAGACTGGCGTGATCGACGAGCCGCTCGATCGGAAGGATGATCTGCACCGCCACACCCGTTTGCGCCTCCTCGGCGGCAGCGTCGACCATCAACCTGTTGATTCGGTCCTCCGCTGCCGAGACCGCGACGAGCGCCGGAGCCGTCAGACGCGAGGGGTGCAGCTCCCGCAGAGAGCTCAACAGTTCAAGCTGGGTCGGGACATCGTGCAGGCGGTCTCGCTGATACGCGACGATGTTGGCGGCGAGGCGGCACCACTGATCGTCGGTCGAGACGGTATCCAGGAGCGGTGCCGCACCAAGGGTCATGCCGATGCCCTTGGTGTACGCGGCGCCGAGGCGCTTGTAGTTGCGCTTGGTGTCGCCGGTTCCCTTATGGGACCACGCGGGGACTTGGAATCGCCAGAGCACGGGGTCGACGCTGAACGGCAGAGTCGTCTTCCACAGAGCCGCTGCCGTCGCCTGAATGCTGTTCTCCAACTGGTTCGCATTGACCATGACCTCGTCCATGAGGCCCTGGCTGACATACGTCAGGTCGTCAGAGCTACGGACGCGAACGATGTGATGGAGCGGTCTTCGCGTTGGCGTCATCGACCACGACGCCTTTCGGTGCGCCGTGCGACCTTGTCGCGGATCACGGACTTCTCCGCGTACTGCGGCCACGTTTCGTAGACACGATCGACCAACTCGTTGATGTCGCCGGTGTCCCACTCCTGCCGAATGGACTCGACGAACTTGAAAAGCTGGTCGTAACTCGGACTGGACTGCCGTAGAGTCTCCGCCACTTCGTGGCCGCGGTCGTTGAGCGCGAACTCAACTACCTTGCCTTCGTCCTCCGAGCGGGCACGGTCGATCACCGTTGCGATCATCTGCTGGAACGACGGTGGCCCTGATGCCACCGGCTCCGAACTGCGAATGAAGCCGGCCACTTCGAGCGCGCGCGCCGCGTCGTTGACGTCTTCGTTGAACGGTCCGTAATTGAAGGCATACGATCGGGTCTGCGCTGCGAGCTTCTGTTCGAGGACGAACAAGAGCTTCTGCAGGCGAGTCATCCCTCGCACTGCGCTGTCTCCGCGCTGATTGGTGGCGTGGAGGAGCAGGACCATCAGTTCCTTGATAGCAGGGAGGTGTGACGCTGTCGGATCGAGGCCGAGAGCCGCCTCTGCCTGCTCGGTCTCCCACTCCACCAGTTCGCGGGCGAAGCGATGGTACGGCTTGCGCAGCTCGTGACCGCGAGCCTTGAGCGCGTCGAGCATCGTCTGATCGAGCTTGATGTTGAGCTGCGCCGTCTGTGCTTCGGTGTCGGGCTCCTCGACCTCTGGCACGGCAGAACTGCGAAGCCCCTCGACGATCCAGGCGCGCACCAGCGTGTGGTACGGAATCGCACGCGCAGCCGCCACTCGCTTGACGCGAGCGACCATCGTCGCGGGGAGGCGCAACGTGATCTGCGCGGTCTTGCCCCGCGGAACGAGATCTGGCGCCTCGGGCAGTGTGTCCCACGCGTCGGACCAGTCGCGATCGAGTAGCTCGTCCCAACGGTCCTTCGTCATCGCACGTTCCGGCGGTACGTCCGCCGCTCCTTCTCGGTCATCTCTCTTGCGCTGTACACCCGCACCACACCCTTCGGCTTCTGCTCGTACACGAGGAACAGCATCCGGCCGTCATCGGTCACGCCCATGAGAAGCAGTGCGTCGCCCTCGCGCCGCCGAGTCTTCGGATTGGCGAAGCACTGCTCCGCCTCCAAGGCGGAGACGTTGTGACCCTCCAGGAGCTTGTCCTCGTTGTGCTCGTCCCACTCGAACTCCGGCAGACCGCCGCGTGCGCCCACGGCTCAGGCGCACTCACCGCGCATGTGGCCCGGAAGACGGGCGGCTTGTCGGTGCTCCGACTTCAGGTCCCATAAATGTATATCTAGCTACTATACACAGTGATGACGATCCTTGCAATCCTCAGGCCAGCCCTCCATGGTCACCCAACCAGAAACCGGAGGTCATAGGTCGGGAGGTCGCGGCTGTCATCACCAGTTGACGAGGAGGCTGTTGGGGATAATGCGCAAATCGCTGCATGGCCAGGGCGTCCTGGTCGGTCAGCTCCTCGCCCCTATTCGTCCAGGTCAAGGGTGGCGACGACCGGGACCCTCGGTTCGTCGGTTGGAGCTAACGCGACAATCGGGCCTCCGCCACTCACTCACTCAGCTCAGAGGCGCGGTTTGGCCTGCCTCGCGATGTTGTCGGACGTGTCAGGGTTCGGCCTCACTCCTGAGCGACCGCCCTACCCGTGGGGGCGGGCCAGAGGTGGCAGGGGGGCAGGGTGGACGGGCTCGGTGACGCGCCCCTCGGCCGCGTCCCTGGTGTAGCGGTGGCGGGGGAGGGGCTCTCGGCCTGGGGGCTGGCGGGGCCTGGGCGACGGCGGGACGGGAGGGATGGCCCGGGACTCGGGCGACGCGGCCAGCACGAACTCCTCGCCGTTGTGGGACACGGGCAGGGCCTCGCCCTCCAGGAGCTCGTAGGTGGCGGTGCCGGCGTCGATGCTCACCTTCAGGCGCCGGCCCCGGTAGCGCAGGCGGAAGCACAGGTCGGTGATGCCCGGCGGCAGCCTGGGCGCGAAGGCGATGGGCCGTCCACCGCCCGCCCTCAGCCCGCCGAAGCCGGCGACCAGCGCCGTCCACACCCCGGCCATGGACGCGATGTGCAGGCCGTCGCGGGTGTTGTGCTCCAGGTCGCCCAGGTCCATGAAGCCGGCCTCGCCCAGGTAGTCATGGGCCAGCTCGAGCTGGCCCACCTCGGCGGCCATGACCGCCTGGGTGCAGGCCGACAGCGACGAGTCGCGCACGGTCAGGGCCTCGTAGTAGGCGAAGTTGCGGGCCTTGTGCTCGGCCGTGAAGGCCTCGCCGCAGAGGTGCATGGCCAGCACCAGGTCGGCCTGCTTGACCACCTGCTTGCGGTAGAGGTCGAAGTAGGGGAAGTGCAGGAGAAGCGGGTACTGCTCGGGCTTGGTCTTGGCGAAGTCCCAGCGCCCGTGGTCGGTGAAGCCCTCGGCCTGGGGGTGGACCTGGAGGCGCCCGTCGTAGGGGATGACCATGGCCCCGGCCGCGTCCCGCCAGGCCGCCGTCTCCTCCTCGCTGACCTCCATGGCCTCGGCCTCGTCGGGGTGGCGGCCGACCACCTCGGCCGCGGCCCGCAGGTTCCGGCGGGCCATGAGGTTGGTGTAGACGTTGTTGTCGGCCAGGGCGCTGTACTCGTCGGGCCCGGTGACCCCGTCGATGCGGAAGCGCCCGTCCCGGTCGTGGTGGCCCAGGCTGCGCCACAGGCGGGCCGTCTCCACCAGCAGGGGCAGGGCCGTCACCCGCTCGAACTCGGCGTCCTGGGTGGCGTCCAGGTAGCGCACCACGGCGTCGGCGATGTCGGCGTTGATGTGGAAGGCGGCCGTCCCCGCGGGCCAGTAGCCCGAGCACTCCTCGCCGTTGATGGTCCGCCAGGGGAAGGCCGAACCCTGAAGGCCCAGGCTGGCCGCGTGCGTCTTGGCCGTGGGCAGGGTCTGCAGGCGCCAGGAGAGGACGTCGGCCACCGCCGAGGGACGGGTGTAGGTGAGCACGGGCATCACGAAGCTCTCGCTGTCCCAGAAGGTGTGCCCGTCGTAGCCGGGACCGGTCAGGCCCTTGGCCGGGATGGGGCGCTGCTCGGCCCGGGCCCCGGCCTGGAGCACGTGGAATAGCCCGAAGCGCACGGCCTGCTGGGCCTGGTTGTCCCCGTGCACCTCGACGTCGGCGCCGGCCCAGAACTCGTCCAGGAACTGGCGCTGCTCGCCGGCCAGGCCCTCCCAGCCGCTCAGCCGCGCCCCGGCCAGGGCCGCCACCACCTGGTCGTGCACGGCCGGGCGGGAGCGCTGGCTCGACCAGCCGTAGGCCAGGAGCTTGACCAGGCGCAGCGGGTGCCCGGGCTCGACCCTGGTGGCCACCGTGACCCGGGCCACGTCGCCGTCGCCCCAGGCCTCGACCTCCGTGCCCTCGGGGCCGTCAACCTCGTGGGCCATGGCCGCCCCCACCCGGATCTTGCTGGCGCGGGTGGAGTGGACCATGACGGCCTCGGTGTCGTGCGTGAGGTTCTCCTCGATCACGAGCGGGGCCTCGAGCACCGCCGCGGTGCGGGGATCGTGGCCCAGGTCGGGCAGGGACTCGTTGGCCACCAGCTCGGACTGGATCACCACCCGCAGGGGCTCGTCCAGGGTCTCGACCTCGTAGAGGACGGCGGCCACGGCCCGCTGGGTGAAGGAGACGAGCCTGGTCGACGTGACGCCCACGCCGCACCCGGCCGGGGACTCCCAGCGCACCCGGCGCCTGAGGGTGCCCGCCCGCAGGTCCAGGGTCCGTTCGTGCTCCAGCACCGTTCCGTAGCGCACGTCGAAGGGCTCGTCGTCCACCAGCAGGCGGATGACCTTGCCGTTGGTGATGTTGATGACCGTCTGGCCCGACTCGGGATAGCCGTAGCCGGCCTCGGCGTAGGGGAGGGGCCTGAGCTCGTAGACCGAGTTGAGGTAGGTGCCGGGGACGCCGTGGGGCTCGCCCTCGTCCAGGTTGCCCCGCATCCCGATGTGGCCGTTGGAGAGGGCGAACACCGACTCGGACTGGGCCAGGACCTCGAGGTGCAGGCCCCGCTCCCGCACGGCCCAGGGCTCGACGGTGAAGGCGGGGTGCTCTATCACCGTTGCTCCAGGAGCTCGGCCAGGTCGCCCACGACGACGTCGGCGCCGTGCTCGCGCAGGGCCTGGGCCTGGCCCACGCGGTCGACGCCCACCACGAAGGCGAAGGCGCCGGCCCGGCCCGCCTCCACCCCGGCCAGGGCGTCCTCGAACACGGCCGCCTCCGAGGGTGCGAGCCCCAGGGCCTCGGCTCCGGCCAGGAACATGTCGGGGGCGGGCTTGCCCTTGAGGCCCCGCCGGGCCACGACGAGCCCGTCGATGCGGGCCTCGAAGAGATCGGCGATCCCCGCCGCCTCCAGCACCTGGGCCGCGTTGGCGCTGGCCGACACCACGGCCCGGCCCAGTCCCCGCTCCTTGACGGCCCGGACGTAGCGCAGCGAGCCCTCGAACACCCTGACGCCGTCGTGGGCCAGGCGCTCCAGGAGCAGGGCGTTCTTGCGGTTGCCCAGGCCGTTCACGGTGGCGGCCTCGGGTGGGTCGTCGGGTTGGCCCTCGGGCAGGGCGACGCCCCGGGAGGCCAGGAAGCTGCGCACGCCGTCGGCGCGGGTCCGCCCGTCCACGTAGCGGTCGTAGTCGGCCACCTCGTCGAAGGCCACGTTGGGTTGGGCCGTCTCCTGGGCCCGGGCCCGCAGGAAGGCGTCGAAGGTCTCCTTCCAGGCTGCGGCGTGGACCTCGGCCGTAGCCGTCAGAACGCCGTCCATGTCGAACAGGCAGCCCCGCACCGCCTCGGGAAGGCCCAGGGGTCCGGTGGTGGTGGCCATGGGCCTGTCCTACCCCGGAACTACCCCTGGGCCTCCTCGGCCGCGCCGTCCACGTAGGCGACCCGGTTGGTGCGCAGGGCGGGCACCGTGTCCCCGGGCACGATCGTCCCCAGGAGGTTGAGGGGGTCGGTGGCGTTGACCACCACCCGCTCTCCCGTCCGGGGCAGCTTGCGCGCGTGGGCCAGCTGCTCCACCGCCGCGGGCAGGGCGTACTGCTCGCCGCTGAAGCCGGACACGAAGCGCCCGCCCCGGACCAGGCCCCGGTCCTCCAGGCGGCGCAGGGCCCACTGGATCTCCCGCCAGGGCAGGCGCAGCGAGTCACGCAAGGCGAGGTCGCGGAAGACCACCCCCCAGCGGTTGAGGAGCTGCTCGGCCGCGGCCTCGGCCAGGTCGTCGCGGTCCATGTCCTGGTCGGGGTCGGGCACAGGCGACCACCGGCCCGCGGCCCCGCCCGGGCCCACGCTGACCCGGCGCAGGTGGGCCAGGGGTCGGTGCCGCGGGGAGGGTCTGCCCTTGGACGCCTTGGACACCCGGGCCCGGATGGCGGAGAAGCCGTCCGACATCAACAGGCCCCGGGACACGCCGTCCCACAGGGCCCGCTCGATGTCGTCGGGCAGCCGGCGGGTCGCCGCGGTCAGGTCGGTGGCGAAGCACGCCCCCCGCCGGCGCAGCAGCTCGAGCACCTCGGCCGTGGCCCCCACGGTGGGCTCCACGGGCTGGCCCCCCACCCGGGCGGCCGCCACCAGCCAGCCCAGGTCGGCCCGGAAGACGACGGCGATGGGGGTGGCCTTGGACGGGGGCGCGCTGGGGGAGTCGGGGTCGTCCCTGGGCCTGGGCGTGAGCCGGAGCCAGGCCACGTCGCCGTTGTGGGAGAGCTGGTCCAGCCAGGCCTGGTCGTAGTGGCGCAGCCGGCGCCCGAACAGCTCCGGCTCCCATGACACGGCCGCGGCCTCGAAGCCCTGCAGCTGCTCCAGCACGCTGACCAGACCGGGCTCCCCCGCCAGCTGGGTGCCGGGGGCCACGTGCTGCCACCGCAGCAGGAAGCGCATGAGGTCCTGGGCCGTGACCGCCTGCACCGACTCGCGCCGGGACCGGCGCGAGTAGGAGTGCATGCGGGCCAGGAGGCGGCGGGCCACCCACTCGGGCCCGGCCGGGTCCACCGTGCCCGGCGTGTAGCGGCCCTGGAGGGCGAAGCCCTCCTGCTCCAGGGCGGCCAGCCCGGCCCTGACCCGGGGCGGGGCCAGGGTGGTGACCCGGGCCAGCTCGTCCACCGTGGTGATGCCCGTCAGCTGGAGGTGGCCCCGCAGGGCCCGGGTGACGGCCCCGTCCTCTCCGGCCAGGGCCAGGCCGGCGTCGGCCGCGGCCTCGGTGGCCGACCACAGCTCGACCCCGTCGTGGCCCTGGGCCTGGCCCCGGCCCCGGGCCACCAGCTCGGACCACAGCGCCCGCCAGTCGTCCCTGGCCCGCAGGACGACGACCGAGCACAGGAGGTCGTGGAGGTCGTCGGCCGTGGTGGGGGTGGGGACGATCTCGGCCTGCACCTGGTCGATGGCCTCGGGGTCCAGGGCGCCGATGGCGGCCAGGTCCACGGCCAGGCCCCGGCGCAGGCGCACGGCGTTGGTGCGCCGGTTCTGGAACTCCTCGTCGTCCAGGAAGGCGTAGGGGCGGGCGGTGAGGATCTCGTGGGCCAGCACCGAGGGCTCGGTTGTCTCCCGGCACTCCACCCGCACGCTTCCCGCCTCGACGCGCTCGAGCAGGTCGCGCAGCCCGTCGACGTCCAGGGCCTCGTTGAGGGTGTCCTCGATGGTCTGGCGCACGAGGACGTGGTCGGGGATCTCGATGGGGCCGGTGATGTTGTCCTGGCAGGCCGCGGCCTGGGGGAACACCGCGGCCAGCAGGTCGTCGGACTCCATGCGCTGTATGGGGGGCGGGTTGCGCTTGCCGTTGCGGAAGCGCAGGACCATCAGGGCCCGGTTCAGGTTCCAGCGCCAGCGGGCCTGGAACATGGGGGAGTCCAGGATGGCGTGCTCCAGCGTGTCCCGCACCGTGCGGCTGGACACGTAGCGCACCACCTCCTCCAGCGGGAAGCTGTGCTGCAGGCCCAGGGACAGGACTATGGCGTCGTCGCTGGCCGCGGCCTGGAGCTCGAAGTTGAAGGTGCGGCAGAACTTCTTGCGCAGGGCCAGCCCCAGGGCCCGGTTGATGCGTCCCCCGAAGGGGGAGTGCACCACCAGCTGCATCCCGCCCGTGTCGTCGAAGAAGCGCTCCACCACCAGGCACTCCTGGGTGGGGGTGACGCCCAGGGCGGCCCGGCCCACGGCCAGGTAGTCCACGATCATGGTGGCCGAGGCGGAGCCGATGCCGGCCACGTCGATCAACCCCCGGCGGGCGCCGTCGGGGTCGCCCGCGGCCAGGTGCTCGTCGACCCGCCGGCGCAGCTCGGACACCTCCTGGGACAGCTCGGCCGTGCGGGCCGGGGCCTCGCCCAGCCAGAAGGGAACGGTGGGCGGGGTGTCGCCCGCGTCGCGGACCCGCACCACGCCGGGCTCGACCCTGCGGATCTGCCAGGAGTGGGTGCCGAGCAGGAAGATGTCGCCGGCCATGGACTCCACGGCCCAGTCCTCGTTGACCGTGCCCACGAAGGTGTCGTCGGGCTCGGCCACCACCCGGTAGTCGCCCGTCTCGGGGATGGCTCCGCCGGACATGGCCGCGGCCAGCCTGGCCCCCTTGCGGGCCCGCAGCTCGCCGTTGACGGCGTCGTGGTGGAGGTAGGCGCCCCGCCGGCCCCGGCCCGTCTCGATGCCCTCGGCCACCAGGGAGACGACCTCGTCGAACTGGTCCCGGTCCAGGTCGGTGTAGGGCGCGGCCTTGCGCACCAGCTCGAAGAGGCCGGCCGTGGTCCACTCCTTGGCGCTGACCTCGGCCACTATCTGCTGGGCGGCGATGTCCAGCGGGAGCCGGGAGGGGCGGATGGCGTCGAGCCTTCCTCCCCGCACCGCGGCCAGCAGGGCCGCGCACTCGACCAGCTCGTCGCGCGTGAGCGGGAAGAGCCGGCCCTTGGGCGTGCCCGCCCGGCTGTGGTTGGAGCGCCCCACCCGCTGGAGGAAGGTGGCGATGCTGCGGGGCGAGCCGATCTGGCACACGAGCTCGACGGGGCCGATGTCGATGCCCAGCTCCAGCGAGGCGGTGGCCACCAGGGCCTTGAGGTCGCCGGCCCGCAGCCTGGTCTCCACCCGGTAGCGGCGCTCCTTGGAGAGGCTGCCGTGGTGGGCGGCCACCACCTCGTCACCCAGGCGCTCCCCGAGCTGGTGGGCCAGGCGCTCGGCCAGCCTGCGGGTGTTGACGAACACCAGCGTGGT
>Ga0209577_10002309_pt1 | contig 18458 bp, 13 predicted proteins | sample GraSoiAngelo_109_FD_185874 | JGI IMG/M metagenome (GOLD analysis project Ga0209577, IMG submission 185874) | Grasslands soil microbial communities from the Angelo Coastal Reserve, California, USA - 14_0903_12_20cm (SPAdes) (version 2) | ecosystem: Environmental > Terrestrial > Soil > Grasslands...
CGTTACAATTACAGAAGGGAGAGGTGAGCACATTGACATCGAGCGTGAAGAGATGTATGGCGGCTATTCGTCTGGTGCAGGTTGGGATGGGAGGCTGGGGACGGAATTGGGTCAGCCATGTCATACATCAGAGTGAAGATGTTGAATTAGTAGCTTGTGTAGACCTGAACGCAGGAATCCTTGCGCAAGCGCAGCAGTTCCTCAACCTACCACCAGAGCGATGTTTTCTGACAGTCGAGTCGGCCCTTGCATCCGTTGAGGCCGATGCTGTGCTCATCACTGCCAGTTTGCCAGCACATTTCCCCCTTGCATTGCAGGCGCTCAATGCGGGGAAACATGTGTTACTTGAAAAGCCGTTTGCGCCAACCATAGCTCAGGCACAGCAGGTGGTCACTACGGCGGCAAAACGTCACCGAGTGCTCATGATCAGCCAGAATTATCGTTTCTTTCCAGCTGTTCGAGCCGTTACCGCGTTGATTCACGAGGGGACACTGGGATCGGTTGGTTCTGTGAGTATTGACTTCCGGCGCTACAACAATACCTCAGCAGTTGAAGGCCATCGCTTCTACCAGGTATGGCAACCGTTGCTCGTAGACATGGCCATCCACCATTTCGACTTGATGCGGGTCGTTCTCGGTCAGGAGCCATCTCAGATAAACTGCCAGGCATGGAACCCTCCCTGGAGCAAGTTCGTCGATCCGGCCTCGGCTGCGGCCACGATCACCTTCGACGGTGGAGCTGTAGTGAATTATCGGGGCAGCTGGGTAAGTCCTGGTCCGAAGACCTGTTGGAGCGGAGAATGGCACATCGAGTGTAGCGGGGGCGAGGTTGTCTGGACGAGCCGGGATGATACTGCTCCTGATCATGTCAGCATTCGTCGATTAGGCAAGCGTGCACGTCAAGTGAAGCTGCCTGAGATACCGCTCACGGATCGACGCGGGAGCCTGAAGGCCTTTGTGCAGGCCGTTCGTACGGGCCAAGAGCCTGAGAGCTCTGGATCATGTCAGCATTCGTCGATTAGGCAAACGTGCACGTCAAGTGAAGCTGCCTGAGATACCGCTCACGGATCGACGCGGGAGCCTGAAGGCCTTTGTGCAGGCCGTTCGTACGGGCCAAGAGCCTGAGAGCTCTGGAGATGATAATCTTCAGACCCTCGCGCTCATGGTAGCAGCTGTCGAATCAGCGACCTCTGGTGTACCCGTCTCTCTTGACAAAGGCCCTCAGCTGCTCGTTGGAAAGGAGACCTTTGACTATGACTGATCGGCACTTTGCGTTTTGGCCGAGACGGGTGCCACACTCCTTGACACTGCCGGAGACAAATGTGTACTACAATGGCGCGAACTGCAGGAGCAGGAAAGAGCTTCGGCATCCCAGCAATAATACCGCACCGTGGCTATGAATGGCAAGGATTGCAGAAAGAGGAGAAAAACAATAGCAACAGTACAGACCGTTACTGATCCCATCGACACGTCCGAAATGGGCTTTACCCTGATCCATGAGCACCTGCGGGTACGATCCGACGCGGTTGTCATGCAGTGGCCGTACCTGTATGACGAAAAGCGCGAGATGGAGCGGGCCATCGGACAGGTCAGAGCCGCGAGGGAGCGCGGCGTCAAAACCATCGTGGAGCCTACTGTCATGGGCTTGGGCCGGGATATCCGCTTTATGCAGGAGGTCGGGCGTTTGACGAGCATGCAGATTATCCCGGCGACTGGACTGTATACGTATAACGATGTGCCCTTTTACTTTCATAATCGCTCGGTTGATAAGATGGCAGATCTGTTTATCCACGACATTGAGGAGGGCATTCAGGGCACCTCCATACGGGCCACCTTTCTCAAGTGTGCCACTGACGAGCCCGGTATCACGCCGGGCGTTGAGCAGGTGCTGCGCGCTGTGGCCCGGGCACATCGGCGCACCGGTGTGCCGATTATGACTCACTCGCATCCACGCAGCGGTGTGGGTTTGAAACAGCAGGATATCCTGGAAGCGGAAGGGGTTGATCTGAGCCGCGTCCTTATAGGACACTCCGGCGATACCGATGACATTGACTACCTCACGAAGTTGGTCGAACGAGGCTCCTTCATTGGCATGGACCGCTACGGTCTCGAGGAGAACGTGGGATATCTCTCAACTGAGAAGCGCAATGTGACGATCCTGGAGATGTGCCGGCGCGGGTACGTAGAGAAGATGATGCTCTCACAAGACGCTTGCTGTACGATTGATTGGTTCGAGCCAGAAAAGGTTGCAGCGTTGGCGCCCAAATGGAACATGACCTACATAACTGACGAGGTGATTCCCGCCCTAAAAACGGGGGGTATCACCGATGTACAGATCCACACAATGACCGTCGACAATCCACGCCGCTACTTTGAGCGACAAGGAGCATACTAAGAGAATAGCATCTGATAGTCGAGTCGCTCTCTTATTGAGCAGTATACCCACCGTCAACGAGCATGACAGCTCCCGTCTCAAAGGAGGCCGCTACTTCATCATATTTCACACCGCCTACGAGACCTGCTTTTCCTGGCCGGGATGGAAATCGACCCGGCGAGCATGCGAGGTCAGAAGATCAAAAGTGCAGGCAGCTCTTACCTGCTTTCGCTTGACACGCTTATTGCTCCGGACGATCTGGATGATGTACCGTGAACGCCGCCGGGTCTTGCGCGCCCATGAGAAAGGCAACTCTGAGGTTGAGCCAAACATCGACGTCTTGATCAAAGTATTGGTTGCTTTTCGTCAAACCGCCCTCGAGCTTGGAGTCTTGATGATTAAGCCTGGGCAGTTCCTCTTCAGCGTTTCATAAGAGTGCGACAAATCGCATCCCACCTCTCTAGACAAATATGATAGCATTAAAGTATGCGGGCCCGTGTTGTATCAATCAGAAGGTGATCTCTGGCAAAGGATGCTTATGAACGCCACTCCAACACCCGACGAACAGGACATTAAATCAGCTTTAGAGCAACTCAGCAGAGATGATATGCAGGCGCTCATCCAGCGCATGGTACAGCAGCATCCTGATCTGGCCGGGTTGATTGTGTCGAAACAGTCGACGGCCACCAGGAAGCCGCGCGCACCGTTCGCGGACTTGCGTGAGCGTAATGCCAGGTTGCCAGCACTGAAAGATGAAATGGCCAAAGCAAAGTTGTAGTACAGGTACCTCTGCGAGCGCTTTTTGGCTGGTCATCGACATACGTAGGTGAACGCTAGACAAGGAGGAATTGGATGCCAAAGGAAATCAATCAGTGGGCTATGTATCCACGCAAAACGTCTTCATCCCCTCTTCCTGAATCGTTGAAAATTGAAGTCACCACGAAGGCGAATGAACTCATTGAGAACGTTCTCAAGCCGAAGTACATCCAGCCGCCACCGGAGAATCCACAATTCAATTATATTGTCGATATCTACGGCAAGTGGTACCACAAGGCGTTCTACTTCTGCGCCGAATATCGCGTTGCTGGTCCAAATCCAACCGTGCCGAGCTTCGAGGTGAAATTTGCTCGTATGCAGTATGCCGGGAACCGGCGCTTTCATCTCTCGTTTATGCGTCATACCGGCCAGTGGATTCAAATTTACACAGATCTGACGGTGGACGAGTGCATAGAGTCTGTTCGAGACGACCCCTACTTTACTATATAGTCGCATCACTCCGTGGGAGCACATGTGGCGTCTATAGTTCCGATATGAAAGTATATATTGAACGTGTCCGTCAATGATTTCTACGCTTCTTCTTCTTTCCTCGCAGTTTCAATGGTGGTCGTCTTGACAAAGACAGATGAGGTAGATTAAGCTACAAAAGGTTTCTAGTCCCGTTAGAAAGTTTTTCAGTTAATTTTTTTTCTTCTTCATACTTCATATTTTTAAAACGTCTGAATAAGCAGTGGTAGTGCGCTGCTTACAGCAAGGAGTCAACCTACATGAAAACAGGTAAGCAGGGGTGTCTGTGCAATACTACGGAAACATTGCAAATGGAACAATGTTGTATATTTATTATCAAGGCGTTATGCTAAAAGATGTACAAGTTTTCCTTCGCCGCTTGATGAGAAAAAGTAGACCGAGATAGACCAATAGGCATTAAGATGGATAGACCACCCAAAGATATAAGCTTATCGGAGCTTGCAGACCGCTGTAAGAGCGAAATGAACAACTATAGCCGCAAAGTGGGATACGTCGAACAGTATTGTTTAGAGATTTTCCGCCGTGCCATGCTACAAGGTAATTCTTTGGCCTGGGAACTGTTGCATCAGCGCTTTAAGCCGACCATGCTTCGCTGGCTGCGCAGTCACCCCCATAGAGATGCTGCGAGCCGACTTGAGAGCGAAGAGAATTATATAGTTCAAGCTTTTGAACGCTTCTGGAGTTCCACAGTTCATAATCAGCAATTGGAATTCAGGACACTAGATGCTGCGTTAAGCTACTTGCATGCCAGCTTAAATGGTGCTATTCTGGATACGTTGCGAACCTATTCACGAGCAAAAGAGGACCCTCTACCAGAGCCTGGATCCCCTGGAGAGCCAGCGGTGGAAGAATCCGACGACAGCAACTTGTGGCAAATTATACAACGCATGCTCCCAGACAAGCGTGAACAGCGATTGGCATACCTACTCTTTCACTGCGGTCTCAAGTCTCGTGAGATTGTACAACTCTTCCCGAAAGAGTTCAGCAATGTGCAGCAAATCTACCGCCTGCACCGTCACATCATAGAGCGCCTGCAGCGCAACCGGGATCGACTCCACTGGTTGCTAAGCGATGAGCAGTTTTGAGTTCGTAGGAATAGCAAATAATTACCGCCAAATGCCGGGTTACAGTGGTGAAACATGAGAGGTAATAATTGCCACCTGCATCGTATATAAAGCAACACATGACATACGTAGTTTGATCAAGTAGCCACGACCTTGCTGCGAGAGGAGCTACAAATGATGGACTGTTTGCACTTTATGGCCCCCAGTGATGAGGAACTCTCGAGTTTTGTCTTAGATGAAGAGCCTATGTCACCAGAGGCGAGAGAACATCTTGAACATTGCGAGATCTGTCAACAACGCCTTGCCAGGTATAAACAGTTCCATACCTCCCTGGTTTCGCGTCTCTATCGCTGCCAGTGCCCAAGCGGCACACGAATAAGTCTCTACTGTGCTGGTCTCCTGGCAGCGGATGAGCAAATGGAAATAGCGGCCCACCTCTTGTTATGTCCGCTCTGTGCGGATGAAGCTGCAGATACGCGGCGTTTCCTGGCGGCAGTGGAACCTCTACCCGCTCCCACGATTTCGCTTCGTGATACTGGACGCCACCTTGTTGCCACCCTTGTCGGGCCGCAGATGCGACTTGTGAGGCGCGGTAGTGCGCCAGCAACAACTTGGCCACGCCAGTATCGAGCAGAGTCGATCGATCTTTCACTGTATCTCTCGCGCACCAGCAACGGGGATTACGCATTGCTAGTCATCATCACCAGTATCCACTCCGCGGAGACTGCGAATGCCTTTGCGGGCATGGCTGCCGAACTCTATTCCGCACCTGACCCGATTGCATCAGGCGACGAAGGTGACAAAGAGGACAAACAGGCTGAAACACCTCTTGTATGCGCAGAGATAGACGACGTTGGAAATGTCGTGTTTAGTGGCGTACCAGCTGGTAAATATATCCTGGTTGTGCATCTTCCCGAGCGTGAATTGGTTATCGAGGACTTGACAATCGAACCTGGATAAACACCTATCTTTGTGTCATTAATCTCATCATACGTTGGTCATTGTGGGGAGACTAACAAATATGGATAACAAAGTATTTTTACAACGCCTGTGTGACCTGGGTTTAGAGGAAGGATGCGTCTATATACGTGTGCACACCTCTGAATTTGCTGACCTTGTGACGACCGCCGTTCTGATCCGAGAGGAATCACTACGTCAGCGGAACATTAATGCTTTTGTCTCCCTCAAATTGGCTGAACTGCTAATCTTCTTGGGTGAGCATCTTCAACACGCTCCATCTTTTGCCTTCGGCCTCCTTGCTAAAGGGGATGCTTTGTCCCATATAGGGCATTATCAAGCAGCTTTAGAGTGTTTGAATGCAGCGGGAGATGAGTTTTTACAACTGGGAGATGAGGTGAACTGGGCTCACACTCGTATCAGTTGGATCATCGCTTCTGCCTGGCTGGGACAAGTCGAAGAAGCCTTACAAGAAGCGACTCATGTCCGCAAGGTGTTTTTACAACACGGTGAACACTACTGGGTTTGTATCGTCGATCATAATACTGCGGTGATCTACAAACGACTAGGGCGTTACCAAGACGCCCTCTGTCTGTACGAAAGGATACTCTCTGTCTATCCCACCTTATCCTGTCCAGACGAGGCCACTATTAAACTATCAATAGCCAGGGCTGAAGCCAATCAAGCAATAAATCTGTCCCTGCTTGGCAATTTTGAACGCGCATATCACCTTCTTCAACAGGCACAGGGACGCTTCAATGCACTCGGGCAGACCAGTGCTGTTGTCAAGATAGAACTTCATCTAGCCGAGATCGATTATGCTCAGGGCTACTATGGCAATGCCTTGAAACGTTACTATCAAGCCCGTGATAGTATGGTACAGAACCATATAGATGATCCAATGTTACAGGCAGAACTCAAGCTTCAAATGACTGATTGTCTGGTGAAACTCAATAAAGCACAGGAGGCTTGCCAGTTAGCAGTTGAGGCGATTAAGATATATCGACAACATGGTGTGTCGCTTGATACCGGTGAGGCTTTGCGTGAATATGCAACGGCACTAGTTGCCGCTGGTCAATCTGGGAAGGCTTTGTCCGCTCTTGACGAAGCGTGGATGCTGTTTAAACAGGGAGCGTTTGACCACTATGCCTCCGATACCAGGCTTCAGCAGGCAGAACTCCTGCTCGAGATGGGATCTGTTACCGCGGCATACACTCAGGCTCGCATCGTCAAGCAGTATTTTGAGACAAAGGGCCTGGTGGTGCGCTCTGCTCGGGCCACTCTGGTGATGGCTGCTGCTCTTATCGAAAGCGCACAACAGAGTGGGGTATACCAGGAGGAGGAACAGCGGTCTCTACTCCTACAAGAGGCTGAATTGCTATGTAAGCAGATCATGTCACAGGCACAGCAACACAACTTGCAGGAACAGATTTATAAGAGCCAGTACCTTCTGGGGCGACTTTCCGGCCTCGAGGGAAAACCCGGCAAAGCCGCCAGACACTACGGGGCCGCTATTGCTCAGATAGAGCGCATCCTGCATGATCTTGGATATGATTTATCCCCTTCGTTTCTGCATACTACAAGTTCCGTATATGGAGATATGATAACTCTTTGCCTCCAGCAATCTCAGGTTGAGCGTGCTTTCAACTATCTCGAACAAGCACGTTCCATTGCCTTGCGCCAATATCTCAACAAATCGAGCGCTTTACAGGACAATAGACGAGAACAGGAAGATGTAGCTTTTCCATCGGTGTCGTCAGCAAACAGTGTTGCTATGTTACGAATGCGTCAGGAATTAACAGAATGGCAGCAGGAATATCGTAAATATAGTGCGCAACTTGCCACTATTGATACCTCGGTTTCTCCCGCTGTTGATCAAGAAGTTATGCAGGCTGAACTAAAACGGTGCGAAGCAAAACTCAACGAGTTGTTTGAGCGTTTGCATCTCCAACAGACGGTTACACGATCCACTCCGTACGCGCTAAAACGCGAAATGCACAAAGCGCAACGCGTAGACGTCGCTCAACTGCGCCAGCACCTTTTGCCCGATCAGCTACTACTGGCATATTTTCTGTATAAGGGTAGGCTCATCATCTTTGCAGTCACACCAGAGCGCCTGGTTGCCTATGAGAATCCTGATGGAGCGACGCAATTGGAGCGTTTGTATCTTTTACTCCATGCGCATCTTCAGCCGGATGGCTGGCCCAACCTGCAGCAGCCGCCACAGTACCCCATTCGTCGTCTGCTCAACAAACTCTATGATCTCCTGTTGGCTCCTGTGGCCTCTCTGTTGCCACCATCATCGGGGTACCTGACCATCGTCCCCTATGGGCCATTACATCAACTGCCGTTTCATGCCTTGTATGATGGCTCGCATTTCCTGATCGAAGACTTCCAGATCAATTACCTTCCGGCTTCCAGCATACTCGCGCATCTTAGTGCTCATAGAGTCGAACTTCCTATTCGTCCTATGGATACAAAGGACCCCATCAAACCACCATTGGTGTTTGGTTACTCGCAAAATGGATATTTGCAGCGTGCCCTTGACGAAGCGAGAACACTGACAACGTTGCTAGGTGGACACTGCTATCTAGAAGGTAACGCGACAATTGCGCAACTGATTGAACAAGCCCCCGGTAGTCCCATCATCCACGTGGCGACTCACGGCCAGAGCAGGCTGGATTCCCCCAACTTTTCCTATGTACACCTGGCGGATGGGCATTTCAATGCTATTGATGCTCTCAGTCTGAACTTAGAAGAATGTGAACTAGTCACTTTGAGCGGTTGTGAAACTGGCCTGGCGCTCAGCAGTGGGGGTGATGAACAGTTAGGCCTGGGGCGAGCGTTCCTGGCAGCTGGCGTTCCTTCATTAGTGATGAGCCTGTGGCCAGTAGAAGATAACGCTACCAATGAGTTGATGCAGCTCTTTTACCAGAATCTCCTGAATGAAGATAGCAAGGTCCAGGCGTTGCGAACTGCTCAATGCAGCCTCCTGCATCGTACCTCTTCCGGCTATGCTCACCCTTATTTCTGGGCGGCATTTCGCCTCGTTGGCGATGTCGGTCCCCTCAAGTATGCAAAAGCGAGAGCTTTTACCCCGGTTGATTCAATCTGACCTCCAAAAAAGTACTTGCTCGTCGTCTCTTAGTCAGATAGTCGTTGTGACCAGTTTGTATCTTTTCTACATTTGCCGGCCTATGCCGGTAGAAAACGCGAGGTAAAAAATGGCTAAGAATCACGAGTACGAGCATGTGCGTGTCCCGTGGTGGACCGACATGATAATGTACTGGCTTGAAGACCAGGTTGCCATTGCATTCCATTCTAATCACCATCCTTCCACAGACCGCGAAAGCATTATCACGTCCCTGGAGTTGAACAAACTCAATCAATTTCTTCAGCCACGTGGCTTCGAACTGATGCCCTTCACCCAGGATGATCTTCCACATCCCTCAGATGTGAAAGTACCGGTGAACAGGGGTAAGGATAGTAAGAAGTCAAATATTAACGATCCAATTGGTAAGTATCTGTTCTCCTCTCCTTCTGACCGGGGAACGATCGTTATTGGCTTCTTCTATGTCAAATTGCATGATATGTTTCACCCTATTCAAGGAATGACCTCAATGCAGGGAAGTCCTGACACACATGGCGGAGGTGAGTCGAATGCCCGTCAGGTTGTCAACATCATCAATGCCAATCTGGAAAAGCTGAGACAAGATGGGAAAATCCCTATTGTTGCAGCTATGCCCAACTGGCTTGGGGGGACTACTTGCTTTATCCACGGCTGTTCATTTACTCCTATTCCAGTACGAAAAGATGACCCAACCGGTCATTGGACATTTACATTGCCTGAACTGTCGGACACGATGCAAGCCAGGAAAGGTAAGGATGTGACGGTGTTTGTGCTGGACACCTTACCCAGGCTTGACCAGGTCACAAAGGCATCCCAAAATAAGGAGAGCAATTGGCTCCTACAGGACATCGTCGCAGGGATGGAGAAAAAGACTATTAGCCTCAACTATCAGACTCTGCCTAAGCTACTACGGGAAGATGCTGAAGATCAACTGGTAACGGGTCGTGATATCTACGGGCGCACGGCTGGTCTACCTATGTCAGATCATGGTCTATTCGTAGCTGGCATTTTACATGACCTTGCCCGTGATGCGAAGATTGAATGTATTCGTATTCTCAATGACTTTGGGGCGGGCGATACCCATATGCTGATTCACGAACTCGAAAAGATACAAAAGCGTATGGCCCCACCCAATCCAGATACAGGAGAGGGAGAGGGAGATCTCTATAATCAGGCAGTCGTGATTAACCTGTCTTTGGTGCTCATGCCTCCTCGTGACGATTTGCCTGGATTATGGTTTTCTGATAGTGGCAGCTCTATGGAAGACCTTACGCAGATAGCGCACGGTATCGAACTGTTACAGACCCCTTTCCATATGGTTATCCAGAGTCTGACTGCCCTTGGAGCCGTGATTGTTGCAGGGGCGGGCAACGATTCAAACACCCCCGATATGCCATACCGGCCGGAGGCACGCTACCCTGCAGGTTTCCCAGAGGTCATCTCGGTTGGCGCTGTAGATAAGTATGATGACATGACTTCATATAGCGATTATCCAGCATTACCTCCCCATCATAACGGGATTGTGACCTATGGCGCGGGGCTTGCGACGCCTGTACCTCCTACGAGAAAGAATACAAATGTACCCGCATCTCCGCTCTATGGACCCGAGGATTCTGACACCATGACCACTGCCACGAACGTTGATCCATTGCGAGGAATCTATACCTCCCCAGTCTATCCAGCGCTCTCGGCTGCTGATCCTCGTCAATTCTACGACGCTCCCACCACGACTGCCTGGGCCTACTGGTCGGGAACGTCATTCGCCACACCTATTATTAGCGCTCTAGCAGCTCGTGTTCTGGAGAGTATGAAGTCGAGCAACATGAACATGCCATCTCGCTACCTGGCCGCTGAAGTGCAATGGGCTATCACCACTGCTCAGGGACAACATGCGATGCTAGGTAAATCCCTTCCCATACAGCCAGAATTCGGCGTGAGCCTACTCAAGGCAGTGCAAAAACAGGAAACGCCATAATCAGTACGACACTCCCACAGAGACAGGCGTCGGCAAGCATTTCCGTGAGCACTATTTATAGCGAATACTATGAATAGTGCTTTTTGTATCTTCTCTTGGTGATATCTACAGACGGTACATCGATTGTACGCACCTCCAGCAGGCTTTTGAGATGCTCTTACACACGAGCTGCCACTTCGCTATGAATACGCAAGAGTTCTGGAATCGTCGCCGCATTAGTTTGCACTGCATAACCAGCGAGAGCGTGCACGAACCATTGTTCTTCCAGCTCGCGTAATCTTCTGAAGGCTGCTAAATTGTTGTCCTGCCGAAGGAAAAGGATCAAGCCAGCTCTGTATTTCGAGCCTTTCACCGAAGCGAGGGCTGTCTACATATTCAATATCGTAGTAGAGGACATCGAAATGAGCCGTATCGGGCGTTATTCCGCCTTTGGCATACGCTTCCCAGCTCGCATTGTCTAACATCTCAACGGCAGAGGCATTATTCAGATGCCTCATCGGATCTATATCAGAGAAACGCACGACCGCGGTAGCAGTTTCTGGTATGCTCTCAGGAAAAGGCGGGAGGGGAGCTTCTGGTTGTTGCGGTAGAGGCCCATCCGCCAGCCAGATCTGAGCTGTTCCTTCCGGAAGGCGCATGGGCCGTCCACGTGAATCAACGTATACCCAGAGTGTCCACGCGGAAATGATAGGGTCGTCATTTTGTTCACCTGCAATGCGAGCTTCATATCCTCGTTGAGCCGTAATGCGTGTAAAACCTATGCCATAGGTCTTCAATTCGAGCCTGGTATGCACCTGGACAGGGGCCATAAAGGTGATAGCGGTTCTCTTGACCACCCAGTAGCCATTTCCTGAAAGCTGAGCATCCTCGGCATCCCGTGCCGCAATATCCTGCATATACCGTACAAACGCTGGGGGAGTAAGCACTTCATCACAATTGCACTCATCATAGCGGACGGAATGCGTATAACAAAATTGGCGTTGCATGTGCGCTCCTTTTCTTTTGCTCCCTTGTATTGTAGCAGTTTTTTTGCCGGGGGGAGATGTGATTGAAGCAAGCCAGGCGGCCATACAGGATACTAGCAGAACGAGTCAGCGTGCCGGCAATAACTATAGCAGGCTCTTCGCCATGAGCACCCTGGCTCAGTTACAATAAGACGCTCGTACGCCTACAGAAATTTGTTGTCACTGTAGGCGTACGAGCGTCTTATAACCATGTGATTTGTTGCCAATGCTTCAAACGCTCGAACATACTTGATGAAGAGCCGTTATCCCTTCCCATCCGATACCCTGATCTTTCTCCATTCAGACTTAGTTGAGGAAGTCTTTCAACTGGTCACTACTCTTCACTCGGAGTTTCTGCAAAGCTTGCACTTCGATCTGACGTATCCTCTCACGACTCACGTGTAATATCTCGCCAACTTCTTTCAGAGAAAGACTTGTACCGCCAAGCAGGCCGTAGCGCAATTGAAGGACATATCGTTCACGCTCACTTAAATCTTGTAATGCATCGGCAACATGCTCTTGGAGTTGATGTTGTGCTGTTATCTCCATCGGAGACTCTAACATCTGATCCTCAACCATGTCACCAAGTTCGCCGTCGTTATCTTCACCTACCGGGGTTTCCAGGCTGATAGGTTGCTGGCTGGCTTTGAGGAGCTCACGTATCTTTTCCACACTACTACCCATCTGCTGTGCAATCTCCCTGACGGTTGGTTCTCGACCCAGTTCCTGATGTAAGCGAGCACTTACCCTCGATACACGATTGACCGTCTCGAACGCGTGGACCGGGAGACGAATGGTGCGTGCCTGGTTTGCAATTGCCCGTGAAACAAACTGTCGAATCCACCAGGTTGCATAGGTACTGAACTTGTACCCCATCGTTGGATCGAACTTCTCGACAGCGATCATCAGCCCCTTATTGCCTTCTTGAATGAGATCAAGCAATGCCAGACCTCTGTTCTGATACTTTTTAGCAATGCTTACAACCAGGCGTAAGTTGGCTTCAATCAGACGACGTTGTGCATCCTTTGCCTGTTCCATTACTTTATCATTGGGAAGCGTGTCGTATTGAATGGCGTGTTGCTGCTCAAGCTTGCCTTGTTGAACCATGAGCCCCAGGCGTATCTCTTCCTTCACAGTCAACCGTGGCACGCGACCCATTTCACGGAGATAGAGGCTCAACGCATTTCCTAGTTCGCCGCCATCGTCAGTTTCTGTAAGATCAGTATCATCGACATCCAGGTCGTCTTCTGTTGAGTCCAGGGCGTCTATTCCTTCTTGATCCTCAAGCTCATCCTCTGTGAAGTTATTCAATAGATTATCCGCTGCTATGTTGGCATCATCGAGAGTTTGAGCAGCAGAATGAGAGTATGCTAGATCTAACATATCGGTGAACGATGCTTCTTCTTGTGTTTTTAGTTGTTCAATCATTGTAAGAGACATAGATGACCTCCTCTCTTTTAAAACTTAGAGACCCATAACATAGAGGGAATGAATTCCATGGGGCAAAAGAAGAAATTACTCTTATCGTACAATAAATAGAACATTATTGAATAGGTGTTCTATTCCCAAAAGCGCAAGGAAAATTGTGCGCCATCCCCTTAATCGTTCGAGTCTTGCATGGACGCCTGACTGCGTCCCTGCCGTTATACCTCTATTACGACAGGGAGGACCAAAGGTTGGCTGTGGAATTTTTTGAAATTGGAAAGCGCTTTTGCTATTTCTTTCTGTAAGTATTTCGTCAGTTCTTCTCTTGATTCAGACAACGAAGTACCTCGCATGATTACTTCGGGTTTACTCGCTAATTGACCGTTAGAAGCTTTGATTTCTACCAGCAGGATCAATACTCCCTCCTGAGCTAACCGTTCACGGTCACGGATAACGTAGCTTTCCAGTTCTTCCCCCGATACTTCATCGACGTATACATTTTTAACCTCGATTTTCTTTCCCATTTTGGCTTGTTGGGCGTTCAATAATACTTCTTGCCCATTTTCAATCAGAAAAATCTGATTTCTTTTGTAGTTCATTTTTTCGCCAAGGTTACGGTATGCAATCATATGTCGATACGTTCCGCTGATAGGCAGGAGGAATTTGGGTTGGGTCAAGGAAATTAAAAGCATATGATCGCCGGAAGATCCATGGCCGGAGACATGGTATGAGCCACTGCCACTATCCGAATTGATTACTGTTGCGCCCTTTTTTGCTATCGCATCTACCAACGAACTTACCGCAAGTTCGTTGCCCGGTATCGGGTCTGCGGAGAAGATAACCATATCACTGGGTTGAAGTTTTATTGCATTGTATTCTCCCCCCGCTATGCGGGTCATGGCAGAGTTTTCCTGGCCCTGGCTTCCAGCAACCAAAAGCATGACTTGATTGCTCTTGTAGCGAGGTATTGCTTCTATTTGGATTTCAGTTCCCCGTTTAATATGCAGATATCCGAGTTTTTGTGCAATTTGTTTGACTTTGATGATGGATCTGCCGACAAAACAGACTTTGCGGTTGAGCTTTTCAGCTGCCTCGATCGCCTGGTTCAAACGGGAAACATTAGAAGAATTGGTAGTAACAAATACCTTTCCTTGAGATTCGCGCATAGTTTTCTCAAAATTCTGCGTGAGCATCTCTTCTGAAGGAGTAAATCCGGGCCTTTCAGCGCCAAGGCAATCAGAAAAAAGTACCGTAATGCCTTTTTGCGCTGCCTGTGTTATTTTGCGAAATTCCGTCCTTTTCTGGTCAGCAGGAGTCAAATCGAATTTGTAGTCCGCTCCATGGTAGTAGTTGCCTACCGGTGTCTCAATGAAAAAGTGTGCCGCATCCGGTATAGAGTGCGTGACATGGATAAAGGTAATGTTGAAATCACCGATTTGAATGTTGCCATTCGTAAATGTAACCGTCTTGACAACAGGCTGAGTATTGAATTCGGTTAACTTTTCATTGGCAAGAGCGGCTGTTAGCGGCGACCCGTAAATAGGAAAAGATGGCAATTGCGGTAAGATATACGGCAAGCCGCCGATATGATCTTCGTGTCCGTGGGTCAACAGCATACCGACGATTTTCTTTTTGGCTTTGCCTTCCGGCATACTGTTCTGAAGGAGATAGGTTATATCAGGCAGGAGTAAGTCTACTCCCAACATGGTTTCATCGGGGAACCCTAAGCCACAATCGACAATAAGTATCTGGTCTTTGTACTCATATAAATACATATTGCGTGTGACATCTTCTTCTCCTCCAAGAGACAAGAATTTGACCGTTTCCGCCTGCATTTTTTCAGTTTTTTGCGTTTGTTCTTTTGCCATGTGCTGCCCCACTAGATTGGATACGCTTGCGTGCGTATGTACACCTCGTCGAGAAATCGCCTGAAGCGCTGCATAATATCAGTATAATTCCCATACTCAGATAAGTCCACCTGTGCTGGCTATTTAGGCCTTTAGAGTATTCTTCACGCTTCGCCGCGCTCCCATTCCGCGATACCTATTCGACTCTGGGTTTGACCCTGTTGCGAAAGCGGGACAACGCCGAGTTCGCGACTGAGCCGCCGGGCGGCCAGGCCTACGATTGCGGTGAATGTGGGGTACGCCAGTTCCAAATCCGCCAATTGCTCGATTCGCATGTCCGCCGCCATGCAGGTTGCGACAAGTTGGAGGATCTCCACCGCTTGCTCGCCCATGATATGCGCACCCAGAACGCGATGTGTCTCTGTAGACACGATGAATTTGCAGAAACCCTCTCGGTGACCATCAATGAGCGCGCGATCCAGCGCGGTATACGGAACTACTGCCACGACACAGTCATGCCTGGCGCGCGCCTGCTCTTCGGTCAGGCCAACGCTGCCATATTCCGGGTCGGTAAAGCCGCCATGTGGGACGATTTTGTGCTGCGAGGAACGCGCCACGCCCAGGAGGGCATTTTCCCCTGCCAGCGCGCCCTCGCCGCTCGCGCTCTGCACCAGCATCATGCGCCCGGTAATGTCGCCCGCCGCAAAGATATGGGGAGTTGTTGTCCGCAGGAAGTCATCGACCACAATGTACCCGCGCTCGCTCTGCACGCTCGCGGCGGCCAGATTCAGCGCTTCCACGTTCCCAGGCCAGCCTACGGTCATTACAACTGCCTCAGTTGTGAGCTGGCGAACCTCGCCTTCGTACAGATAGGTCAAGCGCAGAGATCCATTCTGCTGCTCGATCCGCTCTATACCACCGATGTTCGTAGTGACTGCGATGCCGCGCCTCCGGAATGCCTCGGAGATGCCGTGTGACACTGCTTCGTCCTCACCTGCCAGCAGTCGGGGTGCGACTTCCAGGACGTGCACATATGCGCCAAACGCTGAGAAGCACGAGGATAACTGGCAACCCGTCGCAGCGCCACCCACCACCACTACCTGACGCGGCAGTCGCTGCAAGGACCAGACATCGCTGTGTGTTAGCGCGTACTCGCTGCCCGGGAAGGAAAGCCGGCGCGCATGGCCGCCCACACAGAGGATGAATTTCTCTCCTTGCAATATGGTGCGATCACCCAGGGCAACACTGTGTTCGTCAATGAAGCGAGCGTCGCCGACGTTCGCAAATACTGTCACACCCTCCTGCTCCAGGTGACTCTGCAAATGCTTTTTCTCGTGAACCCGCGAGACGATATTCCGCGTTCGTGACAGTAACGCTGCGAAGTCTACCATCGGCTTCTCGCCCACCAGTCCAAAATCAACGAACTGCTCCGCGTCACGCACAAGTCGTGCCGCCCTGGCAAGCGCGCGAGTCGGCACACAGCCATCGTTTGTGCAGGTTCCCCCCATCTTTCCGCGCTCGACCAGCGCGACCATTGCGCCCAGCTCCCGCGCCCGCAGGGCCGCCGTCACACCGGCTGGTCCGCCACCTATGACAATCACGTCAAACATCTTATCCCTTCCTTATTGTGGTTGATCGAAACCGACCAGATCAAGTTCTTTCGTCCTTATCGAAACTCACGAAGTAGTATTAGCCAGGTCTTCAAACAAATTATCACCAGATGTCAGGCACTATGATATAATAGCACTGATCTATTATAAAGGCATCTAGCGCAACATATCGCAAATGGAAGGAGAGGTACGAGACTGTCACGAACTCCATCCCCTGGAAGGGGATGAGCTTGCGCAAGCAGGCTCGTCGTGCCCAGCCTCAGCGCCCAATGGCGCAAGCGGCCAGATGCGGGCGCTCCGTTGGCTCGGTCATGGCACCGGCACATGCTTCCTCAGTGTGCCGCTCTGCCGCTCTTGCGTTAAAAGCCCGGCAGGAGCTCGGGCGGTGCGCAGGGCCCAACAAGCCGACCCAACCTTGGCGAGGGGAGATGTCTGAGAAGGCCGTCTCAGACACGTTATACAGCCCTGTAAAGGGCCCCGAAAGGGGAAACGAAGCATGGTCTTTGTCCTGGACAAACACAAGAAGCCACTGATGCCCTGTACACCAAAGAAGGCGCGACTGTTGCTCTCACGCCAACGAGCGGTGGTGCATCGCCGCTATCCTTTTGTCATTCGTCTCAAAGATCGCCGCCTGGAGGAATCGGTGGTCCAGCCTCTGGTGCTGAAGATCGATCCGGGCTCCAAAACGAGCGGGATGGCCGTGGCGCGGGTGGAAGCCGCCCCGCAGGGTGAGATTCATCACGCCGTCCATCTCGCGGAGGTAGGCCACCGGGGCCAGCAGGTGCATGCAGCGATGGGAGCCAGAGCGCGTGCCCGTCGCCGTCGCAGGAGTGCTCATCTGCGCTACCGCCCCCCTCGCTTTGAGAACCGCACCCGCTCCAAGGGGTGGTTGCCCCCCTCGCTGTGCTCGCGGATTGGCAATGTGCTGACCTGGGCGCGTCGCTATGGCCACTGGACACCCATCACTCGCCTGGAGGTGGAACGGGTCACCTTTGACCTGCACCTGATGCAGAACCCGGAAATCGCTGGTATCGAGTATCAACGGGGAGAGTTAGCCGGGTGGGAGTTGCGAGCCTATCTCTTAGAGAAATTCCAGCATCGCTGCGTCTACTGTCACCGGAGCGAGGTCCCCTTCGAGATCGATCACCAGATCCCGCGCAGCCGAGGAGGGTCCAATAGAGCGAGCAATTTGGTGCTCTCGTGTCACGACTGCAACGCGGCCAAAGGCCATCAGACGGCGGCGGAATTCGGCCACCCGGAGGTGGGTGCACAGGCGAAAATCCCGCTCAAGGATGCTGCCGCGGTCAATGCGACGCGCTACGCCCTGGTGCTGGCGCTCGAGGCGCTCAGCTTGCCGATAGGCACTTGGAGTGGGGGGAGGACGCGCTGGAACCGGGATCGGTTTGGTCTGCCCAAGACACACGCCCTGGACGCGCTCTGCGTGGGTGAACTCGCCGGGGTGCATGCCAGAACCTTGCGCACGTTGCGTATCAGTGCCAGCGGGCGGGGGCAATATTGCCGGACGCTCTTTACCAGACACGGCTTTCCGCGAGGCTATCTCATGCGGCAGAAACAGGTGAACGGGGTGCAAACGGGGGACCTGGTGCTGGCGGTAGTTCCCCCACCTTACCAGGCGCAGGGGACGCACAAAGGTCGTGTCGCAGTCAGGAAAAGCCGATTCTTTCGTATCAATGGGGTCGACTCCATCCCGGCACGCTGCTGTACCGTGCTCCAGCGCAGCGACGGCTACGAATATGCGTTCGTCTAG
>Ga0209577_10002310_pt1 | contig 18454 bp, 25 predicted proteins | sample GraSoiAngelo_109_FD_185874 | JGI IMG/M metagenome (GOLD analysis project Ga0209577, IMG submission 185874) | Grasslands soil microbial communities from the Angelo Coastal Reserve, California, USA - 14_0903_12_20cm (SPAdes) (version 2) | ecosystem: Environmental > Terrestrial > Soil > Grasslands...
TGAACCTGTTTGTCGCCAGTTAGCCATCACTTCTTCTCCGAATGAAATCAGCGTCACCGTAGATGACCAGCGGCCGTTACGGACACCGGCGAAGGGTGCACCTGTCGCTTGGGTTGGTCCTGACGGAGGAAGAGTGAATGCTCGCATGCAGTTGGCATTCACGTCAGTAAACGGGCGCAGAGTTAATGATTACACGCTAAGCCCTGATGGGCGGACCCTGACTATGCAAGTGACAGAAACGAGCCTCCGACTGTCTCAAACTATCACTTACAAACAAGTTTACAGACGAGTCTCATGAAAGAGCATGCCGACGGATCTGTTGTGACAGTAAAGACAGCACCCGTGGTTTGTCATTCCTTTCGCCTCGATGCCGAAGCAAACTTGCTGTCGACGAAGCGGATCATACCCGACACGGAGACGCGGGCGATAAGCGACGATCACAGATAAGCGGTGCTCCCAGCCTTAAGGGCGAGCCATTGTAGCGCATGCACGCCGATTCTCTCAAAAGTGGCAAGCTCGCTCCCCTCACTGGCAGCAGAGAAAAGTCCTACGAATGCTGAATGGCCGTCAGGGGATTTCGGGCGGAAGTAAATAACATGAAAATAATACGTTACGTTTCCACTAAACTAATCATCTTTGCGATTGCGTGGAGCTTTGCTACTGGTACACCAATTCAAGCGCACCAGCTCAGATCCAATTCTGCATCGGCCCGTTCCGAGGATGACGCTCATTTGGTTGTGACCAGGGCAGCCAATTTTGGGACCTTCCAGTACCTCGTCTTGTTCGTTGACGGTGTCCACATCGCGGATTTGGGGCTTGATCAAAGTTACGATGGCGTGTTGTCCCCCGGGCCGCATGTCTTGTCCGTCACTACGACTCCACAGGGCTATACGTATACACCACCGACTCAACGACGCGTTAACGCAGAACCCGACAAGACCTACGCATTTACTGCGTTTTGGAAAAACTCTTACCAGGCTTACCTCGTGAAGAACGGCAGCACCAAGAGAATCGTCACACCGAGCAACCCAGGCTGAGATGCATGGGTGCACGGTTACCTGGAGAACCAAACCGAGTTGGATGTTAGTCGCGACGAAAGATCGAACCATCAACCCCGACCTCGAACGGTGGTATGCCGAACGAGCGAAGAGTCATAAGGTCGAAGTCTCAGGCGCTAGTCATTCAGTTTACGTTTCCAGGCCGAAGGAGGTTGCGGCCCTGATCGAAGAAGCTGCATCGCACGCTCGGTAGAGGTTCGCCTATGGCTAGCCTAAGCAAATCATCGACGTTCATTCGCACCGTGTCCTGGCTTTCACATACCTTAGACGAAACTGCTCTTGAATTTGATGAGGACAAGATCGATTGAATCGTGAGCAACGTTCGCGACGAGGCTCACTGAGTTGCTCGTCGCGCAACTCAAGGTAAATAAGAATAGGGAGCTGGTTAATTATGAGAAAAAATCCGCTGAACAAAGGTATCATAATGGAGAACGCTGCTGGCATCGGGACGGTGACGTCTGAGATGGTTGAAGCCCGTGCGCGCGAGTTAGCCGCGATTAACGGTCGTCCTTCTTCCAAACCCTCGGAGACTGATTATCAACAGGCCAAACGTGAGCTGACAGGAGAAGCGGCAACGGATCCGCAGGAAGAGAGTAGTGAATCCGTACCCGATTCGGACGGTTGGGATCCTTTGCCGGGCTCGACCGGACGGCAAGCAGCAGACTCCCTCGGAGAAGATGAAGATGCCGAGGGACGGAGCGAGAGTGCGCAGATGTTCGAGGAAGGCGTCACTGAAGCGGAGCACGATCAAATGCGTCAGGCATCCCGGGCAGACGAGAACAGCGACGAACCAGAGCCATAACTCGCGCGCGCGCCGCTCGCTTGCCACGTGCGAAGTTTTATGTGGCCTCGCCTATTCCGCTGCTCGCGCCGGTGATGACGATCTTGTCTTTGATTCCATGCATGAAGTTTTTACTTTCTGTTTTCTATTTTCGCCGCTCGGGACTCTTTGAAATTTCGAGGCTCTATCATTGGCGATGTTGCCAGCTCTTGTAGACCGCCTCGAGACTGTAACCGTCGGGATCGAAAACGTTCGCAGCGTAATAACGGGGATCGTAATACAGGCGTGCGCCGGGCTTGCCGTTATCAGTCGCGCCCGCCGCCATTGCTGCCTGATAGAACGCGTTCACCTCGGCCTCGCTCTTGGCGACGAATCCGATATGCGCAGCCTTGGCGTCCGCATCGCCCTGCCTGAGCCAGAAGAATACACGGCCGTCCCGTCCGAAGCCCTTGAGGTCGGGATGTCCTTCGGGGCCATCCTTGCCGTCGTAATCGATGGCATGGACGATGCCGAGCGGCTTGAGAGCCGTCTCGTAAAAAGCAATCGATCGATCGAGATCTTTGACGGTTATGAAGACGTGGTCGAGCAAGAGTTCACCTCGTTCGTTAGCCGATGATTCTTGCTAGGCTCACTCGGTCTCAAGACTGATATCTGATCGTCCAAGAGTCTACCGTTTAGGCCACGCGCGCAATGCGATTTGCGCGACTCGACGTAGTTGATCGCTACTGGCGCCGCCAGCTGACTGAACTGCCATTCCTCGCACGACAGTCATCACGTAACCGGCCAGCTCGCCTGGGTCAGAGTTTTTCGGAAGATCACCTTCGCGCTTTGCTCGCTGAAGGCGGCGGCGCAATGCAGCTTCGGCCGCCACCCGCCGCGCAGCTGCTTCCTTCCGAACGCAGGCATCTCCGCACGCCAACGCGCCTTGAACCATGAGGCATCCCGCTGGAGTCCTCGGGTCATCCGCCATCCTGGCCGTGCCGAGGAATATCTCTTCGACCACATCCCGCGCCTTCGGTGCCGTCAGAGCTTTGGCAAAATAGGCGACCGGCCCGTCCATGTATCGATCGAGAACTTTTCCAAAGAGCTGCGCCTTGTTGCCAAATGCGGCGTAAAGACTTGGTCGATTGATGCGCATGGTGCGTGTGAGATTGGAGAGTGAAGCGCCTTCGTAACCTTTGGCCCAAAAAACGTGCATGGCGCGATCCAGGGCCACGTCAGGATTGAAGGCACGCGGTCGCCCGGGCTGTGCGGTAGCAGTCTCTGATTTCATACCGATAAGTAAGTAAATCATTTGACACGCTTTTGTCCAGCGTTAGTTTTATACCTATCGATACAAAATTAAAGAGAATAGGAGAGAAAAAATGACTAGAAAACTGGAAGGAAAGATTGCACTCGTTACAGGTGGCTCGCGCGGCATCGGTGCCGCAGTTGCCAAACGTCTGGCAGCGGACGGGGCCAAGGTGGCCATTACCTACACGAAAGGTACTGATGCAGCCGCGGCGGTGGTCAAGGAGATTGAACGCGACGGTGGAAAGGCGATCGCGATTCAGGCGGACGCCACTGATGCCGACGCCGGCAAAGCCGCGGTCGAGAAGACTGTCGCGACCTTCGACGGCCTCGACATTCTCGTAAACAATGCCGGCACTGCCATTCCGAAAACGTTTGAGGAGACCACGCTGGAAGAGATGGATCGCGTGCTCGACATTAACGTCCGCGGCGTGTTCATCGCGACACAGGCGGCGCTAAAGCACATGAAGAGCGGCAGTCGCGTCATCATGATTGGCTCATCCGTAGGCGAGCGTGTCCTGGTGCCCGGGCTTGTCGCCTACTCGGCCACGAAGGGCGCCGTGAAGATATTTACTCAGGCGCTCTCCAGAGAAGTCGCGAAGCGGAACATCACGGTCAACAATGTGCAGCCAGGTCCGATCGACACGGAGTTGAATCCCGCCGCGAGCGAGTGGGCGGTACCGCAGAAGGCCGCCACTGCGCTCGACCGCTTCGGGCATGTGAATGAGGTCGCCGCCTTGGTGGCGTTTGTTGCCGGTCCGGAGTCGTCATACATCACCGGGGCGAATCTCACCGTGGATGGCGGAATGAACGCCTGAATCAAAGGAGAAATGATATGCGTGCAATGAGAGCCGAAACATTTAGTGGCTATGGAGGGCTGAAGCTCATCGAACTTCCAAAACCGGCGGTTACAAAGGCGAAAGTACTCGTGCGAATCACCGCGGCCGGTGTCACGCCGCTGGACCATACGATTCTCTCTGGCAAATTTCACGGCTCGAAGGCGCCGTTAATCCTGGGCAACGAAGGAGCGGGCGTGGTGGAGGAGGGAGGCGGAACGGATTTTCCCGTCGGCTCGCGCGTGATGTTCTTCGGCACCTACGGCGCCTTTGAGAATGGAACCGATAGTGAGTGGGTTGCCGTACGGAAAGAAGACCTTTGCCTCATTCCTGACAATGTCGACGACGTGAGTGCCGCAGGCATTCCGGTCGCGTATCTCACCGCGCAGGTCGCTCTTACTCTGGCTGATTTCCGAGCAGGCAAAACTGTTCTGGCACCTGCGATCGGAGGATCGATCGGCAATGCAGTGACGCAATTGGCGCGCGCCTTGGGGGCGAAACACGCCATTTCAAGCACGACCAATCATGCGAAAGCAGAGCAGGCGAAGGCGCTCGGATTCAATGAAGTCATCGATACATCCCAGGAGAAGCTAGGTGACGGCGTGCGTCGTATCACCAGTGGGTACGGCGCAGAGATTGTCATTGACGGGGTCGGTGGTGAAGTCTTGAGCGAGGCACTCGGAGCGCTCGCGTCGGAAGGACGCGTCACAACACTGGGATATTCCGCAAGCCGTAAGACAACTATTGACGTGACAAATCTCATTGTGCCACAGGCCAGCATCCGGGGTCTCAACATGTTCGCTCAGCCGAAGGCGGCTATTACTGACGCTTGGAAAGTTATCGTGTCGCTGCTGAAAGCCGGCGCGATCAAACCGATCGTGGCTAAGACCTTTCCGCTGGTAGAAGCGGCTGATGCTCTTCGTTACCTAGTTGAGGGCCGCCCGTTCGGCAGAGTCGTCCTAACAATCTGAGGAGTTCCAAAAGAGAAACAAAACATGAAGGAAAAACAGATCAAAATTCCAGATCCGGATCATCCGATTTCGATCCAGCGCAATCCTGCTCGCGTTGTCGTGTCTGTTGTGGGCCGTGTGGTCGCGGACACCCGCAACGCGCTGACACTTCGGGAAGCCGACTATCCGTCCGTTCAGTACATTCCCCGTGAAGATGTCGATTTTACTCAGTTGGAACGGACCGATCACGTTACCTACTGTCCGTATAAAGGCGATTGCAATTACCACAGCATTCCCGCTGGAGGAAAGAAGTCCGTTCATGCGGTGTGGACGTATGAGAACCCGTATCCTGCTGTTGCGCAGATCAAAGGACACGTCGCGTTCTATCCCGAGCGGGTCGACGAGATCGCAGAGCAACAGGTCGCAATCGACAGAAAGGAACAGCACGATGAAAGCAGCGCTTGATAAAGGACAGTTCGGACCGTGGGCGCTGGTCACAGGCGCTTCGTCGGGAATCGGTAAGGAATTCACGCGGCAAATCGCAGCGTCGGGCATCAACGTAGTGCTGGTGGCCAGGCGAGACGCATTGCTTGCCGAACTGGGACGCGCTATCTCACAGGAGTTTGGTGTTCAGTACCGCGCTTTGGCTATGGACCTCTCGCAAGAGGGATTCATAGCGGGACTCGCCGACGCTACGCACGATATCGACATCGGCCTTGTCGTCTCCAATGCGGGCACGGCAAATCCGGGCGAGTTCCTGAAGCTCGATCGGCAGCTGCTTCAGGCGACTTTGCGGCTCAATACGATGGCGCATCTGGACATCACCCACCATTTCGGCGCGAAACTCGCCCAGCGGCGGCGGGGCGGTTTGATCCTCGTGGGGGCAATGGGCGCGGAAAACGGCATTCCCCGTATAGCGAATGACGGAGGTGCGAAGGCATATGTACACAGTCTTGGCGAAGCGCTTCACTATGAGTTCAAACCTCTAGGTGTCCACGTCACTGTACTGGCAGCCGGGTTTACTAACACACCGGTGCTCGAAAAGTTCCGCTTCGATCCGAAGACCATGCCGCTGAAACCGATGAGCGTCGAGCAGTGCGTATCTGAGGGCCTCAGCGGTGTGCTCAAAAACCGCTCCAGAATCGTTCCAGGCCGGCTGAACCGCATCATGAACGCCCTCGTGCCCGCCTCTCTTGCGCGGAAGATGGAGGCAGACATGATTGGTAAAGGGCTTGCGAGTACGCCCGCGCCGGCAATCGCTCGGGCGGGGGCGTGAGAATGGGCAAGCAATTATGAAACTCACAGGCAATACGATTTTGATCACCGGCGGTGGCAGCGGCATCGGTTACGAACTCACGAAACAACTCACGGCACTTGGTAACACGATTCTTATCACGGGCCGCGATCAAGCCAAGATGGACTGTGCGAAAGCTGTCTTTCCAACAATTCACACCTTTCAAAGCGACGTTTCCGATCCGAAAGCGATCGCCACTCTTTACGAAAAGGTCACCAAACAATTTTCAGCGCTCAACATTTTGATCAACAATGCCGGCATCATGCGTGAAATCAATGTTCACGACAAAGCTGGAAGCCTCGAAGACATCACTCGAGAGATTGAAATCAATTTGAGCGGGCCGATTCGCATGGTGAAACAATTCTTGCCACATTTGAAAAGAAAATCAGAGGCTGCGATCATGAATGTTTCATCGGGATTGGCATTTGTTCCATTGCCCATCTCACCTGTTTATTGTGCCACCAAGGCCGGTCTGCACTCATTCACCGAGTCTCTTCGTGTGCAACTGAAAAACACAGAAGTGAAGGTATTTGAGCTAGCACCGCCGGCGACACAAACCGAACTCTTGGGTGACTTTAATCCTGAAGATCTGAAAGGCGTTTCCATCATGAAGGTGGAAGACATGGTTAAAGTCGCCGTCAAAGGAATGCGATCCGATCGATTTGAAATTCGTCCAGGTCAGGCGAATCAGCTCAAAATGATGAGTCGCGTGGCGCCTGGATTTATTTTGAAACAAATGAGCCGATCGGTCGATCGTATGCTCAGAACACAGAATTAATTCAAACTATTGCGATCAACGGACCATGCCGATGAAGCCGATGAGCGTGGAGCAGTGCGTAGGCACTTCAACGCGCAATAACGAAAGGATAAGGGAGTTATTGTGAGTCGAACCGTACAGGAAAAAAACAAAGCGCTGGTGCTCGACGCCTTCGAGACATTGTTTAACAAGCGGGACTACGCGGCCGCTGAGAAGTATTGGTCGTCCAACTATATTCAGCACAGCGCACATATTGAACCCGGTCGCGATGGATTGTTCAATTTGGTCCGCAGCGCACCTGACACGCTGCATTATGAACATCAGCTCATCCTCACAGAGGGCGACTATGTCATTCTCCACGGCCGTTTCTCAGGGCACGGCCCGCCGGTTGCCTGGATCGCCGTGGATATTGTTAGGATCGAGAACGGCTGTCTCGCCGAGCACTGGGATGTTATCGAGGACGAGGCAACAAAAGCTCAATCGAAAAGTGGCCTGCCGATGTTTGGCGAAGAGTTTTTAACGTAAGGAGAAATTAGATGATACGAAAAATCGATGGATGTGGGATGTAGCAAGCAGGTGGTGCTGTCGCAGGCCGAGATTTCTTGGAACGAGCAGACTCCTAAATGAAAGCCGTTCATCTCACTGCTTACGGTAATCCAGCGCAGAACTTAAGGATGGTCGAAGTTTCGGAACCAAACGCGCCGTCTGCGGGCGAGGCGCTGGTGCGCATGGAGTATGCGCCGATTGATTACAGCGATCTTCTGTTAGCGAATGGAGTTTACTTTTTAAATCCGAAGCTTCCTTCTGTTATAGGAGGTGAAGGTGCGGGAATTGTAGAGGCGATCGGGCTGGGAGTCACTGGCGTCAAGGTAGGCGATCGTGTTACGATCCCATTTGGAACATTCACCTGGGCTGAAAAAGTCCTTGCTCCAACCCAGGGTCTTTTCGTCGTACCTCCTTCAATCGATGCCAGAACGGCCTCGATGTTAAGCATCAATCCTACGACCGCGGTTCTTCTTTTAGACGAATTTGTAAAGCTAAAGGCCAAAGACTGGATTGTATTAAACGCAGCAAACTCCCACGTTGCGCGATGCCTGATCGCGATTGCAAAATCGAGAAAACTCAAGGTTGTGGGTATTGTTAGGCGGTCCGAGCTTGTCCCGGAGATTGAAAAACTGGGTGTTGATTTCGTCGGCGTCGAGTCGCCGGAACTCTCAAAACAAATTCAGATTGCAACCGGCGGAACGCCAATATCTCTGGGGCTTGATGCCGTAGGTGGCCCAGCGACAGCGACGATGGCAAGCGTGGTCTCTTCGGGGGCTCATCTCGTCAGCTACGCGTCGCTGAGTGGTTTACCGATTCACGTGCCGCAAGGCGATCTCATTGGCAAGAGGTTAAACATCCACGGATTCTGGATGTATTACGAAGAGTACCTCCCCAAAATGCGAGCGGCGCTGACTGAGGCAACGAAAGTAGTCGCTTCCGGCAAATTAACTTTGCCAGTCACCACAACATACAAACCATCCCAAATCAAAGAAGCAATTGAACACTCCCAGCGTGGTGGGAAGGTTCTATTGGATTTCAATCACCCAAACTAGCGCCATGTCTTACAGCATATCGACTTTGTTAATTCGCAATCTTCAAAACGTCTTCGGTGAAAACGACCCGGCGCGTCGGCGCGCGGTCATCGACGAGATCTGGACCGAAGATGGCGTGTTCTACGACCCCAAAACGGGCGCCCACCGTGGCCGCGACGAGATCGATCGGGTCGCGGGCGCCATCAAGGCTACTCACCCTGACTTTCAATATCAGCCGATTGCCGAACCCGAGGAATTGGGCAATGGCGGCCGGGTCAAATGGGTAGCGGGCCGCCCTGGTGAAGCGCCAGCTTACGCCGGGACTGATTTTATTATTGCCCGGGACGGCCGGATTGCCGCCGTTTATCTCTTTTTCGACGAGCTACCCTGAGCTCGACTCTGCCGTGATGAAGAGTCTGACGAGACGAATCGATGTTGAACGTGTAACTGTTAGTGCACGCAAATCGTTACAAGATGTGCTGTCGAAGTTCGACGCAGCTGTCGGGCATCCTAACGTCGAAGAATTCTGGAAACACGTCGCCGTGACAAAAACAAATTCGGAAATGGAAAAGGTAGTTCAATCGGCTCTTGGTCCGTCCGGCTTCATGGAGTTCGCCCGGTTCGATCACGGCGGAGTCGTGCACAAAGGAGAAACGGGCGACCATCCAAAAGTCTTTCGGCTCGTCATCGGCAATCCGCTGATCATGCGCGAGATGGTGAAGCATGTGCCCGATGCCGGATCGTACGCGCCGGTCACAATCCTGATCGATGAGCGTCCGGATGGCGTTCACATTTCCTATGACAGAATGGCGAGCCTTCTCGCTCCCTACCAAAACGCAGAAGCTCTGAAAGTCGCGAAAGAATTGGATGCAAAGGTTGAGGCGCTGCTTGCCTCAGCGTCGGCCTAACGAATCGTTCCGACCACGCCCACCGCGTTCCCGAATTATTTGGTCGTCTTTGAGACTCGCGCAACCAGTTCATCCAATCTCGAAAGTAATAGCTTCAAAATAGGAGACTTGTTCGACTTTTTGTAACCAAGCACCAGGTCGACAGTCGGCGTGTCTCCCTTGAGAGGACGACTGGTGACAGACGGAGTGAGAAAGTCGTGTGCGTAAGCAGGCAATATCCCTAAGCCGCCCGTCGACGCTATTAAGGTCATTCCCATGACTACGTTGTCCATCGCGTGAACTGGCGTGATATGGATTCCGGACCGCTTCAGGTAATTGTCGATGACCCCACGCAGTACCGGAGCTGTGTGCGACACCGTCACGAATATCTCGCCCACTAGATCCGCAGGGCTGATTGCTTTGAGCGCAGCGAGACGGTGGTCGCTGGGCAAGAACACAAGCAAGGGCTCCTTGATGAGAAGACGGAACGCCAACTCCGGGAACCCTCGTTCCCGTCGAAGAAAAGCTGCATCAACGGTTCCCTTCAAAAGGGCATTCGCAAGCGGTGGCGAGAATTGACTCGATATCATCACGTCGATGTTCGGCAATTCATCGCGCAAGATTCCGAAGGCTTCGGGCATCCAAGTCAATTCGTGATTGGTCAGGAAGCCCATCGCGAAGCACGGCTTGGTTCGGTTCTCGGAGAGGCGTGCAGCTCCAGTGGCCGCTTCAACGTGTGATAGCACCAAGCGAGCGTGATCGAGAAAGGCCCGACCCGCTGGCGTCAGTTGGATGCCGCGAGCGCTACGCGTGAGCAGTTGGGCGCCGACCTCGTCTTCAAGATCTCGGATTTGCCGGCTCAATGAAGGCTGTGACGTGTGCAGTTTCCGCGCTGCTGCCACTGTGAGACTTCCCACGTCGGCGACTGCTACGAAATAGCGGAGGTGTCGTAGTTCCATTCAATTGCCATGCTTGCGAGGCATTGCCCCCCGATCAAACAAAGCATTATTCAGCAGCGCCACAACAAGCCAGCTTTTCTAAGAATGACATCACCAAACATCACCATTCCAAACAGAAAATATAACTTCACCAGGCCGAGAAGGAAGGAGTTCAAATGACCAACGTATTGAAGAAACACAGTATCTCTTCTGAACTAGCGCAAAAAATGGTGGATAAGGCGGTAGCGAAAGCCAGAGAAATTCGCGTTAACGAGAACGTAGCGATTCTCGATGACGGGGGCAATCTCAAGGCATTCAGCCGGATGGACGGGGCCCCGCTCCTTTCCATCGAGATTGCGCAGAACAAGGCGTATACAGCTCTGTTCGGTGTCTCCACCCAGGACTTTTTCAACTTTATCAAAGGCGACCCGTCGCTTTTGGTCGGCATCCCCACACTCCAACGTGTGGCGGCGTACGGAGGAGGGTTTCCCATTAAAATAGACGGAGAAATTGTTGGGGCGATCGGGGTCAGCGGGGCGCCCTTGGTGCAGAACGACGTCGATTGCGCGAGAGCAGCCCTAGCGCTCGTACCGTCGACAGCAAGCAAGATATGAAAAGGAAGAATCAAACAAATATGAAAGAGCAAAATCAAAAAGAAACTCAAGAGGTCGCTGTTGAGGCGAATCTTTCACTCAACGGTGAGGAAGAAATCTCAAAGCGAGCATACGCGCTTTGGGAACAACGTAACCGCGAGCACGGAAACGACTGGGCGGATTGGTTCCAAGCCGAAGGCGAACTCTTGGGCCGGGATTAAAAGGTTCATGGCCTGGATTGCTTATCAGTTTCCATGGCCGGGATTTATTATGAGTAACTACACGCATCAGACCGCACCGACCCAATTCGTTGAGACAGCCGGCATTCGCTTCGCCTATCGCCGCTTTGGAAAGCAACAAAGCGTCCCGCTGCTCTTCTTCATGCACTTTAAGGGGACCATGGATCACTGGGATCCCGCAGTGACCGACGGATTTGCTCAGGACCGCGAAGTGATCTTGTTCAACAACGCCGGCGTCTCCAGTTCTAGCGGTGAAGTTCCGACTTCGATTGAAGAGATGGCAAAACACGCCGCCTGCTTCATCGACGCGCTCGGCGTTAAGAAACTCGACGCTCTCGGGTTCTCGGTCGGCGGCCTCGTCGCGCAGGAGTTCACAATCGACGAGCCCGATCGTGTCCGAAAACTCATCCTCGTGGGCACGGGCCCGAGGAGTGGCGAGGGGATGGCGTCGCTGACACCCGAGGCACAGGAGATCTTTGGCGCCGAGTACAATCCTGCCGATGAGCTGTGGCTTCGCGTCTTCTTTACTCCATCGGAGCAAAGCCAGGCAGCCGGGAGGAAATATCTCGAGCGGCAGAGGGCGCGCATAAAGAACCGCGATCCTTTGCCGAATGAAAAGGTCGCTCCGGCACAGCTAGCGGCACTTGAGAAATGGCGTGCTCGGACGAACGATCCCTATGCTTACCTGAAGAAGATCACTCAGCCCACTCTCGTGGTGAACGGAAGCCACGACGTGATCGTTTATACGGTGAACTCTTTCATTCTCCAGCAGAACCTGCCGAATGCTCAGTTGATCCTCTACCCGGACGCGAATCACGGATCACAGTATCAATATCCGGAGCTCTTTGTTAGACACGCGACTCTCTTTTTGAATGGATGACACTAGATCAGATATTAGAAGAACACTTAGCAGTACCTTGGAGGAGGTTGAATCACATGAGAGCGGACATTGTCGCTGGCGCAGTATTTCCAGATTATGAGCTGACCGATCATACCGGTAAACGGCGCAAGCTTTCGGATCTACAGGGTCCGGATCCTATGATTCTGGTTCTTAGCCGGGGTGGATACTGTCCGAAGGACTTGCGACAGGCCCAGGGTCTAGTCCAACTGCATCGCGAGATGGAAGTCGGTTACTCCCAGCTAGTCACTATCAGTACAGACAACATGATTTTGACGAATGAGTACCGCACAGGCGTGGGCGCTCATTGGACTTTTTTATCCGATCCGGGACGCAAGGTTCAAAAGGATCTCGACATCACCGAGTACACGGACCCCGATCACAATCCAATGATCCCGCATGTCATCCTCCTCGAACCTGGTCTCATAATATTCAAGATCTACAACGGATACTGGTTTTTTGGCCGCCCGACCATCGAAGAGCTTCGGCAAGACTTGCGTGTTGTGTTGAGAAAATGCCGTCCGGACTGGGACATCACGACGCCTGAACTCAAAGCCGAATGGGAAAGCGGGGAACACGCTCGCTTTTACCCGTATGGCAAGACCTATGGGCAGGTCTTTTCGGAGCAGGAGTAATCGACGATCACGAAAAGAGAATGTGGTCAGTCCTTCACTTTTGACACTGGTGATGCAACGAACGTGTGCCGGATAATTCCTCCAGGATTTCGCGAAATTTTTCTCCAGCAGGTGTCACGCCACCCTTGTCTTTGATTTCCGACTCGTTAGGTAGTGAGCCGATGAATAGCTCAGACTTTAATCCGATCAGCCATGCCGCCGGTGAGAATCGACCGGACGGCTTCGAGCGTGAAGAATTCGTGCGGAAAGCCGAGCGAGACGGCGCTCACCTGGTCAAGACGTTGCAAATGCTCGGGCGAAAACTTCACCTCGAGGCTCCGGAGGTTGTCTTCGAATTGGGTTAGCTTCCGTGCTCCGATAATCGGAATCACCGGCACTGGGCGGGTTCGGAGCCAGGCCAGTGCGACTTGCGCGGGCGAAACAGCAAGCTCTTTCGCGACCGCAACCACTTCGCGGATGATCGGCGCGCCGGTATCCGTGTTGAAGCCAAAGCCTTTCATCATCTCGTTGTTCATCCGGCCGTCCTTACTCTCGCCGGCCTTTGAATTCTCCGGCAGATATTTCCCTGTGAGCTCGCCCTTGCACAAAGGCGACCAGGCCAGCACTGTCATGTCCTGATCTTTCGCGAGCGGAATCAGCTCCCGTTCCACCGTTCGCTCCAGCAGGCTGTATTCGATTTGCAATCCAACATAGCGGGTCCAGCCGCGAAGCTCCGCCAGCATATTCGACTTTGCTACCACCCAGGCCGGCGCATCGGAAATGCCGACGTAAAGAACTTTGCCCGCGCGCACCAGATCGTCGAAAGCGCGCATGACTTCTTCGACCGGCGTCATCTGATCCCACATGTGTTGCCAGTAGAGATCGATGTAATCGGTGCCAAGACGTTTCAGGCTCGCCTCAACCGCCCGCACCATGCTCTTGCGTTGATTGCCGCCCGCGTTCGCATTCCGGCCGGGCATCGCATTCGTGTACTTGGTTGCCAGTACCACCTCTTCGCGGTGATCGGCGATGAACTCGCCGATGAACTGTTCGCTGCTCCCGTTCGTGTAGATATTAGCAGTGTCAATGAAGTTGCCGCCCGCTCCGCGGAACGCGTCGTAAATTTTTCGCGCTTCGTCTTTCGCTGCGCCCCAGCCCCAGTCTTCGCCGAAGGTCATCGCGCCGAGACAGAGCTCGGAGACACGCAGGCCGCTCCGGCCGAGGAGTTGATAGTTCATAGTGATTTCGCTCATGACGGAATACTACCGGCGCTCCCGGCAAGCCCTAGACTGTTCCGCTCAGGTTCTTGCCTAAAACGATCAGGGCCGTCATTTCGCCTCGGCGGCGTCCGCGTTTTCAGCTAATGTGGAGGCATGAGCGAACTCGGCGCGCTACTGCGTCGTCATTGTGTCAATGGCAGTACTGCCACCGCGATTCCGCGACTAACCTTGTCGCGTTCGGATGTAAACACTAGCCCGACGCACGGGGTTTACTCTCCGCTGTTATGTGTGATCGCCGAAGGACGGAAACGCGTCTTCCTCGGGAACGAAGAGTTCCACTACGACCCGATGAACTATTTGGTTGCGTCTCTCGATCTGCCTGTTTCCGGCCAGGTAATCGAAGCGCCTTGCCTTGGTCTCGCCCTTTCGCTCGATCTTCCCACGTTGGCGGCGCTTCTACTCGAGATGCCACCGATCACCGCCAGCCGCACAACCTCCAAAGCACTCGCGGTAAACAAGCTCGACGACGAATTGCTCAATCCGATCTTACGATTGCTTCGCCTCCTCGACCGGCCGCAAGACATTGCGGTGCTCGCTCCTCTCATCGAACGCGAGATTCTTTATCGCCTGTTGCTCGGCCCCAAGGGAGAAATGCTGCGACAACTCGCGCTTCCGGCCAGTCACCTGTCGCAGATCAGCCGCGCGATCGATGTCATCCGCCGGCGCTACGACCAATCCCTCCGCATCGAAGAGCTCGCGCGGATTGCGGGCATGAGCGCCCCGTCGTTCCACCGACATTTCCGGGCGGTCACTGCCATGAGCCCGCGGCAATTTCAGAAGCGAATCAGACTACAAGAAGCGCGCCGCCTGCTCTTATCGAAGAACAGTGATGCCGCCAGCGTCGGGTTCGACGTCGGTTACGAAAGCGCCTCCCAATTCAGTCGCGAATACGGCCGCCTCTTTGGCTCGCCGCCGGCCCGAGACACAGCACGGATGCGCCAGACACTAACCCCGCGAAAGAAAACGCTCGCAGTTGTTAGGTCTTCGCACCGTTTCATCAGCTACCCACGTGTTTGAAAGCCGTAGGCAACAGTGGGCTCCGTTTACTTGCGCGTTTCGGCCGCGTGTTTGCCTAATTTTTTCAAAAGCCGCAGCAATGTTAGCCGTTCGTTTTTTGAAAGGGCGCCGGCCACATCTTCCATCGCAGCGGCGTGCTCCCCAAATCCTCGGGTAATCAGCGCTCGTCCTTTTGGTGTCAGTTCCACCCGGCGCACCCGACGGTCATCCGGGTGATCGTTGCGCGAAACGAGCCCCTTTTTAACCAGCCGATCGACGGCCACACTGATGGAACCGGGAGTGAGCCAGACTTTCGGGCCGATCGTGTTCACCGGGAGGGGACCCTTATTCAAGAGGACTTCCAAGACGCGGAAATCGGAGTCGCCCAGTTCTGTGCGCTTGATGCTGCCGGCCGCGTGCGGGAGGAGCGCTTGAAAGGCCTTCATCAAAACAAGCCAGACATGGATGCCGGAGGAGTCCTGCTTTTTGAGGGTTCGTTTCGTTTTCATGAGAAAATCGTTACTTGACGACGATTATATTGATGTCAATATACTTTGAGCCAAACGAACCTAACATGAAAACAACCATTGTCATCGCCCGTTTCCTTCTCGGCCTGATCTTTCTCACATTTGGACTGAACGGATTTCTCCACTTCATTCCCAGTCCTCCGCCATCCGGAACGGCGGGCCAGTTCGTCGGGGCGCTCTTTGTCTCTCATTATCTGGTCCCGATATTTCTACTCCAAATCATTTCGGCGGTTCTGCTCCTGGTCAATCGCTACGTCCCACTCGCGCTGACCCTGCTCGCTCCGATCATCGTCAACATCCTGCTTATCCACCTCTTGATGCTTCCGAGCGGTCTACCTTTGGCCCTCGTCGTGACGGTGCTGTGGATCGTTGTGTTCCTCAGCGTGCGCTCGGCGTTCGGTGGGCTGCTGCTGCAACGTGTCTAGGCTCAGAGTGCGTGATAAGCAGATGAAATCGCTTTCAGAAACCACCGCGGAGGAACATATGCTCAAGATTGCCATTATCATCGGAAGCACGCGGCCCGGTCGCAACGGCGAGGCCGTAGCTAAATGGGTTTACAAAGTCGCGCAAAAGCGCAGCGACGCTGAATTCGAACTCGTCGACATCAAAGATTTTGATCTGCCACTCCTGGACGAACCGATGCCGCCAATAATGGGGCAGTACAGTAAGCCTCACACCAAAGCGTGGGCCGCCAAAATCGACTCGTTCGATGCCTACGTTTTCGTCACGCCCGAGTACAATCATGGAATTTCCGGTGCGTTGAAGAACGCGATCGATTTTCTGTTCGCCGAGTGGAACAACAAGGCGGCTGGCTTCGTCAGTTACGGCGGCGCCAGTGGAGCGCGCGCCGTCGAACAGCTGCGTCTTGTCCTGGCGGAGGTGCAAATGGCCACCGTCCGCCTTCAAGTCTTGCTCTCCATTTATTCCGACTTCGAAAACTTCAGCGTCTTCAAGCCAGATCCACGCAAAGAGACGTCGGTTAACGAGATGCTGGATCAGCTGATCGCGTGGGGAGGCGCTCTGAAGCCGCTCCGGAAAACATGAGGAGGCAACTGATGGAAATCGGCGTAGACAGTTTCGTTGCGGCAACCGTTGATGCGGCCGGTCGGGTCGTCGATCCGGCACCACACCTCAGCGAGTTGCTCGAAGCAATCACGCTCGCGGATGAGGTCGGTCTCGATGTATTTGGCATCGGCGAACATCATCGGCGCGAGTTTCTCGATTCCGCGCCGACGATGATTCTCGCCGCCGCGGCGGCGCGGACCCGCAATATTCGCCTAACGAGCGCGGTCACTGTGTTGAGCGCGGCTGATCCTGTGCGCGTGTTCCAGGAGTTTGCGACCCTCGATTTGCTTTCGCATGGTCGAGCCGAGATCGTCGCCGGGCGCGGTTCATTCATCGAAGCGTTCCCGCTGTTCGGCTTGGAACTCGAGGACTACGATTCGCTCTTTGCCGAAAAGCTCGATCTGCTTCTGAAGATCCGCGAGAACACGCATGTTCACTGGTCGGGCAAACATCGCGCGGCACTCACTGGGCAGGGAGTTTATCCTCGTCCGTTGCAGAATCTGTTGCCGATTTGGCTCGGTGTCGGCGGTACCCCGAGCTCCTTTATTCGCGCGGGCACACTTGGGCTGCCACTAATGGTCGCGATCATCGGAGGTGAGCCGCACCGGTTTCGGTCGCTGATCGATCGTTATCGCGAGGTAGGTTTAAGCGAGGGCCACTCCCCTGATCGACTCAAAGTGGGCATCCATTCGTTAGGCTATGTCGCCGACAGTGCATCGAAGGCGGCAAACGACTTCTTTCCCGGTTATGCGCGCAGTTTTTCTGAGATCGGGAAGGAACGCGGCTGGCCGCCAGTCACTCGCGCACAGTTCGACGCGCTGCTCGGACCGACCGGAGCGCTCATTGTCGGCGACCCGGAAATGGCTGCGGAAAAAATCCTGCGCGTAAACGAGTCGTTAGGCGGCATCTCCCGTATCACATTCCAGATGAGCGTCGCGGCTTTGTCGCACGCGAAAATGCTACGCGCGATCGAGCTGCTCGGGACGCGGGTTGCTCCTCTGGTGCGAACCGCGCTCGCTTCTGAGACAGCGGCGGCATCTTTGCTGGCGAACTCACATCGTGCTGCCTGAAATACGCCCGCGCGGAATAGTCTCCTCGCCTCAACGCTTCGGGAGTTTGTCCTGATAAACGCGGAGATTTACCAAAGCGGAGACCGACGTAATAGGGTTAGGGTTTGCCCGCCCAGATCGCATCTCCCGAAAGAGGGAATGGCGATGAACCAATAGGAGTCGGGAATAAATCCTTCGCATGCACCATGGCGATTCCTTTATACCAGATCGTAAATTGAGAGGATGAAAACGAAGTGTTTCCTCGCTGTTCTCGGGGATGATATATTGGATGCGTCTGCGTAGCCACATCGAAGGAATGTTATGTGGATTGTTCGCTTAGCTCTTCGTCGGCCTTATACATTTGTCGTCGCGGCGCTGCTGCTGCTCTTGATGACGCCTTTTGTCGTGACCAAGACGCCGACGGATATTTTTCCCGCCATCAATATCCCGGTGGTCAGTGTGATCTGGAGTTATACCGGACTGCCGGCCGACCAAATCGCGCAACGGCTTGTCTACAGCGAAGAGCGGGCGCTCACGACCACGGTCGACAATATCGAGCACATTGAATCGACTTCCTATGACAGCTTTGGCGTGATCAAAGTTTTTTTTCAGCAGGGCACGAACCCATCTACAGCAGTGGCCCAGTTGACGGCTGTTTCACAAACCATTTTGAGACAACTACCGCCGGGGACAACTCCGCCGCTGATCCTGCAATACAGCGCGTCCACCGTTTCCATTCTGCAGTTCGGAATCAGCAGCCCCAACCTTTCCGAGCAGCAGGTTTTCGACATTGCCCTAAACCAGATTCGTGTCGGACTCATTAGC
>Ga0209577_10002311_pt1 | contig 18446 bp, 23 predicted proteins | sample GraSoiAngelo_109_FD_185874 | JGI IMG/M metagenome (GOLD analysis project Ga0209577, IMG submission 185874) | Grasslands soil microbial communities from the Angelo Coastal Reserve, California, USA - 14_0903_12_20cm (SPAdes) (version 2) | ecosystem: Environmental > Terrestrial > Soil > Grasslands...
GTCGCGCGGCGACGGCGGACGCGCTCCTCAACATGCTCATCGCCGCGTCGATGTTCGCCGCGTGGCAGCACCTGTCGACCGGCCGGCGCGCATGGCTCTATGCGACGCACGCCGCCATCGGCCTCGGCGTGCTGGCGAAGGGACCGATCGCCATCCTCGTGCCGTTCGCCAGCACGCTCCTCTATTGCTGGCTGCGGCGCGACCTCAGGACGTGGGCGCGCGCGGTATTCGACTGGCGCGCGCTCATCGTGCTCGTCGCGATCGCCGTGCCGTGGTACGCGGCGATTCTCGCCAAGGAGGGGCGCGGCTTCGTGGAAGGCTTCTTGTTGAGGCACAACATCGGGCGTTTCAGCGGCCCCGTGTCGGGGCATGGCGGGAGCCTCCTCTATTACTTTCCGGCGCTCGCGCTACTCAGCCTGCCGTTCACCGCGCTCCTGGTGCTGGTAGCGATGCGCATTCGCGCAATCTGGCGCGACGAGCTGCAGACCTATCTCCTCATCTGGTTTGCGTTCGTGTTCGTCTTCTTTTCCTTCTCGGGCACGAAGCTCCCGCACTATCTGCTCTATGGGTACACCGGATTCGTGATCCTCATGGCGGTGTACGGCTATGAGCTGCGCGCCGTGTTCTGGCCGCTTGCGCCGGTGCTCGCGCTCTTTGCGGGGCTGCTCGCGCTGCCGCACGCCTTGAGCTATGCGGCCGCGCACACCGGCGACGTCTTTTATCGCGAGGTGCTCGGCGCGGCACTCGGCCGGTTCGAGACGGGGTACTTCGTGTTCTACGGCATGATGTGCGCGATCACCCTCTACGCCATGCTCGAGCGCGTGACGCCTGTGCCGCGCAAGCTGATGGCCCTCGGCGCCGCCGCGATGCTCTCGCTCGCGACGCTCGTCGTGCCGGCCGCCGGCTTCGCGCAGCAGAGTTCGATCAAGGAGGCGGCGCTCCTTTGCCGCGAGCGCCATCTCGACGTGGTGATGTGGCGGCTGAATGCGCCGAGCTTCAGCGTCTACCGCGGTGCGCCGACGCCGGCGCGTGAGCCGCGCCCGGGCGACGTCGTCCTCACCAAGGCAAGCCGGCTCGGCGAGCTGCCGCCGAGCCTGCCCTACGATCTCATCTACTCCAAGCGCGGCATCGTGCTCGCGAAGATCCGGGCGTGAGGCACTGGCGCGCCTGGCTCCTGCCGGCGGCGGCCGGCGGCGGCTTCGCCGCCATTTGGTTCCTCGATGCCAATCGTGCCGTGTTCATGGCGCTGAACGCGCTCGGCCCCGCGACGAGCGACGCGCTGTGGGCGAACATCACGGTGCTTGGCGATACGGTCGTCGCCTTCGCGCTCTGCCTGCCGCTGTGGCGCCGCCGGCCCGAAGCGCTTTGGGCATTCCTCTTCGTCGCGCTGCTCGGCACTGCCTGGGTCGATGGCTTGAAGCCCTTCATCGACGCCGATCGACCGCCGGCCGTGCTCGGCGAGGCCGTGCATGTGATCGGCCCTCCATACAAGCACCATACCTTCCCGTCGGGACATGCGACCGCCGCGTTCGCGATCGGCGGCTTGTATGCGTTGGGCGCAGGCTCGCGCGCGGTGGCGGCGATCGCGCTCGCGGTTGCCCTGCTGGCGGCGCTCTCGCGCGCGGTGGTCGGCGTGCACTGGCCGCTGGATATCCTCGCCGGAGCCCTCGGCGGCTGGCTCGCGGCGGTGATAGCCCTCGCCATCGCGCATCGCACGCGCGCCTTCGGTACGAAGCCCGCGGTCCAATGGCTGCTGGCGCTCTTTGTCGCCGCTTGCGCCGGGTGGCTCGTCATCGGTTACGCGAAGAGCGGCTACCCGCAGGCCGATCTCTTCCAGCGCGCGCTCGGCATTTGCTGCCTGGGAGCCGCGGCGGCTAGACTAAAACGTGCTGCCGCTTAGCCCGCCGCTCAACGTCTCGGTCGTCATCCCGATCTACAACGAGGAGGCGAACGTCGCCGAGCTGGTGGCGCGCGTCGGCACGGCAATGCTGCGGACGGGCAAAACCTTTGAGCTGATCTGCGTCGACGACGGGTCGCGCGACGGCTCGGCGGCGGCACTGGAAGCGATCGCGGCGGAGCGGCCGTGGCTTAAGCCGCTCTACCTGATCCGAAATTACGGCCAGTCGGCCGCGCTGCAGGCGGGCTTCGATGCCGCGCAGGGCGAGATCATCGTCACGCTCGACGGCGATCTGCAGAACGAGCCGGACGATATCCCCGAGCTGCTGAAAATCCTGGATGAGCGCCCGGAGGTGGATGTGATTTCCGGCTGGCGCAAGGAGCGCCAGGACCGCACGGTGTCGCGCAAGCTCCCCTCGGCGGCGGCCAATGCTGTCATCTCGAGCGTGACGGGCGTGAAGCTCCATGACTACGGCTGCGCGCTCAAGCTCTACCGTGCCGATGTGATCCGCGGCTTGCGGCTCTATGGCGAGCTCCACCGCTTCATCCCGGCGCTCGCGGCGGAGGTCGGCGCGAACATCATCGAGGTGCCGGTGCGCCACCACGCGCGCACGCGCGGCGAGTCGAAGTACGGCATCGACCGCACCTTCCGCGTGCTGCTCGATCTCCTGTGGATCAAGTTCCTGATGCGCTTCCTGCACCGGCCGCTGCAGGCGTTCGGCGGCGTGGGGCTCGCGCTGGGGGCGATCGGCCTCCTGATCCTCGCATGGCTCACCTACGAGAAGCTCGCGCTCGGCGCGGAGATCGGCGGCCGGCCGCTGCTCCTGCTCGGCGTGTTGCTGGCGCTGATTGGCGTCCAGCTCGTCGCCACCGGCCTGATGGGAGAGCTCCTCACGCGCATCTACCACGAGCCGCAAGGCCGGCCGCAATACCTGCTGCGCCGCCAGCCGCGAAAAGGCAGCTGAAGACCGCGGCGCGCATCGCGGCCGGCATCGCGCTGCTCGCCGCGGTCGTCTGGTACGTCGATCCTCGCGCGCTCGCGCGCAGCCTCGCCGCCGTCGATGCGCGCTGGTTCGTCGCCGCGGTGCTCTCGTCGATCGTCTCCAACGTCTTCTCCGCCGCCCGCTGGGCGGCCATCGCGCGTGGCTTGGGCCTCGCTGCTTCCCTGGGCGCCGCGATCGCGATGTATTTCCGCGGCATGACGATGAACGTGCTTCTGCCGGGCGCGACGGTATCGGGCGATCTGCTGCGCGGCTACCAGCTAAGCCGGCTCGCCAACAACACGCTGCTCCGAGCCGGGGCGTCGGTGCTCCTTGACCGCCTGAGCGGCCTGTGGATCCTCTGCGCCTGCTCGCTCGCCTCGCTCGGCGTCGCGCTTGCCGTCGGACTCGTGCCGCCGGCCAGGAACACCGGCGTCTATATGCTGGCGCTGGCGGCTGCGCTGGCCCTGCCGTGGCTGCCATTGCCGCACCCAGGCCTGGAGAAGGCTCGGCGCCAGGCGCTCGCCGCGCGCGGGGCGCTCGTCCGCTCGGCGTGGCTTTCGGTGCTGGTGCAGGTTTTCTCGGCGGCGGCGCTCTGGCTCTGTGGCTATGCCGCCGGCGTCGAGGTGAGCTACCCGGTGGTGCTCGCCGCCGCCGCGCCGATCTTCATCATGGGCGCGCTGCCGCTGGGCTGGGGCGGCTTTGGCGCGCGCGAGGCGGCAGCGGTGGTGGTGCTCGGGACGATCGGCGTGCCGCCCGAGCAGGCGACGGCGACGGCGCTCCTCTACGGCGTGAGCGCGGTGCTACAGGGCATCGCGGCGGCGCCGCTCTTTCTCGTCAGGCACGAAGGCGCGGATGCGCCACGCCGTTCCTGAGCCGCATCACCTTCCAGAAGAAATTGATGCGCGAGAGCTCGGTGAGCTCGCCGGGGTCGGCCACCATGTCGCGCAGCTGGAAGTCCGGATGGAAACCGAGCTTGTCGGAAAAGCGCGCGAGGCCCTTCTCCACCGCGGCGATGAAGCGGTTGTCGGAGCGCACGTGGTTGACGAGGAAGATCTCGCCGTGAGGGCGGCAGACGCGATGCAGCTCGGCGAGGAGCCGGTCGGGCCGCTCGACCACCGACACGACGTACATCGCCACCACCTTGTCGAAGCTCGCGTCGGCGAAGCTCATGCGCTCGGCGTCCATCTCGAGGAGCGCCTCGACGTTCGCGAGGCGCTGGCGCGCGACGCGGCTGCGCGCCTTCTCGAGCATCTCGCGCGAGACATCGATGCCGGTGATGGTCACGTCGCGCGGGTAAAGCGGAAGCGAGAGTCCCGTGCCCACGCCGACCTCGAGCACGCGCTCGCCGGGGCGCAAGCGTAGCGCCTGCAGCACCGCCTTGCGGCCCGGCTGCAGCACCGGTCCGAACACGGCATCGTAAACTGCAGCGTAGCGGCGGTAAGCCGCCTTCACCGACTCTATTTGCATGCGGGGTCCGTGAGGGCTGTGAGGGCTTGTCGGACGAGCGCCTTGGTCAACGGCAGCTTATAGCCATTATGCCGCAGGGGCACAGCCTCCTGCACGGCAGCGGCGGCCGCGGCTGCGAACCTGTCGGGGCTCGCCATGGCGCCTTGGAGCTCGCGCTCGGCCGCCCGCGCGCGCCATGGGATCGGCGCCACGCCGGACAGGACGATACGCGCATGCGCGATCTTGCGCCCCGAGAGGCGCAGCACGCAGGCGACCCCGGCGAGCGCGAAGGCCCAGGCCTTGCGATCCATCGCCTTGAGGTAACCGCTTCTCGTCTCCTCGGGGTGCGGCGGCAGCCGCAGCTTGAGAACCAGCTCGTCGGGCGAAAGCACGGTCTCCGTGCGCCGCTCGGGCGCGGGCAAGGCGAAGAAATCGGCGAGCTCGATCGCGCGCTCGCCGCCGCGCCCATGCACCCACAGCGCGGCGTCGAACGCCAGCAGCGCCGCGGCCAAGTCCGACGGATGCACCGCGTAGCAAGGTCCGCCGCCCAGGATCGCGTGATTGCGATTTTCGCCTTCGCGCGCCGGGCAGTCGGCGCCGCCCTTCAGCCAGCAGTCGATGCGCGCGTTGCGGTAGTACCAGCAGCGCGGCCGCTGCAGCAGATTACCGCCGATCGTGGCGAGGTTGCGGATCTGCGGGCTCGCCGCCAGCGCCGCGGCTTGCGCGAGCGCGCTGTAGCCCGCGGCGATCACCGGATGCTGCTCGATTTCCGCGAGCGTGGTGAGCGCGCCGATCTCGAGGCCCTCCGGCCGCGCTTCGATGCCGCGCGGCAGCAGCATCTTCACGTTCACCAGCCGCTCGGGCGCGGCGATGTGCGCTTTCATCAGCGTGAGCAAGTCGGTGCCGCCCGCGAGCGCTCGGCTGTCGGCGCCGAGCGCGCTGACCGCTTGCTGGATGGTGCTCGGCGTCGTGTATTCGAAGGCCCGCATACGGAAAAGGGGTCAGAGCAATTTATCTGTAACAAATCGCGCCGCAGCGTCGGCCTTTTTGTAACGGAAAAATTGCTCTGACCCCTTTTTCATCGGATGAGCTTCTCGCGCGTTATCGGCAGCTCGCGGATGCGAACGCCGGTCGCGCTGTAGATGGCGTTCGCGATCGCCGCGGCGGTGGGGATGATCGGCGGCTCGCCGCAGCCCTTGACGCCGGTGGCGTTCGCTTCCGCGTCGGGCATGCTCTCGCTCGCGTTGACGATCTCGGGGATGTCGGCGACGGTCGGCAGCTTGTATTCCTCGAGGTTGGCGTTGAGCACGTCCCCGAGCCGCGCATCGACGATGCGCTTTTCGCTCAGCGCGTAACCGAGCGCCTGGGTGATGCCGCCGATCACCTGGCTCGACTGCAAGAGCGGATTCACGATGCGGCCGCAGTCGTGCGCCGCGATGACGCGCTTCACGGTCACCTCGCCCGTATCGCGATCCACGGCGAGCTCGACGGCTTGCGCGCCGCAGGTGCGGATACTCTTTCCCTTCGGGTTCTCGCCGCGCTGCGCGCGCGCGTGTCCGCTCTTTTTCGCGAGGCGCGCGGCCTCTTGCACGACCGGTCCGAGCGTCGCCAGCGTGGCGCTGCCGGCACTCGTCGGGCCGTAGAGCCCGGGCTGCGTGTCGCCGAGCTCGACTTGCACGCGTTCGACGCCGATGCCGAGCTCGGCGGCGGCGAGCTGCGCGAGCGCCGTGCGCGAGCCGGTGCCGACGTCCTGCACGCCGACGATGACGCGCGCAGCGCCGTGCGCGAACTCGACCTCCGCTTCCGCGGGCGGCCAGCCGCCACCGGCGGCCCAGTCGTGCGCGGCGAAGCCGAGTCCCGGGCGCTGGTGGCGCCATTCGCATGCCGCGGCGACGCGAGTGATGCAGCGGCGCAGGCTCTCGGGCGCGGTGTAGGGCTTGTCCTCGCGCTGGTCGCGCGTCGCGTAGTTGCGTAGCCGCAGCTCAAGCGCATCGATGCCCAGGCGCGCGGCGAGCTCGTCGATCGCCGATTCCAGCGCGAAGTTGCCCTCGGCGTAGCCGGGGGCGCGGAAGGCGACCGCCGGGCCGGCGTTGGTGCGCAGCGAGCGCTGCTCGGCGCGCACGTTGGCGCAGCGGTAGAGCGTGAGATAGGTGCCGATGACGTCGCTGTCTTCGCCGCCCACGCTGTAGGCGCCCGCCTCTACCCTGATGCGCGCATCGATAGCGCTGAGCGTGCCGTCGCGCTTGGCGCCGAGGCGCAGCCGCTGCTCGGTCGCATTGCGGTTGCCTGCTGCCAGGTTTTCGGATGCACGGTCGAGAGCGAGCTGCACCGGGCGGCCGGTGCGCTGCGCAAGGAGCGCGGCGATCACGGTGTGCTTCCACGCGATCTGCTTCGCGCCGAAGCCGCCGCCCATGTGCTCGGTGATGATGCGCACGTTTTGCGCCGCGAGCCCGAGTTTCTCGGCCACCTCGTCGCGCACGGCGAAGATGCCCTGCGTCGACTCGTACACGGTGAGCTGGTCGCCGTGCCAGAGCGCCGTGCAGCCGTGCGGCTCGAGCGCGTTATGCAAAGCCGTCTGCGTGCGGTAGGTGGCCTCGAGCACGACATCCGCCTCCCGCAGGCCGCGCGCGACATCGCCACGCGCTTCGGCCTTCGGCTCGCGCGCCTCCCCCACGAGATCGAAGGCGAGCGCCTCGTATTGCACGTCGATGAGCCGCGCTGCGTCCGCGGCGAGCTCGTCGCTGTCGGCGGCGACGGCGGCCACTTCGTCACCGATGTAGCGCACCGTGCGATCGAAGAGGCTGCTCGCGTCATGCCAGGGGATGCTCGGGCTGTTGGCGCTCGAGAGCACCGCGTGCACGCCGGGAAGCCGCTCGGCGCGCGAGGCGTCGATATGCCGGATGCGCGCATGTGGATAGGGACTGCGCACGATGTGCGCATGGAGCAACCCGGGCAGGCGCACGTCAGCGGCATAGCGCGCGCGCCCGGTCACTTTGTCGGCGCCTTCCAGCCGCGTGATCATCGGTCTCGGGCCATGTGCGCCGCGCGCAGGATGTGCTGGTAGGCGCCGCAGCGGCAAAGATTGCCGCTCAGAGCGCGCATGATTTGCGCGTCCGAGGGCCGCGCGACGCGCTCGAAGAGGGCGGCGAGCGCCATGAGCTGCCCCGGCGTACAGAACCCGCACTGGAAGGCATCGGCGGCGATGAACGCCTCCTGCAGCCGGTGGAGCTTGCCGCCCTCGCCGAGGCCCTCGATGGTGGTGACGGCGCGAGCGACGCAGTCGACCGCCAGCACGAGGCAGCTGTACACCGCCTCGCCGTCGAGGAGCACCGTGCATGCCCCGCAATTGCCCATGTCGCAGGCCTTCTTGGCGCCGGTGAGGCCGAGGTCGGCGCGCAGGGCATCGAGGAGCGTGCGCCGCGGCTCGACGTCAAGCTCGACGTGCTCCCCGTTCACGCGAAGCGGCGTCATGGCGCCTTCGATAGCAAACGGCGCGCCCGGCACGTGAATTGCAAACCCCTACTCGGTTCAATGAGGATCGCCCAGATCGCACCGCTCGCCGAAGCCGTGCCGCCGAAGCTTTACGGCGGCACCGAGCGCGTGGTGTCCTACCTCAGCGAGGAGCTGGTGAGGCTGGGGCACGATGTGACGCTCTTCGCGAGCGGCGACTCCGAGACCTCCGCGCGGCTCGTCGCCTGCGCGCCGCGGGCGCTGAGGCTCGATCCCGCGGTCAAGGATCCGCTCGCGCCGCTTGCCCTGATGCTCGAGCGCGTGCGCGCGCAGGCGCACGAGTTCGACATCCTGCACTTCCACCTCCAGCATGTGCACCTGCCGGTGTTTCGGCCGCTTGCGCGGCGCACGGTGACCACGATGCACGGGCGCCTCGATCCTCCGGAGCTCGCGCCGCTGTACCGGGAATTCAGCGAGATGCCGCTCGTCTCGATCTCCACCGCGCAGCGCCGGCTGCTGCCCTTCGCGAACTGGATCGCTACGGTGCACCATGGCCTCGCGCGCGAGGTGTGCCCCTTTAATCCGGGGCCGCGGGGCGGCTACTTTGCATTCCTTGGCCGCGTGTCGCCCGAGAAAGGCCTCGACCGGGCGATCGAGACCGCGCGCCGCGCGGGCGTGCGGCTGCGCATCGCGGCCAAGGTGGATCCCTGCGATGAGGAGTACTTCCAGCGCGAGATCGTGCCGCTCCTGGGCCTGCCGGGCGTCGAGTTCGTCGGCGAGGTGAACGAGGCGCAGAAGCCCGCATTCCTCGGCAACGCCACGGCGCTCGTCTTCCCGATCGACTGGCCAGAGCCCTTCGGCCTCGCCATGATCGAGGCGATGTCCTGCGGCACGCCGGTCATCGCCTGGGCGCAGGGCTCGGTGCCCGAGGTGGTCGAAGAAAGCGGCGCGGCTCGACCGGCTGGAAGTGAGGAACCGGTTCGAGGAGCGCTTCTCCGCCGCGCGCATGGCGCAGGACTATCTCTCCGTCTATCGGGCGCTCGGCCGCCGCCGCGCGGTGGCCGCGCTATGAAGCGCGACGCCGTCGCGGGCGGCCCGGTCGTCGTCCCGGGCGTCGTTTCGCTCGCCGCCTCGAGCCGCCGCACGCTCAAGCATGGCGACAGCTTCGCCATGTTCGACGAGCTCGGCGACATCCACGAGGTCGAGCACAGCCCCGCGGGCCTCTTTCACCACGACACGCGCTTTCTCTCGCGATTGCAGTTCACGCTCGAAGGACACCGGCCGATGGTGCTCTCCTCGACCGTGCAGCCCGACAACGTGATGCTCGACGTGGATCTCACCAATCCCGACTTTTTCGACGAGCGCGGGCATCTCGTTCTCGCCAAGGACACGTTCCATATCGCGCGCGCCAAGTTTTTGTGGAATGCGTGCTGCTACGAGCTCTTCACCATCACCAGCTACTCGGAGAGCCGGCAGAAGCTGCACCTCGCGCTCGATTTCGGCGCCGACTTCGCCGACCTTTTCGAGATCCGCGGCTACCGGCGCTCGCGCCGCGGCGCAGTGCGGGCGGAATTGCTCGGGCCGGCGGAAATCGGCTTCCACTACCAGGCGGTCGACGGCCTGCCGCGCGCGACGCGCCTCTCGTTCGGGCCGCAGCCCGCGCGACTTCGCCAGACACGTGCCGAGTTCGAGCTCGACCTCGCGGCGCGCGAGCGCCGGCCGATCGCGCTCACCGTGCAGTGCGTCGAAGGCAACCTCGTGGCGAGCGCCGAGCGGCGCTTCTTCGTCGTGCGCCGCATGGCGCGCCGCGCGCTCATTGCCGCGCGCGAGGCGGCGCCGGTGATCGAGACTTCCAACACGGTGTTCAACAACGTGCTCGAGCGCTCAAGCGCGGATCTCGCGATGCTCATGACCGAGACGCCGCACGGCGCCTATCCGTACGCCGGCGTGCCGTGGTTCTCGACGCCGTTCGGGCGCGATGGGCTGCTCACCGCGATCGAGATGCTGTGGCTCGAGCCGCAGCTCGCGCGCGGCGTGCTGCGCTTCCTCGCCGCGCACCAGGGCACGCGCGAGGACCCGGCTGCCGACATGGAGCCGGGCAAGATCCTGCACGAGGTGCGCGAATGCGAGCTCGCGCGCCTGGGCGAAGTCCCGTTCGGCCGCTACTACGGCTCGGTCGACTCGACGCCGCTTTTCATCGCCCTCGCCGGCATGTACTGGCAACGCACGCGCGATGCTGAGACCCTCAAGGCGATCTGGCCGAACGTGAAAGCGGCGCTCGACTGGATCGAGCGCTCGGGCGACCGCGACGGCGACGGCTTCGTCGAGTACGACCGCAAGCGCTCGAGCGGGCTGCGCAACCAGGGCTGGAAGGACTCCGACGACGCGGTGTTCCACGTCGACGGCGCGCTGGCCGAGCCGCCGATCGCGCTCTGCGAGGTGCAGGGCTACGTCTATCTCGCCTATCGCCTGGCGGCGCAGCTCGCGGCCGACATGGACGACTATCCGCTCTCGGCGGGCCTCACGCTCAAGGCGCAGAAGCTGCGCCGGCAGTTCGAGGAGACCTACTGGGACGAGGAGCTCGGCACCTATGCGCTCGCCCTCGACGGCGCGAAGCGCGCCTGCAGCGTGAGGAGCTCCAATGCCGGCCAGGTGCTCTTCACCGGCATCGCCTCCGGGGAGCGCGCCGCGCGCGTGGCGCAGGGCCTCTTCGAGCCCGATTTCTTCAGCGGCTGGGGCATCCGCACGCTCTCGCGGCGCGAGCGGCGCTTCAACCCCGCGTCCTATCACAACGGCTCGGTGTGGCCGCATGACAACGCGCTGATCGCGCTCGGACTTGCGCGCTACGGCCACTGCACCGAGGCGCTCGCGCTCACCACCGCGCTTTTCGACGCCGCGGCGCACATGCATCTCAGGCGGCTGCCGGAGCTCTTCTGCGGCTTCGAGCGCAAGCGCGGCAAGGCGCCGACGCTCTATCCGGTGGCGTGCGCGCCGCAAGCCTGGGCGGCGGTAGCGCCGTTCGCGCTAATCCAGGCCTGTCTCGGCCTGGAAGTCGACTGCGGCGCGCGCAAGCTGCGCCTGCGCCGGCCGCGCCTGCCGCACTTCATCGACTGGATGTCGGTGAAGCGACTGCAAATCGGCGAGGCACGCGTCGATCTCATGCTGCGCCGGCATGATTCGAGCGTCGCTGTCAACCTGCTCGCACGCGAAGGCACCGCCGAAGTCGAAGTCATGCTCTAAGAATTCGGGCTCCGTCGCCGAATTCCGGTATCTTTGGGAGATGCACCCCTCAGCTCAGCAATACCCCCCGGTCGGCTCGCGATGGCAGGACCGCGACCGGCGCGCGAAGCGCACTGTGCAAGTGGTCCGGATCGACCCGGCGAAGCGTCGCGTGCGCATCCACTGCCTCGAGACCGACGTCCTCTCCTGGGCGAAGCCCGAGCGCTTCAACGGCAAGAGCGGCGGCTATCAGCCGCTGCCCGGCGCAAAGCGTCGCTAGTCGCGATAGCGCTGCGATGAGCCCGCCGCGTCGTGCGGCGGCGGATCGGTGGCATCGTCCGGCCCGCCCGCGGGGCCGGTCTCGTCGAGGATGAGATCCACCACTTGCAGAAAGACCTCGCGCGGCGGCTTGGCGTCGCCCGCGATCCAGCTGTCGAGCTCGGCCTTGGGCAGGCGCAGCACCTTGGCGAGCCTGTCGCGCCCGCCGAGCAGCTCCGCTGCGCGCAGGAGCGCCCGGCTATATACGCTCGCACTCATGTGCCCAATGATTCCGCAACTGCGCGGGCCGCACAATCGCAGTGCGCCTGACAGGAGACGCCTTACGCGGCGCCGGCCTGGTCGAGGTGCAGCAGGACGATCTCGATGGCGGCGAGGAACACCATCTGCGGCGGATCCTCGGTCGCCGCGAGCCAGTTGCGCAGCGCCGTCTCCGATACGCCGAGATGCCTCGCGAGCGGCGCCACGCCGCCGAGGATGAGGCAGGCGCGATGGAGCGTCCTCGCGTACGTCGTCTGCCGCGACGGGGACGGTAGCGGGCAATCGACCTTCGCCGAAACATTGAGTGGCATGGCCCGATCATGCGATACGCGAGATTGGCAGCCAAGTCGCGCGCTGGCCATCGCGCGTGTCGAATTTTCCGGCATCACGACGTCAACGCCGCGCACGGGGACGGCGCAAAGCGAGCGCGATCAGTGGCGTGCGGCGCGCTGGTACGGCGGTTGCTGCCTGCCCCTTCTGCCCTTGCGCGAGCGCCGCAAGTAGCAGCTCGAGCGTCGCCGGCCTCGTGAAGTAATGATCGAAGCCCGCTTCGCGCGCAACGGCTTCGAAGTGCTGGCCACAGACGATGGCGTCGATGCCACGCGTGCGCGGCGAGTGGGCGCCGCCGGTCATCATACGTGCGGCGCGGGCTAGGGCCGGCCGCGCTCCTCGAGCAGCGCGAGGAGCTTGCGCGGCTCGTAGGGTTTGGAGACGTAGTGATCGAAGCCGGTGCTGCGCGCAAAGGACTTGTCGGAGTCGCTGTCGCGGCCGGTGATCGCGATCAGCGTCGGCTTCGCGCTGCCGTAGCGCTCGCGCAGCTTCTGCGCCACCTCGTAGCCGTTGAGCCCCGGCATGCCGATGTCGAGGAGCAGCACGTCGGCGCCGAAGTCGCGCACTGCGTCGAGCGCCGCCTGGCCGTTGCCCGCCGACTTCACCTCGTGCCCCTCTTCTTCCAGCAGCAGCCGCAACGTGCGCACGGTATCCGGGTCGTCGTCCGCCACGACGATGCGCAGCCTCAGCGCCGGCTTGCGATCGCTCATGGGAAGATTGTCCCGGCCGCGCGTTACGCGCGGTATCCATTGCTTCACGGATAACGGTCGGGGATAACCCTACATCTGCAAAATCGGCCACGCGGCGCGTGGTCCGATCGCGCGCTGCGGCTAAGGCAGTCTGCCGACCCGGACAGTGCCTGGCGGAATGGTCTGCTCGACGGTGGCGTCGAGATCGAGCTGGCTGCGCACGAACTTGGCGAGCGCGAGGGCGAATTTCACCCGGTCGAGGGCGATGCGCTCCGGATACTCCTGCTGCGCGAGCTGCAGCTGCTCCTCGATCTGCTGCACCTTCGCTTTGAGGTCAACCGCGGGCCGCGCGGCGCCGAGGGGCAGGCTCATACGCTACGCAGTCGCGCCAGCGCCTCGCCTTCATGCTCCCCTTTTGGAAACTGCATGCTGCGTCCCGCTTCCGCCCGGATATAGCGCACGAGCGCGATGATCATGCGCTGGCGCTCCTTGGTGAGCGTCTTCGGAAATTCGGCGAGCGTAAGCTGCGCCTGCTCTTCGATCTGATCGAGCTTCTGCTGGAACTCTTCCAAATCCATTTTTTCTTGGTCCCCGCTGGAGGAACGGACAAACGGTAGTCGAGCGCACAGGCTTGCGCAGTCGTCAGGCCCAGCGGCCTGCTGTAGCGGGATGACTACACAGGCGGCGCGCGGCCGAGCTCGGCGGCGTCGAGCAGGATCTCGATCAGCTTGACGAAAATCGCGACCGGGGGCATGGCCGCACCCCGGATCCAGGCGATCATGTCCTCGCGCGAAGCTTCCAGGCGCGCCTGCAGCTCGCCATAGCCGCCCACGACCCGCGCGGCCCGGCGCAGCACACGAGATTCAACGGGCTCGACCACGAGCCGACGCTAGCAGGAGAAACGTGATGCCGCGAGTCGCGGCGACCCGCTTTCCGGTGTCACGGGGATTCGACATGACCGGGACATGAAGCACGCATCGCCGAGCGCGCGCGCAGGCGGCGCTGGCGGCAAGCTCTTGAAGACGTGCAACTAGTCAGGACTTTCCCGACGCAAATTTGCGACAGCGATGTAAGACTGTCGCCGCTAAAATACGCCCCCCATGAGGCCGGACGCGAGGACAAGTTCGAACGACGCGCTGTCGTCGGCGCCGCGATCGTTGCGCGTGCTCGTGGTCGACGACGATCGCGACACGGTGCTCACGCTCATGGCGCTCCTGCGCGAGGAAGGCCACGAGACGAAGGGCGTGTACGACGGCCACCAGGCGCTGCAGGCGATACGCGAGTTCGATGCGGATGCGGTGATCATGGACATCGCCATGCCGCAACTCAGCGGCTGGGACACGGCGCGCCAGATCCGCGAGCTCATCGGCCCCGCGCGGCCGCTGCTCGTCGCGCTCAGCGGGCAGTACACGAAGGGCGCCGACCGGGTGCTCTCGCAGCTCGCCGGCTTCGACAATTACCTGACGAAGCCGTGCGACCCGAACGTCCTGCTCACGCTCCTCGCGAGCGTCAAGCCGACCGCGGCTTGATCGTTGCCAGCCGCCGCAGCAGCGACTGCGGGTCGTAGGGTTTGGCGACGAAGTCGTGGAAGCCGCTCTCCCTTGCCATGCGGCGGTCTTCTTCGCTGCTGTGGCCGGTCACCGCGATAAGCGTAGGGACGCTCTCGCCGTAGCGCTCGGTCAGCTCTTCGGCGATGTCGTTGCCGCCCCGGTCGGGCATGCCGAGGTCGAGCAGAATCACGTCGGGTCCGAAGTCCCGTACGGCGGGGATCACGTCCCCGCCCGACTTCACGAGCCGCACGTCCAGGCCGGCGTCGCGGCAGAGGAGTCCCAGCGTCACCAGCGAGTCGCGCTCATCGTCCGCGATGAGCACGCGCAGCGGCCGGGGTTGCGGCACCACATGATGTTGTTCTTTGTCCGCCGGTTCAGGATTCACGTAGCCCGCCGGCGACAGCGGAGCAAGAAACGAACCCCTAAAGCGTCGCGCCTACGGCACGTCGCCCCAAGCTCACATATGCCGGTCGGCGCGCCGCTGGTGCTCCGCGTACCCCGCGGCCCAGCCCTCCATATAGGCGCGCTCGGCGCCTGGCGCATCCGCGAGCGGGCAGCCGCGCGCGAGCTGCTCGAAGCGCGGCCGCGTGCCGTGATAGAGCGCGTCCGTCTCGCCCTCGGCGTACCAGTTGGCGCGCGCGCATTGCTCGGGTGTCATCGGCGCGCAGGCCGCCGCGGCGAGGAGAAGCGCTGCCGCTAGAGCAGGTCTTTCCACTTGGCGCGGATCTTCTGCTGCAGCTCTTTGCTCGCCTCGGCCACCGGCGGGAAATCGTCGAGGTGGTCCCACGGCCGGCAGGCGTCGATCACTGCCTTCGAGCTGTAAGGCGCCTCATAGCGGTAGGCGACGAACATCGGGTCGTTCTTCGAGCCCATGCCGCGCTCGATGATGTCGATGTCGACCGCGGGGTCGGTGCGCGTCGCCATCGCCCATATCACTTCCTGCAGGTTCGCCGGGTCGATGTCCTCGTCCACCACCACCGAATAGCGCGACATGTACGCGCCCACGCCGCACTGGGAGAGGATGTGGCCCGCCTGGCGCGCGTGCCCGGCATAGCGCTGCTTGATCGACACCACGTTGAACATGCGCGCGCCGCCGATCTCATGCGCCCACACCGCGCACACGTCGGGCACGCCGGCCGCCACCACTGCATCGTGCAGGAGCGCCGAGCGCATCACGGCCTTCGAATAAGAATAATCGTTCGGCGGCTTCGCCGGCGGGCTGCCCATCAGGATCGGGTCGGAGCGGTAGTAGACACGCTGCACGGTGAGCACCGGCGCGATGCCCGCCTTGCCCGGGTAGTAGCCATGGAATTCGCCGAACGGTCCCTCAGTGCGCTCGTCGCTCGGCTCGACGAAGCCTTCCAGCACGATCTCGGAAGCTGCTGGGAACGGCAGCCCGGTCAGTTCGCCCTCGAGCACCGCCACCGGCGAATCGAGTATCGCGCCGATGTAGTTGTACTCGCACATGCCGAACGGCACCTCGATGCCCGAGATGAGGTAGCCGAGCGGATCGCCGCCGCACACGATGACCACAGGGAAGCGCTTGCGCGCGGCCTTGTGCTTTTCGTAATGAATGCGCCCGTGCTTTCCCGGCACCATGTCGAGCGCGACGTGGTTGCGGTCGATCACCTGCACGCGATAAGTGCCGACGTTGATCCAGTCGGAGTCGAGATCGCGCGTCACCACGGAGCAGCCGGTGCCGATGTAGCGCCCACCGTCGAGCTCATGCCATAGCGGCGCCGGAAATTTCAGCACATCGACCTCGCGCTCGATGTGCTCGAGCGCCGCGCCGTTTTTCACCACCGTGGCGGGAAAGCGCTCGGCCGAGGCCTGCCACTGCGCGGGCTTGCCGCGCAGCATCTCTGCGAGGCCATGGTGCGCGCGCTGCAGCGGCAGGCGCAGGATGGACGAGAGCCGGGCCGGGCTGGAGGTGCTGCATGTCAGCACGCGAAAGCCGCGCGCATAGCCCTTGATCTCATCGAAGAGCAGCGCCGGCGGCACGTCCTTCTTGACGTTGAGCTCGCTGATCGCGCCGAGCTCGAGATTCCAATCGGCGCCGCGCACGTGCCTGAGCTCGCCGAGCTTCTCCACTTCGGCAAGCCAGGTGCGCAGATCGAGCGGGTTCACGCGGGCGATTATAGGAAGTTGGGGAGACGGGGCCGCCCCGCCCCGAAGCCTACTTCTCGAGCTGCTCGTGTGCCATCAGCGCAACGACGAGGAGCTCCTTCTGCGAAAGGTCGGCGGAGGCGATGGCGTAGCCGCATTCGTCGTCGAGCCAGTAATAGACGCGCGTGCCGCGCTCGCCGCGCGCAAAGGCAAGACCGGTCTCGCGCTCCTGGCGAAACTCGGGGCCCCAGTAGAGCGTGACGCGCTGGCCGTTCTGTCCCTCGTACATAAGGAGCGCGGCCGCAGCGCTCTCGCCCGGAAGGAGCCGCCCGCCGAGGAAAGCATAGCCAGCGCGCTCGAGATCGGGCGCCTGGACGCTCATATGGAGCCGCTCCGAGAGCCAGGCGAGGACCTCGCTCTTGGCGCGGGCCTCCACCGGGTGCTGTACCTCGGCGGCGTAGACGGAATGCGCGATCGCTGAGCGTTGCACGATCGGCGACGCCGGCGACGGCGCGAGGTGGAGCGAAACGGCCAACGCGAGGAGCGCCGCGACGCCGAGCGCGCCAGCCGCCCGCACGAGCCGGGAGCGGCGCGGCCGCTCCTCCAAGGCGTCGAGGAGCTCGGGCGGCACCGGCTCGTCGAGCACCGCGGCATAAGCCTCGCGCCACTGCTCGCCAAGCTGGCGATAGGCCGCAACGCGCTGCGCATCCTCCGGATGGGCCGCGAGCCACGCCTCGATGGCGCCGCGCCGCGCGGCGCCCGCCCGGCCATCGACATAGGCCTGGAGTTCCGCTTCGCTCACGAGGAAGTTCATTTCACCTTCCGCAGCCGCGCCTGGCTGGTTAGCTGCAGGCGCAGCTTCTCCCGTGCGCGCGAGAGGCGCGACATCACTGTTCCCACCGGGATGTTGAGCGTTTTCGCGACCTGCTCGTAGCTCATGTCCTCGAGCGTGACGAGCAGGAAGATCTCGCGCTGCTGCGGCGGCAGGGTCGCCATTGCTTGCTCGAAAGCCCGTTGCGGCAGGCCCTCGCCTTCGGCGCGTGGGGCGAGCGCCTCGGCAAGGGCGCTGGCCTGCTCCGGTGCCGCCGCGCGCACGTAAATCTCGTGCATCAAGCCGAACAGCCACACGCGCAGGTCACCCGCCGCGTTCGCGAGACTCACCTCATGCGCCGCCCGCTCGAGCGTCGAGCGCACCAGGTCGTCGGCCGGCATGCGCGCACTGGCGAGTGCGCGCGCATAGCGCCGCAGCCGGGGGATGAGGTGGGAGATGTGGTCAACTGTTTCCACGCCTGTGGAAAACACCGCTGGCCGGGCCGCCATTCCCGGCGGCCGCGCGCCGCGTTTCAATACCCGTAGAACTCCTCCGAGCGCATGTCGTCCTCGCTCACGCCGAGGTCCTTTAGCATCCCCTGCACCGCCATGGTCATGCTCGGCGGGCCGGCGAAGTAATAGACCGGCTCGCGCAGGTCGGGCAGGTGCACGGCCAGCAGCTCGCGGGAAATGCGGCGCTTCTCGCCTGGCCAATCGGGCACATCGGTCATCGTCGCGATCAGCCTGAAGTTCGGTCCCTCGAGCCGCTCGAGCTCGGCGAGGAACGCGGCGTCCTGCGGCCGGCGGTTGGAATAAAAGAGCACCAGCCGATTCGGCAGGCGGCGCTTCGCCGCGTCTCGCGCCATTGCCAGGAACGGCGTGATGCCGATGCCGCCCGCGAGGAACACGGCCGGCCGCGCGGCGTCCTCGTGCAGCACCATCACCCCCGCGGGTCCTTCGATCTCCAGCCTGGTACCAAGGGGCGCTGCGGCGAGCGTGCGCTTGAAGGCGCTCGCGCGCATGCGCGTCGCGATCATCAGCTCCGGCTCGTGCGGGGCCGAAGCGATGGTGAACGGGCGCGTCGGCCCCGAGGCGTCGTCCTCGGCCGGATTGATGAGCGTGAACATCGCGTTCTGGCCTGCCTCGTGAGTAAATCCAGCGGGCTTGTCGAAATAGAACGCTACCGTGCCTTCGGCGATCGTCTGGCGCCGGCGCAGCGTGATCTCGGCCACTTCAGGTCCTAGAAGGTGCGGATGCCACCGAAGGTGTCAGGCACCTCGTAGCGCTTGCCCGCGGCGTCGTAGCAGTAGAGCTTCCCGGCTTCCTCACCCTTCGTGAGCTTGTGCGAGCCGTCGCAGTACGGCTGGTTCTTTGACAGGCCGCACTTGCAGAGCCAGACGTCCTTACCGTCGATCACGTATTTGGTCGGT
>Ga0209577_10002312_pt1 | contig 18445 bp, 14 predicted proteins | sample GraSoiAngelo_109_FD_185874 | JGI IMG/M metagenome (GOLD analysis project Ga0209577, IMG submission 185874) | Grasslands soil microbial communities from the Angelo Coastal Reserve, California, USA - 14_0903_12_20cm (SPAdes) (version 2) | ecosystem: Environmental > Terrestrial > Soil > Grasslands...
CCGGACGTGGTGACGCTGGCCAAGGGGCTCGGCGGCGGCGTGCCGATCGGTGCGTGCGTGGCCGCGCCCGACTATTCCGACGTGCTGGAGGCGGGCGACCACGGTTCGACCTTCGCGGGCTCACCGCTGATCGCCGCGGCCGCGAACGCCGTGCTGGACGTGGTGGACGACGAGGGGTTTCTGGCGGAGGTGGGACGGAAGGGCGAGCTGCTGCGTGGCGGGCTCGCCGACCTCGGGCTCGACGTGCGCGGCGTCGGCCTGATGCTTGCATTCCGCGCGGAAGACGGGCCGGATCTCGTGCGCAGGGCGCTGCTCGAGCAGCGGCTGGTGCTGAACGCGCCGGCTCCCGACGCGGTGAGGCTCCTGCCGCCGCTCACGGTTTCGGACGAGGAGATCGGTCAGGCAGTGCGGCGCATCGGAGCGCTGCTCGGTTGACTTGCACCCGTGCCGGGCTGGGGTTAGGGTCGCCATCACGTGAGGAGGGAATCGCAGCGCCGGGGGCTGGCCGCTGTAGTGGCGGTGGTGGCTGCCTTGCTCGGGGTCGCCGCGCCCAGCGCGTTCGCGACCGACTATGTGGTGAACGTCGCGGCCGACGCCCACGACGCGGACACGAACGACCCCGCGTGCGACACGAGCGCGACCGCCGGGTCGCAGTGCACGCTGCGCGCTGCGCTCGAGCAGGCTGCGGCGTCCGGGGGAACCAACACCGTGCAGTTCGACATCACGGCGCTCGGCTCGGCGCCGACGCTGCCGCTGAACATCACGGTCGCGGGGAACGGCGGGCTGGGCACGCTGCCCAATTCCTCGAACCTCACGATCGACGGCTGCGTTGGCCCCGGCAACAGCCCGACAAGCACGCATCCGTGCGTGAACCTGGAGCGCACGGCGAATGGTTCGGGCTCGGTCGGATTTCGGGTGTTGGGCGGCATGACGTTCCGCGGTTTGACCCTCACCGGGTTCGACAACGGCGACCGGGCGATCGAGACCGTTGGAGGCTCAGCTGTCACAACTGGCCCCATCGTCAAAAACAACTGGTTCGGGGTGAAGGTGCAGGCGGACGGTAGCGCCGCGGCGTCCGCGATCGCTAATTCGACAGCAATCTCGATCAACGGCAACGCGAACGGGGCGGTGATCGGCGGCCCCAATCCGGGCGACCGCAACGTGTTCGTCAACGGCACGACCGGCGTGGACATCGTCTCGGCGGATAACACGGTGATCAAGGGCAACTGGTTCGGTGTCATGCCGGACGGGAGCGCGCCGGTCGCGCCGTTCTTCGCGAACCGGCGCAACATCACGATCCGCAGCGAAACGGCCGGGCCGAACCTCGCCACGAACACCGTGATCGGCGGCCTCAACCCGCCGGGGACCCCCGACTGCGACGGCGACTGCAACGTCCTGTCGGCCGCGCGCGCGTCCAACGCCTCGGCGGACGGGCACGGCATCGACCTCGCCAACGACTTCGCCCAGCAGACGTTGGGCGCGGCCGGCACGACGACCGTCAAGGGCAACTTCATCGGCACCGACCCCACGGGCACGCAGGACCGTGGCAACGCCGTCGACGGGATCCACGCGGGTGAGTCGGGACCGAACACGCAGATCGGCGGCACGACGCCCGGCGAGGGCAACCTGATCGCCGGCAACGGCGTGTTCGGCATCTCCACGATCTCCTCGACCGGCCTGACGGTTCAGGGGAACACGCTCGGCCTTGGGACCGATGCCTCCGCCCTGCCGAACGACCTGCGCGGGATCCATCTCGGGCCGAACACGGCTGGCGCCATCGTCGGCGGCGTGGGCGCGGGTGACAGCGCGGCGGAGAACGTCATCTCCAACAGCGGGGCCGGTGGACCGAACGGCGTCGGCGACGCGATCGAGAGCCTCGGGCCGTCCCCGAGCGGCGCCGTGATCGGACGCAACCGCGGCGGTGGGAATACCGGGCTGTTCATCGACCTGAAGTCGCAGCGCACCGGCGACGGGATCGGCAACCCTTCCGGTGCGGGCAGCAACGCGTTCACGGGCGCACACGGCGGGGCGCAGGCGCCGGCGGTTACGAGCGTCACCGCTTCGTCCGTGTCCGGAACCTCGCCCCCGAACGCGACCGTGCGGCTGTTCAAGGCGGGCGCCCCGACGGGCAACATCGAGAGCTTCCTCGCTCAGACGGCGGCGGACGGCAATGGCGCGTGGTCGGCTACCGGGCTCACGCTCGGAGGGGCGGACTGCGTGGTGGCGTCGCAGACGACTGCCTCAGGTACCTCAGAGCTCTCGGAAGCCCGTAGCCAGAGCGGTTCTTGCACGACCGACACTGACGGCGACGGCGTGATCGACACCCTGGACAACTGTCCCAGCACGCCGAACGCCGACCAGCACAACGCCGACGGGGACGCGCAGGGGGATGCCTGCGACACCGACAACGACAACGACGGGGTGCCGGACGCCCAGGACAACTGCCCGACCAAGGCAAACGCCGATCAGGCGGACTTCGACGGTGACCACATCGGCGATGTGTGCGATACGAGCGACGACATGGACAACGACGGCGTGCTCGACGGAAGCGACAATTGCCCGACGACGCCGAATGCGGATCAGGCCAACCATGACGGCGACGGCGCGGGTGACGCGTGTGATCCAGATGCGGACGGCGACGGCGTGCCGAACGTGGGTGACAACTGCCCGATCAACCCGAACCCCGGTCAGGCCAACCGCGACGGCGACGCCCAGGGAGACGCGTGCGATCCGGATGCCGACGGCGACGGTCGCCTGAACAGCAAAGACAACTGCCCGCTGAAGCCCAACCCCGGCCAGCTCGACACAGACCGCGACGGGCGTGGCGACGTGTGCGACCAGACACCGCGCGGCAAAGCGTCGAAGGGCAACGACACGCTCGTCGGCACAAGCGCGGCAAACAAGATCTGCGGACTCGCGGGCAGCGACACGATCTTGGGACTGAAGGGCAACGACACCCTGTTCGGCGACGCCTGCGGGGTGAAGACGCTGATCGCCGCCGCACGCGGCCCCGGCAACGACAAGCTCTTCGGCGGCGACGGCAACGACAAGCTGTTCGGGGACGGGGGCAACGACTCGCTCGACGGCGGCAACGGGAACGACACGCTGAACGGCGGCCGCGGCACTGACACCTACAGCGGCGGCCCCGGCAACGACACGATCAACGCCGCAGACGGCATCAAGGAGACCGTGAACTGCGGCACGGGCACGGCCGACAAGGCGACGGTGGACAAGAAGGACGTCGTCAAGGGCTGCGAGCAGGTCACGCGGAAGTAGCGTTCGCAACTTCACACGCGTGGCGGGTTTTCAGCGGTCGTGCGGAGGGGACGCAGCATGGTCTTCACGATCGCGGTCGCGATTGCAGCTGCGGGGTCTGCGGCCGAAGGCCTGACCGCCGACGGCTGGACCGTTCAGCACGTCGGCCGCTCGAACTCCGACTACACGCACTTCGCGCTGACCGGTAACCAGCGCGGCGACGCGGTGCTTGCGTGGGCGACGCGCGGGGACATCCGCGTGGCTGTGGCGAGACAAGGCCGGTCCTTTGGCCGGCCTGTGATCGTTCCAGGCTCTCGCGACGGGAGCGACCCAAGGGTCGCGATGAACGCACGCGGCGACGCCGTGCTCCTCTGGTCGTATTTCGACCACACGTACGTCGCGCCTCCGGAAACGCGCGATTCGGACTGCTGCTATCCCCTCCGCGTGACGATCCTTGACCGCAGAGGTCACTTCAGGCGCGTGCAGACGCTCACACGGAAGGGCACCGACGCGTGGGTCGGCGGCTATGCGCTCGACGGGACGGGACGAATGGGGATCATGTGGTGCAACGGAGACGAGTGGGGCTGCACCACCTCCGTCTTCTTCGGTCGGTTCTCGGGCCGGGGTGGCAGGCTGGGCCGCCGCACGGTCGTTGCCCGCAATGCGGGCGGGATCGCACTCGCATACGTGCAGGGCCGACCGCGAGCGCTCCTGGCCGGGCCAAGGGGCCGCTACACGGCACTCTTCGAGACCACTCGGGCACACGGCCGATGGGGCCCGCGGACCTTGGTGGCGCAGGGCCTGCCGGCGTACTTTTGGACCCTCACCGCAGTCGCAAACGCCTCAGGCGATGAGGCCGTCGTATGGCAGCCTGACTACAACGCCTACGGTGAGGAGCCCCTCTACGCCGGAATCCGGGAGGCGGGCGGCCGGCTCTCGATCAAGCGGCTGACCCAGCACCCGAGGGGGGGTACGCCCGCTATCGCCATCGGACCAACGGGCTGGGCGGCGGTCGCATGGCCGGGCCAAGCCGGGCTCAGGTTGAGCGTGGGCAGCACCTATCACCGGTTTCCGACAGCGCCGTACCTGGCTGCGTCCAGACCCGATGGAGGCTCGGTGGGCGGGATCGAGCTCGCCGTGGACCGGTCAGGACGTGTCGCTGTCGGTTGGGAGGGCCGGCGTGATCGACGCCCGGCGATCCTCGGGGTGATCCGGACACTCGATGGGCATGAAACGCATCTGGGGCGCCTGGCAAGTGGATTTGACATGCACATCCCGGATCTGGGTGCGGCGACGTTCGACGGTCACGGGCGGGCGATCTTCGCCTGGCAGCATGGCCTTCGGCTCGACATCGCGCGAACGGTCGCGCGGTGAGCGCGCGCTGGACGTTGGCAGTCATCGCGGCAGCATTCGCCGCGCTGCCCGCTTCGGCTCCGGCGGCGCCACCCCTTGAGATCGGCGTCCAGGATGAGGGCGCGTTCGTCGGTCTGCCCGGGATCGGCCCCAATCCGCGGCACACGCACTACGCCTTCGGGGTCGCGCACAAGCTCCACGCGCGCGTCGAGAAGCTGCTCGTCATCTGGAAGTGGGTAGCGCGCCGCGGACCCGGCGGCGAGACGTTCGACTGGTCGCACTACGACGGCGTGGTCGCCGCCGCCCGGGCGCATGGGCTCGAGCCTCAGCTGACGCTCACCGCGCCTGCCCCCGCCTGGGATACCGGCGACGGCCGCGCCGGGGTCTACCGGCCGGATCCCGCGGCGTTCCGCCGCTTCGCCGAGGCGGCCGCGGCGCACTACGCGGGAACGGTCCGCCGCTGGACGATCTGGAACGAGCCGAACTGGCCGAGCTGGCTGGCTCCGACCAGGGAGGCAGCTCGCATCTACCGGCGGCTGTACCGAGCGGGATGGACGGGCATCAAGGCGGTCGACCCGCACGCCGAGGTGCTGTTCGGCGAGCTCGCGCCCATGGGGCGGCCCGAGGCGGCGATCCCGCCGCTCCGGTTCCTCCGCGCCGTGACCTGCCGCAACCGCGCGCTCGAGCCCACGAGGCGCTGCGGCACCCTCTTCACAGACGGCTTCGCACACCACCCGTATACCCTGCGCTGGCCGCCCGCCTTCCCCGGTCCCGGCCCGGACGACGTCACGATGGGCTCGCTGCCGCGACTCCGCCACGTGCTGCGCGTCCTCGCCAGGAGGCACGCCCTCGAGACGCCGCGCGGGCGCGCGCCCGATCTGTACCTCACCGAGTACGGCTTCCATGCGAACTCGCGGCGGATCCGCGAGCCGTTCCGATCCAGGTACGCCGTGGAGGGGTACCGCATGGCGGCCGCCCACCCGCACGTGCGCGAGATCGTGTGGTACCAGCTGGTCGGGCCGCGGCACTCGACGGAGCGGCGGTGGGACACCGGGCTCGTGGACTCGAACGGGCATCCACGGCCCACCCTCAGAGCGCTCGCCCGCTGGATCCGGAAGGCGATCCGCGCCGGACTCGTCGCTGCGCGATAGGCGCCGTCCGGTAGGGTCGAACGCCCGTGACAAACGAGCGCCGCACTCTCATAAAGACCGCCTCCTACGAGGCCGAGCCGGGCGAGGTCGGGCGGGTTCTCCTGCTCTACTCGGGCGGGCTCGACACGAGCGTGATGCTCAAGTGGATCCAGGACGAGTACGACGCGGAGGTTGTCGCGCTCACGGTGAACCTGGGTCAGCCGGGCGAGGACTTCGAGGTGGTCAAGGGCAAGGCGCTGAACCTGGGGGCGGTGGACTGCTTCGTAGTCGACGCGCGCGAGGAGTTCGCCCACGAGTACGTGCTTCCGGCCATCAAGGCCAACGCCCTCTACGGCGGCGGGTACCCGCTCTTCACCGCTCTCGGGCGGCCGCTGATCGCGAAGATCGCGGTGGAGAAGGCCCGCGAGTCGGGCTGCGACACGATCGCCCACGGCTGCACCGGCAAGGGCAACGACCAGGTGCGGATCGAGTCGACCGTCGCGGCGCTGGGTCCCGAGCTGAAGATCATCGCTCCCGTGCGCGGCTGGCAGATGGGGCGCAAGGAGGAGGTCGAGTACGCCCGCAGCCACGGCATCCCGGTCAAGGGCGGGACGGAGGCGCCGCCGTACTCGATCGACGACAACCTTTGGGGGCGCTCGTCGGAGGGAGGCCCGATCGAGGATCTGTCCGAGCCGCCGCGGGACGACGTGTTTGAGCTGGTCACCCGGCCCGAGGACGCGCCGGACGAGCCGGAGCTCGTAGAGATCGGCTTCGAGGCCGGCTGCCCGGTCTCGCTCGCCGGCGAGCGCCTTGAGCTAGTCGAGCTGCTGGAGCGCGCGGGCGAGCTCGGTGCCCGCCACGGGGTCGGGATCGTGGACCACATCGAGGACCGGATCGTGGGCCTCAAGGTGCGCGACCTCTACGAGGTCCCGGCCGCCGAGCTCATCCTCACCGCTCACCGGGAGCTCGAGAAGCTCGTGGGGACGATCCACCAGAACCTCTTCAAGCCGCAGCTCGACGGGCACTGGGCCTTCCTCGTGTACGCGGGCCTCTGGTACGAGCCGCTGCTCGGGGACCTGAACGCCTTCATGGACCGGGTGAACGAGCAGGTGACCGGCGCCATCACGCTCAAGCTCTACAAGGGGAGCGCCGCGCCGGTGGCGCGCTCTTCCCCCAACGCCCTCTACGACCCGGCGCTGGCGGGCTTCGGCGAATCCGGGGGCCTGTTCTCGCAGCAGGCGAGCCCCGGGTTCATCGAGCTCTGGAGCCTCCAGTCGCGGATGGCATACGGGATCCGGAACCGGGGTAAGGGGGAGGCGTGAGCTCGAAGGGCTACACCATCCTCGGCTGGATCGTCTGGCAGATCGGGTCGCGCGTGGCCAAGCGGAAGCTAGCCCAGAACCGGGCCAAGGTCGGCGCCGCCGCGGTGGTGCTGCTGGTGCTGGTCGCGGGCCTCGCGGCCGCGCGGGCCGGCTCAGGCGACTAGCGACATCGATCCCGCAAAGAGCGGCGGGGGGCCTCGCCGGCGTCGCGTTCACGTCTGGAACGGCGCGTACGATCGATCCGTGCCGCCCGCGGTTCATCTTCACGTGCATTCCGAGTACTCGCTGCTCGACGGGGCGTGCAAGATCGACGCCCTCGCGGAACGGGCGGCGGCCTTCGAGCAGCCCGCCCTCGGGCTCACCGACCACGGAGTGATGAACGGAGCGGTCGAGCTCTACAAGGCCTGCCAGAAGCACGGCGTCAAGCCGATCCTGGGCTTCGAGGCCTACCTGTGCGACGACCTGAACGGGGATGCGGTGCGCTACGAGCGCAACCACCTCACCCTGCTCGCGGCCTCCGACGAGGGGCTTCGCAACCTGGTCAAGCTCACCTCCGCCGGCTTCCTGCAGGGGAACAAGAGGGGCAAGTGCAATGTCGACATGGCGCTGCTCGAGCACCACGCGGCCGGCGTGATCGCCCTCACGGGCTGCCTGCAGTCGCGCTTCTGCCGCCGCCTGGTGGACAACAACCCGGCCGAGGCACGCGCGCACGCCGACGACCTGCTGCGCGTCTTCGGCTCCGAGAACGTCTACTTCGAGGTCCAGAAGAACGGGCTGCCGGAGCAGGAGAAGGCGAACGAGGGGATCGTGCGGATCGCGCGCGAGGTCGGCCGCCCGCTGGTGGCCACCGCCGACGTCCACTACCTGCGCCGCGAGGACTACGACAACCACCGGGCCCTGCTCTGCGTGCAGACCAAGTCCACGCTCGAGCAGCCCAAGCTCTCATTCGACACCAACGAGTTCTACTTGAAGGACTCCGCCGAGATGGCGGCCGCCTTCGCCGAGCTGCCGGAGGCGATCCCTAGCACGCTCGAGATCGCCGAGCGCTGCGACGCCACGATCGAGCTCGGCAAGCAGCTCATCCCGCGCTATCCGACGCCTGACGGCCGCGACGAGGCCGAGTACCTCCGTGAGCTCGCCTTCGACGGGCTCCGGCGCCGCTACGGCGACCCGCCGCCGGCGGAGGCGGTCGAGCGGCTCGAGATGGAGCTCGGCGTGATCAGCAGGGTGGGCTTCGCCGCGTACTTCCTGATCGTCTGGGACTTCGTCAAGTTCGCCAAGGACAACGGCATCGCGGTGGGTCCGGGGCGGGGCTCGGCGGCGGGATCGATCGTCGCCTACTCGCTCAACATCACGGACGTCGACCCGCTCCGCTACGGACTGCTGTTCGAGCGCTTCCTCAACGCCGAGCGCGTCTCGATGCCGGACATCGACATCGACTTCTCGGTCAAGGGGCGGGACCGTGTGATCCGTTATGTGGCGGACAAGTACGGCCAGGAGTCGGTCGCGCAGATCGTCACCTTCGGCCGGATGTTCCCGCGCGCGGCCACCCGCGACGCCGCCCGCGTGCTGGGGTACGACTACGGCGCCGGGGACCGCCTGGCCAAGATGATCCCCGACCCGATCATGGGCCGCCCGCCGTCGTTCGACGACTGCCTCAAGCAGGGCGAGGAGCTGGCCCGCGCGTACAAGGAGGACCCCCAGGCCAGGCAGATCATCGACGTTGCCAAGGGTCTCGAGGGCATCGTGCGCAACTCCTCGATCCACGCGGCGGCGGTGGTGATCGCGGACCGCCCGCTAACGGAGATCGTCCCGCTCCAGCTGGCGGAGGATCGCGGCGAGGTGGCGGAGGACGGTAGCCGCGCCTACCGGACCGTCACCCAGTACTCGATGAAGCCGATCGAGGACATCGGCCTCCTGAAGATGGACTTCCTCGGCCTCCGCAACCTGGACGTGATCGAGTCTGCGCTAGACATCATCGAACGGTCCGCCGGCACGCGCCCCGACATGGCCACGCTCCCGCTCGACGACACGCGGACCTACGAGATGCTCCAGCGCGGCGACTCGGTCGGCGTGTTCCAGTTCGAGTCCGATGGGATGCGCGAGGCGTTCAAGAAGGTGCGGCCGACGGAGTTCGACGACCTGGTCGCGCTGGGGGCGCTCTACCGGCCGGGCGCCATGCGCCACATCGACGAGTACGCCCGGAACAAGCGCAACCCCGAGGGGATCACCTACCTCGACGACCGCCTCCGCCCGATCACGGAGGCCACGTACGGGGTGATCCTCTACCAGGAGCAGTTGATGCAGATCGCCAAGGAGATCGCCGGCTTCACCGGACCCGAGGCGGACGATCTGCGGAAGGCGATCGGCAAGAAGGACCGGGCCCGGATGGCCGGGATGAAGGAGCAGTTCTTCGTGGGCGCCCGCGCCACCGGGACCTCCGAACGCGTGGTGCAAGAGCTCTGGAGGGTCAACGAGGCTGCAGCGGACTACTCCTTTAATCGCAGCCACGCCGCGTGCTACGCGCTCATCTCCTACCGCACCGCATGGCTCAAGGCCAACTACCCCGCCGAGTACATGGCCGCCCTCATCTCCTCGGTGATGTCGACCAAGGACAAGGTGCCCTTCTTCGTCTCGCGCTGCGAGGAGATGGGGATCGAGGTGCTGCCGCCCGACGCCAACGAGTCCGGCCACGACTTCAAGGTCGCGGGCGGCAACATCCGCTTCGGGCTCGACGCCGTCAAGAACGTGGGCGCCGCCGCCGTCCACGCGATCATCGCCGCCCGCGAGGAGGGCGGCCCCTTCACCTCGCTGTGGGACTTCTGCGAGCGGGTGGACTGCCGCGCCGTCAACAAGAAGGCAATCGAGTCCCTCATCCGCTGCGGCGCCCTCGACTCCACGGCCGCCACGCGCAGCGGGATGCTGGCCGTGCTTCCCCAGGCGCAGGCCTCGGGGTCGAAGGCACAGCAGGATGCCCAGCTCGGCCAGTCGTCGATCTTCGACCTCGAGGCCCCAGCGGCCGGCGGCGCGGGCGGCGCACCCGGGGCCAGCCGCCAGCGACCGCCGATCCCGGCACTGCCCGACGAGCGCCGCGAGCTGAACACGATGGAGAAGGAGACGCTCGGCCTGTTCCTGTCGAGCCACCCGCTCAAGGAGGTGCGGGCCGCGCTCCGCGCTCGCGTCGAGTGCTCGCTGGCGGACCTTGGTGGCAAGCGCGACGGTGACTGGGTCACGGTCGGCGGGATGATCTCCGAGGCCAAGCGGATCCGAACCAAGAAGGGCGAGCCCATGCTGTTCGCCACCCTCGACGATTTGGAGGCCCAGGTCGAGATGCTGGTCTTCAACTCGGCGTACGCGGCCAACTCCGAGAAGGTGGACGTCGACAAGGTCGTGATCGTTCGCGGGCGCGTGGACCACAAGGAGCAGGGCGAGACCAAGCTCGTGGCCCAGGACGTGGAGATCTTCGACCCGAGCCACGACGAGGTCGAGGCGGCGCGCGCGGCCGCGATCCTGAGCGGCCCGCCGCCCCGGGTCACGCTCAAGGTGGCGCCGAGCATCCCGGCGTCCTTCCTGGACGACCTCAAGGAGCTGGCCGCGCACAACCGAGGCGACCACGAGCTCGCGCTGCTGGTGGGCGAGCGGACGCTCGTTCTCGGCGAGCCCTACCGCGTCGCGCCCGCGCGCTTCCGGGCCGACCTGGATGGCCTGGCCGGCGCCGCGGAGCTCGTCTAGCGGGCCGCGCGGGCGCGTCGCGCGCCGGCGTTCGGGGTTAGAGTTTCACCGTGGCCCAGACAGCTGCCGTCCAAGCCGCCGAATGCCGCCAGTGCTGCGCGTTCTGCGACCGCGTCCTTCTTCCCTCGGGGTGCATCGAGTCGGCCTGCCCCTACCTGTACCTCTACGACGACGAGCGGAGCGGCCGGCGCTTCATGGGCTGCCTCAACAAGGTCTTCCGCGTGGAGATCGACGTTGAGCTCTTCCGCGAGGCCGAGCGCACCCGGCACGGCTTCGGCGGCGTCAAGCTCACCGGAACGCCGCTGCCGCGCTGCCGGACCGCGGTGGAGCGCGCGTACCACGGCGGCGGGGACGCCTTCGAGTGCGTCAACCCTGGGTTCTTCGACGAGCCGGTGTCCGAGCCCGCGCCCGAGTTCGACCTCCGCGACCGCCTCTAGCGCGGCGGCGCGCGGCGAGGCCCTTCGCCCGCAGCTCGCGGGCGGTCTTGATGTCCGTTGGTCCCGCGCCCCTGCCGTCGAAACCGGGGCCCTCGAAGATCGCGGGCAGCCCCTCGAAGCGGGGCTCGGAGAAGAACGCCGCGCAGCCCTTGCGGCCGAGCTCGCCCGTGCCGAGCGGCGCGTGGCGGTCGCGGTTCGAGCCGAGGCCGGTCTGGGAGTCGTTCACGTGCAGGCACGCCAGCCGCTCTGTGCCGACGATCTCCACGCAGCGGTCGATCACGTCGGACAGCCCGTCCGCGGTCCGAACGTCGAATCCCGACGCGAGCATGTGGCAGGAGTCGAGACAGAGCCCGATGCGCTTGTCGCCGCCGCCGAGCTCGATCAGCCGCGCCAGCTCCTCGAACGAGCGCCCGATCGTCCCGCCGGCCCCGGCCGTGTTCTCGAGCAGCAGCGGGCAGGACTCGGACTGGGCCAGCACGCGGCGTATCGCGTCGCCCACCCGCTCGATCGCCTCCTCGAGCGGCTCGCCGACGGTGGAGCCGGGATGCACCACCACCCCGCGCGCGCCGATCCGGTCTCCCGTCTGGAGCGCGTGCGCAAGGGCGTCGATCGACTTCTTGCGGACGACCCTGTCCTTCGACGCCGGGTTGATCAGATAGACGGCGTGGATCACGATCGCGCGGACGGGCCCCTTGGCGAGCAGCCCGCGGAACTCGGCAACGTCGTCCTCGTCGTAGCTCCGGTGACGCCACGCGCGCGGCGACTGGTTGAAGATCTGGATCGCGTCACAGTCGCGCTCGACGCCGCGGTGGAAGGCGTTGACCAGGCCGCCGGCCGGGGAGACGTGGCCGCCGATTAGCATCGCGGTGTGGGCATGAGGGTCCGGTTCGCTCCTTCGCCGACCGGCGCGCTGCACATCGGCGGAGCGAGGACGGCACTGTACAACTGGCTACTTGCGCGCCAGTCCGGCGGCGCGTTCGTCCTGCGCATCGAGGACACCGACCGCGAGCGCTCCACGCCCGAGAACGTGGAGCAGATCTACGACGCGCTGAGATGGCTCGAGCTCGAGTGGGACGAGGGGCCCTTCTCGCAGGCGCAGCGGCGGCCGCGGCACGAGGAGGAGATCCAGCGCCTCCAGGCGGAGGGTCACGCCTACCTCGACGAGGGCGCCGTGCGGCTACGGGTTCCGGACGAGGGCGCCACGACGGTGCAGGACGTGATCCGCGGCGAGGTCGTGTTCGAGCACGCAGCCATCGACGACTTCGTGATCGCGCGCTCGGACGGCAGCCCGCTCTACAACCTCGCGGTCGCGGTGGACGACCGGGACATGGGGATCACGCACGTGGTGCGCGGCGCGGACCACCTCTCCAACACCCCGCGCCAGCTGTTGATCCTGCGTGCCCTGGGTGCGGAGCCGCCGGTGTACGCGCACCTGCCGCTGCTGCACGGGACGGACGGCAAGAAGCTCTCGAAGCGGCACGGAGCGGCGTCGGTGCAGGAGCTCCGTGAGGCGGGCTACCTCCCGGAGGCCGTGCGCAACTACATCGCGCTGCTCGGCTGGGGCTACGACGAGAGCACGGAGTTCTTCACCACGGAGGAGCTCGTCGAACGGTTCTCGCTCGAGCGGGTGTCTAAGTCCCCGGCCGTCTTCGACGAGCAGAAGCTTCGCTGGATGAACGGCCACTACCTGCGCCGCCTCGAGCCCGGTGAGCTCAGGGATCGCCTGGAGGCCCTGCTCGGGCGGCCGATCCCCGAGGCCGCGGTGGCCGTCGCCCAAGAGAAGATGCAGACGCTCACGGACTTCTGGCGGCTCGCCGCCTTCCTGGTCGAGCCGCAGCCGCTGGACGAGCGGGCGTGGGAGAAGGTGATGACCGACGGCGCGCCGGACCGGCTGCGCCGTGCGCGGGAGGCGATCGCGAGCGCCGAGCCGTTCGAGCCGGAGACGCTCGAGACGGCCCTGCGGTCGGTGGTCGACGAGCTGGGCGTGAAGCCGCGCGACGTCTACCAGCCGGTGCGGGTCGCGATCAGCGGAACCACCGTGTCGCCTGGGATATTCGAGTCCGTGGCAGCGCTGGGCCGCGAGGAGGCCCTCGCCCGCATCGACCGGGCGCTCGACCGGGCCGGCGCCTGACCCGGCACAGCAGCGGCCCTTACCGAAATGGGGTAGTTCGGGCGGCCCGGAGGGTTAGGGTCGAAGCACCAATCCCGCTCGCCAAACGGAACGCAGCGCTCAACCCTCGGGAACCCGCTGCCGATGATCTGTCCAGTTGCCCTCAAGCCTGCGGACGGCGCCGCCGCTCCGAAGCCACGGAAGGCCACAGCCATCAGCGCGAACAGAGCACTCAAGCCGGTCCCCAACCGACAGAGCACCGCGGCAGCCGCGGCGCGTGAGGCCGCGGAAGGCCATGGTCGTCGCCTGACGGCCGCCTTCGAGGCCCTCGAGGCGTTCCCGGCCCTGGCGGAGTCGCGCAACCGCGTGCTCCGGCTGGTCCGCGAGGAGCACAGCTCGGTCGGCGACGTCGTGGCTGCGATCGAGTCCGACGTCTCGCTGGTCATCGCCGTCCTGCGGATCGCGAACCGGGCCCCCGCCGCCAAGCGCGGCCGGATCGCAACGGTGCCGGAGGCCATCGAGCTCCTCACGCCGAGCGGGGTGGAGGCCCTCGCGTCCCGCACCGCCGTCTTCGACTTCTTCGAGCGTATCCCGGGATGGGACGCGGCACCGGAGCGCTTCCGGCTCCACGCCGTCGCCACCCAGCGCGCGGCGGACCGCCTCGCGCGTGAGACCGAGTTCGGCGAGCGCGACGAGCTGCTGGTGTCCTCGCTCCTCCACGACATCGGGAAGCTCGTGCTCGTGCACGCCTACCCCGGCTACCCGGGCCAGATCCACGGGACCGCGCGCACGCCGGAGGAGCGCCTCCACCGCGAGCGCCGCGAGCTCGGTGTGGACCACGCGCTCGTGGGCGGGGTCCTCGCCCGCCGCTGGGGACTGGCGCCGCGGCTGGCCGCGGCCATCGAGCGCCACCACACCGACGAGGCGAACGGCGAGGGCGCCGTGATCCGGCTGGCCGACATGCTCGCCCACTACGGGCAGGGTCAGCCGATCGAGCCGGCGCGGATGCTGAAGGTCGCGCGCGAGCTCGGCCTGAACGGTGACGCGCTGCGGTCGGTGATGTACGAGCTCCCGTACCCGAGTGGCCAGCAGCGCCGCCAGATCGACCCGTGCCCGCTCTCGGCGCGCGAGGTCGACGTGCTCAAGCACCTCGCCGAGGGCAAGGTCTACAAGCAGATCGCCCTCGACCTCGGTCTCTCGACCAGCACCGTGCGGACGCACCTGCACAACACCTACGCCAAGCTCGGTGCCGTCGACCGGGCCCAGGCGGTGCTGGTCGCCACCCAGCGCGGCTGGCTCTAGGCGCTCCTCAAGCGCTGTCGCTCTCGCCCAGCGGCGCGCGCACCACGACCTTCGTCCCGCGCTCGCCGCTCTCGATCTCGAGCCGGCCCCCGATCAGCTCGGCGCGCTCCCGCATGCTCGCGAGGCCGATGTGGCCCGGGTCCGTGCTCGAGAGCGCGTCGCCGTCGTCGAACCCGTGCCCGTCATCGGACACGCGCAGCTCCACCTCGCCCTCGACGGTGCGCAGCGTGACCACGACGCGCGTGGCCCCGGCGTGCTTCCCGGCGTTCGCCACCGCCTCCTGGGTCACCCCGAAGAGCGCGCCGCAGATGTCGTTCTCGAGGTTGAGCGGATCCACGGCCAGCTCGATCCGTATCCCGTAGCGGCGCTCCCATAGCGGGACGCACTGCTCCACGGCCGCCGCGAACGTGAGCTCCTCGAAGCCGTAGGGGCCCAGCGAGAGGATCTCGTCGCGGAGGGCGTCGACGTTGCGCTCGGCCAGGGCACGCGCGTCGGCCAGGCGCTCGCGCACGTGCTCGCGGTCGTCGCGCGCGGCGGCCTGCTCGGCGGCGGCGAGGATCAGGTCGAGGCCGATCAGCTCCTGGACCGGCCCGTCGTGGATCGACTCGGCCAGCCGTCGTCGCACGAGCGCCTCCGCCTCGATGGTCCGTCGCGATAGCTGCCGCGCGCGCAGTCGCGCGGCGGACTCCGCGGTGCGCAGCCTCGCCACGAACAGGCCGCAGCAGATCGCCGACACCGCGAAGAGGACCTCGTAGAACGCGAGCATGCCGCCGCTGAACGGGACGTCCTCGAGCGCGGCCAGCGGCACCAGGATGACCACGCCTGCGAGCGCCAGCACGAGCCCCCGTCCCTCGCCGAGGAAGTAGGCGTGGGTGGCGATCAGGAACAGGGCCACGAACCGCACGCCGGCGTAGGCGGCTGGTTCGGCCAGCTGGACCGCGCCGAGCACCACGAGGTCGCCGATGGCGACGGCCAGGCTCATCGCGAGCTTTGGGCGCCGCTCCGCCATGCGGACCGTCCCAGCCGACCACGTGAGCGCAACGGCCGCAAGCACAGCGACCGTCCGCCACTTGTGCGGGATGTCGAAGATCAGGCCTGAGAGCAACGCCAGGGCGGCGAGGGCGACTCGGACCCGCGCGAACCAGATGACCGGCTCGGCGGACTGAAGCGGGAGGCGGGGCGCGATCACGTTGGCTCCCGGCTCAGGACGAGGAGGCAGGCGATCGTCATGCCGGCGGCGTCGATCGCCACGTCCACGGGCGTGCCGTGCCGCCCGTGGACGAAGGTCTGGTGGAACTCATCGGTGCCGGCGTACGCGAGCGATATGCAGAACGCGACGGCGAGCGCGGTGCGGGATGTCGCCGCAAGCCGCCGGAAGGCCCGCCACCACAGGAAGCACAGCACGCCGTACTCGGTGATGTGGACGATCTTGCGGCCGATGAAGTCCCACACGCCTAGCCCCGTGGAAAGGTCGGGCTGCGCGGAGAGCACGAAGATCACCGTCATGAGCGCGACCGGAGGGGCCCAGGGATCCAGCCGCGAAAGCGAGGCAGCGCGAGTACGCGTCACGACCATAACCTAGACTCGCAACGGCTTGCTCGCCATCACTTCCAAGTCGCCGTACGCGGTCCGGGCGCTCACGGAACTCGCTCGTGTAGGGGGTTCCGGCCCCGTCCCGATCGGCGAGATCGCACGCCGCCGGGACATCCCGGTGCAGTTTCTCGAGGGTATGTTCGCCACCCTCCGCCGTGCCGGCATCCTCCAGAGCCAGCGCGGAGTGAAGGGCGGCTACTCGTTCGCCCGCGAGCCCACCCAGGTAACGGTCCTCGAGGTCGTCGAGGCGCTCGAGGGCGCGCTCGACGCGGAGACGATCGGCGCCGACCCGCTGTGGGCCGATGCGATCGGGTCGCTGCGCGACAAGCTCGGCGCGGTCACGATCGCCGGGATCGCCGAGCGCGAGTCGCGGGCGGCGGGCGCGCAGATGTACTACATCTAGCGACCGCCAGACCGGCGCGCGGACCGCCGAACGGGCGCCATCTGGTGCGCATCGCGTCGAAGGTGTCCGGCGGAAGCATCCTGCCTACGGGCCGCATACCGGCCCGCGGGCAGGACGGTGGCGGTCAGGCGCCCCCCGGGCGGGACCTTAGGACGCGCCTATACCCTGCGGCGGTGTCCTCGCCGCGCCTCGGCACGCCGGTCGTGGCCCTGTTCCTGTCGGTCTCGGCGCTGCTGGCGCCGGCAGCGGCCGGCGCGAAGGTGACCTTGCACACGACTCCCGCGAACACGCCGCGCTTCGGGCTCTCCGTGCCGGACTACGTGAGCCGCTGCCAGCCGACCCAGCCGCTCCGGTTCACCGTCGACGCCTCGAAGGGCGACACGGTTGCCATCGGCGGCGGTCCGAAGCGCACCGGCCGCTTCACGACCGACGTCTACCTCAGGACCAACGCCGCGGCGCCCGTGCGGGTCACCACGAACGGTCGCGAGAGGACCCATCACGTGCGGTGCCTGCCGCAGGATTTTCCCCAGTGGACGGTCCACCGCCACCGCAGGCCCGAGGCGCAGTGGTACGTCCTCACGCCCGTGGGCCGGTATAGCGACGGCTACATCGCGATCTTCGACGCCCGCGGCGTGCCGGTGTGGTGGATGCACTCGTCGTGGTACGCGCCCTGGGACGGCAAGCTCCTGTCCGACGGCAACCTGATCTGGTCGCGCATCTTCGGCACCGACTTCGGGCTCGATCCGCGCGGCGCCTGGGAGGAGCACGCGCTCGACGGCCGCGCGGTGCGCGTGCTCCAAACCCGGCGGACCCCGACCGACTTCCACGACCTCGAGCAGATGCCGAACGGGGACTTCCTGCTGGACAGCTACGTCCGGCGATCGAAGGTCGACCTCACGCGATTCGGCGGCCCGAGGCACGCGAACGTCTACGACGCCGAGATCCAGGAGCTGACGCCGCAGGGCAAGCGCGTCTGGAGCTGGAACTCGAAGAACCACATCGGCCTGTCCGAGAACACGTGGTGGAAGGACATAGAGAGCGCCCAGGACCGGCGCCCTCCGGCGGAGCGCAGCTACGACGCCGTGCACATCAACTCGATGGAGCCGGACGGCGACGGGATCATCGTCTCGGCGCGCTTCCTCGACGCGGTGTTCCGGATCGACCTGAAGACGAAGCGCATCACCTGGAAGCTCGGCGGCACGAGGCGCCCGGAGAGCCTGACTGTGAAGAAGGACCCACTCGGGTCGCGACCGTTCGGCGGGCAACACGACGCCCGCATCTACGGCGACCACACCCTGACCGTCTACGACAACGGCGCCGCGCCCTCGCAGCACGAGGTCCGGCCGCCGCGCGCGGTGCGCTACCGGATCGACACCGCCAACCACACGGCCACGCTGCTCGAGAGCCTGAGCGACCCGGCGGTCCCGAGGTCGGGATGGGGCGGCGGCGCCCGCAAGCTCGCGGACGGTGACTGGGTCGTGTACTGGGGCGGGACCAACCGGATGACCGAGCGCACACCGGCGAACAAGGGCGTGCTCGAGATCAAGTTCCGCGGCGACCGCTTCGGCTACCGCGCGTTCCCGATCCCGCGGGGACGGATCAGCGCACAGCAGCTGCGCCGGGCGATGGATGCCGTCGTGAGCACGAACCGGGAGGACGTCCCGAGGTCCGTGGGCGACGGACGGTGACGCCGCAGGGCGCTAGTGCGAGAGCTCGGGGACCGGCGCGAGAGGAGAGCCCCGCAACCTGATCAGCCGGACGTGTCCGACGCCGGTCCACCTGGAGTGCACCTGCCATACGTCCGGACC
>Ga0209577_10002313_pt1 | contig 18426 bp, 17 predicted proteins | sample GraSoiAngelo_109_FD_185874 | JGI IMG/M metagenome (GOLD analysis project Ga0209577, IMG submission 185874) | Grasslands soil microbial communities from the Angelo Coastal Reserve, California, USA - 14_0903_12_20cm (SPAdes) (version 2) | ecosystem: Environmental > Terrestrial > Soil > Grasslands...
GAAGGGCCGGATCCGACACGCGCGGAACCCTAGAGCGGAGGGCGGCGCTCCGTCGGGCTCAGGGCTCGGGCCGTCGTGGCACCCCAGTTAGGGCACTTAAGGGGGGAGCGACGGGCGGGCGCGGCGGCTCGCCCGGACGAAGTACTTGAGGGCTCATTGGTCGTACTTTGGGTTCGTATAGGACCCAAAGTCAGATCATTAACTGCTCAAGTAATTCGGCGGACCCCGGAGGGGCGCTACGACGCAGCTTGCGGGAGCCCCGGTCTCACCCTCTTTATTGCCGTCCTTTTTCCGAACCGCTTGGGCGCTTCGGGGGTGGCCCTACGCCTCCAGCGCCGTCCCGTCGTACAGCTTGCGCACCCGCAGCCTGCCCGGCGGTGCCGCCTTCACGCACAGCTCGCAGAGCACGCACTCGTCGAGGTTCTCCTCCACGACCTCCACCCGGCCGTCCGGCGCGGCGAAGATGTCCACGGGGCAGGCCTCCTCGAGCTTCATGGCGAGCTCGGCGTCGTCTCGGATCGAGTCGTCGACCTCGACGTCGATGAAGACCCCGGGCACTAGGCGGGCACCGTCCCGATCCGGTCCCGCATCAGGTCCGGGATCGCCGAGATCTCCTCGGCCACCGTGATCCCCGCGGCCTCCAGGCGCGCGATCTTCTCGGCCGCCGTGTCGGCCCTGCCCTCCACGATCGTGCCCGCATGGCCGAAGCTCATGCCCGGCATCTCGTCCATGAAGCGGCCGGCCATGAACGCCACGATCGGCAGCCGCGACTCGTTCTCGGTCACCCAGTGCGCGAGCTCGGCCTCCATGCGCCCACCCGGCTCGGAGTAGATGACGATTCCCTCGGTCTGCTCGTCGGCCTCGAAGAGTGGCATCAGCTCCGCGTAGGTCGAGCCGATGATCGCGTCGCCGCCGATCGAGATCGCCGTGGACACGCCGAGCCCCGCGGCGCTGAGCGTGGAGGAGATCTCCGTGGTCATCCCGCCGCTGCGGGACATCACGCCGATGGAGCCCGGCTTGTAGGCCTTCTCGGCGTCGCGCGCCGGCCCGCCGATGCCGCCCATCTTCGCCACCCCGGGCCGGATGATCCCGAGGCAATTGGGCCCGATGATCCGCGCGTCGTGCAGCGCGGCGAGCTCGACCATCTGGGCCACGTCCTGGCGGGGGATCCGCTCGGTCACGATCACGATCAGCCGCACGCCGGCCTCGATCGCCTCGAACACCGCATCGCGGGTGAAGGCGGGGGGCACCGTGACCACGGACCCGTCGGGCACCTCGCCAACCTCGGCCACCAGCTGCGCCACCGAGTCGAAGACCGGCACGCCGTGCACCTCGCGGCCCCGGCGGCCAGGGGTCACGCCGCCGGTGATCCTCGAGCCGTAGTCCAGGCACTCGCGGGTGAGGTTCACCGCCTCGCGCCCGGTGATTCCCTGGACGATGAAGGTGGTGTCCTCGTCGATCAGGTGATGGCCGCTCACACCGGCGCTCCCACCTTCTCCACGGCCCGTCGCGCCGCCTCGTGCATGGACACCGAGCGGTCGTAGTACTCCACCCCGTACTTGTCGAGGATCTTGAAGCCCTCCTCCTCCCAGGCGCCTGGGATGCGGAACACCGCGACCTTCTCGGCGGGGTCGTGCCCGAGCTCCAGGCAGGCCTTGATCACCCCGCGGGCGACGATGTCCACCCGGGTGTTGGAGACGATGCTCATCATCACGGCGATCTTGTCCACGCCGGGCTTCTGCAGCACGAGCTTCGTGAGGTTCTTGGCCTTCGAGACACTCGGGTTGCCGCCGATCTCGCAGTAGTTGGCGGGCTTGCCGCCGTGGCGGCGGACGGCGTCGAAGAGGGTGAGCGAGCCGCCGCCGGCGCCGATCACGAGCCCTAGGTTGCCATCGAACTCCGTGACGTTGCCCGCGACGCCGCGATGGTCGACAGAGTCGATCCTCTCGCCCTCGATCTCGAACTCGGTCGGCTCCCGCGCCTGCCGCGTCTCCTCGTCGCCCACGCCCAGCTCCTGCAGGAGCTCCTGCTGGCGGACGCGCGCCTCGTTCTCCATCTCCATGTGCGCGTCGACCGCCACGAACGTGCCGTCGTCGAGCTGCGCCAGCGGGTTGATCTCCGCGAGGGTCATGTCGTACTTGAGGAACAGCCGGGCGAGGGCGGCGAGGATGGGCGTGAGCCGGTTCAGCTCCGAGCCCGTTATGCCGAGCGATGCGACAACGTCCTTCGCCCGGAAGTCCATCCGCGGCAGGATCGTCGAGAAGTGCCCGCGCCCGATCCGGTCCGGGTGGGTCTCGGCCACCTCCTCGATGTCGATGCCGCCCATGTCGCTGAAGACGTAGGTGGGCAGCTTGCGGATCCCGTCGTAGATCACGCCTGCGTAGTACTCCTGCTTGATCGCGGCCTTGGAGTCGACGAGGACCCCGCGCGGCATGTGGCCGCCTATCTCGAGCGCGAGGATCTCGCGGGCGTGCGCCTCCGCCTCCTCGGGCGTGTCGGCGAACTTCACGCCGCCCGCCTTCATCCGCCCGCCGGTGAGGACCTGCGACTTGACCACCACGGGGCCGCCGATGTCCGCCGCGATCTGCTTGGCCTGCTCGGCGTTCGTCGCGAACCCGTGCCCCGACAGCGGGATGCCCTCGCGCGCGAGTATGCGGCGCGACTCGTACTCGTAGAACCTCACAGGTCGTACGCCTTCGCCAGCTCCGGGTCCTTCTCGGCGAGCATCTCCGCGAGCGTGACCATGACCTTGGACTGCTTCCAGGTCGCGTCGTCCTGCATCTTCCCGTCGATCATGTGGACGCCCCGCCCGTCGGGGATCGCATCCAGCACCTTCTTCGCGAACTTGACCTCCTCCGGCGGCGGGCTGAAGACCTTCTTGGCGATCTCGATCTGCACAGGGTGGAGGGACCAGGCGCCGACGCAGCCCAGCAGGAACGCAGCCCGGAACTGCGTCTCGCAGCCCTGGGTGTCCTTGATGTCGCCGTAGGGCCCGTAGAAGGGCAGGATCCCCGCCGACGTGCAGGCGTCGACCATGCGGCCGATCGAGTAGTGCCAGGGGTCCTGCTGGGCCGTCGCGCGCGGCGCGTCCGGGTCGTCGGGGTCGGGGTCCTCGATCACCCGGTACGCCGGGTGCCCGCCGCCCACGCGCGTCGTCTTCATCCGCCGGAACGCGGCGAGGTCGGCCGGGCCGAAGCTCATGCCCTGCATGCGGGGGCTCGCCGTGGCGATCTCCTCGAGGTTCACGACCCCCACCGAGGTCTCGAGGATGGCGTGGACCAGGAGCGGCCGCTCGAGTCCGGCCTTGGCCTCGAGCTGCGCCAGCAGGCGGTCCACGTAGTGGATGTCCCACGGCCCCTCGACCTTCGGGACCATGATCACCTCGAGCCTGTCGCCGATCTCCGTGACGAGCCGGGTGATGTCGTCGAGGACCCATGGGCTCTCGAGGCTGTTGATCCGGGTCCACAGCGCGGTGCCGCCGAAGTCGACCTCCTTCGCCACCCGGATGAGCCCTTCGCGGGCCGCCTCCTTCCGGTCCGCCGGGATCGCGTCCTCGAGGTTGCCGAGCAGGATGTCCGCCTCCCTGGCCATGTCCGGCACCTTCGCGGCCATCTTCTCGTTGCTCGCGTCGAAGAAGTGGATCATCCGCGAGGGCTTGACCGGGATCTCGCGCAGGGGCTCGGGAGGGGCTTCAGGAAATCGCGCGGAGGCCGCATGAGCGGCGGTCAAATCTACCGGGAGTTAAGATCGTTCCGCCGGTGACTCGCTCCTGAGCCGGACTGGCCCACGCACGTTTCCGCAAGCGACCAGAGGACCGAATGAGCGATTCCGCGACCCATGAGCTCCAGACCGATCAGGCCTCCCGGGAGGCCTCCGGTGCCCATCCCTACGGGCGCTACCTGGAGGACTTCGAGGTCGGCGCCGTCTACAAGCACTGGCCGGCCAAGACCATCACAGAGGCAGACGACCACATCTTCTGCCTGCTCACGATGAACCACCACCCGCTGCACATCAACGACGTCTACGCCAAGCAGTCGCAGCAGGGACGGAACGTGGTGGTCGGCTCGCTCGTGTACTCGATCATGCTCGGCATGTCGGTGAGCGACGTGTCCGGAAAGGCGATCGCCAATCTGGCGACCGAGGAGCTGTCTCATCCGGCGCCCGTGTTCCACGGCGACACGCTGTTCGTGGAGAGCGAGGTGCTCGAGGTCCGACCCTCGAGCTCAAAGCCCGATCGCGGCATCGTGAAGGTCAAGACCGACGCGTACAAGCAGGACGGCACGCTGGTGGCGACGTTCAAGCGCTCCGTCCTCGTACCGCGCCGGCCCGAGGTCGACCCCACGGCCGCTGCCGTGCCGGCGGACGTGGAGCCGGCGCACAACCCGGACGGATGAGCTATCCGGGGCGCTTCGCGGGCTTCCGGGGCAAGATCACGCCCAGGTCGCTCGAGCGCCTCGGATCGGCCGGTGCCGGTGGTACGGTGGATTCTGCGCAAGGAAGCGTGGAGGAGTCGAGGGCCTTGGACGAGCACGATCAGTCAACTCCCGCGGGCGGGCACGAGCTGGCTTCGGAGGTGGGCGAGCGGGTCCGCGCCGTCATCAGCGCCGCCGAGGCGGCGGCGAACGCGCTACGCCACGAGGCCGACCAGACCGCCGCCGTCCGCCGCCGGGTCGCGGAGGAGGAGGCCCGCCGGATCATCGAGGACGCCAAGGGGGACGCCGACGCGTACCTCGCGGAGCGGATCCGGCGGATGGAGGAGCTGAGCGACACGGTCGTCGAGCGCGCCGAGGGGATCGTGGCGCGGCTCGATCGTGCGGAGGACGTGCGCCGGCAGCTGCAGACGCTCGCCGACGCCCTGGGCGAGAGCGCCGAGCGGCTGGCGAACGAGGTGCGGGTGGGCAGCCCGCCGCCGACGGTGCGGTCGCCGTCCGCGCCTCCCGCGTCCGCTGCACAGCCCGTCCCCGGCCAAGGGCCGCTGCCCACGGCCGCCGAGCCGCCGGTGGCCGAACCCGCGCCGGCGCCGGAGGCCGCGGCGGCCGACGTCGCCGCGCCCGATCCGGGCGCGCCCGCGCTCGAGCACGCTCCGCCGCCTGCGCCGTCCGACCGGGCCGAGCCCGCGGCAGCGGTGCCGGATGCCGATGGCTCCGACGTGGTGAGGATCGACCGGCGGGAGCCTCCGGCGCCCGAGCCGGCGGCCGGCACGCCCGACCGCCGCGAGGCCGACGAGCAGCTCAGCGCCCGCCTGGTGGCCCTGCAGATGGCCGTCGCCGGCGGCGCCCGCGGCGAGGTGGAGGTGCACCTGCTGCGGACGTTCGACCTCGAGGACCTGACCTCGATCCTCGACGACGTCTTCGGCCAGGGGACGGATGCCGACAAGCGCGTCGCCTGGCCCCGCCCGGCGGGCGGCGCCGCCTGACGCGCGGGTTCCGTCCGGACCTCCCTTTTCCATTACGCCATGCGGTGGTACCGTTGCCTCAGGCTGAAGCATGGATCGCCAGGGGCCTGACAAGTCGGCACGCATGGACGCCGTCGACCAAGTGAACGACGCGTCGTTCGCGACGGACACGTCCGCGCGCGTCGGCGCAATCCTGGCGCGGGCCGAGGCGCGCGCCGAGGCGGTGCGCGAGCAGTCCGAGCAGTTCGCGGCGGAGACGCGCCGCGCGGCGCGGCGCGAGGCGGATCAGGTGGCCGAGGACGCGCGCCGCGCAGCCGAGGCCGCCGCGCGCGCCCGCGTCGGAAGGATCTCCGAGCTGCGGGCCTCGATCGCCGCTCGTGCGGGGTCGCTCGTCGAGGGCCTCGAGGGCGGCGAGCTGACGGCCGCGAGGCTGGAGGAGCTCGTCGAGGCGCTCGGCGAGGGCGCCGACCGGATCCTCGATGACCTCCAGGCCGGCGACGACCGCCGTGGGCGGTTCGAGCCGGCGATTCCGGCAGAGCCGCGGGGCGGCGCCTTTGCCCGGTCATCCGATCCCTCCCCCGAGCGGGACGGCCCCGAGCCGGTGCAGATCGCGGATCCGATCCCGGAGGGCGCACCGATCGCCCGCCGGCCAGGTCGCTCGAACGCACGCGCGGCCGCCGTGCTCATGGCGATCCAGGGGATCGACCGCGACGAGGTGGCCAGGCGCCTCGCTCGCGAGCACGGGCTCGCGGAGTCCGACGAGCTGCTGGACGACGTGTTCGGCCGCGCGGACGCGCCCGCGTAGCCAGCAGGCCTACTCGGCCAGGAACTCCGCCACCCGGCCCACCTCCGCCTCCAGCGTGTGCTCGCGTACGCGGTCCAGGCCGGCCGCCACGAGCCGCGCCCGGAGCTCGGGGTCCCGCCCCAGTCGCGCCAGGTCCTCGGCGGGGCGCTCCGGGTCGCCGGGCGGGACCAGCAGCGCGGCGCCCTCCGCGGCCGCAGGTACGCCTCCCACCTCGGTGGCGACGACCGGAAGCGCGGCGGCGAATGCCTCGAACAGCACCTGGGGCAGGCCCTCCGTCCACGACACGTGCAGGAACGCGTGGCTCGAGCGGTACAGCTCCGGGAGGCCACCGTCGATCGGCACGTAGCCGCGCACGTCGGCCGCTTCCTCCACGCCGAACTCGCGCAGCCGCTCGCGCAGGGCGGGCTCGAGCGGCCCCTCGCCGGCCACCACCAGCCGCCAGCGGGGATCCCGCTCGCGCAGCCTGGCGAGTATGTCGGCGAGCAGGAGCGGATTCTTCTCGCGCTCGAGCCGGCCCACGCTGAGGGCCACGAGCTCGCCGTCGTAGCTGCGATCCGCCGCCTCCGCGGGCGAGGCGATCTGGTCGTCCCGCACCAGCGAGACCGTGATCGGCAGGACCCGCGGCGCGCGCTCGTAGTGCCGCGCGAGCTCCGGGCCGACGACCACCACGGGGAAGCGGCGGGCGAGCCGGCGGTAGACCGCGTCGAGCAGCCGTGCCGCGGCGTGGACCCAGCGGCGGCCGGGGTGGCGGCTCCGCACGTACTCCAGGGTGTCCTGGCGCACGCCGAGCGCCACGCGCCGGCCCCGCATCGCCGCCAAAAGCGCGAACAGGACCGACAGCGCGTATGGCCCGAGCAGCCAGACCGTGTCCGCCTCTCGAAGCACGCGCCAGAAGCGCGCGAGCGAGCGGACCATGGCCGGGACCGAGCGGCGCGCGTCGACGAGGCTCGGGTAGTGGGGGAGGGGGACGAACTCCACCGTGTCGGGCAGGCGGTAGTGGGAGGCGCCAGACCGCGGATCGAGCCGCCCCACGATCACGAGCCGCTCCACGTGCGAGGCGAGCTCCGCGAGGAAAAGGGCGAAGGCGCGCTCCGCGTAGACGGCGTCACCTTCGCGCCGGTAGACGTAGTCGGTGTAGACGGCGAGCCGCACGGCCCCGGCTAGTCGTCCCTGCGGCGCGCGATCCGCGCCAGGGCCGCCAGCGGCGGTCCGAAGCGGACCGAGCCGGCGAGGAACCCGAACCCCCAGGCCCCGTGCATGACCGCGTAGACGACCGGCAGGGCGGCGGAGTCGCTCGCCGCGGCTCGGCCCAGCGTGCGCGCGCTCGCGGCGCCCACGCCCAGCGCGTAGACGCCCAGCGCGGCGCGGGCGCCGGTGCGGATCGGCGGGGGGGCGAAGACGGCGCCCAGCGCAGCGATCGCGAGCAGCGGCGCGAACAGGTGCCGCGCGCCCAGGCTCTCCGGGTGCCGCGCAGCGGTCTTCGCGCGGTAGTTCCCGTAGCGCCAGTACTGGCGGGCGAGACCGCGGAGGCTGTCACGGGGCACGTAGCGGGCGGCCAGCTCCGGGATCGACACGATCCTGCCCCCGGAGCGCAGCACCCGCGCGGCGAGCTCCGAGTCCTGGTTGATCGGCCAGCCCTCGTCCCAGCCGCCGTGCTCCTCGACCGTGGAGCGGAGCCACAGCCCGGCGAACACGCCGGTGTCGAGCTCGCGCTCCCCGTCGGCCGCCCCGTCCGCGCCCCAGCGCGCGGAGCCACCGGTGCCGAACCAGGAGCCGAGCGCGAGCGCCACCCGCCGCGACCACCTGCCCACGCCGTGCGGCACCTGCGGCCCGGCCACCCAGACCACGTCCCCGCGGCGCAGGCGCTCCACGCCGCGCGCGATGTAGTCCTCCGGATAGAAGGTGTGCGCGTCCATCCGAACGATGTAGTCGCCCCGGGCTTGTCGCAGGCCCACGTTCAGACCCGCCGTGGAGGACCGGCCCGGGTTCTCGAAGACCCGGATCCGCGGGTCCTCGGCCGCGAGCTCCTCCAGGATCGCCCTTGTGCTGTCCTCGGAGCGCCCATCCATGAACAGGAACTCGAGCGTCCCGTCGAAGCGCTGCGCCTGCATCGCCGCGACGGAGTCGCGGATGTGGCGCTCCTCGTTCAGCACCGGGACGAGCACGCTGGCGTCCACGTGCCGGCCGTCCCCTGTCTTCGAGTCAGTGCCCATGGTTCGCTTCTCGGCACGATATGCGCCAGGCCCGCGTCTTGAGGTAAATCACACGAGGTCGTCTGCCGATGTAGTGAGGGTCCATGGCGGCCGGCGGAACACACTCGAACGGGATCGGACCCGGCGAGGACGCGGTGATCGTCGCCGCCTCCGCCTACCATGGGGGTCTCATGCCAGCGCGTGACGGGAGCAAGCGGTCGGCCGAATGGCTGAGGCCGCGGGTCGAGCAGCAGGGTCTTCAGCGTTACGTCAACACGATCCGCGAGCGGATCCGGCTGATCCTCGCGATAACGCTGCTCACCACCGCCGCTGCCGTCGCCTACGTGGTCACGGCCAGCAAGGAGTACACGGCGGAGGCGGACATCCTTGTCACGCCGGTGTCCCAGAGCGACACCGCTCTCGCGGGGCTCCCGCTCATCCGCCAGTCGAGCGATCCCACCCGCGACGTGGAGACAGCCGCGCGGCTGGTGGTCACCCGCGCCGTGGCCGTGCGCGCCAAGGCCCAGCTCAACCTGAGCGACGGCCCGAACCTGATCCAGCAGCACGTCAGGGCCGATCCGGTGGCGCAGAGCAACCTGGTCGCGATCACCGCCACCGCCCACAGCAACACGGAGGCCCGCGACCTGGCCAACGCGTTCGCCACCGGCTTCATCTCGCTCCAGACGGAGCGGCTCCACCGTGCCGTTGCGCGCCAGCTCGCCGCCCTCGCGCCGCGGGTGCGCGCCCTGAGCCCGGCCGAGCGCGCCGCGCCCGATTCCCCGGCCAGCACGTACGCCCGGCTCCAGACGCTGCAGACCCAGGACGATCCCACGCTCAACATGCAGACGCCGGCCTCGCTGCCCGGCGGCCCGTCGTGGCCGAAGACCAAGCTGAGCATCGTCGCCGGCGTGCTCGCGGGCCTGATCCTCGGCATCGGCGGCGCGTTCGCTCTCCAGGTGCTCGATCCGCGCCTGCGGCGCGAGGAGCAGCTTCGCGCGCTGTACGGGCTTCCCATTCTCGGGCGCATCCCCAAGGAGTCCGGCCGCCGCTCCCAGCGGGCGCTCGCCCCCGAGCGACTGTCCCCGTCCACGCTCGAGTCCTACAGGACGCTCCGCGCCACGCTCGCCGCGTCCCGCCGCGGCGCCCAGACGGAGGCGCCCGCCGTCCTGGTCACGAGCCCCTCGCCGTCCGAGGGCAAGACCACGACGGCGATCAACCTGGCGTCCTCGCTCGCACTCGCCGGCAACACCGTGATCCTCATCGAGGCCGACCTTCGCCGCCCTGCGATCGGCGAGGCGCTCGAGGTCAGCGCCACACACGGCACCGGTAGCGTCCTCCTCGGGATGGCGTCGTTCCAGGACGCGCTTGTCGAGACCAAGGCCTACGGCCGCTACCTCCGCCTGCTGCTCGCCGACAAGAGCGGCGCCGCGAGCGGGTTCATGGCCGACCAGCTGTTCCTGCCGGCGGCCCAGGACCTCGTCCAGGAGGCCAAGCAGCTGGCCGACTACGTCGTCGTCGACTCGCCTCCGCTCAGCGAGGTGATCGACGCGCTGCCGCTCGCTCAGCAGGCTGATGAGGTGCTCGTGGTCGTCCGGCTCGGCAAGACACAGCTCACGAAGCTCCAGAACCTGGGGGAGCTCCTCGCGCGCCACGACATCGAGCCGGTGGGCTTCGCCGTCCTCGGTGTCCCGTCGACGGGCGAGGGCTACTACTACACGCCCAGCACCACCCCCTCCGAGCGCAGCCGCGCCCGAGCGGCTAGTACGTAGGGCCGGCGCCCGCTGATGGCGGCGCGCCTCGACCTCCGCGGCCGGGCCGGGCAGCTGGCGGTTGCCGCGGTGGCCGTGCTGCTGGGCATGGCGGCCGGGATCGACCCCAGGATCGCCGTGGCGGCCGCGATCGGGCTCGCGTTCGTCGTGCTCGTCATGGCCGACCTCACCATCGGCCTGTGCCTGTTCGCCGTGATCGCCTTCCTCGACGTGCTCCCGCATCTCGGCGGGTCGGTCGTGAGCTTCACGAAGATCGTCGGATTCCTGCTGGCGATCTCGTGGCTCGCGAAGGTCTCCTCGAGCGACGACTCGCGCAACGACTTCCTGGCTGCGCACCCGACGTTCTCGTACGTGCTCGTGCTGTTCATCGGCTGGGCCGCTGTGAGCCTCACCTGGGCCGAGAAGCCCGGGGTGGGAGCCACTCCGCTCCTGCGCTACGCGCTCAACCTGATCCTGTTCCTGATCGTGTACACGGCGGTGCGCACGCCGCGGCACCTGGTGTGGACGCTGGGCGCCTACGTAGCCGGCTCCGCAGCGGCTGCGGGGTACGGCCTGCTCAACCCGCCGCAGAACGTGGCGTACTACGACGTCACCCGCGTGAGCGGCACGATCGGCGACCCCAACGAGCTCGCGGCAGTGCTCGTAGGCGGCACGGTGCTGGCCGCCGGCCTGGCGGCGACCCTGAAACGCTGGCCCATGCTGCGGCTCGCTGCGGGCGCCGCAGCCGCGCTGTGCGCGGGCGGGATCTTCCTCAGCCTCTCGCGTGGCGGGCTGGTCGCGCTCGCGTTCTCGCTCGTGGCGGCGGTCGTGGTGGCCGGTCGGCGCTGGCGCGGCCAGGCCGTCGCGCTCGCGGTGGTCATCGCCGCCGCCGGGTTCGTCTACTTCGGCTTCTACGCGAGCTCCGGCGCCGCGTCACGCGTGACCAGCTTCGGGAGCGGGACCGGCCGGACCGACATCTGGACCGTCGGATGGCGCATGGTGCAGGCCCACCCGGGCACGGGCGTCGGCGTCGGGAACTACCAGACCTCCGCGGTCCACTACCTGCTTCAACCGGGTGTGATCCTGCGCCCGGAGTTCATCGTCGACACGCCGAAGGTGGCGCACAACACCTACCTCCAGGTGCTCGCGGAGCTCGGGGTTCCGGGCATCGCGATGTTCCTCGCGATCATCGGCTTCTCGCTGCTCTGCATCCTGCGTGCGGCGCGGATCTTCGAGCGGCTCGGCGACCCACCCATGGAGCTCCTGTCGCGCGCGCTGCTCGTGGCCCTGTGCGGCGTCCTGGCAGCCGACTTCTTCATCTCCGAGGAGTTCAGCAAGCAGCTGTGGCTGCTCCTGGGCCTCGGCCCGGCGCTGCTCGGGATAGCGACGACCGCGAAGCGCCGGGTCAGCCCGCAAGATCCCTCAGCCGCCGCCTGATCCCCGCCGGCATGCGCGCCGCCGCGCTCGTCGCGGCACGGGCCGCCCTGCCGCGCGCCCCGCGCGCCAGCACAACGGTCTCGAGGCCGTGGTCCGCGGTCGCGAAGCGGTCCTTGTAGGCCTCACCCCCGAGGAGCAGGCGGTACTCGGTGACCCCGTCGTCGAGCGCCGCCCTCACGGTGTGCGCCATCAGGACGAATCCGACGGCGTCCCGCTCGAGCGCGGGGTCGCGGCCCGCCTGGTAGTACCACTCGATCCCCCCGAACCGGTAGCCGAGCCACGCCGCCGCCACGCGGCCGTCGAGCTCCAGTAGCCAGAGCCGCAGCCAGCCGCGTTCCAGCGCGGCGGCCGCGAAGTCGCGATGGAACGCATCCCGCGGTGGCCGGAACGCGCGGGAGTCCTCCCCCCAGCGGGCGTGGTGAAGGCGCATCAGCGTGTCGAAGTCGGCCGGCAGCCGCTCCGGGTCGTCGACCAGCCGGTAACGCAGGTCGTACGAGCTTGCGAGCTTGCGCTCGCGCCTTCGCGCCTGCTCGCGGAAGTTGCGGGACCGCGAGCGGAGGAACTCCTCCCAGTCGCGCCCCTCGGTTATGAGCGCGGGGCTGGGCTTGCGATCCAGGACCGGTCCTCCGAGCAGAGCGGGCCACCCCTGCTCGCCTGGGAGGCGGTCGGCGATCATCGCCTGCCATCCGGCCAGCCCGTCGCTCAGCTCGGCCAGGAGGCCGCGCGCCGCGTGGTCGCGGTCCTCCGGGGCGCACACCGGCGCCAGCTGGTCCGCGGGACCGTGGCCCACGAAGCGGACCACGCGCAGCGGCCGCTCGGCGGCCAGGTAGAGCGGGAGGATGGCCGAGATGCGGCCGTCGGGCGCGCGGCAGCGACGCAGCAGCAGCTCGCGGTCGCCGCCGAGGTGACGCCACCAGGCGCTCGCCCACTCCCAGGTCGAGAACGGGCTGCCGGCCGCGTCCGCCAGCCGCGTCCAGTCGTCGCGGGCGGCCTCGAGGTCGGCGACCGGCTCGACGATCGGATCGCTCACGGGCGACCCCCCGCCGCCGTCAGCCGCTCGTAGAGGTCCCCCAGCGCGCGGACGGTGCCGTTCAGGTCGAACTCCGCGCGGCGCCGCTCGCGGGCCCTCGCGCCCAGCTCGGCCGCGCGGTCCCGGTCGCGAAGGAGCCCCCCGATCGCCGCCGCCAGGCCGTCCGGGTCGCCGGGCTCCACCATGAGGCCGTGTACGCCGTCCTCGATCAGGTCGGGAACCCCCCCCACGCGGGTCGCCACGATCGGCAGTCCGGCGTCCATGTACTCCATCATCGCCAGCGGGCTGCCCTCGAACCACGACGACGAGACCGCCACGTCGAACGCCGCCAGCAGGTCGGGCACGTCCGAGCGCCGGCCGAGCAGCGTCACCTGGCCTGCCACCCCGAGCTCGGCGGCGAGCGCCTCGAGCCGCGCCCGCTCCGGCCCCTCTCCGGCGATGACGACGCGCAGCCGGGGAACCGACCGCGCGGCGACGGCCGTAGCCCGGATCAGGAGCTCGAGGCCCTTCTGCGGCCGCAGCACGGCCACTGCGCCCACGAGCGGCGCGCCAGGCTCGATCCCGAGCTCGCGGCGCACGCGTTCGCCGTCGCCGGCCGGCACGGGGTCGATCCCGTTCGGCACGAACGTCACCGCGTCAGCGCGGATGTGCTCGATCTCGATCATCCGCCGCTGGTCCTCGCGCGACACCGCTATGAAGGCCGCGCTCCGCCGCGCGATCAGCTCGCGGTCGAGGAAGCGCCGCACGGGCTGGCCCTCGTACGACCAGGTGTGCTCGTGGGCCACGAGCACGGGGACGCGTCCCAGCGGCGCCAGCAGCGCGCCCCAGACGTTGGAGCCGAACTTGTGCGTGTGGAGGACGTCGATCCGCTCGCGGCGCAGGGTTCGGACGAGCGGGCCCCACGACCACACCGCCGCCGGCGATCGCCTGCCCAGCCCGAACGCCATGACGCCTGCCTCGCGCAGCTCATCCGCTGCCCGCCGCGCCGCCTCGTCCTGCGGACCGCGCTCGCCCCAGCGGCTCGCGCAGTACCAGCGGTCGAAGCGCGCGGGGTCGAGCCGCTTCGCGACCTCCATGGCCAGGCGCTCGCCGCCACCGGATGTTCCGAGACGGTCGACCAGCGTGAGCACCCGCAGCCGCCGCTCTGTCTCCCGGCCGTCCGGCACCGCTCTATAGCCTGCCTGATCGAAACCGTGAGCGCAGAGACGGCCGATCCGTGCGGGCCCTCCAACCCGGGCCGCTACCGGAACCTCGCGGAGCGGTTCCTGTCCCGCTCGTTCCGGCTCGGACGGGGGCGGCACGTGGACCGGGGCGGGGTCCGCGGCTACCCGATCGACTTCAGAAGCAAGGCGGACCGGCCGACCGTGCTGCCGGGGTTCCTGGATCAGCCCGGCCGCTACCTGTGGGTCGCCCACGCGCAGCGCGGCCTGGGGTGCTTCGAGCGCTGGCTGGACGGCGAGGGCGAGCAGTGGCTCGGGGGCGCCCAGCGCGCCGCCGACGTGCTCGTGGAGCACCAGGCCCAGGGCGGCGTCCACGACGGCGGCTGGGTCCAGCTCCGGCCATATCCGCACACCTATGCCCTCGACCCGCCCTGGGTCTCGGCGATGGCCCAGGGGGAGGGGGCAAGCCTGCTGGTCCGGCTCCACGCCGAAACGGGCGACGAGCGCTATTCCGAGGCCGCGCAGCGCGCGCTGCGCCTGATGACCGTGCCGAGCGCGGAGGGCGGCGCGTCGGCGCCGCTGGCCGGGATCCCGTTCCCTGAGGAGTACCCGACCCAGCCGGCGTCGTTCGTGCTGAACGGGGCGATCTTCGCCATGTGGGGCCATCGCGACGTGGGGCTGGCGCTCGGCGACCAGGCGGCGCTTCACGCGTTTGACGACGCCGTGGGCGCCCTCGCGGCCAGCATCGAGCGCTGGGACACCGGCAGCTGGTCCCGCTACGACCTCTTCCCGCACCGCGTGACGAACGTGGCCAGCAACGCCTACCACGAGCTCCACGTGTCCCAGCTCGAGGCCATGGACGAGCTCGTGCCCCGCCCGGAGCTGCGGGCCGCGGCGGAGCGCTTCGCGGGCTACGCGGCGTCGCCGGTCCGGCGGGCGGGCGCCTTCGGGCGCAAGGCGCTCTTCCGGATGGCCGAGCCGCGAAGCCGGCGCCTGGCACGCCTCCTACCTTGGACCACCGAGGTCTCCAGATGAGCGACGTGCTGGTGCTCTGCTACCACGCCGTCAGCCCGAGCTGGCCCGCGCCCATGTCGATCGCGCCGGACGCCTTCGAGCGGCAGCTCCGCTTCCTCGTGCGCCGCGGGTACCGTGCGGCCACGGTCGCCGAGGCGCTGTCGGATCCGCCAGCGCCGAGGACCGTCGCCATCACCTTCGACGACGCCTACCGCTCGGTCCTCGAGCTCGCTCGCCCGATTCTCGACCGGCTCGGCATGCCGGCCTCCGTGTACGTGCCCACCGCGTGGGCGGGCAGGGACGCTCCAATGAGCTGGCCGGGCATCGACCAGTGGGTCGGCGGCCCCCACGAGCACGAGCTCCGCTGCATGACGTGGGAGGAGCTCACGGGCCTTGCCGATCACGGCTGGGAGGTCGGCTCGCACACGCGCTCGCACCCGCGCCTGCCGGAGCTGGACGACGCGGCCCTGGACGGCGAGCTGGCCGGCTCGCGGACGGACTGCGAGTCTGGCCTGGGCCGCGAATGCCAGTCGTTGGCCTACCCGTATGGCGCGGTCGACCGGCGAGTCGTAGCGGCCGCACAACGGGCGGGCTACCGGCACGCGGTCACGCTGCCGCGCGGGCTGCACAGGCCGGAGCCGCTCCACTGGCCGCGCGTGGGCATCTACCACGTGGATGGCGAGGCCCGGTGGCGGTGGCGCATGAAGGTCTCGCCGCTGGCCAGGCGCATCCGCGCCTCGGGCCCCTGGGAGAGCGTCGACGGCGTTAGGCGCCGGCTGGTAGGCGCAGAGGGCTAGCGCCGGTAGCCGGCCGGGACCGCCCGAGACCGGCCCAAGCCCGGGACCACGATGCGGACCATCGTGACGGCCGCGTCGCCCAGTCTCGGCCTCGCGGCGCGGACCCCGAAGCGGAAGCGCCGGTGGAGCCTGTGGGTGCCGACCCGCTGCCAGCGGCCGAAGCGGCGGACCTGGACGTAGCCGACGTGCGCGCCGCCCGCACCGCGGATGCGGCCGGCGACCCGGAGCCGCCAGCGCCGGTGGTGGCGGTAGTGCCCGAAGGTGGCCTGCGTGACCGTCACGGTGGTGGTCGAGCCGCCGGACGTGGTCGGGGGCGGGACCTCCTGCTTGTCCGGCCGGAAGTCGGGCTGGGCCGGGACCGACGCCCCGGCGAGCACGCCCGCGCACGGGCTGTCGGCCGCGAGGCGGAAGTCCTTGCCGCCGCGATCCACGTAGTGGGGATCGACATTCAGGTTGTCCTGGATCTGGAAGCCGTAGGCGCTCCCGAATGCGCCCCCGGCGCCGCCATGGACGCAGTTGTTGCGTGCCACGTTGCCGGTGCCCACGATGTCCGGGTACCAGGACTCGACGTCGTGGCGGATGGTCGAGTTCGTGATCACGTTGTTCTCGACCACGTTGTCGTTCGAGGCGCTGCCGCCGGCACCGGAGAAGATCACGCCCTCGCCGTTGCCGTCGATCACGTTGCCCTTGATGAGCGTCCCCTGGGCGTCGGGGTAGAGCTGGACCCCGCGGTCGGCGTTGTCGAAGATCACGTTGTCCAGGACCTTGGTGTTGTCCGAGTAGGCCAGGTAGATGCCGTGGTCGTGGTTGCTCGAGGGGATGCGCCCGCAGTCGTGGATCCGGTTCCGCTGGATCACGTCGCCCACGGCGCGCCCGTAGCCGGCGGCGCCGAGGTTGAAGCAGATGGCGGTGTGCCGGTTGGTCACGTCGTTGTCCTGGAAGACGATGTGGTCGCCGTCGACGGTCGGGCTGGGAAGGCGCGTGCAGGTGGACCCGGCGCTGCAGGTGGGCGAGTCGTGCCCGTCGAGGTTGAGCTGCTCGATCGTTACGTAGTTCGAGCGGTCAGGGACGTAGAGGCGGCCGGAGATCGTGGCCCGCTCGGCGTCGTAGCTCTTGACGACCACGCGCGACGAGTCGCTCGAGCCGCCGTGGTTGATCGTCACGTTCTCGCTGTAGGTGCCCTGGCGGAGGCACCCCACGTCGCCGGATCCGAGCGAATCGACGAGCCGCTGGGCCGTGGCGAAGGGGGCGCTCTCCGTGCCCGCTGCGGAGTCGGAGCCGCCGGGCGCGGCGACGCGCGTGCAGGACGGATCGGAGGCCGACGAGGTACTTGCGCCGGCGCCCGCCAGCGCGGCGGCGGAGAGGGCGGCGAGGGTGGCGATGCGGCGGACGGAGGGGACGCGCTGCATGCGGGTCCATCGGGCGCGCGGCGCAAGGTCCCCACCGTTATCCGGGCTTGTTACGACAAATGTCCAGAGCGGTCCAGGGGCTCCCGCGGAAGCCCCGCGAGCCTGGCTCTAACCCTGTCTGGAGACCCGCGCAGCGGGCGGCCGGACCAGGCGGCGCCAGCGCGACGCTGGCGGGCGCGGGGGCGGATCCGGCATGCGCGGCAGCGGCTTGCCCGTGAGGATCGCCACCGGCGCCGTGACCGTGAACCAGGTGGCCTGTCCGCGGATGCCCGGCACGTCCTCCTCGGCGGACTCGAAGCCCTTCAGGAGGTCGGGCGGGCGGTGCAGGTGGTCATGCGCGTCCGAGGCCACGTCGTGCACCAGGCCGTCGTAGAGCAGCTCGAGCGAGAACTTCCGGACCGTCGACCCGAAGCGTCCCGCCAGCGAGGCGGCCGTGATCGAGCAGAGCAGCCCGCCGTTCACCAGCCGCGCGAGCCGGGTGGGGTCGCGCTGGAAGATCGGGCAGCGCTCGGGGTGTGCGAGCACGGGCCGCAGGCCGCGCGCCTGGATGCCCCACAGGATCCCCTCGAGGTCGATGTCGATCGAGCGGTACGGGCTCTCCACCAGCAGGCAGTCCCCTGAGCCGAGGCAGAGCGCACGCAGGATCTCGTCGTCGAGCTCCGCGGCCTTCTGGAGCGCCACCTCTGCACCGGCGAGCACCCGGAGCTCCACGTTCTCGGCGGCGAGCGCCGTGTTCAGCTCGCGCACGGCGGCCTCGATCTCGGCCGGCTCGTTGGGGTGGTCCGAGCGGACGTGCGGGGTGGCGACCATCACGACGATGCCGGCCTCCTCGGCGGCGCGGGCCATCGCGACGCTGAAGTCGAGGTTCACGGGCCCGTCGTCGAGCCCGGGAAGGATGTGGCAGTGGAGGTCGATCACCGGGGCGCCGGGCTCACTCGACGGGCCGGAACACCGCGGAGATCGTGAGCAGGAGGATCTTCAGGTCGAGCTTCAGCGACCAGTTCTCGATGTAGTAGTTGTCCCACTCGATCCGATCCGACAACGAGGTCTTCCCCCGCAGGCCGTGCACCTGGGCCCAGCCCGTGATCCCCGACTTGACCCGGTGGCGGTCGTCGTAGCGGGTCACCCGGCGCTCGAACAGCTCGACGAACTCGGGGCGCTCCGGGCGCGGGCCCACCATGCTCATGTCGCCGCGCAGGACATTGAAGAGCTGGGGCAGCTCGTCGATCGACAGCCGCCGCATCAGCCGGCCCACCGCGGTGCGCCGGTCGGACCCCTCGACCCCGCCGGGCGCGGTGTCATCGGGGAGCGTGAGCGACTCGCTGCCGCCCCGCGCGTCGGCCGTCAGCTGCATCGAACGGAACTTGAGGAGGTCGAAGGGACGCCCGTCGCGCCCGACCCGGCGCTGGCGGAAGAAAACCGGCCCCCGCGAGGAGAGC